>Ga0182746_1001272_pt1 | contig 24243 bp, 25 predicted proteins | sample eDN3rd30CBELigOP_FD_128881 | JGI IMG/M metagenome (GOLD analysis project Ga0182746, IMG submission 128881) | Enriched Organic Plus compost microbial communities from Emeryville, California, USA - eDNA 3rd pass 30_C BE-Lig OP (version 2) (version 2) ... | reverse complement strand
GGCGGCGCTGGCCGCCGCCAAGCGCGCCGCCCATGAGCAGCGCGTGCCCGGCAACACCGAGGCGATCGAGTGGGAGGATGAGAACGGCGCGTGGCACTCCGAGACGGCCGCCGGCATCGACCGGCCGGAGACGGATGTGCAGGACAGCAAGGGCTGATCGATCGAGGACCGCCCCACAGCAAACAAACTTATCGTTTGTACAGTCCAGCGACTTTACCCGAACCGTTCACGGGAACGGGCGCGGGCCTTCTCCGCCTCCGTCTCGCGGTCACGGGACGGCGCCGTTGTTTGCAGTGACGCCAGCAGCCGGCGCGCCGCGTCCGATACTTCCTCAACCGCCAATTCGAACGCTGCGGCATTGGCCTGTGAAGGCTTGTTGAAACCGGAGAGCTTGCGCACGAATTGCAGCGCGGAGGCATGGATTTCCTCCTCCGTCGCAGGCGGCTCGAAGTTGAACAACGTGCGGATGTTGCGGCACATGGGAGGGCTCCTGTCAGCGCGGAGTGAATCTAGCCCACGTCGCGGCACAGGCAAGCCGGCAATTCCAGGATTTTGACGACGACAAACGCAAGCCACCGCCCGCAGCGTCGGGGATCAGTCAATCCGGCCGGGCGATGAAGTTCGTCTGGGCGCTGCGGTTGTATCTCGAGGCGTGGGATTTCTGATAGATATATGCGAGTTCCTCGCGGCTGAGCGGTCCCGTGCCATCGAGCAGATAAATATTCAATCCATACTGATCGCTCAGCAACTCGTGGATCATGCCGGGCGTCGTACCGTATTCGGTGTTGTGGACCTGCGCATGCTCGAAAAGAATGTAGGGCCTGGTCCGCTTGATCGTCTCCCCTGCCCCACGCAGAACCTCAAACTCCGCGCCTTCGACATCGATCTTGATGAAATCCACGCGGGCATCGGCGGGCACGAGATCATCGAGCCGGAAGATGTCGATGGTGATTTCCTGCGGCTGCGCGTTGCCGGGGTAAGGCTGTCGCTTCAGTCCGCTCCATCCCGGCATGGTTGGCAGATAGCAGAATGTCGTCTGGCCGGTTGAGGCTCCCAACGCGCATTGCCGCACATCCGCATTCGGAAAACTGGCTTTGAGCGCTGCAGCCATTCTGGGGATCGGCTCGAACGCCATGTGGTGGCCCTGCGGCGCGAGGCTCTGGAACCGTTTGAGAAAGACGCCCTCGTTCGCGCCGATATCGATGCAATTGGAGGCCGCGTTCAGGCGCGCCTGAAGCATGCGATCGATACTCACCTGGTCGCGCTGGTCGCGGATGCTCCATTCCTCGGCGAGCCTGGAGGCTTCATTCCCGCCGCCAAGGGCGCGATAAACAAACCGGGCAGGCGCTTCAAACGGAGAGTTTTTGATCAGCGATTTCAGCGATGTCACGGGCATGGCACTGTCTGGGCGGGATAACCGGCGGCAAACCAACCGGCGGTGCGGAGGTTTGTTCCGGCGCCCGGCCGGATTTTTTTGCGCCGCGGTAGATTCAGCATCCGCCACCAACGGAGCCTTCCGATGCAGGCTTCACGCAGGTTCCACCGTGGAAAGTTCCATCCTGCCGGGGCGGGCCAGAGCCGCGTCGTCAGGCAGGCAATGCAGGAAGCTGATCCGGCCGGTCGAAGGCTGTGACCGCGGGCGGCTCCGGACAGAGCTCGATCTCGACCAGCGCCGTCTGCGCCGTGGACGACTGGCCCAGCCGTGACGTGCCGTTGTCGCTGGTGACGACATTCGGGTTGCCGTGTTTCTCGAGCGAACCCGGCACGCCGGCCTGCAGCGGATCATACCAGGCGCCGGTGGCGACCTGCACGACACCGGGCCGCAAGCCGTCGACGATGTTCACCGCCGCGAGAAACGCACCCCGATCGTTGAAGACGCGAACCACGTCGCCGCTCTTCAGGCGGCGTGCGGCGGCATCCTGCGCATTCATGTGAACCGGCTCACGGCCTGCGATCTTCGAGCGCCGGCTCAACGGCGCAGGATCGAGCTGGCTGTGCAGCCGCGTGCTCGGCTGGTTCGACAGAAGATGCAGCGGATAGCGCGATGGCGTCTCGCGGCCAAGCCATTCGGCCGGTTCGAGCCATGCAGGGTGCGGCGGACAGTCGTCATAGCCAAAGCCGCTGATCGTCTCCGAGAAGATCTCGATCTTCCCCGACGGCGTCGGCAGACGATGGCGTTCGGGATCGCCGCGGAATGCGCCAAGAAAGACCGGGCAATCCGTCGGCTCCGGAAATTCAAGAATGCCCTCGCGCCAGAACTCCTCGAACGGCGGCACGTCGTATTGCTTCCCGCGCGCGTGTTCGCGCATGCGCTCATACATGTGCGCGAGCCAGTCCATCTCGCTGCGGCCCTCGATATAGGCCTCGCCGAAGCCCAGCCGATCAGCCAGCTCGGCAAAGATGTCGATATCGTTGCGGCTCTTCGCCACCGGATCGATCACCTTGTACATCGCCACGCAGAAACGGCTGAGGTCGGAGGCCTGGATGTCATTGCGCTCCAGCGTCGTTGTCGCGGGCAACACGATGTCGGCGAATTTCGCGACCGGGCTCCACCACGGCTCATGCGCGATCACCGTGTCGGGCCGCTGCCAGGCCTGCAGGAAGCGGTTCAAATTGGTGTTGTGATGAAACGGGTTTCCACCCACCGAATAGATCAGCTTGATATCGGGGAAACGAATGGTGCGGCCGTTATAGTCCACTTCAGCACCCGGATTGAGCAGCATCTCGCTCACGCATCCCACCGGCACATGGCCCGTGACCGGATTGGCGCCAGTCGGCAAGGCCGGCCGCGGAATGCCTGTGGGCAGCGGCGTCGCCATCCCGCTCGTTGCAGCAAGGCCAAAGCTGAAGCCGCCGCCCGGCAGGCCGATCTGCCCGAGCATCGCCGCCAGCACCACCGTCATCCAGACCGGCTGTTCGCCGTGGTCGGCCCGCTGCACCGACCAGCTCGTGGTGATCAGCGTTCGCGTCGCGGCCATGCGGCGTGCAAGCGTGCGGATGACGTCGGCATCGATCTCGGTGATCGCCGATGCCCAGTCCGCGCTCTTGGGCTGGCCATCGCTCTCGCCGAGCAGATACCGCTCGAAGGGCGCATAGCCGACGCAATAGCGATCAAGGAATGCGCGATTGTGCAGTCCTTCGGTCGCCAGCGTATGGGCGAGACCGAGCATCAGGGCGACATCGGTGTTCGGGCGGATCGGCAGCCATTCGCTCGCGACGACATCCGCCACATCCTGCCGTGACGGACTGATGTTGACGAACGCGATGCCCGCAGCGCCGGCCTTGCTAAACCAGTCGCGCGTCTCGTGCAGCACCGCTCCGCCGGACCCGATCTGGGTATTCTTGAGATTCGCGCCGCCGAACATCACGATGAGGCGGGTGTGATCGACGATCAGCGGCCACGGCATCGCCAGTTGGGGAATGTCGCCGCGGCCGATGACATACGGCATGATGTGCATCGCGGCGCCGAAGCTGTGGTTGCCCAGCTTGTCGACATAGCCGCCGTTCAGTCCGAGAAACCGCTTCATCACGCCCGGCGCATGATGCAGCCGCCCGGCGCTCGCCCAGCCATAGGAGCCGCCATAAATGGCGGTGTTGCCGAACTGCGCCTTCACGCGCCGCAATTCGTTCTCGACCAGATCAAGCGCGGTCTCCCAGCTCACCGGGACGAACGGCTCGGCGCCGCGGCTCTGCCGTGCGCCCTCCCGCGCGCGCAGATATCCCTCGCGGATATAGGGCTGGTCGATCCTCAGCTCGCTGCGGACGATTTCCGGCAGTCCGCGAAAGTAGGTGGATGGCGCGGGATCGCGCGCAAGCGGTGAAGCACCGACGATGTCGCCGCCGGGCGTGGTCTCGACGTTGTAAACGCCCCAATGCGATGCGGTCTGGGTTATCGTATTGGCCATTGTCACCTCACCGTGTCCGCGGAAGACCGGACGGGCCTCCGGCGGAAACATAGCGAAATCCGGGCCAACATCGTGAAGCCGGATCACTGCAAAAGCCATCCCGCAGTCATCCGGGAGGCTCGCGAACCCGGGATCCAGGCCCGCATGCGACGAGCGCCTGACCGGCATTCCGGGTTCACGCCTTTGGCGCGCCCCGGAATGACAATTTTTGCAGAGACCTCCGGCCCGCAGGCCGTGCTGGCCTATCCGCGGCTGATGAAGCTGCGCATATGGTTTGGCAGTATGGTCGCCTCGTACAGGTTCACCTCAGCCGGCAGCGCGGCCATCAGCACCGCGACCTTCGCCACATCGTAGGGATGCATCAGATAGCTCTCGGGCGTCGGGCCGGGACCGGCTTCCGTGCGGCCGCTGCGTGTGGAGAAGCCCGAGAGCGTTCCGCCCGGATGGATGATCGACGCAACGATGTTGTGCTTGCGCCCATCCTGGGTCAGCTGATGGGTCATGCCCTGCAGCGCGAACTTCGTGGTCGTATAGGGCAGTGAATCCGGGCGCGGCGTCTTGGCGGAGATGCTGCCCATGTTGATGATGCGCCCGCCCTGCGGTGTCTGCTCCTTCATGATGCGGATCGCCTCGCGGCTGCAGAGGAAGGCCGCCGTGATGTTGATGTCGAGCACCTCGCGCCAATACTGCAGCGAGATATCCTCGGTGTTGATATGCGTGGCGACGCCGGCATTGTTTACGACGATGTCCACACGGCCATAGGCCTTCAACGTCTTCGCGAAGAGCTCTGCGACCTGGTCTTCCTTGGTCACGTCGGTCGCGGCCGGCAGCGCCTCGCCACCGGCGGCGCGGATGCCGGCGGCGACCTCCTCCAGCAGTTCGGCCCGGCGGGCCGCCAGCACCGTTTTTGCGCCTTCAGCACCGAACAATTCCGCGATGCCGCGGCCGATTCCGTTGCTCGCGCCGGTGACGATCGCCACCTTGCCCTCAAGTTGCTTGGTCATAACGTTCCTCTCCTCTTACCGGGCGCATCGTACATGACCATCGTCCGAGTGAAAGGCCTGTGACGACGTCGATTTTTCGCGGGAGGACGTCAGCCGACGTGAGGAATTGTTGCCGGCCTGGGGCCTGCGCAAAGCTGCGGCCGCAGCCTCTTCAAACCTGTCTGACGCACGAGGCCTGACGACCGTGCGGGCTATCCAGGATCGTCGGCGTCCAAACAGCCACAGCCGATAGCCTGCCCGCCGCAGACGGGACATTCCTCGACATCGCAGCCCACGACGTGAAACTGCCCCTTGATCACAGCACAATCGTGACAGGGTACTCTGTCGGCACCCCAGTCGTCGCTTTCAGAGCCATACCTGATGCGCGGGCGATCCTGTCCCTTGCTACGATACGCGGTCACGTCTTGTGAAGATTGAATCCGTTCCGGCCAATCAGCCGTGACCCTCACGCCATTGAAAACGACGTAGACTTTTTCCGAAGCCATGTGGTCGCCTTTCGGCTACGACGGGGTCAGTTCGACACGATATTGCTTCGATACGATGGCGCAATACGTCGTATCGACCGGCTTGCTGCTGATAGCCTTAAGGCACCGCTTCTGTCTTCTGATTCTGGGCTGAGATTTCGTCGGCCTGCCGCCGGGCGTCCTGGGCGGCGAAAATCCGCTCGGCATTGCTGTCGCAATGCTTCACGATCGTCAGGTTCAACACCATGCGCTGCTGCTGCAGCCGCCCGACATTCGGCACGATGGCGACCGGTGCGCCGACCAGCGCCAGGACGACCGTCGCCCCGACTGCCATTGCAACAGCGGGAGCGGTGCCATCCTGATAGGCGGCGGCGCGTTCGCGAATCTCACGGCACTCGGCGGTTGCGTATCTCCGGTCTGCGGGATTCAGCGCCGCCAGCACCTCCTTGGGCTGCACCTGCGCATAGTTCATGGACGCCAGCGCCGCTGACGCCATCGGCTGCGGCGCTGTCACTGCGGGCCCCTTGGCCGCGGATCCTCTAGCGGCCTGCCGTTGCACGCGAGGCTGCTTGGCTGCCGGCCTGGAAGCGCTCTTCTGTGGGGACTGCGCCTCCGCCGCAGGCGGCGAGGTTCCCTGCGTGCCCGCAGTCTGGGCTGCGACGGGGCTGCAACCAATGGCCAGCACGGCCAGAGCCATCGTCCACGCCTTCACCATCAGTCACTCCTGTCCGCACCAGCGGCGCCGGCTGCATCACGAGAGACGTGCCGCGGCATCACGTCCGCTCCGTCTAAGGGGTTGCCTCGGTCATGCGATTCTGGGTTTCACGTTCTGCGATCTGCGTGATCACTTTCTGCTCGGCGAGCAATTGCTCGCCGTTGGCAATACAGCTCACCACCAGCTCGTGATTGACCGCAAAGCGCTCGTCCGACTGCTTGACATCGACAGCAGCAGCCAGCGGCAATCCGAATGGCCCAAGCAGCAAGCCAATGCCGGCGCCGGCGACCACGCGCTGGCCGATCCGGTCATCATAGGCCATCGCCTTCTCGCGCGCCGTCTGGCACCCTGCGGTGTTGTATCTTGCGTCAGCGATATTGAGAGCTGCGACCGCCTGCTGCGGCGAGGTGGTCCGCGGATGCTGCACCACAGCCGGACGCACCGAAGCCTGCTGTGCAGGCGTGGTCTGGACGACAGCTTGCGACCCGGTTTGCTGGGCTGTCGTGTTGCAACCCGCCAGCGTCACGGCAACGGCAAGGATTGTCCCTGCCCTGAAAATCATCATGAAAAGCCCCCCGGCTTCCGTCCAATCTCCATGACACAGCTGTGAACACACCACAACCGGAAAGCGAGCGATCCGCCGGGCCGGGCTGCATTTCGTCGCGCAGGTGTGACCGCGCTGCCATTTTGTTGTCTGCTCGGTATCCTAGTGAGCCCGGGTCAGCCTCGCCCAACACGCATCGGCCTCCATGACCACGCAGTCTCCTCCCGCTTTGCCGGAACTCGCCGCCGCCGGCAGCCTGCCGCGCGCCCTCGACCTGGCAAGTCCCTCCACGATCCGCCGTGTCCGGCTGATGCTGGAAGTGACGCTGCTGTTCGTGCTGATGCCGTTCGCGATGGCCTTCGCGGTCCACACCTATCGCGTGCCGCTGCTTCTGCTGCTGCAGCCGGTGCTGATCGCATTTGTCCTCTATCTGCTCTGGGACCCGACCTTCTCGCTGCGCCGTGAGCTCACCCGCGGCTTTTCATGGCGGACACTGGCCGCGATCCTGACCCTGGTGCCGCTGGTCGGCGCAGCGATGGTGGCCGGCGTCTGGATGACCTATCCAGGCGACCTGCTGTCGTTTCCGACCTACAGCCCGCGGCTCTGGCTGATGGTGATGATCTTCTATCCGCTGCTGTCCGCGCTGCCGCAGGAATTCGTCTACCGGACCTTCTTCTTCCATCGCTACAGCCCGTTGTTCAGGGACCGGCGCTGGCTCGCCATCACCGTCAACGGCGCGCTGTTCGGCTTCGCCCATGTGATTTTCGGCAGCCTCGTCTCGGTCGTGCTCAGCGCGGCGTTGGGGCTGCTGCTGGCCTGGCGCTACGACCGGACCCGATCGGTCTGGGCGGTGTGGCTCGAACACTCGCTCTATGGCCAGCTCGCTTTCACGATCGGCCTCGGCCGCTATTTCTTCACGGGCGTTTCGCTGAACTGAACGGCGGACACAGATACGAACACGCCCGGACACGCGAGCATTCTGTTCTGAACCAAAGCGGGCGGTGGTTGTTGACAGGGACGCCGCCTGTGACGTCTCAAACGAGATCTCACGCCAAGTCCAACAAGACCCTTCGTCCGGAACGGGACGTCCCGTGAGAGGACGGCGTGGTTGTCGGGCCTCCGCTCGGAAGAAACGAGACGGACATCACCAGCAAACAGATGCAATCGCTGACCCGAGGCGCGCTCGCCGCCATCACCGACCGCTCGCGCGAGTTACACACAGGGATTTTCCCCAAAGGCCGACAGAACAACACGCGACTGTCGCACCACTGTCGCAAAAATTTCTCACACAAGGGATGGTGTAGGAGTGTTGATTCGCCCGCAATTAATGCTGGAAATGGGGTGCGAACATGATATCTGGTTTTGTGACTCACCCCCTCGGTGGATGAAGGATATGGCGCGGACGCCCGTTCTGGCGGCAGGTGGCATTCTTGTGCGCAGCGGTTCCCAGCCGCTGATCGCGATCGTGCAGCGCCGCAAGGACAACTGCTGGGTTCTGCCCAAGGGAAAACTGAAGCCGAGTGAAAGCGTGCTTGCGGCGGCGAAGCGCGAAGTGATGGAGGAAACCGGGCACAGCGTCATCGTGCACGAGTTCCTCGGCACCATGACCTACAACACCGGCGGCCGCCCGAAAGTCGTCAAATTCTGGCGCATGCAGCCCAAGGAACAGCCACCGCGCAAACTGATGCGGGACGTGAAGGCCGTGGACTGGCTGCCGCCCGCATCGGCCGTTCGCAAGCTGTCGCTTCCTCACGAGCGGCTGTTCCTGGCCGAGGTCGCACCGGATGCCCTGAAGCTGGCGGCGCCTGCCAACACCACCGCACTCGCAAGGCCCGATGTCACGCCGAAGCCCGCACGGGGGAGAGCGTCGCATCTTCCGCCGGTGGCGACGCGCACGAAAGTCGCTGCCCCGTCAATGCATCATGCGCCGCTGCAGCTTCCGCACCGTCTGCTGCACTGGCTGCAGCGGATCACGCCGCTAGGGATGCAACGCGATTGAGCCGCGAACCCATAAACAGGGATGGCCGAGATGGGGTGGAAGTCAGCCATTCCTCAGCATAGCATCTGGGTATGCGGATCAAGGTCATGGCGGATTATGAGTGCTGGCCTCTCTGGTGGGACGAGGCGGACCGTGTCGGAAATATTTCTCCTGGAGAGTTGGGCCTGAGCGACCACCTGTCGGCCGAACTTTTTGCATGGGCCTCGACCTACGACGCAACCCTAAACCGTGACAATCCGCTGTCGTCCGGGTTCGCTTCAGACGATGAGGAACGATTGTTCCATGAGCAAGGTCGCCGCTTGGCCGCGTGCGTGGCTGATGAACTCGGGAGCGACGCAGCCGTTCGTTACCTCGGCTTGAGTTGAGCGGAAGCGAGGTATGCTTCGAAAGGCAACAATCATGGCCTCTTCGGCGATCGTGAACATCGTCGAGGTCGGACTCTTCGGTCCGGTCGGCACACCGGCCTCAGACATCCACATCTTCCACTTCGCGACCGTCTTCTGGTTGATGCCATAACACTTGGCGAGCGCCCTCAGGCTCTCTTCACTATGCTGTATCGCTCGACGGGCTGCCTCAGCGCTGTGACGCTCACGTGTAGAACCTGGTCCATAGTGCGTCCCTCAATTCCTGTGTCGAGATTGCATCCTCGAGACCCCGGATCAAACACCTAGAGCATGATCCGTTTCGATGGAATCGGATCATGCTTCAGAACCTTCCAGTGATCGCGTTTTCTGCGGCGAACCGGTTCCCACTTCGCCGGAAAACGTTTTAAGCCGCTCCCGCGCGCTGGCCACGGCTTCTTTGATCGTCCGCTTGTAGATCGCGCGCGGCGGCTTGACGCCGTGCATGAACAGATCACGCCGCAGCGCCGGCGACGTGCCGGTGATATAGACCTTCACACCGTGGCTGGCCGCCTTCCGCGCAATCCCCTCGATCGTATTTGCTGCGGTGGAATCAAGAAACGGCACCGCCGAGAAATCAATCACCAGCGCCTTCTGCCGCACTGAAATCTGGTCAAGCGCCGCCCCGACCGCTGAGGCCGCACCAAAGAAGAATGCGCCGCTGATCCGGTAGACGGTGATGTCGGGGTCGGTCGCAAGCGACGGGTCGTATGGCACACGTTCGCCGTTGGTGTCATCGGAGACATCTTCCGCGATCGCCGGTGCATGGAGTTCCACGCCGGTCGCCTGCGCCATGCGGTAGATGAACAGCACCGAGCCAATGGCGATGCCGACCAGGATGCCTTCCGTCAGATCGTGGATCACCGTCAGCAGGAATGTTGCCAGCATCACCACCGCATCGCCGCGCGACGAGCGCATCAGCGTGGCGATCGCATGCTTCTCCACCATGTCCCAGGAGACCACCGCGAGGATCGCCGCCAGCGCGGCCAGCGGGATGTAGCTCGCAAGCGGGCCTGCCACGATCACAAAGAACAGCAGGATGACCGAGTGCAGCATGCCCGAGACCGGGCCGCGCGCGCCGGCGCGAACGTTGGTCGCCGTGCGGGCGATGGTGCCGGTCGCACAGATGCCGCCGAACAGAGCCGAGCCGATATTGGCGACGCCCTGCGCCACCAGTTCGCAGTTCGAACGATGGCGCCGGCCGGTCATGCTGTCCGCGACCACCGCCGAGAGCAGCGACTCGATCGAGCCAAGCAGCGCGAAGGCGATCGCATCCGGCAGCACGGCCTGGGCCAGCGCCAGTGAGAATGGCGGCAGCGCCGGCAGCGGCAGCGAACTCGGCATGCCGCCGAATTGCGTGCCGATGGTCGCGACCGGAAGCTGGAACAGCCAGGTCGCAAGCGCCGTCACCGCCACCGCGATGATCATACCCGGCAGCGCCGGCTTGAGCTTCTTGATGGCGATGATGATCACCAGCGCCAGCACGGTCACGCCGACCGCGGCGGGGCTGATCGTACCGAGCGCATTGAACAGCGCCTCGAGCTTGGGGATGAGCGGTCCCGGTTCCTTGCCGGCCAGCGTGAGACCAAAGAGATCCTTGATCTGGCTCGCGAAGATGATGACGCCGATGCCGGCGGTGAAGCCGACGGTCACCGGATAGGGAATGAACTTGATGTAGGTGCCGAGCCGCAGGAAGCCGATCACCATCAGGAAGACGCCGGCCATCAGCGTTGCCAGCAACAGGCCCTCGATGCCATGGCGCTCGACCGTCGCGGCAACGAGCACGATGAAAGCGCCGGCGGGGCCGCCGATCTGGAACCGGCTGCCGCCGAGCGCGGAAATCAGGAAGCCGCCGATGATGGCTGTGTAGAGGCCGCGATCCGGCGTCGCGCCGGATGCGATCGCAATCGCCATCGACAACGGCACCGCGACGATGGCGACGGTCAGGCCCGCAATGGCGTCGGCTTTGAGGTCGGCAAGACCATAGCCTTCGCGCAGGACGGTCACGAGCTTCGGCGTGAACAGTTCGGCGAAGGTGGGTTGCTTTGGCTGACGCGGATGGTGGGCGGTAGCGTCCATGGCTGGCCTTGTTGTCAATCTGCGCGCAGGGCGCCTTCCATTGCCGGGGTCACTTTCCGGACGACGGCCGGCCAGGCGCCGGCTCCATCAGGCGCACCCCGCGGCCGCCGCCTTCGCTGCGTGCGTGATCGCCAATCAGTTCGATGCCCGCACCGTTGAGCGCGTCGACGACCTTGATCAGCGTGTCGACCACGCCACGCACGGTTCCGTCGCTGGCCTCCATGCGCTGGATGGTCGGCAGCGAGACACCTGCCATTTCGGCAAGGGTCCTCTGGTCGATCCCCAGCAGGGCGCGGGCGGCCCGCATCTGCGCGGATGTGATCACGACGTCAGGTCCCGGATACCAATAATCAATCTCTGAGCCTTACTTATCATGTAAAAAACATCAATTTGAATAGGCCAGACCTGCATAGTTCCACATGGCTGATATGCCGGGCATGCATTTCCCCACCAGCCCTTCCTCAATCGGCGCGCGTGTTGCCGTCTCTGAGACTTCCCGGCCTGGACCGTGTAGACAGCCGGTTTGCGCAAAGTGAGGGCGCTGGAGCGAGGATGGGCGGCAAGACTTTTCTTTTCCTGCAGGGGCCGGTGACGCCGTTCTTCGCCAAGGTGGCCGATGCCCTGGAGGCCCGCGGCAACCGGATCTGCCGCATCAACCTGTGCCTGGGCGACAAGCTGTTCTGGCGGCGCGCCGGCGCGACCGACTATCGCGGCTCACTCGATGACTGGCCCGCCTTCATCACGGATGTCCTGGACCGGAACGGCGTCACCCACCTCGTCCTGATGAGCGAGCAGCGGGACTATCACCGGGCGGCCATCGCCGCGGCGAAGGCGCGAGGCGTCTCCATCGCCGTCACCGATTTCGGTTATCTGCGTCCGGACTGGATCACCCTGGAACGGGACGGGATGAACGGCGCGTCGGTCTTCACCAAGGACCCGGAGGAGATCCGCACCATCGCCCGGCAAGCGCCGCAGGCCGATCTCGCGCTCAAATACAACGACAGTTTCTTCAACCAGGCAGTCTGGGACGTCGTCTATCAGCTCTCGCAGATCTTCATCCCATTCTTCTATCCACGCTACCGCACACATCAGCTGCACAATCCAGTTCTTTATTTGCTCGGAACCGGACGGCGGCTGCTGGTGCAACGCCAGGCGCACAAAGATGCCGGGCGCGTCCATCAACATCTGACATCAAACAACCAACGCTACTATCTGCTGCCGCTGCAGATGGAGACCGACTATCAGCTCCGCGTCTATTCGGATTTCCCCGATCTCACGACCGCGATCCGCACCGTGGTGCGTTCATTTGCTGCGCACGCGCCGGCGGACACCCATCTGCTGATCAAGAACCATCCGCTTGATCCGGGCCTGCGAAGCTGGCGCAAGCGCAGCGCAGCCATTGCCGCGGAATCCGGCGTGAGCAGCCGGGTGCACTATGTCGATGGCGGCGACCTCGATGCGATGCTCACAGGCGCGCTCGGCACTGTGATGGTCAACAGCACGGTCGGCCTGCGGGCGCTGGTGCTTGGATGTCCGGTGAAGATCCTCGGCACGGCCATCTATGATGTGCCGGGGATGGTGTCGCATCAGTCTCTCGATGACTTCTGGGGAAGGCCGGACGCGCCGGACCGCAGCCTGGTGGCGGACTACATCAACGCCATCGCGGCAACGATCCAGATCCGCGGCGTGTATTTCAGCCAGCCCGGTCTTGATCATGCGGTGGCGGAAACAGCGCACCGCCTCGATCATGATCTGCTGAACGTTCCATTGGATGCAGCATCGGATCGCGTCCGCCGGTAATAATGATGGCGGCAATCGGGCGGCGGCATTCAGGACTCATTCACGGCTTGTGTGGATTCATAAGGTCAAGGCGACGCCGTCGCTGACATGTCGCGTGAGAACCCTTTCGAGGTGAGACCATGAAGAAGACACTGACCGCCATTGCCGCTGCGGCCGTCCTGGCCGGCGCTGCCATATCGGCGCCGTCGACGGCAGAAGCGCGTGGTGGCGCGGTCGCCGCCGGCATCGTCGGCGGCCTCGCCGCCGGTGCGATCATCGGCAGCGCCGCCGCCGCACCGTACTACTATGCTCCTCCGCCGGCCTATTACTATGGTCCGGCCCCGGCCTACTACGCTCCGGCGCCTGGCTACTACGCCCCTCCTCCCGGCTGCTGGCGCCGCCAGCGGGTCTGGAACGGCTACAACTGGGTCGTCCGCCGCGTGAATGTCTGCTGATGCGGACCTGAAGCTATCATCACCCGGGCCGGTTTCTTTCGGGAGGCCGGCCCTTTGTTTGGGACGACTCCAAGGTCCACTTGCGCGATCCCGCACATCTATTCTTCCGGACCTGGTTCTATTAACTTGCCGCCTTTGCAACATGTGATGCGCTCGGCTGCGGCCGACCGCGAGGAAGGAATTCCAAGAATGAAGAAGAGCCTGACTGCCTTTTTCGCACTTGCGGCCGTGGTCGTGGTGCTGGTCGCCTCGGTGGCGGATGCGAGCGCCCAGCGCCGCTGGCGCGGTGGCGGAGGCGGAGGCGGTGGAAATGGCGGCGCAGTCGCAGCCGGCATCATTGGCGGCCTCGCAGCGGGAGCCATCATCGGCGCCGCGGCGGCGTCGCGGCCCGCCTATGCCTATCCGGAATACCGTCCGGTTGCGGGATACGTTCCCTATCACGAGCACATGGTCGCAGGCCCGGTCGCATGCAACGGCGGCTACTGGGCGCGCCGCCCGGTGGTCGACCGCTTCGGCAACGTGGTGCGCTATTCGGCTCCGCGCTTCTTCTGCCCGTAAGCCGCGCAACAGGTTTCCAGGCCAATGGCCAGCTCGCAAGAGCTGGCCATTTTTGTTTGTACCTCCAGCCGCCATGTTCCGGTCTGGACGGCTGGTTCCTCCGGGCAGCCGATCAAAAGGTTCCTTGCCTCTGATCAAGGCTGCCATCACGGGTTGTTCAATCTCCCGTGACACGTCCTTGGGAACCGACGGAGCGTAGCTACGTTTGTCAAGTGTCGATTTGGTGCTTGACGGCCGGTTTCAACAACACCGGACGTCGTGCCGCCCGAGGCACTCCAGTCGTTGAACCTTTGCCAGGTTCGCAGCGACTTAACGGTAAGACCGCAGTGGCAAGGCTTGGGAGGCCGCCATGAACCACTCTATGTTTTCCGCCGATCGCGTGACCCACCTGAAGATCGTCATCGTCGCGCTGGTTGCTGCGACGGTCGTGGCAGGCGTCGGCGTCACCGCGCGGCTGACCGGACCGGATGCGTCGTCGATGCAGGCCTCCACGGTTCTCAAGGCCGGCAAACCGATGACCACCGCTGGATCGGACTCGTCCACCGTCCGCTGACCGCACACGATTTTTGAGCCAACCTCCCCGACTTGGCGCGCTTCCGCTTGCGGTCGCGCGTCAAATTTTTTGGAGAATCAGAGCCCGACGGCAGAGCGCGCGCGCATCAGGCCGATGGCGTCCATGTCGGCTTGCTCACGGGCCGCCAGTTCTTCGCGCTCCCGCGCCTGATCGCGCTCATCCAGCAGTTCGACCTTCTTGAGATCATCGAATGCCTCGTGCAGCGCGCCCTTGGCGTCTTCAAGCTGGGCACGCAGTTCGTCGGCCGAGCGTTTCAGATTCTCGCGGCGCTGCATCGCAGCCTTGGCATAGGTCGGGTAGGCATAATGGCCGGGGTCATGGATGCCGGCGCGGTCCTGCTCGACGCGGATTTCGCGCTCGAGATCAGCAGCCATCCGGTCGAATTCGGCAACCATGCCCTCGATCTGAGCCACCTTCCGGCGCCGCTCGTCGACATGGAACTTCTTCAGGCGGATGAGCGATTCGCGTGACTTCATCGACTGTTACTCCCGGAAGCCCCGTGAACGTGGAAAACGCGCCACGGCCAAGGTCGCCGCGCCGGTGACGCCGGCGCCAGCAGGACAGATCGGTCAAAACGCCCGATCACGGAGCCTGGAGTGTGATGCCATAATCTTAGTTTTCGGTTTCCACGCCCGATAGGATTTGCTCCAGGCGGCGGTAGCCGTCGCCGATGGACGTCGCCTCATCCTTGTTCTGGGCGAGGAATGCCTCCAGCGGGCGGTTGAGGCGGATTGACTCGTCGACCTCCGGGCTGGAGCCCGCGCGATAGGCGCCAAGCCGAATCAGTTCCTCCATATCGGCAAACGTCCCCATCACCTGCCGGGCGCGGGTGATGGCCGGCAGGAAGGCCGGGTCGGCGGAGCGCGGCATGGTCCGCGAGACCGACTTGAGAATGTTGATCGCGGGATAGCGGCCGCGCTCGGCGATCGATCGCTCCATCACGATATGTCCGTCAAGGATGCCGCGCACCGCATCGGCCACCGGTTCATTGTGGTCGTCACCGTCCACCAGCACCGTGAAGATGCCGGTGATGGTCCCCTCGCCGGTCCCGGGACCGGCGCGCTCCAGCAGCCGCGGCAATTCGGTGAAGACCGTCGGCGTATAGCCCTTGGCGGTCGGCGGCTCACCGGCCGAGAGGCCGATCTCGCGCTGGGCCATGGCGAAGCGGGTGACCGAATCCATCAGCACCAGCACATCCTTGCCCTCGTCGCGGAAGTGCTCGGCGATGGCAAGCGTGAGGTAGGCGGCCTGGCGGCGCATCAGCGCCGGCTCGTCGGAGGTCGAGACCACGACCACCGACCGGCTGAGGCCGAACTCGCCGAGATCATCCTGCAGGAATTCCTGCACCTCGCGGCCGCGTTCGCCGATCAGGCCGATGACGGTGACATCCGCCTTCACGTTGCGCGCCATCATCGACAGCAGCACCGACTTGCCGACACCGGAGCCGGCGAAGATGCCCATGCGCTGGCCGCGGCAGCAGGTCAGAAAGGTGTTCATCGCCCGCACGCCGAGATCGAGCGGCGCCCCGACGCGGCGGCGCGCATGGGCCGCCGGCGGATTGTTGCGGAACAGCGCCGGCGCCGAACCGGACGGCAAGAGCCCCTTGCCGTCGATCGGCGCACCCATGCCGTTGATCACCCGTCCAAGCCAGGCCGCGGATGGACGCACCGCGCCGGCCACCGACGACACCACCGCGCGGCAGCCCCGCCGCACGCCTTCGAGAGCGGCAAAAGGTAGCACCAGCGCATTGCTGCCGGAGAATCCGACCACTTCGCAGGGGATTGTCCGGCCGTCCCCGACCTCGATCACCACCCGCGCGCCGACCGACATGGCGTAGACCGGGCCCGCGACTTCGACCATCAGACCGCGCACGCCGAGCACCCGGCCGTAGATCTCGGCGCCGTCGATTTCGCTGATCTGCTCCGCGAGTGCCTTCACGCCCCACCATCTCTGATTGTGGCATCGGAGGCCACCCGGCCTTGTTCCTTAACTCTGTGTTTACCCGCGTCGTTAATCATTGCGTCACCGTCTTTGGGACAAAGGCTTGTGTTGCCAGGAGGCAGCACCGGTCGCGGGGATCAGTCAGGTCTGATTCTCGAGCGGAATATGGGTTGCTTGGTGGGCAAAAAACCAATCACGTGCAGGACTCTAGGGCGATTCGCTGAAATTTGCCCAGCATCTCCTTGCGCGCGTGAATCAGGTTTTGTTAACCATGGCAATCTCATGTTTTCGAATCAGTTTGTCCCATGCGTTGGAAGGGCCGCCGCAGCGGCGTGCCGACCTGAGCCTTTGCGGCGGGGAGAGGGACTGGCATGCGCGTACTACTGATTGAGGACGATAGCGCGACCGCGCAGTCCATCGAGTTGATGCTCAAGTCCGAGAGCTTCAACACCTATACGACCGATCTGGGCGAAGAGGGCGTCGATCTCGGCAAACTCTACGATTACGATATTATCCTGCTCGACCTCAATCTGCCGGATATGTCCGGCTATGAAGTTCTGCGGGCCCTGCGGGTCTCGAAGATCAAGACGCCGATCCTGATCCTCTCCGGCCTCGCCGGCATCGAGGACAAGGTCAAGGGTCTCGGCTTCGGCGCCGACGACTACATGACCAAGCCATTCCACAAGGACGAGCTGATTGCGCGCATCCATGCGATCGTGCGCCGCTCCAAGGGCCATGCCCAGTCCGTCATCAACACCGGCGACCTGATCGTCAATCTCGACACCAAGACCGTCGAGGTCAGCGGCGCCCGCGTCCACCTGACCGGCAAGGAGTACCAGATGCTGGAACTCCTCTCGCTGCGCAAAGGCACGACGCTCACCAAGGAGATGTTCCTCAACCATCTCTACGGCGGCATGGACGAGCCGGAACTCAAGATCATCGACGTGTTCATCTGCAAGCTGCGCAAGAAGCTCGCGAACGCCTCCAGCGGCCGCAACTATATCGAGACCGTGTGGGGCCGCGGCTACGTGCTGCGCGAACCGCACGAGGACGACGCCCGCATCCCGGCGTGAGCTGCGGCGTCCTGACGATTTCCAAAAAACCTGGCGGTAACGCCAGGTTTTTTCTTTTGGAGCTTCCTTCAGCGCGCATCATGCAGCGGCATATCACCGCCCCTGCCTGCGCCGCATAACGGCGGCGCTCATTTGATCCAGATCAAGCCCGCCTGCCCGCGTTTGTTGCATTTGCAACGATCAGTGCGGGAAGCGATGTTGCGTCAGCCACCCGCTCCAAAAACGGGAGGTTGCCCATGGCGGAAATCGTTCTCGGAATGGCCCTGTCGCATGGGCCGATGCTGTCGACGCCACCCGACGACTGGGGCCTGCGCGTCGCTGCGGACCGGCAGAGCCGCCATCCCTATCGCGGGCAGACGTTGAGCTTCGACGAACTGGTCCGGGAACGCCAATCCGAGCATCTCGACAAACAGATCACCCGCGCTGTCTGGCACCGGCGTCATACGGAATGCCGGCAGGCGATCGATACGCTCGCCAGGGTATTCGAGGCGGCGAAGCCCGATGTCGCCGTCATCTTCGGCAACGACCAGCACGAGATTTTTGCCGATGACAATTCACCGGCCATCAGCGTGTTCTGGGGTCAGACGATCGTCAATAATGAATTCGACATGGACCACATCGCCAACCTGCCACCGGGTGTCGCGATTGCGATCCCCGGCCATATTCCACCGGGCGGCGGTTGCTATCCGGGCGCGCCCGACCTCGGCCGGCACATCATCGAGTCGGCGATGGCCGACGAATTCGACATCGCCTCGCTGACCCGCATGTCCGGCGACCATACGCCGCATGCCTTCGGCTTCATCTTCCGCCAGGTGATGCACGACAAGGTCATCCCCACCGTCCCGGTCATGCTCAATACGTTCTTCCCTCCCAACCAGCCGAGCGTGCATCGCTGCTACGCGCTGGGCCAGTCCGTCGTGAAAGCCATCAGGTCCTGGAAGAGCGACGCGCGGGTCGCGCTGTTTGCGTCAGGCGGGCTCTCCCACTTCGTCATCGACGAGCAGATCGACCGCGCCATGCTCGACGCATTGCGAAGCCGCGACCTCACCAAGGTGGCGGCGCTTGACGAGGCCACGTTCCAGTCCGGCACGTCAGAACTGAAGAACTGGATCGCGCTTGCCGGCGCCATGGCGCAGTGCGAGTTGACCTACAACGAGATCGCCTATGTGCCCTGCTATCGCTCCGAAGCCGGGACCGGCACCGCCAACGCATTCGCCACCTGGACGCCGCCGGCACGGTGAGCATTTCCGCAGCGCGCGGAGCCACACTCCAATTCGGACTGTTCCGCCCCCCGCCGCAAGGCGGGGCTTTTGCTGGCGGATGCATCCGGTTCACTCCGGTGAACAGCGAGGGCCACCCGACAGACCGCATTCCCGCGAAAATTTGCCCCGGACCACTCTGGCGATCCTGTGCTAGAACCACGCGGAACGATCGGCAAAAGCCTGTTCCAGGGGAGGATTTTCGGTTTGAAACGCTATCTTTCGACATTGCTGGCGGCCGCCGGCATCGCCGGCCTGACCATCCTGCCGGCTGCGGCTCAATCCCAGCAGGACTGGGACAAGGTGGTCGAGGCCGCCAAGAAGGAAGGCACTCTCACGGTCTATCACGCCCAGCTTGGCGCCCCGCACTGGAAGAAGGTGGTGGATGCCTTCAAGGCCAAGTACGGCATCGACGTGAAGGAATTCGACGCCCGCGCCAGCGAGATCACCGAGCGCATCCGCGTCGAGCAGACCTCCCAGCGTTATATCGCCGATGTCGAATTCCACGGCCTGTCGACCATCCTCGACCAGATCAAGACCGACCAGGTCGCCGAGCTCGGCTATATCCCCAATGCCAAGAACGTCCGTGAGGATATTCCGCCCGGCCATAGCAAGGCGGTGCCGGCGTGGGTGCAGATCATCTGCACGCTGGTGAACACCAATGCCGTGAAGCCCGGCGACGAACCGAAGGCGTACAAGGATTTCCTCGATCCGAAATGGAAAGGGAAGATGCTGTCCGACGACATGCGCTCGATCGGCAGCGGCCAGACCTTCTTCGCAGTGCTGTATCAGAAATACGGCAAGGACTTCCTGGAGAAGTTCAAGGACCAGAACCTGATCTTCGAGCGTGACCTGCAGCAGGCCTCGCGCCGGGTGGCGCGTGGCGAGGGCGCGGCCTTCCTGCAGCAGATCGCCTCCTTCGCCCAGCCGCTCAAGGGCCTGCCGGTGAAGGTGATCGTGCCGGAGGAAGGCTGCCCGGTGACGCCGATCCAGGGCGCGGTGCTCCGCGGCGCGCCGCATCCGAACGCGGCGCGGGTGTTCATCAACCACTTCCTCGATATCGACTCCCAGGTCGCCTATGCGGATGCCTGGATGGGCAGCGTGGTGAAAGGGGTCGCCGACCGGTTGACCGATCCGGAGGCCAAGCGGTTCGCCCAGGCCAAGGTGCTCGGCTATATCACGCCGGAGATGCGCGACCCGATGCTCAAGGCCGCCAACGAGATGTTCAAGTAGCGACGCCGTCATTCCGGGGTTGCACCTCAAGCTGCAGCCCCGGAATCCGACCCAGCCTCAGAGATCAATCACTGCATTCCGGGTTCGCAGGCTGCCGTCCCCGCCCCGGAATGACCTCGGAAATCCTGTTGCAAGACCGGCATTTCGCCGGTCGTGAAAATCAAAAATTGCGAGGGAGGAAAGCTATGAACGTATTTCGTGTCCTGTTTGCGCTGTCCATTGCAGCCGTGACTGTTTCGGCCGCGCAAGCGCAGGAGGCCGACTGGAACAAGGTGCTCGAGGCCGCCAAGAAGGAAGGCACGCTGACCGTCTATCATGCCCAGCTCGGTGCGCCGCACTGGAAGAAAGTGGTCGAATCCTTCAAGCGCAAATACGGCATCGACGTGAAGGAGTTCGACGCCCGCGCGAGCGAGCTGACCGAACGCATCCGCACCGAACAGACGTCGGGCCGCTATATCGCCGATGTCGAATTCCACGGTTACACCAGCATCCTCGACCAGATGAAGAGCGACTTCGTCGGCGATCTCGGGCTGATCCCCAACGCGAAGAACCTGCGCGAGGATGTGCCGACCATCCCCAATCGCGCGGTCCCGGCCTGGATCCAGACCACCTGCGCGCTGGTCAACACCAACCTCGTCAAGCCGGCCGACGAACCGAAATCCTACAAGGACTTCCTCGATCCGAAGTGGAAGGGAAAGATGATGTCCGACGACATGCGCGCGGTCGGCAGCGGACATACCTTCTTCGCGGTGGTCGGCTGGAAATTCGGACTCGACTACATGCAGAAGATCAAGGAGCAGGACCTGCTGTTCGACCGCGACCTGCAGCAGATGTCGCGCCGCGTCGCCCGCGGCGAGCAGCCGGTCCTGCTGCAGCAGATCATCGCCTTCGCATCCGCACTGAAGGGCCTGCCGGTGAAGGTGATCATCCCCGAGGAGGGCTGCCCCGGCACGCCGATCGAAGGCGCGATCCTGCGCGGCGCACCGCATCCCAACGCGGCGCGGGTGTTCATCAATCACTTCCTGGAGATGGACTCGCAGATCACCTACGGCGAGGCCTGGATGGGCACCGTCATCAACGGCGTTGCCGACAAGCTGACCGATCCGGAGGCGCGCCGCTATGCCCAGGTGAAGGTGCTCGGCCACATCACGCCGGAGTCGCGCGAATGGGCGTTCAAGCACGCCAGCGAGATGTTCAAATAGGTCGCAGAACTTCAGGCCGCTCAATGAAGCTCAAGCGATCCACTCGGGCCACCACCTCGCCCCGCTTGCGGGGAGAGGTCGGCTTGCGCAGCAAGCCGGGTGAGGAAGCATAGCTGCAAATCTGAGTCTTTGTTGAGACGCCCCTCATCCCACCTTCTCCCTGCATGCGGGGAGAAGGAGCAGGCCTCCGCTTGGGCTCATGCATCAGCCGCCGCGGATTTCCTGATCAATCCGCAACGCCCAGCGTCACGCCGCCATCGATCATCACCTGCTGGCCGGTGATGTAAGCCGACGCGGGCGACGCCAGAAACAGCGCAAGTCCCTGGATGTCGTCGGTCTGACCCATCCGGTGCATCGGTGAGTTCTTTGCAAAGAAGGCCTGGTTGTCCGGCTCCTTGAGCCGGCCACCACCGATGTTGGTGACGAACGGCCCCGGCCCCATCGCATTGACGAGGATGTTGTATTTGACCAGTTCGATCGCCGCCTGCCGCACCAGTTGGGGCAAACCCGCCTTCGACATCACATAGGTCGACGCGACAAACACTTCCGGCATCACCGTGGAGATCGAACCCGTCACGATGATGCGGCCGCCACCCGACGCCTTCATGTGCGGGACGGCAGCCTGGATGGTTGCGAAGATCGACACATAGTTGAGGCCGACAATGCGGTCGACATGCTCGTCCGGCATGTTCTCGATCGCACGTTCCTCGTTGCGGCTGCGGTCGAATTTGAGAAAGCCCGGCCCGCCGCTGATGCCGGCATTGGCGAACACCACATCGAGCCGGCCGTAGTGACCTGCCGTATCCGTGAAGGCCTGCCGCAAGGCCGGACGATCGGTCACGTCCAGCACGACCCCGCGCACATCGCCCTTCGCCTTCAACGTCCCGACCGCCCGATCCAGCGCCGCCGGATCGACATCCATCAGGGTGACGCGGGCGCCATTCTCGGCCATCACCTCGGCACAGGCATAGCCAATGCCGCTGGCGCCACCGGTCACGATGGTGGTCTTGCCCGAGACGTTGAAGAGATCAGCCGCTTTCATCCGAATCCTCACCTTCGATTTTGCGGAACAAGCTAGAGCATTTTCCGGAAAAGTGGAGACCGGGTTTCCGCAGAAAATGCGATCAATGGCACGATGGGAGTGAGTGGACGCCGCACGCCGGCGGCGGCCCCGATGATGACGCTGGAGCAGTTCAGCTTTTGGTGGAATCGCTGAACTGCTCCAGCTCTTTGTTTTTACGCAATTCCGGACGGAAAACCGTGACACACTTTTCCTGGAATTGCTTCAGCCGCGCGATCCGGCCACGACGGAGAAACGCGGCGCAGCCATCGCCATCCGGCTGTGCTCCCTGTTCGGCCTGTAAAGCCCGCGCGGCTCAAGCAGCGGATTCCACATCTCGCTGAGGCCGATCACCGTTTCGGCGGCGCCGAGCACGAGATAGCCGTCAGCCTGCGATACATGCGCCAGACGATCAAGGACCTGCGCCTTGGTGTCAGGGTCGAAATAGATCAGCACGTTGCGGCAGAAGATCACGTCGAACATGCCAAGCCGGGCTGCGTCGTTCAGGAGATTGAAGGGCTCGAATCGCACCATGTTGCGGATGACGGGGGAGACCTCCCACATCTCGCCGGATTGCGTGAAATACTTGATCAGATACTGGATCGGCAGGCCGCGCTGGACCTCGAACTGGCTGAAGACGCCGAGGCGCGCGCGATCAAGCACCTCACTCGCGATATCCGTGCCGACGATCTCGATCCGCCAGCCGGAGAGGACATCACCCATCTCCTTCAGCGCCATCGCCAGCGAATACGGCTCCTGTCCGCTCGAACACGCCGCGCTCCAGATCCGCAGCCGGCGACGCGGACCGCGCGCAGCCAGCAACGGCGGGACGATCACTTCGCGCAGATGCTGAAACGGAAGCTTGTCGCGGAAGAAGAACGTCTCGTTGGTGGTCATCGCTTCGACCACTTCGGCGGCAAGCGCGTCTGAATCCGGAGCCCGCAGCTTCACGACAAGGCCGGAGAGGTCCCTGGCACCTGCCTTGCGCGCGACCGACAGCAACCGGCTTTCCAGCAGATAGGCCTTGTCTGCCGACAGGGCGAGCCCCGAGCGGGCCTTCAGCAGCTTGCGCAGGAACTCGAGATCGAAGGGGGTCATGGCGCGCCCGCGATCAGCTGGTTGAGACGTTCCGCCATCGCCTCGACGGGCAGAACCGCGCAGCACAAGCCGGCTTGCGCCACCGCGCCGGGCATGCCCCAGACCACGCTGCTCGCCTCATCCTGGGCCATCACGCTGCCGCCGGCCGCGACGATATCGCGCGCGCCGGCCGTGCCGTCATATCCCATGCCGGTCAGCACCAGCGCCATCACGCCCCGGCCCCACAACCGCGCCGCGGATGAAAACAGCGGATCGATCGCCGGCTTGCAGAAGTTGATCGGCGGCCCGCTGTCGAGCGCGATCGTCGCCACGCCCTTGCGCCGCTCGACACGCATATGCTGATCGCCCGGCGTGACATAAATGCGCCCCGCCACGACCGGTTCGCCATCGATGGCCTCGCGGGCCGGGACGCCGCTGGCGCGCATGAGATGCTGGGCGATGATCATCGTGAATGTCGGCGGCATATGCTGCGTGACAAGCACGGGCAACGTCCCGATCGTCGGGCCGAGCCGGCCGAGCAATGACGTCAGGGCCTGCGGCCCGCCTGTCGACGCACCGATCAACAGGGCGCGCGGCGCAGTGCGCGGAAACGGCAGCAGTGGTCCGTCAAAGTGCGCAGCATCCTCGCCTTCGCGACCCTCACGCCGGGCCGGATGGCCCTTGCCGACGGCACGCAGGTTCCGGCTGTAGCCCTGCATGTTGCGGCGGCGGTGTCCCAATTGGCGGATCTTGTCGATGAGTTCGCGGCGGAAGCCGGACACCTCATCGCCACCGGTCATGCTTTGCGGCTTCGGCAGATAGTCGGCGGCCCCCAGCATCAGCGCGCGGATGCTGATCTCCGCATGGCGGCGCGTCAAAGCGGAGGCCATGATGACCGCCAGGTCCGGTTTGCGCTCCATC
>Ga0182746_1001266_pt1 | contig 24311 bp, 17 predicted proteins | sample eDN3rd30CBELigOP_FD_128881 | JGI IMG/M metagenome (GOLD analysis project Ga0182746, IMG submission 128881) | Enriched Organic Plus compost microbial communities from Emeryville, California, USA - eDNA 3rd pass 30_C BE-Lig OP (version 2) (version 2) ... | reverse complement strand
TGAGATCGATGATCCGGATTCCGGAATAAGGCTGGCCGGAAGATTGCGTCATTGACATCGCATTCCAGTGAAACAGAAACAGATTCGCATGAGCCGCGAACAGTAGGTTGCGGCACCTTCGACCACCAACGCCAAATGATCGACGACGGTTGAGTTTTGATCAATCGAACCGGCCCTTTTCTCGGTTGACGCCGCCGATCACCCAAAAGACAGACTGAGGCTTCAAATGGAATCTCGTGGGCGTCCCGCGTGAATTTCACCCCCCTCTTTCACCCAATGACATTGTGTCGTGGAGGAACGCTGAGATGATGAAACGCCTGTCCGCGGCTTTGGCCGCCTTTGCGATCCTGACGGCGCCAGCAGCCTATGGTCAGGCGGACAGCTATCCCAGCAAGGCGATCCATGTGATCTGCAACTTCCCGCCCGGCAACGGCTCGGACATCGCCGTGCGGTTCTTCTCGCAACAGCTCAGCGAAGCCATCGGCAAGCCGGTCGTCGTCGAGAACAAGGTCGGCGCCTTCGGGCTTGTAGGCGCTCGCGTGGTCGCCGAGGCAAAGCCGGACGGCTACACCATCTTCATCACCGGTGTCAGCACGGTGATCTCAGGCGCTCGCTATCTCTACAAGGAAGTGCCGTACGATCCGGACAAGGCCTTCCAGCCCGTCACCACTCTGTTCAAGGTGCCGTTCGTGCTGACCGTTGATCCGAAGAAGCCCTTTCGCACCGTCGACGACCTGACCCGGTATCTGCGGAGCGGCGAAGCCAAACACTCCTATGGCACTGCGGCCAATCCCGGCACGATCTCGGCGGAAATGTATCTGTCGCGGATCAACCTCAAGCCGGAGCGGGTCCACTATCGCGACGCGAAGCAGGCCCAGACCGAGATGCTGAGCGGCTTTCTGGACTTTGTGTTTTTCGACGCCGGCTCGACCACCGCACAGGCCGCGGAAGGCCGCATCCGGCCGCTTGCCGTCACCAGCGCCGAGCGGATGCCCGCCATGCCCGACGTTCCAACCATGGCCGAGTCCGGCTTCCCCGGCTATGAGATGATTCTCACCTGGGGCGTGGTGGTGCCTGCCGGAACGCCGCAGCCAATCGTCGCCAAGCTCGGGGCGGTGTTCAACCAGATCGTGGCCCAGCCCAAGACCCAGGATTTCATTAAACAGATGGGCGCGGTGCCGTATCCCGGCAACGCACAGAAAATGGCTGACGCCATCACGGCGGAAACCGCGAAGTGGGCGGATTACGTCCGCCTTGCGGATATCAAGCCGCAGTGAGGCCGTCATATTGTGGACGATGTGCCGCCCAGTCCCGCGCGAACCTTGGAGCATGACCCGCTTTGATGGATTCGGTCATGCTCTCGGTTTCTTTGCGTGGTCGCGTTTTCTGCGGCGAACCGGTTTCCACTTCGCCGGAAACCGCTCCAACTGCTGAATGCCGGCATTTCCCCGGCCAACTCAATCGAGACAAAAGCGCCAGGCGGATGTCCAAATCCTCGGAGCCACCTGCAAAGCGGCTCCAAGGATTCCCGGCAAAAGATGGCATCAGATCACGCCGAGCGCTTCCATAGCCTCGGCGACGCGGACGAAACTGGAGATATTCGCCCCCAGCACATAGTCACCCGGCGCACCATAATCGCTCGCCGTCTCGGCGCAGCGATCGTGAATGTTGCGCATGATGCTGGCGAGACGCGCCTCGGTCTGCTCAAACGTCCAGCTGTCACGCGAGGCATTCTGCTGCATCTCGAGCGCAGAGGTGGCAACGCCGCCGGCATTGGCGGCCTTGCCCGGCCCAAACAGCACGCCAGCCTCCTGAAAGATGCGCACCGCTTCCGGCGTGCACGGCATATTGGCTCCCTCGCCCACGGCTACGATGCCGTTGCGCACCAGCACGCGCGCATCCTTCCCGGTCAGTTCATTCTGTGTGGCGGAAGGCATCGCGACATCGCACGGAACATCCCAAATCGATCCGCCTTCGATATAGTGCGAGCCGGCCCCCTTGCGGCGCGCATATTCGGCGATGCGCTCGCGGCGGACTTCCTTGATCTCTTTGACCAGTTCGAGGTCGATGCCCCGCTCATCGACGACATATCCGTTCGAATCCGAGCACGCCATGACTGTGCCGCCAAACTCGGCAACCTTTTCCATGGCGTAGATGGCCACATTGCCGGAGCCTGATACGACGACGCGCCGGCCGTCGAACGATTGCCTCTTCGTCTCCAGCATGCTCTGCACGAAATACGTCGCACCATAGCCGGTCGCTTCCGTGCGGGCGCGCGAACCGCCATAGACCAGTCCTTTTCCAGTCAGCACGCCGGCTTCGTAGCGGTTGGTGAGCCGTTTGTATTGGCCGAACATGAAGCCGATCTCGCGGCCGCCCACACCGATATCGCCTGCCGGGACATCGGTATATTCGCCAAGATGACGATAGAGCTCCGTCATGAAGGACTGACAGAACCGCATGATCTCGCCTTCGGAGCGGCCGCGCGGGTTGAAGTCGGATCCGCCTTTGCCGCCGCCGATTGGCATCCCGGTGAGCGCGTTCTTGAACGTCTGCTCGAAGCCGAGAAACTTGACGATGCCGACATTCACGGATGGGTGGAAACGCAGCCCTCCCTTGTAGGGTCCAAGCGCCGAGTTGAATTGCACGCGAAAGCCGCGGTTGATCCGGACCTGGCCCTCATCGTCCACCCACGGCACGCGGAAAATGATCTGCCGCTCCGGCTCACAGAGCCGCTCGATCAGGGCATGGTTTGCATAATGCGGATGCTTGGCCACCACACGGCCGAGACTCTCAAGCACTTCCCGAACGGCTTGATGGAACTCTTCTTCGCCGGCGTTCCTGCGCAGAACTTCTGCAAGGACGGGTTCCAGCTTCTCATCAATATGGACCACGATAAGGACATTCCAACTTGGACACGGAGGCGTGGTCTTAGCCTAATATTTAGGCGATATGAACAATTTTTTACCAATTTTCCCAATGAACAACCCAATGAAGGGCATCCGGGGATGGGCGGTATCCCACCGAAGTATCAGGCTGCGCCTCCGCCCTCGCCAAACCCGTCTGCCCTACCCAGCAAGCCAACGCCGCTGACTATTTCCGGTCCCGCATCTGCTTGACGGAACCACACTCTGAATCGGGGCGAAGAGAATTGCCCGGATCGTCCGGTACCAGCCTGCGCGCCGGCCTTGCGCGGTTCTGCGAGGACATCGGCAGGGACCGAGTCGCCGCAATGGAAGCGCGGCGTCCATAATAGATGTGCGCGGCGATCCGTGCATTGACGATGGCGCCATGATGCAAACCTATCCCCGCTATCGCAATCCGGAGAACAGGTTGGCGCGCTCCACCGGAGCTGCAGGGAAAGGAGAACCTGTCGTGGGACGCGGGTCAGGAAACGCTTCGTCGCTACCTCGCAACAGCAGTGGAATGAGCTAGCTTCTTCCCCTGAGGCGGTTGACTTGCTCGCGGCTGTAGCCGGCCATCGAGGCATAGCCGCGCACGATCGCCTCGCGTTCCGCAAAGGTTGCAACGGCCTCGATATCATCGAATCCCTCTGGCGCGCGAGCCTCCACCAGATCGATCACACCTTCCGGTCCGCCGCGGCGATTGGACCTGATGATGTCTGCAGTGGCCGGCCGACGCTCGGCGTCATATGAGGCAAACGCCTCTTCCAACGATGTGCCCGTGGTCAGGTGGCGCGCCAGGGCCGCGGCATCGAGAATCGCCTGGCTCGCCCCGTTACTACCGACTGGATACATCGGATGCGCCGCATCGCCGAGTAACGTCACACGACCGAATGACCAGTTCGGCAGCGGATCACGATCGCAGTTCGGATACTCATAGAATGTCTCCGTGGCTTTGATGATTTCGGCCGGATCCGCAAACTCCAGCCTGAAGCGATCCTGAACGAATGTCAGCGCCTCCTCCAGGCGTCCAGGACGGTTCCAGTCCTCGCGACGTGGCGGTCGCTCACCGCCATCGCCGAGGCGGGCCATCACCGCCCAGTTCGTCAGGCGGGTCTCTGGCTGCGCGGGATCGAAGTGGATCGGGTAGAAGACGAACTTTGCCGCATTGCCGCCGGCGATCACCATCGTGCGTCCATCCTCATATAGAGGCCACGCGGTTGCACCACGCCAGAGCATGATGCCGCTCCAGCGTGGCGGTCCTTCGTCAGGATAGAAGGTGGCGCGCACCCCCGAGTGGATTCCATCCGCCCCGACCAGCCCATCGCCCTCGGCTTCGAACCGCTCTCCCGCACGACTTTCAAAGATCGCGATGACGCGGCCATGCCGTTCCTCAAAATTGAGCAGTCGGCGATCGGTGTGAAGCCGCGCTGCACCAAGGCGATCCAGCACGGCACGCAGCAGGACTCCAAGCAGCTTGCCGCGATGAATGCTGAGCTGAGGCACATCATAGCCAGCATCGATGCCGCGCTGTTCACGCCACACGGTCTGGCTCAGCCGGTTGGCGTAAATCAGCTCGCGCGTGCGAATGCCGGCCTCGTCCAGAGCGGGCAACAGGCCGAGCGCGGCCAGTTCCTTGATCGCATGCGGCAGCACATTGATGCCGACGCCCAGTTCCTGCAGGTCCTGCGCCTGCTCGTAGATGTCAACGTCGATTCCGGCGCGCTGCAAACATAGCGCCGTCGCCAGACCGCCGATCCCACCACCAATGATGAGCAGCTTCATGGGGTTCGATTTCCTTATATTGCATAATGAGTGACTATCGCAGCGGCGACATGTCGCGATAGAACAACCAAACCGGAGCGATTGCCGCTGATGAGAACCGCCGCAAAGAGGCACGACGATCAACAAGTCACGAAGGGCGCAAATCCCGCCATCGCGGAAACGAATGGCAGGCCGTTCCGGTCGGCGTGGAACGCAGGTGGGATGAGAAGGGTTCCGCCAGCGCTGAGATGACAGGACCACCGTGCAGTGATCGCAACACGGCAACGCTCGCCTGGACGAACATGAGGCTTGTTGGACTTGGCCAAGCGATGAGCATCACGAAGGCAGGATAGGCCAGCAAGAGATATGCGAGCGTTGCAAGCTGGCGAATGGGCTTACGGCCAACGCGATCGGAAAAATCGGTACGGCGACAACACTGGCGCCGAGAATGTTGTTGGGCGCAAAAGTTCGATAACCGGGTATTCAGGGACTTTGCGTCGCTGTCGAAAGCTCACGCTTGGCCGGCCTTCGGCGTCCTGGGAACGAAATTCTTTGAATCGCGCAATGAGGGGCCAGGGCGCCAGTGCAGATGGCGCAGGACACCACTGTCTAGCAGAGCAAGACTGATCCAAGTACCTCCATTATTCGGAGGTTACACCTACCCCGCTGGCGTCCTTTGCGCTGCGGCGGCGGAACAGCCACAAGGCGGCGCCGGCAACGGCCGCGACGACGGCCCCTGCAACCCCATAGGTCATGCCGCGGCCTCCACTCTCCTGTGGCGCACCGGTGCCGGCAGGAGCGGCCGGCGCCGCAGTTGCCGCCGCCGGCCTCGCGAAGGCGAAATCGTCCCGGTTGGCAGCATCGCTGTTGAAGATGTTCGTCACCAGCGAGGTTCGCACCGCACCGGGGATGGAATAAGCGCAGTAGACAAAGACCGGCATATCGCGCCAGAGGATGTCCTGGATCCGATCGTAGATCGCTTTGCGACCCTCCAGCGTCGTCTGGATCCTCTGCTCATCGAACAGACGATCGACTTCCGGATTGCTGTAAGCGCTGTTGTTGACGTTCGGTACGTTCTTGATGTTGGCCGAATTGTAGAAGCGCTCCACGCCCACATCCGGGTCGGGCGCAAGCGAGAATGAACTCGACACCATGTCGAACTCGTTCTGGCCATAGGCACGTTGCAGCAGCGTCGCGCGCTCGAGCGGCGTCTTGATGACATTGATGCCGACGGCTCCGAGATTCTGGGCGAGGATGTCGCAGATCTTGCTCGAAGGCAGGTCGTTCGATCCGAACAGATAACGCAGGTTGAACCGCTTGCCGTCGGCGCCGCGGGGAAATCCCGCCTCATCGAGCAGCTGATTGGCGCGCGCGGGGTCAAGCGCATAGTCCTTCAGGTTCTTGTTGTAGAGCGGTGAGCTCGGCGGCACATGGCCGACCTGCGGGGCAGACAGCCCCGGAAACACGCTCTTGCGGATGAAGTCGCGGTCGATCGCGTGCGCCAGCGCTTGCCGGACGCGGACATCGCTGAAGGGCGGATTGCGCATGTTGATGAAGGCCTGGTAGGCGGAGGCCGCGACCGCACTGAACTTCATCTCGACACCGGGGAGCTTGCTCAGCCGCTCGACCTCCGTCGCCGGCAGAGCCTGCGAATAGACCATGTCGACTTCGCCCTTCTCGAACGCCGCGACCCGGCCCGCCGCATCGGGGATGATGCGGAACACCAGCTCGTCGAAGGCCGGCTGGCCTGGACGGAAGTATTTGTCATTCTTCACGTAGCGGATGCGGTCCCCAACCAGATACTCGGCGAACTTGTAGGGGCCGGTTCCGACCGGATTCTTGTTGTGCGGGTTGCGGGCCGGCTCGCCGTTCGCCCAGAGATGCTTCGGCAGGATCACGCCGGCATAGGCGTGGAGCGTATAGATCAGCGATGCGAGCGGCCGCCCGAGCCGCAACACCACCGTGTCCGGATCGGGCGCTTCGAAGGCCTGGATCACCGTCATGGCGCCACGGTACGGATGCAGCTTCGAATTGATCTGGCCAAGCGAAAAAACGACATCGGCCGACGAGAACGGCTTGCCGTCGTGCCATGTGATGTTCTTGCGCAGATGGAATGTGTAGGTCTTGCCGTCCGGCGAAATCTCCCAGCGCTCGGCCAGGTCGCCGGTGATGTTGCCATCGGCATCCATGCGGGTCAGCGCGCTGTAGACGGGACAGCTCGCTACATAGGAGGAGATGTTCGAGTTCATCGCCGGGTTGAAGTGCGCAGGATCCTCCTCGATCACCCCGATCAGCCGGAGCGGGTCGGCAGCAACCGCCCGGGTCGACATCAGCATCGGTCCGGCCAGGGCGAGGCCGGTGACAGCACCACGTCGCGTCAACTCGATTTCCATCATCCAACATCTCCCGAAACAGGATCAGACAAGAGCGCCGCCGGGCGACATGGCGGCCTCGGCACCACAGGCCGTGACAGCCGCCCTATTCCGCCGCGAGGGTCGGCACGGCGAAATAAGGATTGACCGGTGTCTTCAATCCCATGGTCTCGCGCAGGGTTCGCCCGGGATATTCGGTGCGGAACAACCCGCGGCGCTGCAGCTCCGGGATCAGCAGATCGACCACCGCCTGGAGGCCGCGCGGCATCACCGGATTGGAGATCATGAAGCCGTCGCAGGCCTGCGAACGGTACCAGTCCTCCATCTCGTCGGCGACTTGCCGCGGGCTGCCTTTGAACATGGTGCCCGTGGTCGAGGCGAGGATCTTGCGGGACATCTGGCGGATGGTGGCGCCGTCCCGCTTTGCCTGGTCGGCCATCTGGCGCCCCGCCGCAGTGGTGCCGACATCCGCGCCCTCGATCTCCGGCAAGGGACCATCGAGCGGATAGGCCGAGAGATTCGTATCGAGCAGCTTCGAGAGATAGGCGACACCGAGTTCGATCGGGATCAGGTCCTGAAGCTCATCAAACAATTCGTCGGCCTCGGTCGCAGTCGCTGCAACGCAGATGCTGAGGCCCGGCATGATCTTGAGCTCGTCGGGGCTGCGGCCGTATTTCGCCATCCGCCCTTTCACATCGGCGAAATAGGCCATGCCGTCCGCCTTCGTTGGTACGGACGCAAACACGGCGTCGGCGCAATAGGCCGAGGTCTCGATGCCATGGGTGGACTGGCCAGCGGAGAAGATGACCGGCCGCCCCTGCGGCGTCCGCGGACAGTTCAGCGGTCCCCTCACCGAAAAGTATTTGCCCTTGTGGTTCTGGGCATGCACCAGCGACGGCTCCAGATATCGCCCGCTCGCCTGGTCCTGCGGGAAGGCATCCTCCGCCCAGCTGTCCCACAGGCCGCGCACGACGTCGGCAAATTCCCGCGCCCGCTCGTAGCGCTGCTCGCGCGGCAGATGCTCCTCCTTCGAGAAATTCCGCGCGTCCTCCGGATAGGATGTCGTAACCAGATTCCAGCCGCAGCGGCCGCCCGAGATATGGTCCAGCGACGCGAACTTCCGCGCCAGCGTGAACGGCTCCTCATAAGTCGTGGTCGCAGTCGCGACAAAGCCGACATGGCTGGTGTGCTGCGACACGGCGGCGAACAAGGTGACAGGCTCGAACACCGCAGGTCTGTTTGACGGGCTGTTCGCTGCAAAGAGATCCGGCTTGTCCATCTGGCGGACGCCGTTGCCGTCGGCGAGGAAGATCATGTCGAGCTTGCCGCGCTCGGCGAGCGTTGCGGCCAGAATGACATTGTCCAGCCGCATCAGGGTCGGATGCCAGCTGTCGCGATGCCGCCATCCGGCCAGGTGACCGCCCAGCGCGCCCACATTCACACCGATGTTCATCATGCCGCTGCCTCTCCCTTACTCGGCTGCGATGGCCGGCACGGAGAACACCGGGTTCTCCGGGATCGGCAAACCCATCGTCTCCCGCAACGTCGGCCCGCCATAATCCTTGCGGAACAGACCGCGCCGTTGCAGCTCCGGCACGACGAGGTCGACGAAGTCGGAAAGCCCGCGCGGCACCGTTGGGACCGACACCATGAAGCCATCGCAGGCCTTGCCGCGATACCAGTCCTCCATCTGATCGGCGACCTCCGTCGCCGTGCCCTTGAAGACCGCATGGCCGATCGAAGGCACCGTGCGTTCGTAGGTCTGGCGGATGGTCAGCTTGTCGCGCTTTGCAAAATCCAGGATGTAGCTGCGCAGACTGGTGCCCCCCACCACCTCCTCGTCGATCTCCGGCATCGGCCCGTCGATCGGATATCCGGACAGGTCCTTGAACACGATTTTCGAGAGATAGTGGACGCCGAGCGAGGGCGAGATCAGCGATTGCAGTTCTTCGTAGTGTTCCTGCGCTTCGGCCGACGTGCGGCCGACAAAGAAACTTACGCCCGGGATGATGCGGAGATGATCCGGGTCGCGGCCGTATTTCGCCATCCGTCTCTTGATGTCGGCATACACCTCCTGACACGACTCCTTGGTGTCGCCGGCGCCGAACAGCGCATCGGCATATTGTGCGGCCAGTTCGCGGCCTGGCTGCGACTGTCCGGCCATGAACATCACCGGATAGCCCTGCGGCGGCCGGGTGATGTTGAGCGGCCCTTTGACCTTGAAATGCGTGCCCTCGTGATTGAGGGTGTGCACGCGGCTGGGCTCGAGAAAACGCCCGCTCGCCTTGTCGACGGGAAAGGCGTCATCGGCCCAGCTGTCCCACAGTCCTTTCGCAACCTCGACGAATTCGCGCGCCCGCTCGTAGCGGATGTCGCGCGCGACATGCTGCTCCAGACCGAAGTTCTGCGAGTCGCCTGCATTTGAGGTGGTGACGACGTTCCAGCCGGCGCGGCCCTTGCTGAGGTGATCGAGCGAGGCGAACTTCCGCGCCAGCAGGTAAGGCTCCTCGTAGGTCGTGGTGGCGGTCGCAGCGAGCCCGATATGTTTTGTGTGCTGGGACAGCGCGGTCAGCAGCGTGACCGGCTCAAAGCCGACCGGACGGGCCGAAGGCCAGTTCGCGGCAAATAGTTCGGTCTTGTCCATCTCCCGGACCGCATTGCCGTCCGCCAGGAAGATGGCGTCGAACTTGCCGCGCTCGGCAATGCGCGTCAGCTCGACGATGCGATCGAAATTCATGATGATGTCGGACCAGTTGTCCTTGTGGCGCCAGCCTCCGAGATGTCCCCCGGTGAGGTTCGGCATTGTCAGCAGATTCATCATGGCGAAGACTCCCAATTGAACCCTGTTTGTTATTCCGCAGCGACTGCGGGCGTTTCGAAATAAGGATTGCGGGGCACCGGCAGCCCCATGCGCTCGCGCAGCGTCCGTCCCTGATAGTCAGTGCGGAACAGACCGCGCCGCTGCAGTTCCGGAATGACAAGATCGACAAAAGCAGTGAGCGACTGCGGCATCACCGGCGTGCCGACATTGAAGCCGTCGCAGCCTTTGCCGACATACCAGGCCTCGATCTGGTCGGCGACGTCCTTGGCATTGCCCTTGAAGATCGCATGGCCCATCGAAGGCAGGATGCGCTGATAGGTCTGACGGATGGTCAGCTTGTCCCGCGCCGCCATCTCGGCGATCATCTTGCGGAAACTTGCAATACCGCGCGTCTCACCGGAGAGATCGGGCAGCGGTCCGTCGAGCGGATAGTCGCTAAGATTCATCTCGACCAGCTTGGACAGGTACGGAACGCCGAGTGTCGGCGAGATCAGCGATTGCAGTTCCTGGAACAGGTCCTCGGCCTCGTCGCGGGTTTCGCCGACATAGACGCTGCAACCCGGCAGGATTCTGAGATGGTCCGGAGAGCGGCCGTATTTCGCCATGCGGCCCTTCACGTCGGCATAGAAGGTCTGGCTGTCCTTGAGATTGTTGGTGACCGCGAACAGACAGTCGGCATGCTGGGCCGCGAGTTCACGGCCGGGCTCCGACTGGCCGGCTGTGAACATCACCGGATAGCCTTGCGGCGCCCGCGCGATATTCAAGGGCCCCCGGATCCTGAAATGCTTGCCCTTGTGATTAAGCGTGTGCACGCGGCCGGGGTCGAGAAACTGGCCGGTCTCCTTGTTCTGCACGAAAGCGTCAGGCGCCCAGCTGTCCCAAAGGCCTTTGCAGACCTCGATGAACTCGATCGCGCGTTCGTAGCGATCGGCGCGCGGCATGTGCTCGTCGCGGCTGAAGTTCAGCGCATCCTCCGGATAGGAGGTGGTCACGATGTTCCAGCAGGCGCGGCCGTTGCTCAGGTGATCAAGCGAGGCGAATTTCCGAGCCAGCAGATAAGGCTCCTCATAGGTGGTCGTCGCGGTCGCGAGGAAGCCGATATTCGTGGTGTATTGCGCAATCGCCGTGAGGAGCGTGACCGGCTCGAACACCGCCGGACGGTCGGATGGGCTGTTGGCGGCGAACAGGGCCGGCTTGTCCATCTGGCGAACCGCATTGCCGTCGGCCAGAAACAGAAGGTCGAATTTGCCGCGCTCGGCCTCGCGCGCGGTCCAGATCGCGTGTTCGAGGTTCATCACGTTGTCGGTCCAGGCGTCCTTGTGGCGCCAGCCGCCGAGATGACCGCCGAGACCCAGCAGACCCGTCATCAAATTCAACATCGTCATTCTCCAATCGCGGATATCAGGCCGTGCGCCGGGCTGATCAGAACGCGGCGAGATTCTCTTTGAGGGTTGTTCCGCTGTAGTCGCGCCGGGTCAGCCCGCGGCGCTGCAGCACCGGGACAAGCTTGGTCGCGAATTCGAGCAGATACGGATAGTTCGCGATCCCGGCCCGGACGTGGAAGCCGTCGCAGCCGGTGTCGATGACGGTCTGCTCCAGGACATCGGCGACATGTTCAGGCGTGCCGCAGATCGGGAGGGTCTCATGCATGGCCTCCTCCTTGGCCCAGTCACGCAGGGTGGAGCCCGGCGGCATCGACAGATAGCGCTGCATCGAGCCGACGATGCCGTTGATCTTCATGTCGCGCGGCAGCGGCTGGTCGAGCTCATACTCGGAAAGATCGACACCGAGATAATTCGAGAGGATCGCGAGCCCCTCCTCGATATCCGCCTCCTCATAGTTCTTGGCCCAGCGTTCCTTTGCCTCGGCCTCGCTGTCGCCGAGCACCGGCTTGATCGAAAAGAACACCTTGATGGACGCGGGATCACGCCCCTCCTCCGCTGCGCGCTGCCGCAGATTGTCCACGTAGAAGCGCATGTCGGCCGCCGAATTCTTGTGGCCGATGGCCATGTCGCCATGCCGGGCGGCGAACCGCGTGCCACGCGGCGAGGTGCCGGCCACACTGATCACCGGATAGCGCTGCGGCGACGATGTGACGTTCAACGGTCCAGCGGATTTGTAGTACCTGCCCTTGAAATTGACCTCGTGGACCTTGGCGGGGTCAGCAAAGACACCGCTCCCGCGATCCATTTTGACGGCATCGGGCTCCCAGCTGTCCCAGAGCGCCCGGCAGAGATCCATGTATTCGTCGGCCCGGTCGTAACGTTCGTCGTGATCGAGCAGTTCGTCATAGCCGAAATTGCGCGCGGCATCCTTGCTGGCGCTGGTCACCACATTCCAGGCGATCCGGCCGTTGCTCATATGGTCAAGCGTCCCGAGCAGCCGCGCCAGCAGGAATGGCGGGTAGAATGTCGTCGACAGCGTGGCCGCGAGACCGATCTTGCTGGTGACCGCCGCCATCATGGCGAGAATCGGCACAGGGTCCTGCGGAATCTGGATCCCGCGTTTGACATACCAGTCACGCGATCCACCAAGTGATTTCGGAACGGCGAGACTGTCCGCAAAGATCACGAGATCGAACTTCGCGCGCTCGCAAAGCCGCGCCACCTCCTGGTAGATCTCCGGACGGCGGTAGTCATAGAGACCGCCGATCGGGTCGGACCAGTTGACCGGCCCGCTGTTTCCAAACCAGGCAAGATGAAACATCTTTGGCATCGTGCACTTTCCGTCTTTCAAGACTTGACCGGGCGCGCCTTCATCATGTTGTCGCGGTTGGTATTGTCGGCGAGGAAGATGTCAGTCACGTAGGTCGACCGATAAACTGACGGACCTGAATAGGCGGCCACCGGGAACACCGGGATGTCGGTCCAGAGGATCTCGGAGATCCGATCGTAGATCGCCTTGCGCTTGGCAAAGTCGGTCTGCACACGCTGTTCATCGAACAGACGATCGATCTCCGGATTGCGGTAACCGGAATTGTTCACGAACGGCATGGCGATGATGTTGTCGGAGCGATAGAGCCGCTCGACGCCGACATCCGGATCGGGCCCCAGCGCATAGCTGTCGATGATCATGTCGAATTCGGAGTTGATATAGCCCCGCTGATTGAGCGCCGAGCGCTCGAGCGGCTGCATCACCGGCTTGATGCCGACGGCTGCGAGGTTGCGCGCGATGACCTCGCCCATCTTGGTGACGCGGACATCGCCCGGCGCCCAGAGGAAGCGGAAATCGAAGCGGGTGCCGTCCGCCTTGGGCGCAAAGCCGGCCTCGTCGAGCAGCGCCATCGCCTTGCGCGGATCGAACGCGTAGTCCGTCAGGGTCTTGTTGTAGAGCGGCGACGACGGCGGCAGCGGGCCGACCTGGTTCTGCGAGATGCCGGGCAGGATGTTGTCGCGGATGAACGTCCGGTCGATGGCATGCGCCAGAGCCTGGCGAACGCGGCGGTCGCTGTAAGGTGCGTTCCGGCAATTGATGTTGCCGGTCCAGCAGCCGCCGCTGAGAGTCGTGGCCTTCAGCGTCACACCCGGCATCCGGGACAAGCGGGCGATTTCGGTCGAGGGCACCGCTGTGCCGAACAGCACGTCGACGTCGCCCTTCTCGAAAGCCGCGATCCGGGCGGCCGCGTCCGGAATGATCCGGATCACGAATTCATCGAAGCCCGGCAGGCCCGGAAAGTGGAACTTCTCGTTGCGGACATAGCGGATGCGGTCGCCCGGCCGGTACTCCACCATCCGGTATGGGCCGGTGCCGACCGGCGCCTTGTTGTGCGGATTCTTCAGGATCTCGGTGCCTTCCCAGAGATGCCGGGGCAGGATCGGACCGAAGGCCGTCGGAATATTCAGGTAGGACGCCGTCGGCTGCGTCATCCGCACGATCATCGTCGTGTCATCAGGCGCCTCGACGCCTGCAAGGGATTTGTAGGCCCCCTTCGCGGAAGGGTGCAGCTTCGCAATCATCTGCTCGACCGTGAACTTCGCGTCTGCGGCTGTGAACGGCTTGCCGTCGTGCCACGTCACGCCGGTCCGGAACTTGAAGAGATAGCTCTTGCCGTCGGGCAGGAGTTCCCAGGATTCGGCGAGGTCCGGCATTGCGCGCCCGGCATTGTCCATCACGACGATGCTGCTGTAGTTCGGCATCCCGGTGATCTGGCAGGAGATCGCGGACGAGATCGCCGGGTTCATCAGCGGCGGATCCTCCTCGATGCAGCCGATCAGCACTTTGCTGCTCTGGGCGCTCGCGAGCTTTGAAAACAGGCTCGGGCCTGCAATCGCGCCCGCAAGGAGGCCGAGGGCACCGCGGCGAGAGACATCGAACATCGTTCTTAAACCTTTCGATGAAGGGAGGACGCCTGCATCACCATCAGCGCCGGCTGCCGGCGCTGATGGGCCTCTCGATCAAGCCTTTGCCGGCTTCGCCTTGGCGAAGCTTTCGATGTTGTTGTTGTAGGTTTCGAAAGCGCCCCTGGCGTAGGACTCGTTTACGGCCGCCGGACCGCTATAGGCCGCCACTGGGAAGACCGGGATGTCCTCCCAGATGATTTCCTGGATCTTGTCGTAGATCTCCTTGCGCTTGGCGAATTCAAGCTGGACGCGCTGGTCATCAAACAAACGGTCGACTTCAGGATTTTTGTAGGCCGAGTTGTTGACGAATGGCTGCGGCAGGATGTTGTCGGACCGGTACAGCCGCTCGACGCCGATGTCGGGATCAGGTCCGAGCGCGAAGCTGTCGATGATCATGTCGTATTCGGAGCCGATATAGCCGCGCTGGTTCAGGGCGCCGCGCTCCAGCGGCTGCAACACGGGCCTGATCCCCACTGCGCTCAGATTGCGGGCGATCACCTCTCCCATCTTGGTGATGCGGATGTCGGCCGGCGTCCACAGGAAGCGGAAGTCGAAGCGTGTGCCGTCCGCTTTCGGCTTGAAACCCGCCTCGTCGAGCAGCGCCATCGCCTTGCGCGGATCGAACTCGTAATCCTTCAGGGTCTTGTTGTAGAGCGGCGAGGCCGGCGGCAGCGGCCCGACCTGGAGCCACGAGATTCCGGGCAACACATTCTCGCGGATGAAAGCGCGGTCGATGGCGTGCGCGAGAGCCTTGCGAACGCGCTTGTCGCTATAGGGTTCGTTTCGGCCGTTGATGTTGCCGACCCAGCAGGAGCCATTGAGTTCCGCAAACTTCAGGGCCACCCCCGGCATGCGCTTGAGCCGCTGGATCTCGGTGGTCGGCACTGCCGTCGGAAACAGGCAGTCGACATCGCCCTTCTCGAAAGCGGCAACGCGCGACGCGGCATCCGGGATGATGCGGATGACAAGTTCATCGAACGCCGGCTCACCGGGGATGTGATACTTCTCATTGCGGACCAGCCGGAAGCGATCGCCGGGACGGTATTCCACGAGCTTGAACGGCCCGGTGCCGACCGGCCGCTTGTTCAGCGGGTTCTTCAGGATGTCCGTGCCTTCCCACAGATGCCGGGGCAGGATCGGCCCAAGGGCGGTCGGCACATTCAGATACGCCGCCGTCGGCTGTTTCATCACGACCTGAACGGTGTAGTCGTCGACCACATCGATACGGTCGAGCGCCTTGTAGGCGCCCTTGGCCGAGGGATGAATCTTCGCCGTGAGCTGGCCCAGCGAGAACTGCACGTCACGTGCGGTGAATGGCGCGCCGTCGTGATAGGTCACGCCCTTGCGAAGACGAAAGGTATAGACCCTGCCGTCCGGCGAGATATCCCAGCTCTCGGCGAGATCCGGATAGATTTGTCCAGGCCGGTCCATCCAGACCAAACCGGAATAGACAGGGGTCCCGACGACGTAGTTGGAGATCGCGGATGAGATCGCCGGGTTGATGATCGGCGGGTCTTCCTCAAGCGCAGCGACAAGGACCTTGGCGCCTTGGGCGCCGGCCATCTTGGCAAAGAAACTCGGGCCAGCGAGAGCCCCAGCCAGCGCACCCAGGGCGCTCCGTCGCGTGACGTCCAGCATGGTCAGTCACCTCAGTCGATAAAATCTCCTTCTCTCTCCTTGTGGGTGGTCCCGGTCATTGACGCCGGGTTGGACCCTTGCCGTTTCCTCAGAATTCCGTGAGATGATGCCGCAGCGTCGCGCCGGTATATTCGGACCTGGTCAGTCCGCGGCGCTGCAGCACCGGTATCAGCTTGGTCATGATCTGCAGGCAGTAAGCATAGTCGGTGAAGCCGTGCGCCGGCCGGAAGTGAAAGCCGTCGCAATCGGTGTCGATCACGGCCTGTTCGAGCACGTCGGCGACATGATCGGGCGTGCCGCAGATCGGGAAGGTCTCGTGCATCCCCTCTTCCTTGGCCCATTCGCGCAGTGTCGTGCCTTCCGGCATCGCCAGATAGCGCTGGAACGTGCCGCGCATACCCGGCACATAGAGATCGCGCGGCAGCGGCTTGTTGCGATCGAACTTCATGAGATCGACATTCAGATAGTTCGACAGGATCGCCATTCCCTCTTCCTCGTCGGCGTCCTCGTAGTTCCTGTCCCACTGTTCCCTCGCCTCGGCCTCGGTGTCGCCAATCACCGGCTTGATCGAAAAGAACACCTTCACCGAAGCCGGATCGCGCCCTTCCTCCGCGACCAGCTGCCGGAGGCTCTGGACATAGTTGCGCATGTCGGGGATCGAGTTCTTGTGGCTGATTGCCATGTCGCCGTGCTTGGCGGCGAAGCGCGTGCCGCGCGGCGAGGTGCCCGCCACGCTGATCACCGGATTGCGCTGCGGCGAGGACGTGACTGTCAGCGGGCCCTTGGACTTGAAATACTTGCCTTCGAAATTGATCTCATGAACGCGCTCGGGAATCGCAAAGATATTGTTCTCGCGATCCATGACGACCGCATCCGGCTCCCAGCTGTCCCAGAGCGCCCGGCAAAGCGCGACATATTCGTCGGCCCGGTCATAGCGCGCGTCGTGCTCCAGAATCTCGTCGTAGCCGAAGTTCTGGGCGGCATCGTCGCTTGCGGTAGTGACAAGATTCCAGCCGACGCGTCCGCGCGTCAGGTGATCGAGCGTGCCGAGAAGCCGCGCCAACAGGTAAGGAGGATAGAAGGTCGATGACAGCGTGGAGCCCAGCCCGATCTTGCTGGTCGCGGCCGCCATCATCGCGAGCGTGGGGACCGGGTCCTGGCTGATCTGGATCCCGCGCTTGACGTACCAGTCACGCGACCCGCCCAACACTTTCGGCACCGCGAGGCCATCGGCAAACAGACAGAGATCGAACTTGGCCCGCTCGCACAGCTTGGCGATGTCCTGATAAATCTCCGGCTGGCGCCAGTCGTAGAGCGCCCCGGCGCTATTCCCCCAGTTGGATCCGCCGGCGCCGCCGAACCAGGCCAAATGGAATTTGCGCGTCATCTTGCGTCCACCGTCAGGCTGGGGTTGTCGGCGCTGCCGCCAGCACCGGCCCGACGGTCGCCGGCGACGGCATGCGCGGTTTCGCTGAAGTGACAGGCCGCAAGCGCGCCATCACCTTTGTCGAGCAGCGCCGGCTCTTCTTCGGCACAGATCGGGAATTGCGCACGAGGACATCGCGGCGCGAACGGACAGCCCTGCCCCGGCTTGAGATCACGCCGCGCCTCGATCTTGGGCACGGCACGGCGCCGCTCCCGTTCCGCGAGCGGATCCGGTATCGGGATCGAGCGGAGCAGAAGCTGGGTATAGGGATGCAGTGGCCGGGCGTAGAGCGCCTTGGCGGCGGCGATCTCGACGATCTTGCCGAGATACATCACCGCCACGCGGTCCGAGACGTGTTTCACCACAGCGAGATCGTGGGCGATGAACAGGTAGGTCAGGCCGTATTCCGACCTCAGGTCCTGCATCAGGTTGATGATCTGGGCCTGGATGGAAACGTCGAGCGCCGAGACCGGCTCGTCAGCGACGATGAAGTCGGGGCGGACAATCAGGGCCCGGGCAATGCCGACACGCTGGCGTTGTCCGCCCGAGAATTCCCTCGGATAGAGCTCCATCGCCCGGGCCGGCAGCCCGCAGGCCTCGAGCGCCGTGCGGATCATCACATCGGCGTTGCGGCCCTTGGCGATGCCGAAATTCCGCAACGGCTCGGCAAGCGTGTCGCGGATCGTCATCTTCGGATTGAGCGACGAATAAGGATCCTGGAAAACCATCTGGGCTTTTCGCCACAGATCGCGCCGCTCGCGGCCGCGCGAGGTTTCCACCGAATTGCCACCGATCGTCACGCGGCCGGAGGTCGCCTTGTCGAGGCCAACCACGACGCGACCGAGTGTCGATTTGCCGGAGCCTGACTCACCCACCAGCCCCAGGGTTTCGCCCGGCGCGATGTCAAAGCTCACGTCTTCGACCGCCTTCACCGTCTTGCGGCGGAAGAAGTTGCCGCCGTAGTCAAAGTGCCGGCGCAACTCACGGACATGGACGAGCGGTCCGGGCGGGGTCGTCTCGGCGAAACTCACGCTCATGCCGCCAGCCCCTCGACATTGCGCATCAGCACCCAGCAGCGGGCACGGTGGTCCGTCGCGATCTCGCCGAGCGGCGGCTCCTCCTCCGAGCAGCGCCGCACCGCGAACGGGCAGCGCGGCTGAAATTTGCAGCCTTGCGGCAGCGCAGTCGGATCAGGCGGATGGCCCTTGATCGCGACCAGACGGCCGGCATCACCGTCCATGCGCGGCACGGATTTCAGCAGCGACCAGGTGTAGGGATGCTGCGACGACGCAAGCACCTGCTCCACCGGTCCCTCCTCCACCACGCGCCCGGCATACATCACGATGACACGATCGCAGAGGCTCGCGACCACCGCGATGTTGTGGGTGATGAGAAGGATCGCCGTGCCGGAATGCGCATTGAGATCGCGCATCAGTTCCATGATCTGGTCCTGCACGGTCACGTCGAGCGCGGTCGTCGGCTCATCGGCGATCAGCAGCGCGGGCTTGTTCGCGACCGCCATCGCGGTCAGCGCCCGCTGGCGCATGCCGCCGGAGAATTCGTGCGGATAGGCGCGGGCCCGCTCCTGCGGATTGCCGATCCCCACCAGCGAGAGCAGTTCGACAACGCGCTGGGTGAGCTTTGACTTCGCGACGCTCGCGTGGAGCCGGATTGCCTCTTCGATCTGCGCCCCGATCCGGAAGACCGGGTTGAACGACGTCATCGGGTCCTGGAAGATCATCGCGATCTTGTTGCCCCGGATGTCGCGGACCCGGGCCGGGGGCAGCGAGAAGATGTCCTTGCCTTGAAAATCGACCGAGCCGGACAGCTTCCCCGTCTTGGGTGTCAGCCGCAGGATCGAACGCGCGGTCATCGACTTGCCGGAGCCGGACTCGCCGACAATGCCGACGATCTGGCCCGGCATCACATCAAAGCTCACCTTGTCCACCACCGCGTAGCGGCTGCCGTCCGGTCTCTGGAACTCGATCCTGAGTTCGCGGACGGAAACGACTGGCTCGGCGTGGTGGACAGCCTGTCCGACTTCGAAGCTGGGGTGAACGTTCATTTCCGTGCCCCCAGCATCTTCAGGCTCGAACCAAGGCCGTCACCGGTCAGGTTGAGACCCAGGATCGCCATCGACAGCGCGATGCCCGGGAATGTCGTGAGCCACCAGGCTTGCTGCAGATAGAGCTGCCCCTGCTGCAGGATCAGACCCCAGCTCGGCTGGGTCGGATCGCCAAGCCCGAGAAAGCTCAGGAAGCTCTCCGACAACACGGCGGAGGCCACTTGCAGCGAACCGCTCACCAGGAAATAGGGCAGCACGTTCGGCAGGATATGGCGCAGGATCATCCGGGTGCGCGAGGCTCCCGACATCCGCGCGGCCATCATGAACTCTTCCTGCCGGACGACCAGCACACGGGCCCGCACGATGCGCGCGGTCGCCGGCCAGCTCAGGAAGCCGATGACCATGATGACGTTCAGAAGGCCGCTGCCGAGCATCGAGACCACGACCAGCGCGACGAGGAGGCGCGGCACGATCTGGAACATCTCGGTGACGCGCATCAGCACCTCGTCGATGCGGCCGCCAAAGAAGCCGGCGATCATGCCGAAACTCATGCCGAGGGTGATGCCGATCACGGCGCTGAACACGCCGACCATGAGCGATACCCGCCCGCCGTAGAGCACGCGGGCGAACAGGTCGCGGCCGAGGTCGTCGGTGCCCATCGGATGAGCCCAGCTAGGCGGCCGCAGCGTTTCGCTGCTCAGCGCCAGCGGATCGGCAGAGGTGAGCAAAGGCGCGAACAGCGCGCCCAGAGTCACGACTGCGATCATGGCCATTCCGATCGTCGCAGAGGGCGGCAGCTTGGCGACGGCCTTGAACGGCAAGGAAATCTTCGGCCACACCGTTGAGGACGGCCGCGGAAGACTTGTGTCAGCGGTCGTCACGGTCGGCCCCCCGTTAGCGGCGAAGACGTGGGTCAAGCATCGCGCACAGCACGTCGGTGAGCACGTTGACGATGACCACGATTGCAGATGTGAAAATGAAAGCCCCGGTCAGGAGCGGAAAGTCCCGGCGATAGATGGCGTCATAAAACAGCCGCCCGAGACCCGGCCAGCCGAAGATGATCTCGGTCACGACCGCGCCGGCGAGGAGAGCTCCAAATTCCAGGCCGATGACTGTCGCCACCGTGACGATCGCGTTTGGAAACGCATGGTTCCACAATACGCGCCGCCCCGTCGCCCCTTTGGCCTGGGCGACCATGACGAAGTCCTGATCCAGCGCATCGACCATGGCGGCCCGCGTGAAGCGCGCGGTAAAGGTCATCAGGAACAGCGCGAGGGTCACGACCGGGAGCACGATGTGCCGCGCCACGTCGAGCACATAGTTCAGACCCGTATAGGTGATACGGGCCGAGGTCATGCCGCCTGCCGGCAAGAGATTGAGCTCGACCGCGAAGACAAGAACGAGGATCTGTGCTGTCCAGAAATTCGGTATTGAATAGCCCACCAGCGACGCAATGGTGATTCCGGTGTCGACGCCTGTGCCGGCATGGCGCGCGGCAAGCACGCCGAGCAGGATGCCGAGTGTGGACGCCACAATGATCGCCACGACAGTGAGAAGGGCGGTCGCCGGAAAACGCTCCCAGATCAGATCGAATACCGGGCGGCCATAGAAGATGGACTGACCAAAGTCACCCTGCATCGCCTTCCAGAGATACGAGACGTATTGCACCAGGATCGGCTGATCGAGACCGTATTCGCTCCGCACCTGCGCAAGAAATTCCGGGGTCGGCGCGTCACCAGCCAAGATGAGCGCCGGATCGCCCGGCGCCAGCCTGATCAGGAAGAAGGTCAGCGTCACGACTGCAAAGATCATCGGCAGCGCAATTGCGAACCGTTGAATCAGCAGGCGAACAAGCGTCAGAAGCAAATATCCCACCCCGTTCTTTGGCTGCCTTGCAGCCAGAAGTCATCGGGGCTGTGCTACACACATATGTGCCCGGCAATGGCACAACCTAGATTAAATTCGATCAAAGATGTTTCGGCTCGTCAATACGCGAGCCTGAACAAATGTTGTGCCGTTGGTCTAAGAAATAAGCTCAGATTTCTCGTCGCATCTTTAAGTTATCGCGAAGCCTCATCAAGACGCGCTTTGTGAAATCAATCCCCGCTATCATTGCGCCGCAGATCCATGGCCGTGACGACCATGTCTCAGTTATGAGACAACACTGCCTGCATGTCTCCGGGCCTGCAGCGACCAGCTTGCGCTTGTGACCAGGGTATAGCCGCCATCGAAACCGTCATCGGGTTTTGGGCAGGTTTCACGATTGACCGCACTTGACGACGACATAGACGTGCCGTGCGGCTTGTCACCAAATTGGCCTTGCTGCGGCATGGATGGCTGGCGACCCAGTACAGTTCGAACCCCTCTCCGGTCGGAATTCCCTGCGAACAGGGATTTTTGCAGGGAACTCCCACAGTTTTGGCGACCAGGCTCAAAGTTAGCTCCAGGAATCCGCTGATTGCCGCCCGAAACAGCGGGCAATTCTCTAACTTCGGTAGCAGGGAAATGCTGCCGAAGAGCAGCGAGCGTACAATGAGTTGCCACGGTGCTGGCCATCGGCTTTTCTATGGTCAGTAATCCAACTTGCTGGGTGTTATTGACGTGATGGCGAACGCCTCACCCTGCCACCTGGAAGGGGATTTCAGCGAAGTGATCAACGCGGTGCGCTATCGGGGCCCCTCGGGCTGCGGCTGTCCGATGTCATCGATGCGTTCGACGGTGAAAGCCCAGCGATAGGAACTGCTCCGCCCAAAGCTGGAGTACCATGCGAGTCGGTCGGTGAGCAGAGGCGCTTCAATGCCTTGTGAGGATAGGAGGGGCATGGTCTGATCGTCAGCCTCTCCGTCTGCGTCGGCGACCCACACCTTCCATTTCAGCACAATCATCGGACCTTTGGGCCAGGGAAACCTGTGCGGCCGCGCAATTGAGGCGCCCCCGGACTCGGTGCGACACTCGGGCGTCAGTCGCAGCAGCGAGGGACCGGGAAATAGGCATCGAGCCGAAGGAGATGGAATGAGCCCCCAACCGAAAACGATACTGCTTCAGACAACGATTCCGACGGCCGAAGATGATTGGTCGATCGATCGCTTCAGCCGTCTTGGGGCGCTCCTTCGCGCACAGCGTGATGATCGTGGCAATCCGCTCTACGAGGTAATCATGCGTGACCGCGAGCCCCTCGGACGGCCGGATTCGGTGCTGTCGAATATTGATGAAAGTCAGTTCGACGAACTCTGGCTGTTTGCCGTTGATACGGGCGACGGCCTGACTGCGGAGGATTGTGAAGCGATATCCCGATTCCGAGCACGCGGCGGGGGCATTCTTGTGACCCGAGATCATATGGACCTTGGATCATCAGTCTGCCGGCTTGGAGCCCTTGGTAAGGCCCACTATTTTCACAGGACCAATCAAGACCCGGACGCAGCAAGACGCACGGTCGATGATCCGTACACGACCTATATTTCATGGCCGAACTTCCATTCGGGCACGAACGGCGATTTTCAGGAGATAAGCGTCGTCGGCCCCGTTCATCCTGTACTTTCAGATCCCCTGTCGCCAACGGGCGCGATCAGGCTATTGCCGTCTCATCCCCATGAGGGCGGAGTGGGTGCGCCCGAGGGCGAGGACGCCCGCGTCATCGTGCAGGGAACAAGCAAGATCACCGGCGCCGTCTTCAATATTGCGGTGGCGTTCGAGCCCGGCACGCAGGGTGGACCGGGAATCGCGCAAAGTACGTTTCACCACTTTGCCGACTACAATTGGAACACATATTCCGGCTGTCCGAGCTTTGTGTACGAGCCACCGGGCGACGCCATGGCTCGTGTGCCGCAGGCCTTAGCGGACACTCACCGCTATGTCCTCAATGTCGCGGCGTGGCTGTCCGGCGCGCGCAATGGGGCTACAGATTCCAATTCGTGAGAGCGGCCCGAGATACTCGGCTCCGAACACCTCGGTGCGTGGTCAGGGTTGGATAACACGATCCTCAGTTCGAACACGGCCCGCGTCCAGACGGAAAGCCGTCTGGACGCGCTGCCTCGCCCCTGGTCGTGACCGAGGGAAAGCCCGGCTTTCAGCCTCACGGCAACTCGCCAATTGGTTCGAAGGCATGAAGATGGTCGTGATGGGTCTTTCGGGCGCTTTGTGAGTTGGCTGGCAACGACCAGACCATTTGGATAGTCCACACGCGTCACCTCAATCGCGGAACCTATACTGTGGTATGGCTCACCCTCTCCCTCGACCTAATCGACCGCAAACACACTCCAACATAGCGTCGTCGATGCCGCATGCAGCGGTCAGCAGGAGTCAAACATGAGCCTAGACATAACCTCACACCCCGGCGGGCCGGGACCCGACGAGCTGGTTCCCTCGCGCTATGCGCTGCAGGTCGGCGAGATTGACGTGCTCGTGGTCAGCGACGGGGTGCTGCCGCTCCCAACCGCGATGTTGGGACACAACGCCGACCCGACCGTGCGGGCTGCCTGGCTGAGCGACATGTTCCTGCCGCCGGACGCTTTCGACTGGTCGCTGAACGTGGTCGTGGTCCGCAGCGGCGAGCAGACTATTCTCGTCGACGCCGGGCTCGGGCTGGACCCAAACTTGAACCTGCCGCGGGCCGGACAGCTGGTGAGGCGGTTGGCGGCCGCCGGCATCGATCTCGCGTCCGTGACCGACGTGGTGCTGACCCATATGCACATGGACCATGTCGGCGGGCTTCTCGTTGACGGAGTGAAAGACCGGCTGCGTCCGGACCTGCGGATCCACGTGGCCGCCGCTGAGGCCAAATTCTGGGAGTCGCCCGATTTCTCCCACACCGCCATGCCGCCAGGCTTCCCGGACGCGCTTCGGTCGACCGCCAAGCGGTTCTTGAACGAGTACCACAACCAGCTCTGGACATTCGAGGAAGAGCACGAGGTGGCGCCGGGAGTGGTCGTCCGTCGCACCGGCGGCCACACCCCCGGGCACAGCGTGGTCCGCCTGGCGTCCGG
>Ga0182746_1001265_pt1 | contig 24325 bp, 17 predicted proteins | sample eDN3rd30CBELigOP_FD_128881 | JGI IMG/M metagenome (GOLD analysis project Ga0182746, IMG submission 128881) | Enriched Organic Plus compost microbial communities from Emeryville, California, USA - eDNA 3rd pass 30_C BE-Lig OP (version 2) (version 2) ... | reverse complement strand
GCTCGACCACGACCGGCACGTGCAGGAGCGGGGCGTCCGGGGAGGGCGCCGGCGCGACCGGTGCGCCGTCGTCGGCGGCTCGCTCGACCGCGAGCAGGAGGGACGCGACCCCGGGGGCGAGGGGCACCGCGCGGACCAGGCGCACGCGCGTCGCCACGCCCTTGACCGGGTACCACCGCTGGGCAGGGAGCCACGGCGCGAGGACCCCGACGACGGCGGCCGCGCCGACCGGAGCGAGGACGGCGTCGTCGGTGACGGCCGACGCCGGTGCCGGCCGGGTCGAGCCCTGCGGCCCGGGCTGGTGGTGGGTCACGGAAGCGGCGCCTCCTGCCGGGTCTCGGTCAGCACGAGCCAGTAGAAGTCGCGCGAACCCAGGGTCACGTGCACGCGCTCGTCTTCGCTGACCGCCGGGAACGAGGCCCCGCCGAACACGTCGGTGAGCAGGGCGCCCGCGTAACCCGGCAGCCGGAGGGTCGCGGCCGACGCGGTCGACGACAGGTTCGCCACGCACAGGATCGTCTCGCCCGCTCCGGACCGGAGGTAGGCGAGGACCGACTCGTCGGTCGTCGAGACCTGGGTGTACGAGCCGACGCCGAACGCGCGGTGCTGCCGCCGGACCTTGAGCATGCCGTGCAGCCAGTGCAGCAGGGACGTCGGCTGGGCGAGCTGCGCCTCGACGTTCGTGTGCGCGTAGTGGTGGACGAGCGACTGCACGAGGGGCAGGTACACCTTGCCCGGGTCGGCGGTGGAGAAGCCCGCGTTGCGGTCGGGCGTCCACTGCATCGGCGTGCGGACCGAGTCGCGGTCGGGCAGCCAGATGTTGTCGCCCATCCCGATCTCGTCGCCGTAGTACAGGCAGGGGCTGCCCGGCAGGCTGAGGAGCAGCGCGTGCGCGAGCTCGATCTCCTTGCGGGAGTTGTCGAGCAGCGGGGCGAGCCGCCGGCGGATGCCGACGTTCGCGCGCATGCGCGGGTCCTTCGCGTACCACCCGTACATCGCGGCGCGCTCCTCGGTGGAGACCATCTCGAGCGTCAGCTCGTCGTGGTTGCGCAGGAACGTGCTCCACTGGCCGCCGGCCGCCGGGACCTCGGGGGTGTCGGCGAGGATGTCGACGAGCTGGCCCTGGCGCTGGTCCTTGATGGCGTAGAAGATGCGCGGCATCACGGGGAAGTGGAAGCACATGTGGCACTCCGGCTCCTCCTCGGTGCCGAAGTACTCGACCACGTCGTTCGGCCACTGGTTCGCCTCGGCGAGCAGGATCCGGCCCGGGAACTCCGTGTCGACCATCTTCCGGACGCGGCGCAGGAACGCGTGCGTCTCGGGCAGGTTCTCGCAGTTCGTGCCCTCGCGCTCGAACAGGTAGGGCACCGCGTCCAGCCGGAACCCGTCGACGCCCACCTGCAGCCAGTACCGCGCGACGTCGATCATCGCGTCCTGCACGTGCGGGTTGTCGAAGTTGAGGTCCGGCTGGTGGGAGAAGAACCGGTGCCAGAAGTACTGCCGGCGCACCGGGTCGAAGGTCCAGTTGCTCGTCTCGGTGTCCGTGAAGATGATCCGGGCGTCCGGGTAGCGCGTGTTGTCGTCGCTCCACACGTAGAAGTCGCCGTACGGGCCGTCCGGGTCGTTGCGGGACGCCTGGAACCACGGGTGGGCGTCGCTCGTGTGGTTCATCACGAGGTCGATGACGATGCGGATGCCGCGCTCGTGCGACTTCTCGACGAGCTCGAGGAAGTCGGCCATCGTGCCGAACTGCGGCGCGATCGCCGTGTAGTCGGAGATGTCGTAGCCGCCGTCCCGCAGGGGCGACGGGTAGAACGGCGGCAGCCACAGGCAGTCGATGCCGATCCACTGCAGGTAGTCGAGCCGCTCGATCAGGCCGCGGAGGTCGCCGGTGCCGTCACCGTCCGCGTCCGAGAACGCCCGCGTGATGACCTCGTAGAAGACCGCGGTCTTGTACCACTCGGGGTCGTCCGAGAGGCCGTGCCGCTCGAGGCCCGGCGGGTGCGGCTGCTGCGCCGGCGGCAGCGCCCACGTCGGGATGGGCGCCGTCGGGGGTGCCGAGACCAGGTGCTGGGGCGTCATGCCCGCGGTGGCGGGGCCGTCGGGCGTCATGCGGCCCTCACGTGCACGACGTGCGCCACCTGGACGGTCGGGTCGAGCCGGACGTAGACGTTCTGCCCCCAGGCGAACGTGGCGCCCGAGAGCTCGTCGTGCGCCTCGAGGACGGGGAACCAGGGATCGTCGTGGCGCCTGTCCTCGGGGATCCCCAGGGCGTCGAGGTCGAGGAACACGGTCGTCTCCTGGACGTGGTGCGGGTCGAGGTTCACGACGACGAGCACCGTGTCGCCGACGGCGTCCGCGCGCGTGCCCGTGCTCGCCCCCGACTCCGACGACGGTGGGAGGCGGCGGGAGAACGCGAGGACCTGGTCGTTCGCCGTCGGGTGGACCGTGAGGTTGCGGAGCTGCCGGAGCGCCGGGTGCTCACGGCGGACCTCGTTGAGCCGGCCGATCAGCAGCGCGATGCCCAGGTCGTCGCCCCGCGACCAGTCGCGCGGCTTGTACTCGTACTTCTCGTTGTCGATCTGCTCCTCGACGCCGGGCCTCGGCACGTTCTCGACGAGCTCGTAGCCCGAGTACACGCCCCACGTCGGCGAGCCCGTGGCCGCGAGGACCGCCCGCACCGCGAAGCCCGCCACGCCGCCCTGCTGCAGGTACGGGGGGAGGATGTCGTGCGTCGTCGGCCAGAACGACGGCCGCATGACCGAGCCCAGCGGGCCCGAGACCTCCTCGAGGTACTCGGCGAGCTCGTCGCGCGTGTTGCGCCAGGTGAAGTACGTGTACGACTGGTGGAAGCCGACCGTGGCGAGCGTGCGCATCATCGCCGGCTTCGTGAACGCCTCGGACAGGAACAGCACCTCCGGGTTCGTGCGGCGGAACTCCCCGAGCAGCCGCTCCCAGAACGGCAGCGGCTTGGTGTGCGGGTTGTCCACGCGGAACGCCGTGACGCCCGCGTCGACCCACACCCGCAGCACCCGCAGGATCTCCTGGTAGATCCCCTCGGGGTCGTTGTCGAAGTTCAGCGGGTAGATGTCCTGGTACTTCTTGGGCGGGTTCTCGGCGTACGCGATGCTGCCGTCCACGCGGCGCGTGAACCACTCGGGGTGCTCCTTGACCCACGGGTGGTCCGGCGAGCACTGCAGCGCGACGTCGAGCGCGACCTCCAGGCCCAGCTCGCGGGCCTTGCGGACGAGCGCGCGGAAGTCGTCGAACGTGCCGAGGTCCGGGTGGACCGCGTCGTGGCCGCCGTCCGGGGAGCCGATCGCGTACGGCGAGCCCGGGTCGCCCGGCTGCGGGGTGAGCGAGTTGTTCCGGCCCTTGCGGAACGTCGTCCCGATCGGGTGCACCGGCGTCAGGTAGACGACGTCGAAGCCCATCGCGGCGATCGCGGGGAGCCGCTTCGACGCCGTCGCGAACGTGCCCGAGCGCCAGGAGCCGTCGCGGGCCTGCTTGGCGCCCTCCGAGCGCGGGAACAGCTCGTACCAGGAGCCCGCGAGCGCCAGCGGGCGGTCCACGACCAGCGGGTACGTGTCCGACGGCGAGACCAGGTCGCGCAGCGGGTGGTGCGCGAGCACGGCCAGGACCTGGTCGCTCGTCGCGGCCGCGAGACGGACCTCGGGGGGCAGGCCCGCGTCGGCCAGCGCCGACGCCGCGGCCCGCAGCACCTCCTGCTCCGTGCCCGGGCGGCCCGGGACGGCCAGGATGCGCTCGAACAGCGCGGCGCCCTCCGCGAGCATGAGCTGGACGTCGATGCCCGCCGGGATCTTGATCCCGGCGTCGTGGCGCCACGTGGCGTACGGGTCCGACCAGCCCTCGACGCGCAGCCCCCACGTGCCCGTCTCGTCCGGCGACACGAAGCCTCGGAACCGGTCGAGCCCGGGGGCGACGTCGACCATCGGGGAGGTGAAGCGGTCCTGCCCGTCGGGGCCCACCAGGACGGCCGTCGCCGCGACCGCGTCGTGCCCCTCGCGGAACACCGTCGCCTCGACCGGCACGAGCTCGCCGACCGCGGCCTTGGCGGGCCATCGACCCTCGGCGATCGTGGGCGCGACGTCGACGACCGGGATCCGGCCGATGCCCGGGGCGCCCGTGACCGTCGTGCCCCGGGGGAAGCCGACCGGTGCGGCCGGTGCGCCGGGGGCGTTCGCCTGCGTCGTGGCCGGCGATGTCGCGGACCGTGCCCCGGCGGTCCGGGACCGGCGGGCGCGGGTGGCAGGGGCGGCGGGAGTGGTCGGGGCGGGGGTGGAGGTCTCGCGGGTCGCGGCGGCGTCGGTGCTGCGGGGCGCGGCGGCTGACGGCCGGGGCGTGGCGCGGCGGGGCGTGGTCACTGTTCGAACCTACAACCGCCGGGCGGGCGGCTCGCTCTGAAGCGCCGCCGCCCCCTCCTGCTGCCGAGATCGAGGGCACTGCGGCCAGATCGAGTGTGATCGCCTCGATCTCGGCGCGAGACCCTCGATCTCGACGATCAGGCCCGTCGACGACGGCGCCCGGCCGCGAGCGCGGCTCGCACCCGGGCGACGAGTCGTTCCGGGTGCGCAAGGTCCGCCCAGGTCACACGAACGAGGATCCAGCCGGCCTCGACCAGTGCATCGTGGCGCCGCTTCTCCTCGAGAAGTCGACGCCGCGGGTCGCCGTACTCGCCCCCGCTGTACTTGATCGCCCCGTCGAACTCGATGCCGACCTGGAGATCGGGCCAGCCGAGGTCGACCCAGCGGGTGCCCAGGAAGGTCTCGACCGCGACGTCGAGCTCCGGGGCGGGCAGTCCGGCGGCCGCCAGCTGCCACCGTGTTCGCGACTCGCCGACGGAGTCGGAGCGTGCGTCCGCCATCGCTATGACGCGCCGGGCGCGCCGGATCCCGCGTCGGCCGACCTCCTGCTCGGCTCGCGCGGTCAACGTCGCGAGGTCCGCGCCGGCCCGCAGGGCGGAGTCGACCACACCGAGCGCGCGCTCGGGCGTCATCGCACAGGCGCAGTCGAGTGCCGTGCGCGTGGGTGTCGTCACCGGGAGGCCGTCGACGTGGGCCCGGTCGGTCTCGGGAAGTGCCCCCGTATGGCGCCTCAGGGGGAGGAGCCCACGGACGGGCGGCGGCGGCGTCGAGAGCTGGGTCAGGTGGACGTCCGTTCCGAGCCTCCACACCCAGCACCCCCACAGCAGCGCCGCGGTCTCGTGGCTGAACCAGAAGGCCGTCGTGACGCGGGCGAGCGTGGCACGCACGCGCAGGAGGTGGAGGGCCTCGTGGCGGCGCCACGCGGGCTCGGCCGGCGGTGCGACACCGACGAGACCGGGCGCCACGCGGATGAGCCGGCCGTCCGTGAGGCCCGCGCGCAGGTCGGCCGGAGTGACGTCGTCGGCGCGGGCGAGCCCAGGGACGACGGGGCGCCGGAGTGGTTCGAGCCGACGGGGCCTGGTGGGGCGGGTCGGGGTGATGGGCAGGCTCGGTGCGAGTGCAGGAGTCGTCGTCATGGGGACGAGCGTGTCGGCGCTCGGCCACGTCGAACAGGTCCCGGCGAAGGCTGTGGACAGCCCGTCGGCTTGGGGGTGGCTTTCGCTGCAGCCGAACTCGGGGGTTTCACGCCGAGATCGAGGACGATGACCCCGATCTCGACGTGAGACCCTCGATCTCGGCGGAGCGGGGGGTCAGCGGGCCAGCGCGCGGCCCACGGTCCGGCCGGTGAACAGGCATCCCCCGAGGAACGTCCCCTCGAGGGCGCGGTTCCCGTGGGCGCCGCCGCCCCCGAACCCCGACGCCTCGCCGACGGCCCACAGCCCGTCGAAGACGGACCCGTCGGGCCGCAGGACCCGCCCGACGGCGTCGGTGTGCAGGCCGCCGAGCGTCTTGCGGGTCAGGACCGAGAGCCGCACGGCGAGCAGGGGACCGTCCTTGGGGTCGGTCAGCGGCCGGGGCGGCGCCACGCGGATCAGCCGGTCGACGGTGAACCGCCGGGCCATCGCGGTCGCGACGACCTGGTGGTCCTTGCCGAGGCCGCTCGTGACCTGCGCGTCGCGCAGGGCGATGGTCCGGGCGAGCTCGCCGGCGTCGATGCGGTGCTCGCCGACGAGCGCGTTCATGCCGGCGGCGAGGTCGGCCGGAGTCGAGGCGAAGACGAACTCGGGCGACCTCTCGGCGAACGCGGCGACCGGCCCGACGGCGCCCGGCAGCACCCGCTTCGTGAGCAGCCGGAGGTCCTTGCCGGTGAGGTCGGGGTTCTGCTCGCTCCCGGAGAGGGCGAACTCGGACTCCATGATGCGGCGGTTGAGCACGAACCAGGAGTGCGTATCGCCCTGCCGGGTGACGTGCTGGAGCGAGCCGAGCGCGTCGAAGCCGGGGTAGAGGGGCTGCGGGAAGCGGCGTCCGTCGGCGTCGAGCCACAGGGAGGACGGTCCCGGCAGGATCCGGATCCCGTGGTTCGTCCAGACGGGGGAGTGGTTGGCGATGCCCTCGGGGTAGTGCCACATGCGGTCCTCGTGGACCATCGCGGCGCCCGAGTCGCGCGCGACCTCGAGCAGCAGGCCGTCGGTCGAGTCCGGGACCCCCTGGAGCATCCGGGGCGGCAGCGTCCCGGCCTCGCGCGGCCAGCGCGCGCGGACGAGGTCGTGGTTGGCGCCGATCCCGCCGGACGCGATGACGACGGCACCCGCCTCGACCTCGACCTCGCCGACGACCTCGCGCGACGACGGCACGCCGCGCCCGCCGTCGTCGGCCGCGAGGACCTCGGCCCGCACGCCGGTGACGCGCCCGTCGGTCACGACGAGCTCGGTGACCCGGTGCCGGAACCGGACGTCGAGAAGGCCCCCGCGCGCGGCGTCGAGGGCGGCGGCGACGAACGGCTCGACGATCCCCGGCCCGGTGCCCCACGTGACGTGGAAGCGGGGGACGGAGTTGCCGTGCCCGTCCGCGAGGTACCCGCCCCGCTCGGCCCACTGGACGAGCGGGAACCAGCGCACGCCCTTGCCGTGCAGCCAGGACCGCATCCCGCCGGCGGCGAAGTCGACGAACCCCCGCGCCCAGGCGTAGCCGTGCCGGTCGGGCCCCTCGCCGCGCTCGGCGCCCGGCTCGAACTGTGCCGAGCCGAGCCAGTCGGAGAACGCGAGGTCGGCGCTGTCGTGGACGCCGAGGCGACGCTGCTCGGGGGAGTCGACGAGGAAGAGCCCGCCGAACGACCACCACGCCTGGCCGCCGAGGCTCGCGCGGGGCTCCTGGTCGAGCAGGAGCACGCGCTTCCCGGCGGCGGTGAGCTCGCTCGCCGTGACGAGCCCGGACAGCCCGGCGCCCACGACGACGACGTCCGCCTCCAGGCGTGCGCCTCCGGCCTTGCCGGTGCTCGGGGAGGGGGCAGCGGGGGTGACGTCGGTGTCGTCCATGGCGCGGAGCGTACCCGGTCGGGCCGTGCGTTCCGGCGGTCGGTGCCGCTCGGGGCGCGACGCCGCGGGACCGGCTCCCGCGGTTCAGCCCCGCGGCTCGGCGAGGTACACGACGACGGCGAGCGCGTCGAGCAGCACGCGGTCGCCCGGCTCGCGGTCGGGGTGGTCGACCATGGCTCGCGTCCCGGTCGTCGATCCCCAGGCCCGGCGCCACCGCCGGTCGGTGTTGCCGCGCCCGGCGAGCGCGACCTCCATCGGGGAGAGGGCGCCGTTGAGCACGACGAGCACGTGCGAGGACCCGGCGACGGGAGTGCGGCGCATCATCTGCAGCGTCCGCGCCTCGGGGTCGTGCCAGTCGTCGTGCGTGAAGGGCTCGCCCGCGGCGTCGTACCACGCGAGGTCCGGCTGGGACGGCGCGTCGCCGGGCAGCGGGGTCCCGCGGTAGAACGCGTCGACGCGCAGCGCCGGGTGCTCACGGCGCAGCGCGAGGAGGGCGCGCGTGGAGTCGAGCAGCTCGCGCTGCCACGGCGCGAGGTTCCAGTCGACCCACGAGGTCGGGTCGTCCTGGCAGTACGCGTTGTTGTTGCCGCCCTGGGTCCGGCCGAGCTCGTCGCCCGCGGTGAGCATGGGCGTCCCGGCCGCGAGGAGGAGCGTCGCGAGGAGGTTGCGCATCGAGCGGGCGCGCAGCGCGGCGACGCGGGCCGTCTCGGGGTCGCGCGGGTCCCCGGCGCCCTCGATGCCGTGGTTCCAGGAGCGGTTGTCCCCGGACCCGTCGCGACCGTCCTCGCCGTTGGCCTCGTTGTGCTTGCGGTCGTAGGTGACGAGGTCGCGCAGCGTGAAGCCGTCGTGCGCGGTCACGAAGTTCACGGACGCGACCGGGCCGCGCGCGAGGGGCGGGTCGCTCTGCCCGAACAGGTCCGCGCTCCCGGCGAGGCGGGTCGCGAGGTCGCGGACGCCGTCGTGCCCGGGGCCCGGCTCTCCGCGCCGCAGCCGCGCCACGTCGGCGAGCCAGAACTGGCGGGCAGCGTCGCGGAACCGGTCGTTCCACTCGGCCATGGGCGGGGGGAACTGCCCGGTGCGCCACCCGCCCGGCCCGACGTCCCACGGCTCGGCGACGAGCTTGAGGTTCGCGAGCGACGGGTCGTTCTGCAGCGCGACCAGGAACGGGTGGTCGGGCTGGTACCCGGCGAACGACCGCCCGAGCGTCACGGCGAGGTCGAACCGGAAGCCGTCCACCCCGACGACGTCCGCCCAGTAGCGCAGCGAGTCCAGGGCGAGCTGGACCACCCGGGGGCGGCGGAAGTCGAGCGTGTTGCCCGTGCCCGTCGTGTCGACGAGCTGGGCGGGGACGTTGCCGTCGTGGAGGTAGTAACCGGTGTTGTCGAGCCCGCGCCACGACAGGTGCGGCCCGTCGACCCCGCCCTCGCACGTGTGGTTGTAGACGACGTCGAGCAGGACCTCGATGCCGGCCTCGTGGAGCGCGTGCACCGCAGTGCGGACCTCGTCGAGGACGGCGCCCGACCCCGCCTCCTGCGCGGCGCCCGTCGCGTACGACGGCTCGGGCGCGAAGAAGCCCAGCGTGTTGTAGCCCCAGTAGTTCGTGAGGCCCTTCGCGACGAGGTGCGGCTCGTCGGACTTGGCGTGCACGGGCAGCAGCTCGACGGCGGTGATGCCCAGTGCGGTCAGGTGCTCGACCACGACGGGGTGCCCCAGCGCGGCGTACGTGCCGCGCAGCTCCTCGGGCAGGTCGGGGTGGAGCATCGTGAGCCCGCGCACGTGCGCCTCGTAGACGACGGTGTCCCGCCACGGCACGTACGGCCGGTTGGCGCGCGGGTCCGGGGTGCGGGCGCGCAGGCCCTCGACGTCGACGACGATCGAGTGCGGCACGTGCGGCGCCGAGTCGCGCGGGTCGGCGGGACCGAACGGGTCGCCGGGGACGAAGCCTTCGACGGCCTCGTCGAGGTCGAGCCGCCCGACGACGCCGCGCGCGTACGGGTCGACGAGCAGCTTGGCGGGGTTGTGGCGCAGGCCCGCGGCCGGGTCCCACGCGCCGTGCGTGCGGAAGCCGTACCGCTGCCCGGGCTCGACGCCGGGAACGTGCGCGTGCCAGACGCCGAAGCTCGGGCCCTCGAGCGGGACGCGGCGCTCGCGGAGCGTCCCGTCGGGGGCGGGGTCGAGCAGGCACAGGTCGACGGCGGTCGCGTGCGCCGCGAGGACGGCGACGGTCACGCCCTCGGGGGTCACGTGGACGCCGAGGGGCGGCGTCGCGTCGTGGCGCGGGGACGGTGGCACGCGTCTCAGTCTGACGACGACCCGCGTCACGAGCCAAACGGGAGGGGTGTCGGCGCGGGGTCCCGGCTCGCTGCGCAGCACCGCGATCCCTTGATATTGCCAAGGCGTACAACTAGACAGGCTAGCTATCTGACCGGATCATGGGGAAATGACATCGCGCACGCCAGCAGAGACCCCGCGCCGCACCGGAGGCCTCGTGCGGTGGGGCGTGCCGGCCCTCATCACCCTGGCGTGGCTCGTCCTCGCGTCCGTCGCCGGACCGTTCGCGGGGAAGCTCGGCGACGTCCAGACCAACGACAGCGGGACCTTCCTCCCGGTCAGCGCCGAGTCGACCCAGGTCGTCGACCTCGAGGCGAAGTTCGCCGAGACCACGACGGTCCCGGCGGTCGTCGTCGCCGAGCGCGAGGGCGGCGTCACCGAGGCCGACGCCCGCGCCCTCGCGGCCGCGGCGAAGGAGATCGGCCGGCTCGACGGCGTCGTGGGCGAGGTGGCGGGCCCCGTGCCGTCCGACGACGGCGAGGCGCTCGAGCTCGTGGTGCCGCTCGACGAGGCCCTGGGCGACCGTCTCCCCGACGTGGTCGACGAGATCCGCACCACGCTCGACGCGAGCCTGCCCGACGGGCTCGAGCACGCCGTGACCGGACCGGCGGGCTTCACGGCGGACCTCGGCACCGCTTTCGCCGGCATCGACGGGCTCCTGCTCCTCGTCGCCGTCGCGGTGGTGCTCGTCATCCTCGTGATCGTCTACCGCAGCCCCCTGCTGCCGGTGCTGGTGCTGCTGTCGGCGGTCTTCGCGCTCGCGGCGGCGTCCGCCGTCGTGTACGTGCTCGCCGACCATGGCGTGCTCACGCTGAGCGGCCAGAGCCAGGGCATCCTGTTCATCCTGGTCGTCGGCGCCGCGACCGACTATGCGCTCCTCCTGACCGCGCGCTACCGCGAAGAGCTGCGCACGCACGAGGCGCCGCTCGACGCGATGCGGACAGCGTGGCGGCGCGCGGTCACGCCCGTGCTGGCGTCGGGCGGCACCGTGGTAGTGAGCCTCCTGTGCCTCCTCGTCAGCGACCTCTCCTCGACCCGCAGCCTCGGACCCGTCGCGGCGATCGGCATCGTGTGTGCGCTCGTGTCCGCGCTGACGTTCCTGCCCGGCGTGCTGCTGCTCGTCGGGCGGGCCGCGTTCTGGCCCGCGCGTCCCCGGTTCGGCTCCGACGCGCCCGAGGGTGCCGGCCTCTGGGGGCGAGTCGCACGCCTCGTCGGTGCGCGGCCTCGCTCGCTCTGGATCGGCTGCACCGTCGGGCTGCTCGTGCTCGCGGCGTTCCTCCCGACCCTCCGCGCGTCCGGGACGTCGCAGAGCGACGTCTTCCTGCGTGCCACCGAGTCGACGACCGGGCAGGAGATCGCCGCCGAGCACTTTCCCGGGGGTGCGGGCAGCCCCACCGTGATCATCGGGCCCGCCGACGAGGCGGCCGCCGTCGTCGAGGCCGCGCAGTCCGTCCCGGGCGTCTCGAGCGTGGCCGTCGTGGGGACGGACGGACGGCCCACGACCGACCTCTCCGAGGCCACGGTGGTCGACGGCCTCGTCCAGGTCGACGCCACCCTCGAGGCGCCCGCGGACAGCGAGCAGGCCGTCGACGTCGTGCGTGCGGTCCGCGCCGCCGTGCACGACGCCGCACCGTCCGCGCTCGTCGGTGGCGCGACCGCGCAGCAGCTCGACTCCCAGACGACGGCCGTGCGCGACCGGAACGTCGTCATCCCGCTGGTGCTGCTGGTCGTCCTGGTCCTGCTCGGTCTGCTCCTGCGCGCCGTGGTCGCGCCCGTCGTCCTCCTGGCGTCGGTGGTGCTCAGCTTCGCCGCGACCCTCGGCGCCTCGGCGCTGGTGTTCGACCACCTCTTCGACTTCCCCGGCGCGGACCCGTCGGTGCCGCTGTTCGGGTTCGTGTTCCTCGTCGCGCTCGGCGTCGACTACAACATCTTCCTCATGACGCGGGTGCGTGAGGAGAGCGCACGTCACGGGACGCGGGACGGGGTGCTGCGAGGGCTCGTCGCCACCGGCGGCGTCATCACCTCGGCGGGGGTCGTGCTCGCTGCCACGTTCGCGGCCCTCGTCGTGATCCCGCTCCTGTTCCTCGCGCAGCTCGCCTTCATCGTCGCCTTCGGCGTCCTGCTCGACACCCTGGTCGTGCGCACGCTCCTCGTCCCCGCCGCGACCCTGGACCTCGACGACCGGGTCTGGTGGCCGAGCCGGCTGTCGCGCCGGTGGCACGAGCGCTCCGGCGCCCCGCTGTGACGTGTCCGACCCTCGGGCGCCCGCCCTCGCGGTGACCTGCGCCGGTAGTCTCGGACGGGACCGGCCGCGCACCCGCCGCCCGGCCACCACCGCCTCCCGTCCCGGAGAAGGAGCTGCCGCATGGCTGCCGCGCTGCGCGTCGTCGTCGCCGTCAAGTACGTCCCGGACATCCAGTCCGCCCGCGCCTTCGAGGACCGTCGCCTCGTACGGACCAGCGACGACGGCACCCTCAACGAGCTCGACGAGAACGCGGTCGAGGCCGCCCTCCGGCTCGTCGAGGCGCTCCCGGAGGACGCGCGCGAAGCGAGCGAGGTCGTCGTCGTGACGGTCGGCCCCGCGGACGCCGAGGCGGCGCTGCGCAAGGCGTACCAGCTCGGCGCGGACCGTGCGGTCCACGTCGTCGACGACGCGCTGGCGGGCTCCGACTACCACGGCACGGCGGTGGCGCTCGCGGCCGCGATCCGCCGCCTGCACGACGAGCGCCCGGTCGACCTCGTGCTCACCGGCATGGCCGCGCTGGACGGCCTGGGCTCGGTCGTGCCGACGCTCGCGGCGTCGTGGCTCGGCTGGCCGGCCGTCGGGCTGGTCACCGCGTTCACGCTGGGCGACGCGGACCTCTCCGCGACCCGCGAGCTCGACGGCGTCACGGAGACGGTCACCGTCCCGCGGCCGGCGGTCGTGTCGGTCACGGACCACGCGAACGACCCGCGGTTCCCGAACTTCAAGCTGATCATGGCCGCGCGCAGCAAGCCCGTGGAGGCGTGGTCGCTCGCCGACCTCGAGGTGCCGCTCGAGCGGCTGTCCGAGGCCGCGGGCCTCCCGCTGCCCGGCGTCGGCGGTGAGGGCGCACGCGCCCGCACGACGAGCGCCGAGCCGCGGCCGCCGCGCCCCGAGACCGAGGTCGTCACCGACAAGGGCGAGGGCGGCATCGCGCTCGCCGAGTTCCTCATCCGTCACGAGCTCGTCTGAGAGGCCCGGACATGACCAGCTCCCGCCGCACCGTCCTCGTCCACCTCGACACGCCCGCGACCGAGCTCAGCAGCTCCGCGCTCGAGCTCCTCACGCTCGGCCGCTCGCTGGGCCGCGTCGAGGCCGTCGCGCTCGAGTCGCCCTCTCTTACGACCCTCGCCCAGCTCGGCGCGTACGGCGTCGAGCTCGTCCGGCAGGCTGAGGTGAGCGAGGACCTCGGTCCCGACGCCGCGCACTCGACCGCGCTCGTCGCCGAGGCGCTCGCCCGCGCGGCCGACGCGTCCGGCGCGGCCGTCGTCCTGCTCGCCTCGACGTTCCCGAACAAGGAGTCCGCGGCCCGTCTCGCGTTCCTCACCGGTGCCGGGCTCGTCATCGACGCCGCCGCGGTCGGGCTGTCGGACGAGGGGCACGTCGTCGGGTCCAAGCGCGTCCTGGCCGGCACGTGGGACACGTCGTGCGAGATCGTCACCGACCTCGCCGTGCTGACGGTCCGCGCGAACGCGGTGGTCCCCGAGCCCGCGGAGGCTGCCGTCGAGACGACGGTCGAGGGCTTCGCCGTCGTCCCGTCCGCGCTCGCGAAGGCCGGGGTGCCGACGTCGCGCGAGGTGCACGCGAGCGAGAGCGAAGGCCCGGCGCGCCCCGCGCTCGCCGAGGCCGCGTACGTCGTCGCGGGCGGCCGCGGGACGTTCGGCGACTTCACCCCCGTCGAGGACCTCGCCGACGCGCTCGGTGCGGCCGTGGGCGCGACGCGCGACTGCGTCGACGAGGGCTGGATCGGCCACGACGCGCAGATCGGCCAGACGGGCGTGACCGTCGCGCCGCGCGTCTACATCGGGGCCGGGATCTCGGGCGCGCCGCACCACCGCGGCGGCATGCAGGCGTCGCAGGTCATCGTGGCCGTGAACAACGACCCCGACTGCCCGCTGTTCGAGATCGCCGACCTCGCCGTCGTCGGCGACCTGCACGAGGTGCTGCCGCAGGCGGCCGAGCGGATCCGGGAGCACCGCGCCCAGGCGTGAGCCGGCGCGTCAGGAGGACGCGCCGACGCGCTGCGCGCCGAGGGCGGCCAGGAGCCGCAGCGCCTCCTCGGACGCCGACGCAGGGTCCGGCGTGTAGAGCACGAGCTGCTGGTCGGCGCGCGCGATGTCGAGGACGTCGCAGCGCACTGTGACCGGGCCGACGACCGGGTGGTCGAAGGTCTTGCGCAGCAGGGGCGCCCCGCCGACGTCGTGCGACGCCCACAGGCACGCGAACTCCGTGCTGCCCCGGAGCAGGTCCGTGACGAGCGCTCGCAGTCCGGGGTCGGCGGGGTAGCGGCCGACCGCGGCGCGCAGCCGGTGCACGACGTCGAGCCGGAACTGGTCCGCGTCGGACACGCCGTACAGCCACCGCCCGTCGGGGCTCGGACCGAGGAACGCGCGGCGGGCGAGGTTCCTCTCGGCGGGAGGAACGGCCGCGTAGTCCTCCATGAGCGCGGCGGCGAGGTCGTTCCACGCGAGCACGTCGTAGCCTGCCGAGGTGACGAACCCCGCGGTGAGCGGGAGCCTCTCGAGGAGCTCACGGATGCTCGCGCGCACGACGCGCGACGGCCCCGCTGACGGCCGGAGCGGCGTCCCGGCGAGATGGTGCAGGTGCTCCCGCTCGACGTCGGACAGACCCAGCGCACGGGCGATCCCCGTGAGCACCTCGCCGGTGGGGTTCGGTGCACGGCCCTGCTCGAGCCGCGTGTAGTACTCGGACGAGATGTAGGCGAGCTGCGCGACCTCCTCGCGGCGCAGACCCGGCGTCCGGCGCCGGGAGCCCCGGGGCAGCCCGACCTCCTCGGGCGTGATCTGCTCGCGGCGGCTGCGCAGGAACCGTGCGAGCTCGTTCTTGTCCACTCGCCCAGTCTCGTCGCCCGGCGTGGTCTCAGCCAGGCACTCCCGATGCCTGGCTCCGGCCCCGCGCCGGCGGGAAGGTCGAGGGCATGGAGATCTCGACCCCACCCACCACCCGTTCCGTCCGCACCGCCCGGGGGCTGCTCGCCGACAAGGTGGCTTTCGTGTCAGGCGCAGGGCGCGGGATCGGCGCTGCCGCCGCCCGCCTGTTCGCCGAGGAAGGCGCCCGCGTCGTCCTCGCCGCGCGCACCGAGAGCCAGCTCGAGGAGGTCGCGGCCGACGTCCGCGCCGCGGGCGGCGAGGCGGAGGTCGTACCATGCGACCTCGCCGACGGCGCGAGCGTCCGAGCCGCCGTCGACCGTGCGGTCGAGCGTTTCGGCCGGCTCGACGTCGCGTTCAACAACGGGGCGGCGTTCGTCCCGCCGGGCCCGCTCGACGAGGTCCTCGAGGACGACGTCGACCGGGTCTACGCGGTCAACCTCCGGGGCGTCTGGGTCTCGATGGCGGCTCAGGTCGCCGCGATCCGCAGGACGTCCGGCACAGGCGCGATCGTCAACACCTCGAGCGTCGGCAGCTTCGGCGCGAACCCCGTCCTCCCGGCCTACGGAGCGATGAAGCGGGCGGTCAACAGCCTGACCGAGTCTGCGGCCGTGACCTACGGGCCGGAGGGCATCCGGGTCAACGCGATCGCGCCCGGCAACACGCTCACGCAGATGATCGCCACCTGGGAGGACACGTCGCCGGGCCTCCAGGACCAGCTCGTGGCCACCACCCCGCTGCGCCGTGCGGCGCAGCCGTCCGAGATCGCCGAAGCCGCGCTCTGGCTCCTGAGCGACCGCGCGTCCTTCGTCACTGGGGTCGTCCTGCGCGTCGACGGCGGCGCGCGCGTGTGACCGACGGGCGTCCGACCTCCGGGGCGCCGGCGGTGTCGTCGGCGCCCCGTAGGGTCCGGGTATGGCCGACGTCACGCCCCGGGTGCTCAACCGGACGCTGCTCGCGCGCCAGCACCTGCTCGCGCGCCTGCCCGCGGACGACTCCCGCGCCGATCCCGTCGCGCTGACCGCGCACCTGCTGGGGCTCCAGGCGCAGGAGCCGCTGCCGCCGTACCTGTCGGTCGCGGCGCGCGTCGACGGCTTCGACCCGCGCGACCTGTCCCGCGCGCTGGCGGACCGTCGTGTGCTCCGCGTGCTGCTCATGCGCGGCACCATCCACACCGTCACCGCCGACGACGCCCGGCTCCTGCGGCCGCTCGTCCAGCCGTTCCTCGACAAGGTCTCGCGCAACAGCGGTGCCAGCCGCCCGGCCGCGCACGTCCCCCTCGCGGACCTCGTCGCCGAGGGGCGCGCGCTCATGGGCGACGGCCCCGTGCCCGTGAAGGCCCTGGGGGCCGCGCTCGCCGAGCGCTTCACGGATGCGCCGCCGTCGGCCCTGGTGAACCGCCTGCGCGAGGGCGCGGCGCTCGTCCAGGTGCCCCCGCGCGGCCTGTGGGGTCGCCCCGGCGGCGTCGCGTACGTGACGCTCGAGTCGTGGCTCGGCGAGCCCGACGGCGCGTTCGACCCGGGCGGTGCGGACCCGGGCGCGGAGGCCGACGCCCGGGCGGCGGCGCTCGCGGACGTCGTCCGGCGGTACCTGCTGGCGTTCGGGCCGGCGACGCCCGCGGACGTCACGACCTGGTCGGGGATCACGGGCATCCGGGCGGTGTTCGACGCGCTGGGCGACGAGCTCGTCCCGCTGCGCACGGACGACGGCCGGACGGTCTGGGACGTCGCCGGCGCGTCGCTCGTCGACCCCACCGTCCCCGCGCCCGCCCGGTTCCTGGGACGCTATGACAACGTGTGGCTCTCCCACGCGGGCCGCGACCGGGTCACCCCGCCCGACGCGCGCCGCCGCTGGATGGGGTCGAACGGAGGGGTCGGCAGCGTGGTGCTCGTGGACGGCGTCATGGCAGGGCTGTGGTCGACGACGGCGGAGGGCCGGGTCGAGGTCGAGCTGTTCGGCCGGGTGGACCGGGCGCAGCAGGCCGAGCTCGACGCGGAGGTGGCGCGGGTCGAGGCGCTGCTCGCGGTCCCCGCGGACGAGGACGCGGCCGCGTGAGCGCCACCGCCTCCTACGACGACCACGTCCTCCTCGTCCCGTCGCCGGCGCGCGACGCGCTCCTCGCGCAGGTCGACGGCGCGGGGGAGCGGCACTGGCCCACGGTGCGTGGCGGCAGGGCGCGCGAGCTCGACGAGATCCTCGCCGATGTCGTCCGGCTGGTCGGGCCGGCCCCCGTGTTCCTGCGCAGTGCCGGTCGCGCCGAGGTCGCGCTCGACGAGCCTGGCGCGACGGCCCGCACTGCGTTCCTCGTGCACGACGCGCTCGACGTCCCGCTCGAGACGCTCCCCGGCCCGTCGGCGTGGGCCTGGTGCCCGCTCGACGACGTCGCCGCCACGCTCCCGCCCGTGCCCGAGGCGCTGCGCGCGCCCTACGCCCGGTGGGTCGCCGAGCTGCACGGTGCGCCGGCCCCTGCGAACCGGCCCGCATGGGCGAACCCCGGCGGGATCGCGCCGTTCCTCGCGTGGGTCGACGCCGCCGTCCGCGCCACGGGCGCCACGCCGCAGGGCGAGCCCGAGGTCCTCCAGCAGTGGGGCATCTCGCTCGTCGTCCGCCAGCGGACCGACCGCGGCCAGCTCTTCGGCAAGGCGGTCGGCGCGGTGTTCGCGGCCGAGCCGGCGATCACGCGGCTCCTCGCGGACGACGCCCCGGGCTCGGTGCCGGGCGTGCTCGCGCTCGACGCCGACCGCGCCTGGGTCCTGCTCGACGACGCCCGGATCCGCCCGATCAAGGGCGCCGAGGCCGCGGACGGCCTGCGGGCGCTCGGCCGACTGCAGCGCGCCTGGGTCGGCCGCACCGACGCGCTGCGCGACGTCGGGTGCCCGGACCGTGGGCCCGCGACGCTCGCCGCCGACCTCGAGGCGTCGCTCGAGGACCTCGAGCTCGCCACCGAGCTCGCACCCACCCGGGGTCTCGACGAGGCGGAGCGTGCGCGGCTGCGGGCCCTGCTGCCCGCGTTCGCCGAGCTGTGCCGCGCGGCCGAGGACGACGGTCTCCCGCCCACGCTCCTGCACGGCGACTGCCACCCCGGCAACGTCGGGATCCGCGAGGACGGCAGCGTCTGCCTCCTCGACTGGTCCGACGGAGCCGTCGGGCACCCCTTCGTGGACGTCGACGTGTGGCTCAGCCACGTCCCGGACGACGAGCGCCCCGCGCTGCGGGCCGCCTACCTCGCCGAGTGGCCCGAGGTGGAGGACGGCGAGGCCGCGCTGCTGCGGGCCGACGTCCTGTGCGCGGCATACCAGGTGGTCACGTCGCAGCGCCTCCTGCGGGCGCTCGAGGAGGACGAGTGGCCGGGCTTCGGCGGGGGCATGTCGTTCTGGGCGCGGCGCCTGCTCGAGCGGTACGACCTGCTCGTCGCGGAGGCGGCGCTGTCGGCCTGAGCCCCTCGTCCCGGGGTTGGGTGTTCGCTGTGGTCGGGTTCGCTGTGGTCGGGTTCGCGGGCGGGCGCGGCGAGCTGGTTCGGGCTGTCGTGCTTCGGCCCGGGGGGCCGTGCGCACTCCTTGACGCCCTTCACCACCTCCCCGCGCCCGCCCGCTCGACTGGTTCGTCACCGACACGTCGCCTCCGCCCGCGTCGTGAGCGGTCACGTTCGGCATCGAGCGCACTCTGACGCTGCAGATCGTGCCCTCTCACCGCCGCCAGCTCGGCTTGCGCACCTCTCGCCCGTCGAGCATCGGGTTTGCGCCGCGTGCGCCTCGCCGAGCATGCAAGTGGTCACCTCGGCCGGTACCGACCAGGGTGTGGGTCACCAGTTCAGCGCCGCGGCCGGGTGCAACGTCACGGTCGGCGACAACACGTCTGATCGCTGGTCGCCAGACCGGCGTCACCCTCGGCGAACCGGGCGTCACCGTTGGCGAACCGGGCGTCACCGTCGGCGAGCCCAGCGTCACCGTCGGCGAACCGGGCGTCGCCGTCGACGAACCGGGCGTCACCGTCGGCGAGCCGCGCGTCACCGTCGGCGAGCGCGCGTGCGGAAGGTCAGCCGCCGGCGAAGGGCGGGAGCAGGTCGACGACGGCGCCGGCCGGGACGGGAGCGTCGCGGTCCGCCCGCACCCCGTCGACGAGGACTGAGCAGCGCGCCACGATGTCGGCGGCATCCGGGGTTTCGGCGAGCAGGCCGGCGACGAGGTTCCCCACGGTCGTTCCCGGCGCCGTGGTGACGTCGCGTTCCGACCAGCCGAGGGCCGCGCGGGCCGCCGCGAACGCGCGGACGCGCACCGTCTCCGCGGCCGGTCCGGTGCTCGCCGGCCCGGTCCCGACCGCCGCGGTCGCCGCGGCGCTGGTCCGTTCGTCGGTCGTCGTCACTCGTGCTCCTCCTGGGTCGTGCCCCTCGCGCCCGTCCTGCCCGTCTCGCCGCGCATCGGCCTTAGCCCCCGATCGCGCTCATGGTCCGCTCCGGCTGCGTGAAGCCCGGCGCGCTCATGCCGTGCCCCGCGGCCTTGCCCCACATGGCGGTGCGCCAGACGTCGGCGAGCTCCTGGTCGCTCGCGCCGGCGCGGAGCGGCCCGAGCAGGTCGGTCTCGGAGTGCGCGAACAGGCAGCTACGGACGGCTCCCTCCGCGGTGAGGCGCGTGCGGCGGCAGTCGGCGCAGAACGGCTCGGTGACGGACGCGATGATCCCGACCGTCCCGAGCCGGCGCCCGGCGGTGCCGTGGTGCGCCCCCGGGTGCGACCCGCCACCGGGCCCCGGGGCGAGCACCGCGAAACGCTCGGCCGGTGCGCCGTCGCGCGGGGCGTCGTCGGGCACGAGCGTGAAGCGCTCAGCGAGCAGCGCGCGGACGTCCGCGGCCGTGACCATGCCGTCGCGGGACCAGCGGTGGTCGGCGTCGAGGGGCATCTGCTCGATGAACCGCAGCTCGAAGCCGCGCTCGAGGCACCAGGCGAGGAGGTCGGCCGCGTGCTCGGCGTTCACGCCGTGCACGAGGACCGCGTTGACCTTGACGACGTCGAAGACCTCGGCGGCCGCGGCGAGCCCGGCGAGCGTGCGCTCGAGGAACGGCCGCCGGGCCATGGTCGCGAAGGTGTCGGGGTCGAGCGTGTCGAGGGAGACGTTGACGCGGTCGAGGCCGGCCTCGCGCAGGGCGTGGGTGCGGTGGTCGAGCCCGACGGCGTTGGTCGTGAGCGAGAGCTCGGGGCGCTCCGGGAGCGCCGCGCACCCGCGGACGATCTCCACCAGGTCGCCGCGCAGGAGGGGCTCGCCGCCCGTGAACCGGACCTGCCGGACGCCGAGGTCCCGCGTCGCGATCCCGACCAGCCGGACGATCTCCTCGCGCGTCATGACGGCGTCGCGCGGGAGGGTCGGGAGCCCCTCGGCCGGCATGCAGTACGTGCAGCGCAGGTTGCAGCGGTCCGTGAGGGAGACGCGCAGGTCGGTCGCGGTGCGGCCGAAGCGGTCGACCAGGCCGGGCAGGTCGGGGCGGTCGGCGGGCAGCGCGGGCATCGGCGCACCCGCTCGCGCGTGCGGCGCGGCGGTGGGGAGCCCGAGCGGGACGACGGCCATCGCTCGATTCTGCCCCGTCCCGGCCGCCGATTCACGTTCTCACCCGAGGCTCCCGCGCCCTGCGAGAACGACGTGACGCAACCGCAACGCGCGTCGATCGGCCGAGCCGCAGATGCGGCACTAGGGTCGGTTACATGACGCACCTGCGAGTCAGCGAGGCGGCGCGCCTCCTCGGCGTGAGCACGGACACCGTCCGTCGCCACCTCGCCGCCGGCCTCCTCGAGTCGCGTACCGACGACGCCGGGCACCGCGTCGTCGACGGCGCCGACCTCGCCCGGTTCGTCCGCGAGCACGCGCACGCCCCCGACGACGGCGCCGGGGGCTCCGCGCGCAACCGCTTCGTCGGGCTCGTCACCGCGCTCACGGTCGACGGGGTGATGGCGCAGGTCGAGGTCCAGGCCGGCCCGCACCGGGTCGTGTCGCTGATCAGCGCGGAGGCGGTGCGTGAGCTGGAGCTCGAGGTCGGTGACGTGGCCACCGCGGTCGTGAAGGCGACGTCGGTCATGATCGACACACCGAAGGGGATCCGATGACGAGGCTGTCGGCGGTGCTGGGCGCGGGCGCCCTGGTCGGCGCGCTCGCGCTCGCCGGGTGCTCGTCGGACGACGGCGGGGCGAGCGGCCAGGGGAGCACGGGCGGCGGGGACCGGACGCTCGTCGTGTTCGCGGCGGCGTCGCTCACGGGCACGTTCCAGGCGATCGCCCACCAGTTCGAGCAGGACCACGCGGGGGTGACGGTCAAGCTGTCGTTCGCGGGCTCGTCGGACCTCGTGGCGCAGATCCAGGAGGGCGCGCCGGCGGACGTGTTCGCGTCCGCGGACGAGCCCACCATGAAGAAGCTCACGGACGCGGGGCTCGCCGCGGGCGACCCCGTGCCGTTCGCGACCAACGTCCTGACCATCGTGACGCCCCCGGACGACCCCGCGGGGATCACGTCGTTCCAGGACCTCGCGAAGCCGGACGCGAAGGTGGTGGTGTGCGCGCCGCAGGTGCCGTGCGGCCACGCGACCACGGAGGTCGAGGCGGCCACGGGCGTCACCCTCAAGCCCGTGAGCGAGGAGTCCCAGGTCACCGACGTGCTCGCCAAGGTGACCTCGGGCGAGGCGGACGCCGGGCTCGTCTACGTCACCGACGCCAAGGGGGCCCTGGCCAAGGACGCGAACGCGCTCAAGCAGATCGACTTCCCGGAGGCGGCGGAGGCCGTCAACACGTACCCGGTCGTGGCGGTCGAGGGCAGCAAGCACGCGGAGCTCGCGAGCGAGTTCGTCGCCGCCGTCACCTCCGGCGCCGGCCGGACGGTGCTCCAGGATGCGGGCTTCGGTGCGCCCTGAGCGGACCGTGGCCCCCCGCCTGCCGTGGTGGCTCGTCACGGTCGCCGCGGTGGGGATCGCGTTCGTCGTCGCGCCGGTCGTCGTCATGGCCACGCGGGGCGACTGGGCGCACTTCTGGTCCCTCGTCACGTCGGCCGAGTCCCTCGACGCCCTGCGCCTCAGCCTCGTCACGTCGGCGGTGAGCACGGCGGTCTGCGTCGTGGTGGGGGTGCCGGTCGCGGTGGTCCTCGCGCGCACGCGCTTCCCCGGACGGTCGGTGGTGCGCGCCCTCGTGCTGCTCCCGCTGGTCCTGCCGCCCGTCGTGTGCGGGCTCGCGCTCCTCTACGCGTTCGGCCGCCGCGGGCCGATCGGCCACCTCCTCGACGACGCCGGCGTGTCCATCGCCTTCACGACGACCGCCGTCGTGATCTCGCACGTGTACGTGTCGCTGCCGTTCCTCGTCCTCACGCTCGAGGGCGCCCTCAAGGTCCGCGGCACCGGCCCCGAGCTCACGGCCGCCTCCCTGGGCGCCGGGCCCTCCCGGACCTTCTGGCTCGTCACGCTCCCGTCCGTCGCGCCGGCGCTCGCGGGCGGCACGCTCCTCGCGTTCGCGCGCTCGCTCGGCGAGTTCGGCGCGACGCTCACGTTCGCGGGCTCGCTCCAGGGCGTCACCCGCACCCTGCCGCTCGAGATCTACCTCCAGCGCGAGACCGACCCCGACGCCGCCGTCGCGCTGTCGATGCTCCTCGTCGTGGTCGCGGTGCTCGTGGTCGCGCTCGTCCACTCGGCGGGCGGTACGCGCGGCTTCCGGCGCGGGCTCGCCGGAGGGGTCGCCGCATGAGCGCTCCGGAGCCGCGCGGTCTGCGCGTCAGCGTGCACGACGACGTCCGCGACGTCCGCGTGGACCTCGCCGTCGCGCCGGGGCGGACGCTCGCGGTGGTCGGGCCGAACGGCGCGGGCAAGTCCACGCTGCTGAGCGTCGTGGCGGGGCTGTACGTGCCGACCTCGGGCCGCGTCGTCCTCACGGGCGCGACCGACCGCGTCCTCACGGACACGGGCGCGGGCACGCGCGTGCCCCCCGAGCGACGCGGCGTCGTGCTGCTCGGGCAGCGGCCCGAGCTCTTCGGGCACCTGAGCGTCCGCGCGAACGTCGCGTTCGGGCCGCGGTCGGCGGGGTTGCGCCGTGCGGACGCCCGGCACGTCGCGGACCGGTGGCTCGACGCCGTCGGCGCGCGACACCTCGCGAGGCGGCGCGCCCGCGCCCTGTCGGGAGGCCAGGCGCAGCGGGTCGCGATCGCGCGGGCCTTCGCGGCCGAGCCGAGCGTCGTCCTGCTCGACGAGCCCCTCGCAGCCGTCGACGCACCGTCCGTGCCGCACCTGCGCGACGTCCTGCGCCGGGCGCTGGCCGACGCGACCGCGCTCGTCGTCACGCACGACGTCGCGGACGCGCTGGCCCTCGCGGACGACGTCGTGGTGCTCGACCGCGGGCGCGTCGTCGAGCACGGGCCGGCCGCCGAGGTCCTCGACGACCCCCGCAGCGCGTTCCTGCGCCAGCTTCCCGGGACGTCGTCCGCGGGAACGGGCAGACTCGGCCCCGTGAGCACCGCCCCGCGAGCCCAGGACCCCACGACGCACGCCGGCGAGCGCGAGGCGGAGGGCGCCGAGCACGCGCGGCGGACCGTCGAGGAGCACGCGCGACGCGTGGCCGCGGCGCTCGCCCCGTCGCTGGCCGCGCTCGGGTCGCCGGGCCGGACGAGCGAGCTCGCCGTCGCGGACGCCGTCGCCGACCCGCGCCCCCGCGTCCTCGCCGCCGACGCCGTCGCGAGCGTCGCGACGCCCGGCTTCGACAACGCGCAGATGGACGGGTACGCCGTGCGCTCGGCGGACCTCGCGGTCGCCTCCGCGACCTCGCCCGTGGGACTCGTGGTCGCGGACCCGATCCCGGCCGGGCGCGTCGGCCGCCCGCTCGCCGTCGGGACGGCCGCGCCGATCATGACGGGCGCCCCCGTGCCCGAGGGCGCGGACGCCGTCGTGCGGATCGAGGACGTCCTCCCGCCCCGGTTCGGGCTCGCGACGGGCGAGCGGGTGTCGTTCACGGCGCCCGTCGGCCCGGGGACGTTCGTCCGGCGTGCCGGGAGCGACTCCGCCGCGGGCGACGTGCTCCTCGCCGCGGGCTCGCCGCTCGGCCCCGCCCAGCTCGGTGCGCTCGTCGCGTCGGGCGTGGCCGCCGTGCGGGTCGCGGCGCCGCCGCGCGTCCTGCTCGTGAGCACGGGCAGCGAGGTCGTCGCGGCGGGGGAGAGGCTCGGCCCCGGCCAGGTGCACGACGCGAACGGCGCGTCCCTCGCCGCGGCGCTGCGGGCCGTCGGCGCGGAGGTCCGGGTGCGCACCGTCGCGGACGACGTCGACGCCTTCCGCGCGGCGCTCGCCGGCGCCGGCGTCGACGGCTGGGCGCCGGACCTCGTCGTCACGACGGGGGGCGTGTCCGCGGGGGCGTACGAGGTAGTGCGGCTCGCGCTCGGCGCGATGGCCGAGGACGGGCTCGCGGACGTCTGGTTCGGGCACGTCGCGATGCAGCCGG
>Ga0182746_1001262_pt1 | contig 24436 bp, 26 predicted proteins | sample eDN3rd30CBELigOP_FD_128881 | JGI IMG/M metagenome (GOLD analysis project Ga0182746, IMG submission 128881) | Enriched Organic Plus compost microbial communities from Emeryville, California, USA - eDNA 3rd pass 30_C BE-Lig OP (version 2) (version 2) ... | reverse complement strand
CAACCCGAAGGAGACGGCGGACAACCTGCGCAAATACGGTGGCTTCATTCCGGGCATCCGCCCCGGTGACAAGACGGCCGAGTACATCGACTACGTCTTGACCCGTATCACCGTCGTCGGCGCTATCTACCTCGCCGCGGTCTGCGTTCTGCCGGAAATTCTCATCTCCTACGCCGCCGTGCCGTTCTACTTCGGTGGTACCTCGCTGCTCATCGCCGTGAGCGTCACCATGGATACCGTGGCACAGGTGCAGAGCCATCTTCTGGCGCACCAATACGAAGGCCTGATCAAGAAGGCGAAGCTGAGGGGCGCCACGGGACGCGGCGGCCGCAGATGAACCTCATACTTCTAGGTCCGCCCGGCGCCGGCAAAGGCACGCAAGCGGAGGGGCTCGCCAAGAGGCGCGGGCTCATCCAGCTCTCGACCGGAGATATGCTCCGTGAGGCCGTAAAGGCCGGCACGCCGGTGGGACGCGAGGCGAAGGCGATCATGGAGGCCGGCGGCCTCGTGCCGGACGCGGTGGTCATCAAGATCATTGCCGACCGCATCGAGCACGCCGACTGCGCCAACGGGTTCATCCTCGACGGCTTTCCGCGCACCCTGAAGCAGGCCGCGGCGCTCGATGAGTTGCTCGCCGGACAGGGGAAGAAGCTCGATGCCGTCATCGAGCTGAAAGTCGATGACGGAATTCTGGAATCGCGTATCGAGAACCGTGCGCGGGAGACGGCGGCCGCGGGGGGAACTCCCCGTGCGGACGACAATGCCGATGCACTGCGTAAACGGCTCATGGCCTACTACCGGGAAACAGCCCCGCTCATTGGTTACTATTTTGCCAAGGGCAAGCTGCACTCGGTGGACGGCATGGCGCCAATCACCGAGGTTGCGGGGAGCGTGGACGGGGTCCTGTCCGCTCTTGCCGCACCTTAAAAAAACCGTTATCGCCCAATTGACGGGGACCTATTGCTCCGGTACAACACCCCGTTCTTAACGCACCTGGGCAATATCCGGTCTGCCATCAGACGGGCCGGATTGGTGTGTTTTCGGCGTAGGAACACAGGTTAGCAAGCGACATGCCGTCGGGGCACGTGCCTCCGGTGACGGCAATCGATACCTCAGGAGAGACGTGTGGCCCGTATCGCAGGCGTCAACATTCCGACGCAGAAGCGCGTTGTCATCGCGCTGCAATACATTCACGGGATTGGTCCCAAGTTCGCGAAGGACATCTGCGAGAAGGTCGGTATTCCGGCTGAGCGGCGGGTGCAGCAGCTGACCGACGCCGAGGTCCTGCAGATCCGCGAGACGATCGACCGCGACTACCTCGTCGAAGGCGATCTTCGCCGCGAGGTCATCACGAACATCAAGCGCCTGATGGATCTCGGCTGCTACCGCGGCCTCCGTCACCGCAAGGGCCTTCCCGTCCATGGTCAGCGCACGCACACCAATGCGCGCACCCGCAAGGGTCCTGCGAAGCCCATCGCCGGCAAGAAGAAGGCCTGATCGCCCATTGCTTGGGGAGTGCCGCTTGGCTGCTCCCCGTTCGCTTTTGACGTATTTGGTATGACGGGCCGCCGGGCGGCCCCTGGAGAGACGACGGATGGCCAAGGATACGACCGCAGCAGGGCGAGGCAAAGTACGCCGCCGCGAGAAAAAGAACATCACGTCCGGCGTTGCGCACGTCAACGCCTCGTTCAACAACACCATGATCACGATCACCGACGCCCAGGGCAACACGATTGCCTGGTCCTCGTCGGGCACGAAGGGCTTCAAGGGTTCGCGCAAGTCGACGCCGTACGCCGCGCAGGTTGCCGCCGAGGATGCCGGCCGCAAGGCGCAGGAGCACGGCATGAAGATCCTCGAGGTCGAGGTTTGCGGTCCTGGCTCCGGTCGCGAGTCGGCCCTGCGTGCCTTGCAGGCGGTGGGCTTCCAGATCACCTCCATCCGTGACGTGACGCCTATTCCGCACAACGGTTGCCGGCCGCGCAAGCGCCGGCGCGTCTGACGAACCTTCTCGCGGCGCCGATTTGGCGCCGCGCTTGCGTCGCCGTGCAGCCCGCCGGCGACCTTGATTCTATCCTTCGCCTGCGCTCCCGGACGCAGGCGTCAGTTAAGCGAGGCTCCCCGTGGTGAACGTTCTCCAGAAGAACTGGCAAGACCTTATCAAGCCGAACAAGCTCGATGTGGCCTCGGGCCGCGACGGCAGCCGTATCGCCACCGTCGTCGCCGAGCCGCTGGAGCGTGGCTTCGGCATGACGCTCGGCAACGCGCTGCGCCGTGTGCTGCTGTCCTCCCTGCAGGGCGCGGCCATCAAGACGGTGCAGATCGACGGCGTGCTGCACGAGTTCTCTTCGATCCCCTCCGTGCGTGAGGATGTCACCAACATCATCCTCAACATCAAGGAGATCGCGCTGCGCATCCACTCAGAGGGTGTGAAGCGCATGGTGCTCAAGAAGGAAGGCGGCGGCCCGGTCCGCGCCAAGGACATCGAGGCCGGCCCGGATGTCGAGATCCTCAACCCCGAGCACGTGATCTGCACCCTGGACCAGGGCGCTTCGATCCGCATGGAATTCACCGCCGACATGGGCAAGGGCTACGTTGCGGCCGACCGCAACCGCCCCGAGGACGCGCCGATCGGCCTGATCCCGGTCGACAGCCTCTACAGCCCGGTGAAGAAGGTCTCCTACAAGGTCGAGAATACCCGCGAGGGCCAGATCCTCGACTATGACAAGCTGACGATGACGGTCGAGACCGACGGCTCGGTGTCGCCGGAGGATGCGATCGCGCTCGCCGCGCGCATCCTGCAGGACCAGCTCGCGGTGTTCATCAACTTCGAAGAGCCGAAGAAGGCCGTCGAGGAGACCCGTCACCCCGAGCTCGCGTTCAACGCCGCGCTGCTCAAGAAGGTGGACGAGCTGGAGCTTTCCGTGCGCTCGGCGAACTGCCTGAAGAACGACAACATCGTTTACATCGGCGACCTCATTCAGAAGACCGAGGCGGAGATGCTGCGCACGCCGAACTTCGGCCGCAAGTCGCTGAACGAGATCAAGGAAGTCCTTGCGTCCATGGGCCTGCACCTCGGCATGGAAGTGCCGAACTGGCCGCCGGACAACATCGAAGAGCTGGCGAAGCGCTTCGAGGACCAGTACTGAGACTTGAGACGACGTGCGAACTCCGGCGCGTGATGCAAATCGCGACGCCGGGGCCACGGATTAAAACCGAAACGAGGTGAGGCCGTAGAACCTCCCCGTCAAACAACCTGAGAGAACCGATATGCGACACAAGAAACTCGGCCGGCGTTTCAGCCGCGACAGCAGCCATCGCCAGGCCATGTTCTCGAACATGGCGGCCGCGCTCATCAAGCACGAGCAGATCGTCACCACCCTGCCGAAGGCGAAGGACCTGAAGCGCGTGATGGACAAGTACATCACGCTCGCGAAGCGCGGTGACCTGAACTCCCGCCGCCTCGCCGCCAGCCGTCTGCGCGACGAGGACATGGTCAAGAAGCTGTTCGACGTTCTGGCGCCCCGCTACAAGGACCGCGCCGGCGGTTACACGCGCGTGCTGAAAGCGGGCTTCCGCTACGGTGACAGCGCCCCGCGCGCCGTGATCGAGCTCGTCGACCGCGATGAGGCCGTGAAGGGCAAGGAAGACCGCGAGCGCCACGAGGCGCAGGTCGCCGCACAGGCCGCCGAGGCCTGATAGCTCATCCGGGCGCGCCTCCCGCTCGCTCGACATCGAATACGAAAAGCCGGCGCAAACTGCGCCGGCTTTTTCATTTTCGCGTCCCAGGGCCGCGCGCGCCGCCGTTCGCGTGGATCAGGCGGCGCTGGCGGTTGCGCCCTGCGCGTCCATCAGCGCTTTGAATTCCGCCATGCCGAGCGTGGCGATGGTGTTCAGCTCCGCATCGAGGATCTCATAGACGAGGTCGCCGACATTACGGTTGCTGAAAAACGCGATGACGTCCTGGTCGCCGCCGCCTTCGGTGTGCGGCTCCCCATCACCCGGTGTCGCGACGTAGCTCCCGACCGGGCGCACCTCCTTCAACTCACCGTTCGCGCGGTAGATGCGCAGCTCGCCTTGCAGGACCACGGTGACGTAATCGCACCGGTGGCGATGCAGCGCGATTTTCGCGTTGGTGTCGAACTTGAAGAGGATGTCGACAATGCGCTTTTCCTCGTCGACCGCGCAGATGAAATAGGCGAGGTGGTCGAAGCCTTCGAGCGTGTGCCAGCGGATATTGCGCGTATCGAAAGGATTGGTGGCCATTGGTTTCCCCTCCCAGCGGGATGATGCTCGCTTGTCGGCCCGGCTCCGGCGAAGGCCGGGCTCCATAACGCCAACGTGACTTGTTGGCCTCCCGCGCGCTTGCCATTTTGCGCCAACGTCTCCTTCGGCGTCTCGGATGGGACCTTGAATGGCAATTCGCCTTTCCGGCTTCACCCGCGCGAGCTCACTGGGCCCCATCGCCGACTTCATGGGGCGGCAAGGCGGCTCCATCCAGCGGGTGCTCGAGGATGTCGATCTCCCCCTCGGGCTGCTGGAGCATCCCGACACGCTCGTCCCTTTGCGGGAGCAGTTTCGCCTGCTTGAACGTTCCGCCCGGGAAACGGGCGACGCCTGTTTCGGCGCGCGGCTCGGGCAAGTGGTGCGCTCACGGGACCTCAGCCATTTCGGTGCGTGGGTCTGCGCGGCGCCGACGCTTGGCGGCGCTATCGCCCGTGCGCGTGCCGGGATCAACAGGATGCTGCAGACCTCCACGGTGCTGACTTTCGCGCCGCACGGAGAAAACGTGCGATGGCACATCGAGTTCGTCGAGCCGGAATCCGAGGGGCGCCACCACAACGAGCTCCTCGGCGTCAGCTATATGATCGACGTCGTGCGTGGATACGCGGGCCGCACGTGGCATCCGGACGTGGTGTTCACCGCGCTCCCCCGGGGATCGCCGCGTGCCGCGCTCGAAGACATGTTCCGTTGCAATGTTTCCCATGGGCATCCCGTGCCCGGCATCGGGTTCAGTGCTGCGCTGCTCGACTGCACCCGCGCGACGGCAACGCAGACGGGGATGGGCGCCGGTGCTGAGCCGGGCCTGCCCGGCCAGCAGGACACGCTCGCGTCCGTCGCGGCCATCACCGACCTTGCCCTGCACGAAGGGCTCCCGCGTATCGACTGGGTGGCCGCAAAGCTCGGGCTCACGCGCCGCTCCCTGCAGCGGCTGCTGGCGAAGCACGGCACATCCTTCAACCGTCTCGCCGAAGAAGCGCTGATGCGCCGGGCAATTCAGCGCCTCGGCGAGGCCGACGCGGCGATCACCGGCATCGCGCTGGAGCTTGGATACGCGGATGCCGCGCACTTCACGCGCGCGTTTCGTAGATGGACGGGCATGCCGCCGAGCGTATACCGTCATCGCCTGGCCTGAAGGGCGGGACCCTGGGTGATGCTGCGAACGCTGGCGATCGGAGGCGGGGATGTCGAAGCCGACAGTTCTGGTGACAGGCGCTTCCGGCTTTATCGCCAAGCATTGCATCGCGGAGCTGCTGCGCGAGGGCTACCCCGTGCAGGCGACGCTGCGCAGTCTCGCACGGGCGGATGAGACGCGCCGCGCGATTGCAAAGGCCGGCGCCGATGCCGGCGCGGTGAAGTTCTTCGCCGCCGATCTTCTCTCCGATCCCGGCTGGGATGAAGCGGTTGCGGGCTGCACCTACGTGCTGCACGTCGCGTCGCCATTTCCGCTCAAGAATCCGCGCGATCCGCAGGAGGTGATCCGGCCTGCGCGGGAAGGGGCTCTGCGTGTCCTCGAGGCGGCGACGCGCGCCGGCGTGAAGCGCGTGGTGCTGACATCCTCCATCGTCGCCGTCACGCTGCCGTGGCCCGAGGCCGAGCCAGGGCACGTTTTCGACGAGAAGGATTGGAGCAATCCTAAGCGCCCGGACGTGACGCCCTACGTCGTCTCGAAGACGGTGGCGGAAAAGGCCGCGTGGAATTTCGTCAACGCCACGCCTGGCGCACCCGAGCTTACGGTGGTCAATCCGGGTTTCGTGCTCGGCCCCGCGGTCGACGCCGATCTTTCCACCTCCCATGAAGTCATCCGGATGATGGGCAATGGCTCCTATCCCGCGGCGCCGAAGATCGGCTTCCCCATCAGCGATGTGCGCGACGTCGTGGTGACGCACATCCTGGCGATGATCCACGCGCAAGCGGCAGGCCAGCGGTTTCTGTCGGCCAACGGCTTCCTGCGGCTTTACGATGTCGGCCAACTGGTGAAGCAGACCCTGCCGGACCTCGGCAAAAAGGTGCCGCGCGGGGAAATGCCCGATATCCTCGTGCGGGCCCTGTCCCTCGTCGACCGGCGGCTCAAAGCCGTGCTCGCCGACCTCGGCTTCCCCCGACCGGTGAGCAACGGCAAGGCGCAGCAGGTGCTGGGCCAGAGCTTCCGCTCACCCCAGGAGGCGGTCACCTCTGCCGCCGAGAGCCTGCGGGCGCTGCGAATTATCTGAAGTGCCCACCGGGGCGCTACCGAGCCCCGAAAAATCGATGCTCCGGCGGCTTTTAGGCTCATTTTCGCTGCATGCGGGCCTGGGGCGCAGCCGGGAAGGGCGCCACAATCGAGGCGCTGTGCTATCTGTGCGCCGGGACGGTCCACCCCGCGGCCGCACGGCTGGACCATGATCAAAGGCTAGAGCCGCATCGCGATTCGAAGAAAAGCGATCATGCTCTAGAAAACGGGGCTTACCCGTTAGAGATGAACATCGAGGATCGAAATCATTCGCATGAGCATGCCGACGACGACACCGACCCATGCGGGCTTCAGGTCCGCCGCGCTGGCGCTGACCGGGCTCGCTCTCTTTGTATCGCTTCTTTTCCCGCGTGAAGCGTCCGCGCAGTTGCGCGCGGCGCCGCCCTCCCGGGAAGCGATGCAGTATTCGTTCTCACCCATCGTGAAGAAGGCGGCTCCGGCGGTCGTGAACGTCTATGTGCGCTCGCGCGTGCGCACCGCGGTCTCGCCATTCGCGAACGATCCGTTCTTCCAGCGTTTCTTCGGCGGCCGCGGCGGCTTCGGTCTGCCGCAGGAGCGGATCCAGTCTTCGCTCGGCTCCGGCGTCATCATCAGCGCCGACGGCGTCATCGTCACCAACACGCACGTCGTGAAGGGCGGCACCGATACGCAGATCCGCGTCGCGCTCTCCGATAAGCGCGAGTATGACGCGCGCATCGTCGCCCAGGACGAGCGCACCGATCTCGCCGTTCTCAAGATCGAGAAGGGCGGCAGCGATTTTCCCTTCCTGCAGTTCGCCGACAGCGACGAGCTGGAGGTGGGCGATCTCGTGCTCGCCATCGGCAACCCGTTCGGCGTCGGCCAGACGGTGACGAGCGGCATCATCTCCGCGCTCGCCCGCACGGAGATGGCGCAGTCCGACACGCAGGTGTTTCTGCAAACGGACGCCGCGATCAACCCCGGCAACTCCGGCGGCGCGCTCGTCGACATGCAGGGCCGCCTCATCGGTATCAACACGATGATCTTCTCCCAGTCGGGCGGCTCGGTGGGTATCGGCTTCGCGATCCCGTCGAACCTCGTGCGCTTCTATGCGGACAACGCTATCGCCGGGCGCAAGATCGAACGGCCGTGGCTCGGCGCCCAGCTCGAGACGGTGACGCGCGAGATGGCGCAGACTTTGAAACTCGACCGCATCTCAGGCGCGGTCGTCGTGCGCTTGACGAACAACAGCCCCGCGGCGAAGGCCGGGGTGCAGCTCGGCGATGTGATCGTGAAGGTGGACGATTTCGATGTGGCCGATTCCCACTCCGTCCACTATCGCCTCACCACGCGCGGCATCGGCAATCGCGCGCGCCTGGAGGTGATCCGCAACGGTCGCCACGTGCCGATCGATGTCCAGCTGCTGCCGGCGCCGAAGCCCGGCAAGGACGACGTGCGCAACCTGTCGGGCAATCATCCATTCGACGGGGCGCGCGTCTCGAACATACTTCCCAGCGTTGCCGACGAGCTCAATCTCGACGAAACCGACGGCGTCGTCATCGTCGCGGTCCGCTCCGGCGGCGTGGCGTCGAGGCTCGACTTCCAGCCGGGCGACATCATCTTGCAGATCGGCAACGAAAAGATCACCGATGTCATCATGCTCGATGAATTGACGCGTGTGCCCCACCGGATCTGGAGCGTCACGATCAAGCGCGGCGGGCGTGTGATGAAGCTGCAGATGGCAGGATAGGCGCAGGTGGCCAATCTGTTCGAAGCCGCCGGATTGGAGAAGGGGGCGCCGCGCCCGCTTCCCGACCGGCTGCGCCCGACGAAGCTTTCGGAGGTCGTCGGGCAGGATCACCTCGTCGGCCCCAACGGCACGCTCACGCGCATGCTGAAAAGCGGCCGGCTGCCGAGCCTCATCCTGTGGGGCCCGCCGGGCTCCGGCAAGACGACGGTCGCGCGCCTGCTCGCCCACGAGACGCACCTCGAGTTCGAGCAGCTCTCGGCCATTTTCTCCGGCGTGCAGGACCTGCGCAAAGCTTTCGACCGTGCCAAGGCCCGCCGCGAGCACGGCAAGGGCACGCTGCTGTTCATCGACGAGATCCACCGCTTCAACCGCGCACAGCAGGATAGCTTCCTGCCGTACATGGAGGACGGAACGATCACGCTCGTCGGCGCGACGACGGAGAACCCCTCGTTCGAGCTCAACAGCGCCGTTCTCAGCCGTGCCTCCGTGCTGGTCTACAATCGCCTCGACGAAGCGGCGCTCGAAACGCTGCTTGAGCGCGCGGAGAAGGAGGAGAAGCGTCCTCTGCCGCTCGATGCGGACGCGCGCGAGGCGCTCATCGGAATGGCCGATGGCGATGGCCGCTCGGTCATCAATCTTGCGGACGAAGTGTTCGCCGCCGTGGCGCCGGGACAGGCGCCGCTCGATCGCAACGCGCTCAGCACCCTCGTGCAGAAGCGCGCGCCACTCTACGACAAGTCGCGCGAAGGCCATTACAACTTGATCAGCGCGCTGCATAAGTCGGTGCGCGGTTCCGATCCCGATGCGGCGCTCTACTGGCTCTGCCGCATGCTGGATGGCGGCGAGGACCGCCTGTTCCTCGCGCGCCGGCTCGTGCGGATGGCGGTGGAGGACATCGGTCTCGCCGATCCCCAGGCGCTGGTGCAGGCGCTCGCGGCGAAGGACACTTACGATTTCCTCGGCAGCCCCGAAGGGGAGCTGGCGCTGGCGCAGACGACGATCTACCTCGCGACCGCGCCGAAATCGAACGGCGCTTACGTCGCCTACAAGGCCGCCATGCGGGCGGCCAAGGAGCATGGCTCGCTGAGCCCGCCCAAGCACATCCTCAATGCACCGACCAAGCTGATGCAGCAGGAAGGCTACGGGGAAGGCTACGCCTACGACCACGACGCCGAAGAAGGGTTTTCCGGCCAGGATTATTTCCCCGAGGAGTTCGGCTCCCGTCCGCAGTATTACGATCCGCCCGATCGCGGCTTCGAGCGCGAGATCCGCAAGCGGCTGGCCTATTGGGGCGATTTGAGAGCCAAGCGCAGCGGGAAGTAAGCGCTCACACCGTCATCGGCGCGTCCGAATAGCGTCCTATAGGTGAGCGCGCCCTGTGGCACGCCCGTCGTGCCCGCCACGCGTTTCGCCCGCTGCGACGTTGCGCAGTTCACGGCCCTGCGCCGGGCGCCTATAATCGGGACGCCAGATGCCGGGAGGGACAGTCAGATGGTGCAGTTCATCGACCTGTGGCGCGGCCATCCGATCAACGAATCGGTGACGGCGCCGTGTGTTGCGCCCCATGATCTGACGAACCTCGAAGGCAAGCACGTAGCCATGGGCTTTCCCGTGTTCGCGAACCAGTGCGCGATCCGCATGGGCGTTGCCTTGCGCCGTGCAGGCGTCGTCGACAGTCAGATCGGAGGCTGCGCGGCCTGTTCCGTCCACCCGCGCTCGGAGATGCACTTCATCAACGCGAGCCAGCTCGCCAACGCCATCAGCCGCGCGAACTTGCCGGGCGTTGCGCCGGTGGAGCGCATCACGGGCACCGCGGCGGCCGACTATTACCCGCGCCTCTTCGGCCGTACGGGCATCGTCTATTTCCAGGACTACTGGAAGCGCTCGAGCGATAGTGGCCGTCCCACCGGTGACCACATCGATGTGTGGAACGGCTATCGATCATCGGCCAAGTGGCTGCTCGAATGGTTCTCCTGGCTCGGCTACTATTCGAATTACGCCAACGCTGGCGAGATCTGGTTCTGGGAAGTGAAATAGCCGGCCGCAGAGCAGGGCGGGGCAGGGGAGCAAGCAATGCGCTACATCGTTGCCATGGTGTTCGCGGTCGCCGGCGCGCTGCTGGCAACGGTATTCCTCAGCTCATCCGTCGCCGATTGGGTCGTCGCGCACCGCTCGTTCGAAAGCTCGGACGATGCGGAGAACCTGCATATGCTGGTATTTCTCGCTTCGAACGTCGCCGGGCTCATCGCCGGTTGGCTCGTGGGCTGGGTGATTGGCGGCTTCTTCGCCCGCCCCGAGGCGCCGCCCGCGTGAGGCAGCGATGCTGATCTATCCCGGAGCCAGCAGCGTCAGCGGCCACACGTACGCTTGCCCGAGCACCAGCAGGCCGACGAGCGTTGCCAGTGCGATGGAGTGGAAGGCAACGAAGCGCAGGATGGACCCCTCGTGGCCGTACCAGCGCGTGGCGGTCGAAGCGACGACGATCGATTGCGCGTCCATCATCTTGCCCATCACGCCGCCGGAGCTGTTGGCGGCCGCCATCAGCACCGGATTGAGCCCGAGTTGCTCCGCGCTCACACGCTGCAAGCCGCCGAACAGCACGTTCGATGCGGTGTCCGATCCGGTGAGCGTGACGCCCAGCCATCCGATGTACGTTCCGAACAGCGGATAGAGCCAGCCGGTGTTGGCGAGCGCGAGGCCGAGCGTGGCGTCGATTCCGGAGTACCGGGTGACGAATCCGATCGCGAGCATGCAGGCGATGGTGAGCAGTGAATAGCGCACGAGATAGAGCGTGCGCGCGTATGTGCGCACAAGTCCGCCGGGGCCGTAGCCGAGCGCAAAACCGGAGACGATGGCCGCGAGCAGGATCCCGGTGCCCGTGGCGGAGAGGGCATTGAAGGTGAACACCGCCGCTTCGATTTTCGGGGTGGCGACGACCGGCGGCACCTTTTGCACCAGCTCGTGCAGTCCTGGAATGGCGAGCTTCGCGACCCAGATGTCGTCGAGCATTGCCCGCACCTGCGGCGTGCCCCAGAGAAACACGAAGACGCTGAGCACGACCCACGGCATCCAGGCGCGGCGGATGGCCGATGGAGTGTGAGTTGCGGCGCCGGGCGCATCTGCTGCAGCCGCTGCGCCATCTTCCGGTGCTCCCGGCATCGCCGTCATCGGCCGTGCGGGCCGCCAGACTCTCAGGAACATTGCGAGCGCGGCCATCGACACCACCGCCGCGACGATGTCGACGAGCCAGGGACCGTGGAAGTTCGAAACGAGGTACTGCGGGATCGCGAACGCGACACCGGCAACGAGGATCGGCGGCCAGACCTCGAGCGTACGCCGCCAGCCCGCGAACGCGGTGATGAGCCAGAACGGCACCAGCACCGAGAAGAACGGGAGCTGGCGCCCCACCATGCCGCTCAGCTCGTGGAGGTCGAGGCCCGTCACCGCCGCCAATGCGATAATCGGTGTGCCGAGCGCGCCGAAGGCCACGGGCGCGGTGTTGGCAATGAGCGAAAGCCCGGATGCGGCCAAGGGCGTGAAGCCGAGGCCGATCAGCATGGCCGCCGTGACCGCCACCGGCGTGCCGAAGCCCGCCGCTCCCTCGAAGAACGCGCCGAGACAGAACGCGACGAACAGGAGCTGCATGCGCTTGTCGTCACTGATGGCGCCGATGGAGGTGCGCAGGATTTCAAAGTCGCCGCGCTCCAGGGTGAGCTGGTAGAGAAAAATGACGTTGAGGATGATCCAGCCGATGGGCAGCAGACCGAACGCCGCCCCGTATCCGGCGGCAAGCCCCGCCATCGGCGCGGGCATCCCGTAGAAGACAATCGCCACCGCGAGCGCTGCGACAAGGCCGAGGATCGCTGCGACGTGCGCACGCAACTCCAGCAGGCCTATGCCACCGAGCAATACGATGACCGGGATGGCGGCAACGAGGGTGGATAGCAGCATGTTGCCGAACGGGTCGTAGACCTGCGACCACATGCGTTCTCTCCCCCGCCCCGGTTTATTTCGCCACAAAGCTACGTTGGTCCGTGGCGGCCGGTCAAACGCTTGCTGAAGCGTTAAAGTCCTGCGGCACGGGTCTATTTCGCGGCTTTCATGGCGGAATTTCGCCGATTTGGCCGCGTCCTGCCCTGGACAGGAATGCCGGCTCACCGTAGGTCATCGCGGGTATTCGGACCGTACCGGGGGCTATATTGGCGATAGAGGCCTGATGCCCCGGACCGGACCGCGCGGACCATGGCGCCTGCCGCCGTTCCCAACAGAGCCCTCGGATGAATGATCGCGTCGAAACCATCGAAGTGAAGTCGACCGAAGCCGATATGCGGCTCGACCGCTGGTTCCGGCTGCATTTCCCCGACGTAGGCTACTCCTATCTGCAGAAGCTGCTGCGCACCGGCCAGGTGCGCGTCAACAGCCGCCGCGCCGAAGCCAACGCGCGCCTCGAAGCCGGTGCCCAGATCCGCGTCCCCGCCATCGTGCGCGCTGCGCCGAAGGGCGCCACCGCATCCGGCGTCAAGCCGGCGATGGGCGTATCGAAGGGTGATCGCGACCGCATCGAGAAGATGATCCTGTTCGAGGATGAGCACGTGCTCGTCCTCAACAAGCCGTTCGGTCTCGCGGTGCAGGGCGGCACGGGGACGAAGCGGCATATCGACGGCATGATCGCCGGTATGGCGGATCGCTTCGGCGGAGAGCGTCCGCGCCTCGTGCACCGCCTCGACCGCGACACGACCGGCGTGCTGCTGATCGCCAAGCACCGCGACGCGGCGGCCAAGCTCGGCCGCGTGTTCCAGACCCGCTCGGCGGCGAAGACCTATTGGGCGCTGGTGAAGGGCGTTCCGAAGCCCCCGCAAGGGAAAATCGAGGCGGCGCTGGTCAAGGCCGCCGGCCCTGACGGAGACCGTGTACGCAAAGCGCTTCCCGGCGAGCAGGAAGAAGCGATGCACGCCACGACGCATTATTCGGTCATCGACCGGCTCGCCCATAAGGCGTCCTGGGTTTCGCTGAAGCCGGTGACGGGCCGCCAGCACCAGCTCCGTGCGCACATGGCGCTGATCGGCACGCCGATCGTCGGTGACAACAAATACGGCGGCGACGAGAACCTCCCCGCCGAGCAGATCGAGAACAAGCTGCACCTGCACGCCCGCCGGCTCGTGCTGCCGCATCCCTATACCGGCGGCAAGATCGACGTCACGGCGCCGCTGCCCGACCATATGCGCGCCACATGGGAACTTCTCGGCCTCGATGTCGACCGCTATCAGGAGAAGGGCTGATGAAGCTTGTCGTGCTCGATTGCGATGGCACCCTCGTCGACAGCCAGAACGGGATCTGCGAGGCGATGGTGCACGCGTTCTCCGGCTTTGGGCTGACGCCGCCGGCACGGGAGGCGACGCTCGCCATCGTCGGTCTGTCGCTGCCGGAAGCGTTCGCAGCCCTGGCGCCCGAGCATGATGCACAACTCCGCGCAGCGCTCGTCGAGCGCTATAAGTCTGCGTTCCTCGAAATCCGCCGCGACCCCGCACTGCACGAGCCGCTTTTTGCCGGCATAGGCGCAGCGATAGAGGCGATGGCGGCGCGGGACGATGTCGTGCTCGGCATCGCGACGGGCAAGTCGCGCAAGGGCGTCGACCGGCTTTTCGCCCGCGAGGATTGGGCAAGGCGCTTCATCACGGTGCAGACCGCCGACAACAATCCTTCCAAGCCCCATCCCGCCATGTTGCACGCGGCGATGGCCGAGGCGGGTGTCTGCCCGGAAAGCACCGTCATGGTGGGCGACACAACCTTCGACATGGAAATGGCGATAGCGGCGGGCACCGGCGCGCTGGGTGTCGGCTGGGGCTACCATTCGCCCGACGAGCTCCACGCGGCGGGTGCGCACGCCGTCGTCGGCGAATGCGACCGGCTTCTTTCGGGAGTGGACGCCTATTTCGCTGCGCGGGAGCGGGCCGCATGAGCGAGTCGGGCGATACCCCCGAGCCGCCGAAGGGCACAGCTAAAGTGCCGGGCCGGGAGGCATTGCGGCCGCCGCACCCCAAGCGTTTTTATAAGGCCGTGAGCGTCAGCGAGACGGACGGCGGCTATCAGGTCCTGCTCGACGGCCGTGTCGTGCGGACGCCGAAAAAGCTCCACCTCACCGTGCCGACGCGGCCGCTGGCGGAGGCGATCGCCGCCGAGTGGGCCGCTCAGGGCGAGCATATCGATCCGGCGACGATGCCGCTGTCCAAGCTCGCCATCACCGCCATCGATGGCGTAACCGGCACGATGGCGGACGTTGCGGCGGACATCGTGCGTTTTGCCGGCAGCGATCTCATCTGCTACCGCGCCGAGGCGCCGGAAGCCCTGGCGGAGATCCAGGCAGCCGCGTGGGACCCGGTGCTGCGCTGGGTGGAGGAGGCGAGCGGGGCGCGGTTCTTCCTCGCCGAGGGCATCATGCCCGTGACCCAGAGCCCGGAGGCGCTGTCGCGCTTCGGCGATCTGGTGGCGCCGTTCGGGGCCTTCGCGCTCGCAAGCCTGCACGTGATGACGACGCTCACCGGCTCGGCGTTCCTCGCCATGGCGGTGGCGCGAGGGCATCTGACGCCGGAGGAGGCGTGGGCCAAGGCCCACGTCGATGAGGATTGGCAGATCGCGCGCTGGGGCGTCGACGTCGAAGCCGCCGACCGGCGCGCCCGCCGCCACACGGAGATGCTGGCGGCAGCGCAATTTCTTAATCTGCTGGAAGCCGCTTAGCGGAGAAAATCGCCTTTGTTCCCCGCGTAACAGCGGCAGGGCGGAGCGCGGGCGATAGTGGCACGATCATGCCAACGTCCGCGGAGCAGTGCTATGCTGAGCCCGTTCGACCTCGCCATCGTCCTGATCGTTCTCCTGGCCATCCCTCTGCTCATCAAGGCGGGCCGCTGATGGATACGAGCTTCAACCTTCCGATCGCCATTGCGGTGGCGGCGCTGGTCCCGCCGATCATCCTGCTCAACTATCATTACCGGCTCGGGGGATTGTCGGGCTACATCTGGCGCGAGAGCCCTGTCTTCGCGCATATCCTCCTGGCGCTTCTCTTCACCGTCTGGCTCGGCACCGTCTTCGATCTCGCCGCCTACTACGGCTTCCTGTCGCCCCGCGCCCTGGAGATATTCAACCTCCTGGTCGGGCCTCTGATGCTGATCTTCTCCCTGTGCGTGCTCGTCTTCGGCACCCGCCTCCTGGTCCGGTACCTGCGGTTGCGCTCCAGAACCTAGCCAGGCGTTCATGCTTTGGGCGCTCGCCCCGGGCCGGCCGGGGCGGGCGCCCCGAAACGTCGCACACCAATAGCCCCGGTGCGCGTTCTCATCGGCAAATCTGCATGCTATGAGCCCTCCCGTGCGGCGTCCGGCCGCGTGTCCACGAGGGAAGGCACGTCAATGAAGGACATCATCGGAGAGCTTGCGAAGCGCCGCGCCAACGCGCGGCTTGGGGGCGGCCAGGCGCGTATCGACGCCCAGCATAAGCGTGGCAAGCTTACGGCCCGCGAACGCATCGAGCTTCTGATGGATGAGAACTCCTTCGAGGAGTTCGACACGTTCGTCGAGCACCGCTGCACCGACTTCGGCATGGAGAAGCACAAGACCCCGGGCGACGGCGTCGTCACCGGCTGGGGCACCATCAACGGCCGCGTCGTTTACGTCTTCGCCAAGGACTTCACCGTCATGGGCGGCTCGCTCTCGGAGAGCCACGCCCGCAAGATGACCAAGATCCAGGATATGGCGCTGAAGAACCGCGCCCCGATCATCGGTCTTTTCGATGCGGGCGGCGCGCGCATCCAGGAGGGCGTCGACGCTCTCGGCGGCTACGGCGAGGTCTTCACGCGCAACGTCCTCGCCTCGGGCGTCATCCCGCAGATATCGGTCATCATGGGCCCGTGCGCAGGCGGCGACGTCTATTCGCCGGCCATGACCGACTTCATCTTCATGGTGCGCGACACCAGCTACATGTTCGTGACGGGCCCGGACGTCGTGAAGACGGTCACCAACGAGACGGTGACGTCGGAGGAGCTCGGCGGCGCGAAGGTGCATACCTCTAAGTCCTCGGTCGCGGACGGCGCCTACGAGAACGACGTCGAGGCGCTGCTGCAGATGCGCCGCCTGATGGACTTCCTGCCCTCGAACAACCGCGAGGGCGTGCCGACGCTGCCGACCTCCGACAGCCCCGATCGCACGGACCATTCGCTCGACACGCTCATCCCGGACAATCCGAACAAGCCCTACGACATCAAGGAGCTGATCCTGAAGGTCGTCGACGAGGGCGATTTCTTCGAGATCCAGGAGAACTACGCAAAGAACCTCGTCACCGGCTTTGCGCGCATGGACGGTCGCACGATCGGCATCGTCGCCAACCAGCCGATGGTGCTGGCGGGCGTGCTCGATTCCGACGCCTCGCGCAAAGGCGCGCGCTTCGTGCGCTTCTGCGACTGCTTCGAGATTCCGATCGTGACCTTCGTCGACGTGCCGGGCTTCCTGCCGGGCACCGCGCAGGAATACGGCGGTCTCATCAAGCACGGCGCCAAGCTGCTGTTCGCCTACACCGAGGCGACCGTGCCGAAGGTGACCGTCATCACGCGCAAGGCCTATGGCGGCGCCTATGACGTGATGAGCTCCAAGCACATCCGCGGCGACGTGAACTATGCCTGGCCGACCGCCGAAATCGCGGTGATGGGCGCCAAGGGTGCCGCGGAGATTCTCTACCGCGCCGACCTCGGCGATCCGGAGAAGATCAAGGCGCGCATCGAGGAATATCAGGAGCGCTTCGCCAACCCGTTCGTCGCCGCCGAGCGTGGCTACATCGACGAGGTGATCCTTCCGCATGGCACGCGCCGACGCATCTGCCGCGCGCTCAACATGCTGCGCAACAAGACGCTCGAGAATCCCTGGAAGAAGCACGACAACATCCCGCTGTAGGTTGCGCGCGGCCTGTGGCGGTCGCGGCGGACAGCGCAGTCGAAAGCTTGGAAAGGCCGGTGGTTTCACCGGCCTTTTCACATGAATGGAGCCTGCAACGGCCGTTCAGAACGGGTTCAATGCGCCCCCGCCAATCTCATCCTCATCGGATCACGGCGCCGCTCAGGTGGGAGGCGCCACAAACGAGGAAGAGGTGGACCATGAACAAGATCGCTCTCATCGCTGCGGCCCTTGCCGCGACGACCGTTGCCGCCAATGCCGCGAGCATCAACCGCACCCAGCAGCACCAGCTCGACCGCATCGAGCAGGGTCGGCAGACCGGATCCGTCACCTGGACCGAAGGCCTCAAGCTGCGTGCGCAGCAAAAACGCATATCCAACAGGGAAGCGCAGCTCCGCTCCGACGGACACCTGAGCCGCAGCGACCGCAACGAGCTGCGTAGCATGCAGCGCCAGGCTTCGAAGAACATCACGGCCAAGAAGACGAACGCCAAGGCCCGCCCCACGTGGCTGCCTCGCGTCGGCAAATAGAACGAAGAGTGCTTACCCTCCGTTGGCCTTGCGGGTCGCTGAAAAGCGGCCCGCCTTTTTGAGCGACGACATGAGCTGAGGTGCAGGGGCAGAGCCCATCTGGCTCCCCGCGCCGCTAAGTGCCGCTACGGCGCAACTGTTAGCCAATTGGTAAGCCTGATTTCCTAATCTGCGCGCATCGAGTTCTTGCGAACGGGGCCCCGAAATGAGCGCGTTGCAGTCGCTTCCGATTACCGAGATGTTGCAGCGGGGGAGCATTCACGAAGTCGACGTGTTGAGGCTGAAAAGCGCCTTCCACAACGACAGTGCCATTTCCGCCGATGAGGCCGAGGCCCTCTTTGCCCTGAACGAGACCTGCGAGGAGCAGCACCCGACCTGGGCCGATTTTTACGTCGACGCGCTGACGGACTACCTCGTCGCCCAGGTTCTTCCCGAAGGGTACCTGACGGCCGAGAAGGCCCATCGCTTCATCGATCGCGTCGCCCCCCTCGGCATCGTCACGCGCAAGACCGATCTCGATCTGCTGATCAACGTGCTCGTGAAATCCCGCTGGTCGCCGGTCAGCCTGGCGCGCGTGGCGCTGAACCAGGTCATGTATGCGGTCACCACCGGCAAGGGTCCCCTGCGTGAAAACTGCCCCCACCAGGCGGGTGCTGTCCGTGAAAGCGAAGTGGAGCTCGTCCGGCGGATTCTCTACGCCTTCGGCGGCGACGGTGCCGTGGCGATCACGCGTGATGAGATCGAGACCCTCTTCGACATCAACGAGGCGATCGTCGACCCCGAGGCCAACGCCGCGTGGACCGATCTGTTCGTCAAGGCGGTGACGAACGTGGTCATGGCTTCGTCCGGACATGCCGTCCCCACGCGCGAGGAAGCATTGCGCCGCGACCCCTGGCTCATGGAGGCGAAGGGTGAGCTTTCTCCCCTCGCGCTGCTGTCGGCGATGGTCTCTTCGAGCCTCGATGCCGTGCGCGCGGGCTACCGCGAGCAGACCTCGGAAGAGCGGGCGCTGAACCGGCTCGAGCGCCAGCGCATCGAGATCATCACGAACGAAGCAATCGCGCAGGCCGAGGCAGGCTGGCTGTGCGAGCGCATCGGCCGTAACGGCCGGCTGACGCCGAGCGAGACGGCTCTCGTTGCCTACCTGCGCAAGGACAGCCGCAAGATCCATCCCGAGCTGCAAGCTGCAGTTGAGCGCCTGGCGCAGGCTGCTTAACCTCGATCAGAAATAGGGTTTACGGGGCTGGCCGCGGCGCGACCGGCCCCTGCGGTCTATGTGCGCATTTTGCCCTGTCTGGCCAGTTTACGACACTTGTGGACCCGTCTAGAAAGTCACCTACGCAATCGGCTGGCGCTTCGCCTTGGGGCGCCTACCTAGTGGACCAACGGGGCTAATGTTCAAAAAAATTCTGATCGCCAACCGTGGCGAAATCGCCTGCCGCGTCATCAAAACTGCGCGCAAAATGGGCATCAAGACCGTCGCCGTCTACTCCGATGCGGACCGCGATGCGTTGCACGTGGAAATGGCCGATGAAGCCGTCCACCTCGGGCCGCCGCCGGCCGCGCAGTCCTACCTTTTGATCGACAAGATCGTCGAAGCCTGCAGGCAGACGGGCGCCGAGGCCGTGCACCCGGGCTACGGCTTCCTTTCCGAGCGGGAAGCATTTCCCGTCGCCCTCGCGAAGGCGGGCGTCGTGTTCATCGGACCCAATCCCAAGGCCATCGCCGCCATGGGAGACAAGATCGAGAGCAAGAAGGCCGCCGCGGCTGCCAAGGTGTCCACCGTCCCCGGCTACATGGGCGAGATCGACGACACGGCGCACGCCATCCGGATCGCCGAGGAAATCGGCTACCCCGTGATGATGAAGGCCTCCGCCGGCGGCGGCGGCAAGGGCATGCGCATCGCCTTCAATCGCAAGGAGGTCGAGGAAGGCTATCCGCTGGCCAAGTCCGAGGCCAAGGCAAGCTTCGGCGATGACCGCATGTTCATCGAGAAGTTCATCGTCAACCCGCGCCACATCGAAATCCAGCTCATCGGCGACAAGCACGGCAACGTCGTCTACCTGGCCGAGCGCGAATGCTCGATCCAGCGCCGCAACCAGAAGGTCATCGAGGAAGCGCCCTCGCCGCTGCTCGACGAGAAGACCCGCCGCGCAATGGGCGAGCAGGCCGTCGCGCTGGCGAAGGCCGTGGGCTACGATTCCGCCGGTACGGTGGAGTTCGTCGCCGGTCAGGACCGCAGCTTCTACTTCCTGGAGATGAACACCCGCCTGCAGGTGGAGCATCCCGTCACAGAACTGATCACCGGCTATGACCTCGTCGAGCTGATGATCCGCTCCGCCGCCGGCGAGAAGCTGCCGTTCAGGCAGCAGGACGTGAAGCTCAACGGCTGGGCCGTCGAAAGCCGCGTTTACGCCGAGGATCCGTTCCGTGGCTTCCTGCCCTCGATCGGCCGGCTCGTGAAATATCGCCCCCCCGCGGAAGGCACCCACAACGGCGTCACCGTGCGTAACGATACGGGCGTGTTCGAGGGCGGCGAGATATCGATGTTCTACGATCCGATGATCGCCAAGCTGGTTACGCACGCACCGACGCGTAAGGAGGCGATCGCGGCTCAGGCCGAGGCGCTGGACAGCTTCTACATCGACGGTATCCAGCACAACATCCCGTTCCTCACCGCGCTGATGCAGCATCCGCGCTGGCAGGAAGGGGCCCTTTCCACCGGCTTCATCGCCGAGGAATTTCCAGACGGCTTCAAGGCGCGCGAGCCCGAGGGCGAGGCGCTGCACGTCATCGCAGCCGTAGCGGCCGTCATCGACCACGAGAACAATTTGCGCCGCCGCGCCATCACCAACCAGATGGCCGGCCAGCCGGTGCACTTCGCGCGCCGCCGCATCGTCAAGGTGAGCGACGTCACACTGCCGATCGAGGTGGAAGGCGGCGAAGGCTCCCACAAGGTTGCCTTCCCGGACACCGGCAGCGAGGTCGAGCTGAAATCCGACTGGCGCCCCGGCGAGCCCGTTTGGAGTGGAACCTTGGGCGGCAAGACGATCGCCGTGCAGGTGCGCCCCATCCTCAACGGCGTCAACCTCGCCTACCGCGGCGTCCAGGTGCCGGTCTACGTCTACACGGAGCGCGAAGCCGAGCTGGTCGCGCTGATGCCGGAGAAGGTCGCCGCCGACACCTCCAAATTCCTGCTTTGCCCCATGCCCGGTCTCGTCAAGGCCATCCACGTGGGCGAAGGGCAGGACGTGCAGGCGGGCGACGCGCTGGCCGTGGTCGAGGCCATGAAGATGGAAAACATCCTCCGCGCCGAGCGCGACGGTAAGGTGAAGAAGATCAACGCACAGCCGGGCGACAGCCTCGCCGTCGACGCCGTCATCCTCGAGTTCGTCTGATGAACGGCCGCCATCTCATCTCGTCCGGTTCCGAGTTCGAGCGCAAGATTGGCTACTCCCGCGCCGTGGTGGATGGCCGTTGGGTATTCGTCTCCGGCACGACCGGCTTCGATTATTCGGCGATGACCATATCGCCGGATCTTGTAGCCCAGGCCGACCAGTGCTTCCGCAACATCGAAGCGGCCCTCGCGGAGGCCGGAACCTCGCTATCGGACGTGGTGCGGGTGCATTACCTCATTACCCGCCGGGAAGACTTCGAGCCCATTTGGCCGGTGCTGCAGAAGTATCTCGGGGATGTACGCCCTGCCTGCACCGTGATGGTGACAGGCCTCGTTGATGAGCGCATGCTGATCGAGATCGAGGTGACGGCCCTCAAGGCGGCCTGACCTTTGAACGCACGGGCCGATCCTGCGGCCGGGAGGCGCGCACCGATGGCGCCGCGTACGATCCATATTCGCGTGGAAGGCCGGGTGCAGGGCGTCGGCTATCGCGCGTTCGTGGAAAGGCATGCCACCGCGGCGCGGTTGTCCGGCTGGGTTCGCAACCGGCGCGACGCGTCCGTTGAAGCCGTCTTCCAGGGGGCGCCCGACGCGGTCGAGGATATGCTCGATCTGTGCCGCAGCGGACCGCCCGGCGCCCACGTAGAGAAGGTCGAGATCATCGGCGAGGGCGTGGGCGCGTACGAGGGCTTCGCCGTGCGCCCGACGGCCTGAGCCGATCCGCCGTGGAACCACCGTGGCGTGCGCGTTACTTGCCGCCCGGCGGCGCGCTGGTTTCTCCGTTCACGCATATTTCGATGTGAGCTGGCGCAGGCTGCGCAGGATCGGCTCGTAGGCCTCTTCGTTGCGCGCCTCAGGATAGACCACGTACACCGGATAGACGAATTTGCGCGCCCGCTTTGGCTGGCGAAGCCTGCCCTTGGCGATGTGCGGGCGCACGAGACGCGCGGGGAAATACCCCGAGCACGGGTTCGTCAGCAGATAGTCCATCGCCGCCGGCCCCAGATCGAGGTTGAGAGCCGGATTGGTGTGCTCCGGATAGGCCGCAGCGTGGTCCTGCTGGAAATCGGGACCCCAGTCGACGAACACATAATCGGACACCCCGCGCCGCTGTGGCGTCAGCACGCTCGTCACCAGCACGATCTCTTCATCGAACAGATGCTCCACCATCAGTCCCGGCGGCTGGCGCGGACGGTACATGACGGCGAGGTCCAGGGTGCCTTCCAGGAGACGCTGCGTCAGCACCGAGGTGAGGCCGCTGGCGGCCGAGACCGCGATATCCGGCGTATTCGTGCGCAGCCACGACACCCAGCGGAGGAGAAATCCATCCCAGAAGACGATCGGCGCGCCGACCGCGAGATGGTCGCGGTGCTGGTCGGAAATGCCGACCTCGAGCTGGGCGCGCTGCCAGACGCGAACGAGGGCAAGCGCGTGCTTTTGGAATTGCTCGCCGGCGGCGGTGAGCTCGGCGCCGGCCTTCGAGCGCTCGAAAAGGGGCCGGCCGAGCATCTCCTCGAGCCCCTTGATGCGTGCCGAGACCGTGGACTGAGTGAGGTTCATCTTGCGCGCGGCATGGATGAAGCTGCCCGTCTCGGCGACGGTGAGGAACGTGCGTGCGAGATTGACATCCATACTGCTCGCTCCGGCGGCGCTAGGCGCACAGCGCTATCTATCGAAATTTTCGATAGTGGTCACCGGAAAATTCCGTTTGTGAATGGAGTTGATTCTCACCAAATTGGTCAGCATCCCGATCGAGGCGAAACGATTCGCCCCTCGATGTTCGGGTTCACAATGGAAGGACGACGAACATGGCTGCTGCTGCAAAAGCAAAGAAACCCGCCAAGAAGGCCGCTGCGAAGAAGCCGGCCGCCAAGAAGGCGAAGAAGAAATAACTGGTCTCCGCCCGAGAGATCGAACGGGGAGTGCCGCGATGTTCCGATTGGCCGTTGCGGTTGCTCTAAGCGTAGCTCTGGTGTCGAACCCCAGCGCATTCGCGTCATCGATAACCAACCGAGACGGCAGTGACCACAAGGTCCGTGTCATCGAGGGAAATGCGGCGGCGGACCATGTTTTACAGCCGTCGGCGACGCTCGAAGGGGTTTGCAACAGCGGCTGCGTAGTCCGCCTCGACGACAATCCCAAGGACGAATACCAGCTTCAGGGCTCGGACGTCGTGTCGATTGAGGACGGATACCTCTACTATGACGGGCCTCCCGCAACCGCGGTGCCGAAGGCCGGTGATGCGGACCGGCCTTCCGAGCCAGCTCCCGAGTAGAGGACAGGCGAACGCTATGCTTCGGAAAGCCCGGCCCACATAGGGGGCTGGGTTTTCATTTTATAAGCGCTTCGAGGTCGCTGAAATCCGCGCCGTGCTATCCCCGAAACCTTCGATGGATGGAGGCGCCGCGTCGAACGTCGTCCCGAAGCGGCGCTCGAACAGCCGGCGCAGAACCTTATCCACAACTTCGAACGTATGCGGCAGGCCGAGATCCGCGAGGCTGGTGACGCCGTGCTCGGCGATCCCGCATGGCACGATGCCGGCGTAGTGGCCGAGATCGGGCGCCACGTTGAGGCTGATGCCGTGCAGGCTGACCCAGCGCTTCAGGCGCAGGCCGATGGCAGCGATCTTGTCCTCCGCGTCAGGGCCGCGCTGCGGACGTTCCACCCAGACGCCGACACGTCCCGGGCGCACCTCGCCCACGACGCCGAGCTCGGCCAATGCGCCGATGATCCAATCCTCCAGTGCACGGACGAAAGCGCGCACGTCGCCCGCGCGCCGTTTCACGTCCAGCATCACGTAGCAGATGCGCTGGCCGGGACCGTGGTAGGTGTAACGGCCCCCACGCCCGCTCTCGAACACCGGAAAGCGTCCGGGTGCGATCAGCTCCTCGGGCCGCGCGCTGGTGCCGGCGGTGTAGAGGGGCGGATGCTCCAACAGCCAGATAAGCTCAGGGGCCGCGCCAGAAGCGATGGCTGCCGCGCGCGCTTCCATCGCCTCGACGGCCTCGAGGTAGCCAACGGGGGCGTGGCTCACCGCCCAAGCGACGGGCGTCGAGGGGGCGGCAGGGGACGATTCGATGGGCTTTGGGGTCATGTCTGCAGTCTAGATTCCGGCGCTCGTGGGGGCCAGGGCGCCGGTTGAAGGGGCAAGAGGCGATTTGCCGCCGCGCCATGCTTGAGAAACTCCGAAAACGACCTGCGGAAGAGGTGCGAGCATGCTTGTTCCGGCCGCGCAACTTGGCTATATGAGCGCTCTCATTCACCCGGCTTGCGGTCGTGGCGGAATTGGTAGACGCACTACCTTGAGGTGGTAGCGGGGCAACCCGTGGAAGTTCGAGTCTTCTCGACCGCACCATT
>Ga0182746_1001258_pt1 | contig 24464 bp, 29 predicted proteins | sample eDN3rd30CBELigOP_FD_128881 | JGI IMG/M metagenome (GOLD analysis project Ga0182746, IMG submission 128881) | Enriched Organic Plus compost microbial communities from Emeryville, California, USA - eDNA 3rd pass 30_C BE-Lig OP (version 2) (version 2) ... | reverse complement strand
CTGGATCGGCTCGAAGCAGCGCATGTCAGTGCAAGGGCGCTTGCCCCTCTTCCACGCCTCATGTCATATGTGGAACGGCATCTGGAAACTGATGGAACTGCCTGGTTGATGAAGGGTCGTAACTGGCAAGCCGAGGTATCCGAGGCCCGGAAAGACTGGTCATTTGACCTGAAAGCACACCCAAGCGCGACAGATCCTGACGCGGCCATTCTGGAGATCACGGGAATTCGCCATGCTTGATACTCGCATTATTGCCGTTGCAAACCAGAAGGGTGGGGTTGGTAAAACCACCACGGCCATCAACTTGGGTGCGGCGCTGGCCGAGCAGGGGCAGAAGGTTGCAATCATAGACCTTGATCCTCAGGGCAATGCATCCACAGGATTAGGTGTGCCGCTGGAAGAGCGCGAGCTTACCTCTTATGATCTGCTGACCGGGGAGCAGACACTTCAGGACACCCTTCAAGACACCGATATTTCCGACCTGCAAATCGTGCCGTCAAACCGTGATCTGGCCTCAGCGGATCTTGAGCTGTCCAGTCGTGCCGGCCGAACGCAGCTTTTGCGGCGCAAGCTTTCGGGTACGATGGAATTCGACTATATCCTGATCGACTGTCCGCCGGCGCTTGGACTGCTGACGGTTAACGCGATGGTGGCTGCGCATAGTGTGCTGGTACCGCTGCAAGCAGAATTCTACGCGCTTGAAGGGCTGTCGCAGCTTTTGATGACGGTGCGCGAGGTGCGTCAGACCGCCAATCCCGATTTACGGATCGAAGGCGTGCTTTTGACCATGGCCGACAGCCGCAACAACCTGTCCCAGCAGGTTGAGGCTGATGCGCGTAACACCCTGTCTGGCCTTGTCTATCGCACGGTGATTCCGCGTAATGTCCGCTTGTCCGAAGCGCCTTCTCATGCAAAGCCAGTGCTGCATTACGATCCGAATTCCAAAGGAAGCCAGGCCTATCGTGAGCTGGCAAAGGAATTCTTGTCCCGTCAATTAGCGACCGCCTGAGGAGGAATCATGGTAGAGAACAGGGTAGAAAGACGTGGTCTTGGCCGTGGCCTCTCGGCGCTGATGGCCGATGTGGACCTGATTCCGTCCGAGCGTCCGGCACCGCGCCAGATGCTTCCGGTCGAACAGATCACCCCCAACCCCGACCAGCCCCGCCGCAGTTTTGCGCCTGAGGCGCTGCAGGAGCTGGCCGATTCGCTTCGCTACCGCGGCATGCTGCAGCCGCTGATCGTGCGTCCGCATCCGACTGATCGGGGGCTTTACCAGATTGTCGCCGGCGAACGTCGCTGGCGTGCAGCACAGATTGCCCAGCTGCATGAAGTTCCGGTCATCGTTCGTGACCTGAACGATACCGAAGTGCTGGAAGTTGCGATTGTCGAGAACATTCAGCGCGCAGATCTGAACGCGATCGAGGAGGCGAGCTCGTATCGCCAGCTCATGGAGCGTTTCGGCCATACGCAAGAAAAGCTGGCCGAAGCACTGAACAAAAGCCGCAGCCATATCGCCAACTTGCTTCGCCTGTTGAACCTGCCCGATCAGATTCAGGCCTGGCTCAAAGAAGGCAAACTGACTGCCGGTCACGCCCGTGCCCTGATCACTGCGCCGAATGCGGTTGAGCTGGCACGCAGGGTGATTGAAAAGAACCTGTCGGTGCGCGAAACCGAAGAACTGGTTCGCCGGCAAGCCGAGGGTCCGAGGGCCCAGAAGCCCAGGGCGCCCAAGCAGGAAAAGGACGCAGACACCCGCGCCCTTGAGGGTGATCTGAGCGCGCATCTGAAGATGAAAGTGACGATCAGTCACTCGGGAACTGACGGAGGTCAGCTGGTGATTTCCTATCGCGACCTTGATCAGCTTGATCGTCTTTGCCAGATTCTTGCCGGGAACTGATACTATATCTGGTATATTTGGCCTATATTCCCACAAAACCAGCCAGATCAATCAATTACGCATGAAAAAACCCCCGGGGTTAGCTCCCGGGGGTTTTGTCTGGGAAGACGGGTAGTTCCTAGCTGGCAGGGGTTGAACTGACGCCAACCTTGGCCGGGCGGAGCAGACGGTCATGCAGCATGAAACCGTTATCCATAACCTGAATGATATTGCCGGCGATGGTGCCGGGAACCGGCGCCTCAAACATCGCCTCATGTTTCTGCGGGTCGAATTTCTCGCCGATTTCGGGGGTAATGACCTGAATTCCGTGCTTGGCAAAGACGTTGTTCAGCTCGCGCAGGGTCAACTCCACGCCTTCGATCAGTGCGGCTGCCGCGGCGCGCTGCTCTTCGCCGGCGGCCTCCAGGGCGCGGGTCAGTGCGTCATGTACCGGCAAAAGGTCACGCGCAAGTCGCGAGCCGCCGTACTGCTCGGCTTCGCGGCGGTCCTTGTCGGCGCGTTTGCGGGCATTCTCTGCATCGGCAAGCGCGCGGATAAACCGGTCGCGATAGTCGTCCCGTTCGGCGATCAGAGCCTCGACATCGGGCGAGGCCTGTTCATCGGCCAGCGGGTCGATGGTTTCCTCGTCCAGCGGGCTGCCGTTCGCGTTTTCCTTTGTCATATCCTCATCATCCTTTCCGGCCAGAGATCACCCGGCCGACAAGCTGCGCAGTATAGTCCACGATCGGGACGATGCGGCCATAGTTCAGCCGCGTCGGACCGATTACACCGACCGCGCCAACAATCTTCCGGTCGGCATTCATATAGGGCGAAACGACCAGAGAGGAACCGGAAAGTGAAAAAAGCTTGTTTTCCGAGCCGATGAAAATACGCACACCCTCACCCTGCTCGGCCAGTTCCAGAAACTCGGCGATGTCGCGCTTGCGCTCCAGATCGTCGAAAAGCCGGCGGACGCGGTCCAGATCGGCCTGTTCATGGGCCAGCAAATTGGCGCGTCCACGCACGATCAGGCGCGGATCGTTGTTTTCCCCGTCCCACATCGCGAGGCCCGAGGACGCAAGCTCGGCCGCCATGCTGTTCAGCTGACGGCGGCTTGCCTCGATCTCCTGTGCGACACTGCGCCGCAGTTCGGCCAGTGTGCGGCCCTCGGCCACGGTATTGAGGAAATTCGCTGCTTCGCGCATGGCGCTGGCGGTATGGCCGGGCGGGGGGGTAAATATACGATTCTCAACCCGACCATCGGCAAAGACCAGCACGACCAGCGCCCGGTCGGCCGCAAGGCCGATGAACTCAATATGCCGGACAGGGGCCTCTTGCTTGGGCATCAGCACCAGCGAGGCACCCTGCGTCAGCGCCGACAGTGCCGTACTGACCCGGTCAAGCATCGCGCCGGTGTCGCCGCTTTCATCGCCAAGCGTTTCCTCGATCATCTCGCGATCAGTGGACGAGACCGGACCGGCCTCCATCAGCCCGTCGACGAACAGCCGCAGCCCCAGCTGGGTCGGCATACGCCCGGCCGAGATGTGCGGGTGATCAAGCAGGCCCAGAAGCTCAAGGTCCTGCATTACATTGCGGATTGTTGCTGCGCTGACTTTTTCGGTCATTTCCCGGGTCAGCGTGCGTGAGCCGACGGGCTCACCAGTGGCGAGATAGGCTTCGACCACGCGCCGAAACACTTCGCGCGAGCGGTCGTTCAGATCGGATAGCAGCGGAGTTTCAGGCATTGGCAATCTGGTCAGGTCGTTCACGGGTTGCAGTCGATAGCGTCAGACCTGTATCTGAACAGCAAAACCCCCGAAAGGAATGAAAGATGCGTCCCTCAGGCAGGAATTTAAGTGATATGCGCCCGATTTCAATCGAAACCGGGGTTTTGCGCCACGCCGAGGGCTCGTGCCTGATCTCTTGTGGCGATACGCGCGTGCTTTGCTCGGCCACGATCGAGGATAAGGCGCCGCCTTTTCTTAAGGGTTCGGGACAGGGCTGGGTGACGGCGGAATACGGAATGCTGCCGCGCGCCACGAACAGCCGCAACCGGCGCGAGGCTGCGGCGGGCCGCCAATCGGGCCGCACTCAGGAAATCCAGCGCCTGATCGGACGCGCCCTGCGCGCCGGCGTCGATCGCCGCGCCCTTGGCGAGCGGCAGATCGTCATCGACTGCGACGTGATCCAGGCTGATGGCGGCACGCGCTGCGCCTCGATCACCGGTGGCTGGGTGGCGCTGCGGCTGGCGGTCAACCGACTGCTCAAGGCCGGGATCATCACCTCTGATCCGATCATGGACCATGTCGCTGCGGTGTCCTGCGGGATCTATGCCGGTCAGGCGGTGCTGGATCTGGACTATGCCGAGGACAGCGAGGCAGGCACGGACGGCAATTTCATCATGACCGGCGCGGGCCGCCTGATCGAGGTGCAGATGTCGGCCGAGGGCGCGACTTTTACCCGGTCCGAGATGAACCAGCTGCTTGATCTTGCCGAGGCAGGCGTCGCCGAACTGGTCCGTGCCCAGAACGAGGCGATCTCATGCGCAAGCTGACCGAAAGAAAGCTGCTGCTTGCCACCCATAATCGCGGCAAGCTTGAAGAGATCCGCGCCATGATGGCCCCGCACGGGATCGAGGTCGTCAGCGCCGGAGAGCTGGGCCTGCCCGAACCCGCCGAGACCGAAAACAGCTTTATCGGTAATGCCCGCATCAAGGCGCTGGCCGCGATGCAGGCGACTGGCCTGCCGGTGCTTGCCGATGATAGTGGGATCACGGTTGACGGGCTTGATGGTGCACCCGGCGTCTATACCGCCGATTGGGCCGAGACGCCGAACGGGCGCGATTTCATGCAGGCCATGACACGTACCTGGCGCGAGCTTGATGAACGCGGCGTGCCCGAGCCACGCACCGCCCAATTCCGCGCTACGCTGATCCTACTGTGGCCTGACGGGCATGAAGAGATCTTTGAGGGTGTCGCTCCGGGCCATCTGGTCTGGCCGCCGCGTGGGGAACAGGGCCATGGCTACGACCCGATCTTTGTGCCCGAAGGTCATGACGTGACCTATGCCGAAATGCCTGCCGAGCAAAAGAACGCGATCAGCCATCGCGCCCGCGCCTTTCGTCAATTGGAGGCGTTCCTTGCGTAGAATCTCGACCGGTTCCCCCTTTGAGGCCGCACTTGGCTACAGCCGTGCGGTGGTCAGGGGGCCGTGGTGCTTTGTTTCGGGAACCACGGGCTATGATTACACGGCCATGACCATGCCGGAAAGTGCGGCAGATCAGGCGCGTAACGCATTTGCCACCATCTTTGCCACGCTGGCCGAGGCCGGTTTTGCGCCCGCTGATATCGTGCGGGTGCAATACACGATCACCGATCCCCGGATCATTGATGAGATTACCCCGGTTCTGGGCGAAGCGATGAAGGATGCGTTACCTGCCGCGACAATGGTTGTAGCGGGGCTCATCAGACCCGAAATGAAGGTCGAGATCGAAGTGACCGCCTATCGGGAATGACCCAACCCATGCCAGCCCCCGCGCCAGCCTTTGCGCCAGACGGCACCGCGCATCCCGCCGCCACGCTGGCCGAGGACTGGCGGGCCGGGGGCTTTGGCCTTTACGTTCACTGGCCCTTTTGCGCAGCCAAATGCCCTTATTGCGATTTCAACAGCCATGTCGCGGCGGTGATAGACCAGGGCCGCTGGCTTGCCGCCTATCGGCGTGAAATCACGCGTCTGGGCGATGAGATCCCGGGCCGCGTTCTGAACAGCATCTTTTTCGGCGGTGGCACGCCCAGCCTGATGGCGCCTGAAACCGTCGCCGGTGTGATCGAGGCCGCCCGCGAGGCCTGGCCCTTTGCCAATGACATCGAGATCACGCTTGAGGCCAATCCGACCAGTGTCGAGATGGGCCGTTTTTGCGCCTATGCTGCGGCGGGGGTCAATCGCCTGTCGATGGGTGTGCAGGCGCTGAATGACGAGGATCTGCGCCGTCTGGGCCGAATGCATTCAGCGGCCGAGGCCCGCGCCGCCTTTGATATCGCGCGGGATTGCTTCACGCGGGTCAGCTTTGACCTGATCTATGCCCGTCAGGATCAGGATCGCGCCCATTGGCGGCGCGAGCTGACGCAGGCTCTTGGCATGGCGGTCGATCACCTCTCGGCCTATCAGTTGACGATTGAGCCCGGCACGGCCTTTGGCGCACGTCACGCCAAGGGTGGGCTCAGGGGCCTGCCGGATGATGATCTTTCGGCGGATATGTATCTTGATACGCAAGAGGTCTGCGCTGCTGCCGGGATGCCCGCCTATGAAATCTCGAACCACGCCCGGCCTGGCTCGGAAAGCCGCCATAACCTGATCTATTGGCGGCAGGGCGACTGGGCGGCAGCGGGTCCCGGCGCGCATGGCCGGTTGACCTTGCCCTCGGGCCGCTGGGCGACCGAGGCCCATCGCGCCCCTGCGGCCTGGCTTGAGGCGGTCGAGTCGCGGGGCAACGGTGAAAGCGGGCGCGAGGCTCTTGGTCTTGCCGACCGGGCGCTGGAGTATCTTTTGATGTCGATGCGTCTGTCCGAGGGGATGGAGATGTCGCGTTATCTTGCCCATGGGGCTGAACTGCCGCAGGCGCGGCTGGCGCATCTGACCGAACTGGGGCTGATTTCTGTCGAAGGTGACCGGCTGATGGCGACCGAGGCCGGACGGCCGGTGCTGAACGCGATCCTGCGCGAACTGGCAGGATAAAAATGCGCTATCTTTGGCTTTCCGTGGGCTGGCTCGCCCTGACACTGGGCGTGATCGGGGTGTTCTTGCCGGTCATGCCGACGGTGCCGTTCCTTTTGGTCGCGGTCTGGGCCTTTGCGCGCTCGTCCCCGCGCATCAGCGCCCGGATCATGCGCGATCCGCGCTTTGGGCCTCCGATCCGCGCCTGGCGCAAGCGTGGCGTCATCGGGCGCGCCGCCAAGATCTGGGCGGTTGCTGCCATGTCAGCCGGTGTTTGCTGGTCGCTGTGGCTTGGACTTGATCCCCGGCTTGTCGCCGCCCAGACGCTGATTTGCGCGGTGATCGGCCTCTGGCTTGTCACCCGGCCCGAGGTATGAGGTGCGGCCCCGTCCGGCTACGCAGCCGGACTGCCAGCGAATACAACCTTTTGCCCACTTGTTCCCAAGCGGGTGCCGCGCGAACCTCGACCCATCAGCTTTGAGGGGGAGAACGGGACTATGGTGGATACTTCGGGGGTGAAGATACATCCCGCCGTGGATAACGGCATCAAACCGGCCAGACCCGGCTTCTCGGGTGGGGAGTTGCATTGCAAGTGCAGCACCGATCCGGTCCGGGTCGCGATTCGCGCGCAAACCGCGCATAACCACGTCTGCGGCTGCACCAAATGCTGGAAGCCCGAGGGCGCGATCTTTTCACAGGTCGCGGTCGTCAGCCGCGATGCGCTTGAGGTGGTGCAAGGCGCCGACAAGCTTGAGATCGTGAATGCCGAGGCGCCGATCCAGCGTCATCGCTGCAAAGGGTGCGGTGCGCATATGTATGGCCGGATCGAAAACAAGGACCATCCCTTCTATGGGCTGGACTTTGTCCATTCCGAACTGTCGGATGAGGACGGCTGGTCGCAACCCGAGTTTGCGGCCTTTGTCAGCTCGGTCATTGAATCGGGCGTCGATCCCAGCCGCATGGACGCGATCCGCGCCCGACTGCGTGAACTGGGGCTGGAACCCTATGACGCGCTGTCGCCGCCGCTGATGGATGCGATTGCCACCCATATCGCCAAGCGCTCGGGCGTTCTTGCCGCCTGAGTGTCCGACGGTCGTGACAGATGGCGGGGGTCGGTTTACCGGCCCCCGAATCCATGAGAAAACAGCAGGCCCAGGGCCGACACTTAAGGAGAATGTGATATGAGAACCCGTGCCGCCGTCGCGCTGGAAGCCGGCAAGCCGCTGGAAGTCATGGAAGTCAATCTCGAGGGCCCCAAGGCGGGCGAAGTGATGATCGAGATCAAGGCGACCGGCATTTGCCACACCGACGAATTCACCCTTTCGGGCGCTGATCCCGAAGGGATCTTTCCCTCGATCCTTGGTCACGAAGGTGCGGGCGTCGTGGTCGAGGTCGGTCCCGGCGTCACCTCGGTCAAGCCGGGGGATCACGTCATCCCGCTTTACACCCCTGAATGCCGCCAATGTCCGTCCTGCCTGTCGCGCAAGACGAACCTCTGCACCGCGATCCGCGCCACGCAGGGTCAGGGGCTCATGCCCGACGGCACCAGCCGTTTCAGCATGCTCGACGGTACGCCGATCTATCACTACATGGGCTGCTCGACCTTCTCGAACTACACCGTGCTGCCCGAAATCGCGGTGGCCAAGGTGCGCGAGGATGCGCCTTTCGACAAGATCTGCTACATCGGCTGCGGCGTCACCACTGGCATCGGTGCGGTGATCAACACCGCCAAGGTCGAAATCGGTGCCAAGGCGGTTGTCTTTGGTCTTGGCGGCATCGGCCTGAACGTGATTCAGGGGCTGCGCCTTGCCGGGGCTGACATGATTATCGGGGTCGATCTGAACGACGACAAAAAACCGATGGCCGAGCGTTTCGGGATGACCCATTTCATCAACCCGAAGAACTGCGAAAACGTGGTGCGGGAAATCGTCAACGTCACCAAGACGCCCTTCGACCAGATCGGCGGCGCGGATTACAGCTTTGACTGCACCGGGAACGTCAAGGTGATGCGCGACGCGCTGGAATGCACCCATCGCGGCTGGGGTGTCTCGGTCGTTATCGGCGTGGCGCCGGCGGGGGCCGAAATCAGCACCCGTCCGTTCCAGCTTGTCACCGGCCGGGTGTGGAAGGGCACGGCCTTTGGCGGCGCCCGCGGCCGCACCGATGTGCCGCAGATCGTCGACTGGTACATGGAAGGCAAGATCGAGATCGACCCGATGATCACCCACACCCTGACGCTGGATGAGATCAACAAAGGCTTTGATCTGATGCACCGGGGCGAGTCTATCCGCTCGGTCGTCCTTTACTGATCGTAAAGGCCTGCTTAGGTAAAAGGACGGCGGGGGCGGGAAACCGGTCCCGCCGTCAACATGAAAGGACCGATCATGGTAAAGCACTTCCGCCTGGACGACGATGACGACAACGAGGACGAGCGCCGCCAGGAGGGCCAGAAGGACGAAGGGCTTGGCCTTCCCGAAGGCGACCGGCTCGGCAAGCTCTATTTCAAGTCCCGTACGGTAATCGTTGCCGGTCAGATCACCGACAAGCTGGCGCAACGCACCGTGGCGCATCTGCTGGCCCTGGCCGAGGACAGCGACGCCCCGATCAACATGCTGATCAGCTCGCCCGGCGGTCATGTCGAATCCGGCGACATGATCCATGACGTGATCAAGTTCATCCGTCCGACCGTGCGCACTATCGGCTCGGGCTGGGTGGTCTCGGCCGGGGCGCTGATCTTTGTCGGTGCCGAGCGGGAAAACCGTTACTGCCTGCCCAACACCCGTTTCCTTCTGCATCAGCCCTCGGGTGGGATCGGCGGAACTTCCAGCGACATCATGATTCAGGCCGAACAGATGCGCCTGATGCTCGATCGGCTGAACCGGATCTTTGCTGATGCCACCGGCCAGACGGTCGAGCGGATCGAAAAAGACACCCAGCGTGATTTCTGGCTGAACACGCAAGAGGCGCTGGATTACGGTCTGCTGGGCAAGGTCATCCGCTCGGTGGATGAGCTGAAATGAAGGGATCGCATTGATGCGGGGCGGGGCTGATATCCTGATCCGTCCCGCAACGCCTGCGGATCATGAGGCGATCTGGACGATCCTTGAGCCTGTCTATCGTGCAGGCGAAACCTATTGCATCCCGACTGACATCACGCGGGAAGAGGCGCTGGCCGACTGGTTCGCCGCGCCCTTTACCGCTTTTGTCGCTGAACTGGACGGCAAGGTGCTGGGCGCCAGTCACGTCGGCCGCAACCGGCCCGGTCCTGCATCGCATGTGGCAAATGCAAGCTTTGCCACCCACCCCGAGGCGCGCGGTCGTGGTATCGCCAGCCGGCTGGTTACCCATGCCAAGGACTGGGCGCGTACGCAGGGTTTCCGGGCGATGCAGTTCAATTTCGTGGTGTCGACCAATTCCGATGCCGTTCATTCGTGGCAGAAAGCAGGTTTCGCCATTGTCGGCCGCCTGCCCGGCGCGTTTCTTCATCCCCGACATGGCTATGTCGACGCGCTGGTCATGTTCCACGACCTGACAGAAGGGAAGAACTCATGACGCTGGCCTATGAAACCCTCTCGGAGAACCGCAGCTTTGGCGGCATTCAGGGCGTCTATCGCCACCAGTCGCAGGCGACCGGTACGGCCATGACCTTTGCGGTCTATCTGCCGCCAGAGGCCAGGAATCGTAAGGTGCCGGTGCTTTGGTACCTCTCGGGCCTGACCTGCACGCATGAAAACGCCATGACCAAGGCCGGCGCACAGGAATGGGCGGCCGAGGCTGGAATCGCGCTGATCTTTCCCGACACCTCTCCGCGTGGCGAAGGGGTGGCTGATGATCCGGCTTATGATCTGGGGCAGGGCGCGGGTTTCTATGTCGATGCGACCGAGGCGCCCTGGGCACCGCATTTCCGCATGTGGCACTATGTTACCCATGAACTGCCCGAACTGGTCTTTAACAACTTCGCGCTTGATCGTGATGCGCAGGGCATTACCGGCCATTCGATGGGCGGGCATGGGGCGCTGACCATCGCGATGACATTCCCCGAGCGTTACAAGTCCGTTTCGGCCTTTGCCCCGATCGCCAACCCCAGCGAATCTGACTGGGGCCGCAAGCAGCTGACCGCCTATCTGGGGGCGGACAAGGCGGCATGGCGGGGCCATGACTCGACGTTGTTGATGCGCGAGCGCGGCTATCCGGGCGAAATCCTGATCGATCAGGGCACGGACGACCAGTTCCTTGACCTGCTCAAGCCCGAGGCGCTGGCCCATGCGATGACCGGGCGTCGTCAGCCCGGCTGCTTCCGCATGCAGCAGGGGTATGACCACAGCTATTTCTTTGTGCAGACCTTCATGGCCGACCACATCCAGTGGCACGCTGAACGGCTGGGCTGAGGTCCGGGCGATTTAGACAGTATGGGGCAGGGCGTTTGCCCCATACCTATTACCTAATTTCCCTAATACTTTGGTCCAAACAGCCAGCCGCTCGCGTTGACGTGAAGCCAGCTGGGCCTGAACCTTGGCCTACAGAAGGTGCCCGCGCGGGAGGAGACGCGCAGTCACCGTCATGGCGGAGGAAAATTCATGAAAAAGCTGATGAACAGTGCCTGTCTTGCGCTGCTCTTGTCCGGCGTCCCGGCGCTGGCCAATGACAGTGTGCTGGCCGAGATTGCCAAGCCCGAGCAATGGGCGATCCAGACGGGCGACTACGCGAACACGCGTTATTCGACGCTGGACAAAATCAACAAGGATAACGTCAAGGACCTGCGGGTCGCGTGGACCTTCTCGACCGGGGTGCTGCGCGGGCACGAAGGCTCGCCGCTGGTGATCGGCGACATCATGTATGTCCACACGCCGTTTCCGAACAACGTCTATGCACTGGATCTGAACGACAACGGCAAGATCCTGTGGCGCTATCAGCCGCAACAGGATCCGAACGTCATCGCGGTGATGTGCTGCGACACCGTGAACCGCGGCGTGGCCTATGCCGATGGCCTGATTCTGCTGCATCAGGCTGACACGACCCTGGTTGCTCTTGATGCCAAGACTGGCGAGGTGAAATGGTCGGTCAAGACCGGCGATCCCGCCATTGGTGAGACGAACACCGCGACCGTGATGCCGGTCAAGGACAAGGTCATCGTCGGTGTCTCGGGCGGCGAATACGGCGTGCGCGGCCGGGTGACGGCCTACAGCCTTGCTGACGGCAAAGAGGTGTGGAAGGCTTGGTCGACCGGCCCGGACGAAGAACTCCTCGTCGACCCGGAAAAGACCACCCATCTGGGCAAACCGGTCGGCAAGGACAGCTCGCTGAGCAGCTGGGAAGGCGATCAGTGGAAGATCGGCGGCGGCACCACCTGGGGCTGGTATTCCTATGACCCCGAGCTGAACCTGATCTACTATGGCACCGGCAACCCCTCGACCTGGAACCCGGCTCAGCGTCCGGGCGACAACAAGTGGTCGATGACCATCATGGCGCGTGATGCCGATACCGGCGTGGCCAGGTGGTTCTATCAGATGACGCCCCATGACGAATGGGACTATGACGGCGTCAACGAGATGATCCTGACCAACCAGACCATCGACGGTCAGGAACGCAAGCTGCTGACCCACTTTGACCGCAACGGTCTCGCCTACACGCTGGATCGCGAATCGGGCGAACTGCTGGTGGCCGAAAAATACGATCCGGCGGTGAACTGGACCACCGGCGTCGATATGGACCCGAATTCGGAAACCTATGGCCGCCCGGCCGTGGTCGCCGAATACTCGACCGACCAGAACGGCGAAGACACCAACACCACCGGCGTCTGTCCGGCGGCGCTTGGCACGAAAGACCAGCAGCCGGCGGCCTTCTCGCCCAAGACGAACCTGTTCTACGTCCCGACGAACCACGTCTGCATGGACTATGAGCCGTTCCGCGTCGCCTATAGCGCCGGTCAGCCCTATGTCGGCGCGACGCTGTCGATGTACCCTGCTCCGAACAGCCATGGCGGCATGGGCAACTTTATCGCCTGGGACAACGTCAAGGGCGAGATCAAATGGTCGATCCCGGAACAGTTCTCGGTCTGGTCGGGCGCTCTGGCGACGGCCGGCAACGTGGTCTTCTATGGCACGCTTGAGGGCTATCTGAAGGCGGTCGATGCCGAAACGGGCGATGAGCTTTACAAGTTCAAGACCCCCTCGGGCGTCATCGGTAACATCATGACCTATGAGCATGGCGGCAAACAGTACATCGGCGTCCTGTCGGGCGTCGGCGGTTGGGCCGGGATCGGCCTTGCGGCGGGCCTGACCAACCCCAACGACGGCCTTGGCGCCGTCGGCGGCTATGCCTCGCTGTCACAATACACCGAACTGGGCGGTCAGCTGACCGTGTTCGAGCTGCCGGGTTAATACTTTGGTGCAGAAAACCGAAAAGTGAGCTCGAAACATATCGCCCCAGGGGTAACCTTGGGGCGAAGCCATCATCTTCGGGTGACAGCCCCAGGGAGGAAATTCATGACCAGCAAGACGACCGCCAGCCTGATGGCGATTTGTGTCGCATGCGCGGCCGGCGCCATCACCGGAACGGCCCTTGCGCAGACAGACCAGACACCACCGGCTCAGACCGGGGCAGGAGCAGCCGCCGCCGTGTCGGGCGATGCGCAGCAGCCTGCTGCGGACCCCACAGCCGGGGCAGCAGCCCCCGCGGCACCCCAGGAGGAGGACCTGGAGGTTGTCGAACAGGGTGGCAAGCTTGTCCTGCCGAACGGCCAGGACATCACCCCCGACCATATGGAAAACGGTCGTTGGTACACGACCGAAGGCATCCCGACCTTCAAGATCGCCGAGGACGGGACGATCGATTACGCTGCATTCTCGGGTTATCGCCGTTATTCGGCGGAATGCCATGTCTGCCACGGCCCGGACGGCGAGGGTTCGACCTATGCTCCGGCGCTGAAGAACTCGGTCCTGAAGCTGGATTATTACGAGTTTCAGGAAATCGTCGCTTCGGGCAAGCAAGAGGTCAACACGGCGGCAAATCTCGTCATGCCGGCCTTTGGCACCAACCGCAACGTGTGGTGCTATATCGACGATATCTACGTCTATCTGCTGGCGCGGGGCGCAGGCGATCTGCCGCGCGGACGTCCGGCAAAGAAAGAGAGCAAGTCCGATGAATTCGCGGCGCAGGAAGATTCCTGCATGAGCGGATGAGACGCGCTCTTTCACTTATCGCACTGCTGACCTGCGCCGTGGCTCCGGCCATGGCGCAGGTTGCCGATCTGCGCTCCAAGACCGAATTCCGGGTCTGTGCTGATCCGGCTGCCGTGCCGATGTCGTCGCGCGACGAGACCGGGTTTGAAAACCGCATCGCCCGGCTTTTCGGGGAAAAGCTGGGCTTGCCCGTGGTCTATACCTGGTTTCCGCAAGGGCCGGGCTTTATCCGCAAGACCCTCAGGGCCGGGATCTGCGATGTCGTCATCGGCTATGCCCAGGGTGATGAGCTGGTGCAAAACACCAACCATTATTACACCTCGGCCTATGGTATCGTGACGCGCAAGGATAGCCCGCTTGCCCCTGTCGATATGCTTGAGGACCCGGCGCTGAAGGATCATCCGATCGGCGTGGTGGCGGGGACGCCTCCGGCCACCAACCTCGCGCGGGCGGGGCTGGCCAAGGATATGCGCGGCTGGGATCTGTTTGTGGACAGGCGGGTCGAAGACCCGGTCGGCGATATGCTTGCTCAGGTCAAATCGGGCGAGCTTGCCGCCGCCGTGATCTGGGGACCGCTGGCGGGACCGTTGGTCAAGCAGGACCCTGATCTGCAATTCACTCCGCTGCTTAAGGAAACGACCGGGCCGCGTATGTTCTATCGTATCACCATGGGTGTGCGGCCGGGCGAGGATGTCTGGAAGCGGCAGCTGAACAGCCTGATCCGCCGCCATCAGGATGAAATCGACGCGATCCTGCGTGATGCCGGTGTGCCGCTGCTTGACGATTACGGCAAGGCGCTGAGGGAATGAGACGGCTGGGGGTGGTGCTGGCGGTGGTTCTGGCCGGCGCTGCCCCGGCCCATCTTCGGGCCGAGGTGACCGGGCCGCAGGGTTTCCACGGAGAGCCCTACCGTTCGGAAACCCCAGCGACATTGGCCGGTGCACGGGTGATCGACGCGGCAGAGGCAATGCGTCTGCACGGCCAGGGCGTGCCCTTTATCGACGTGCTGCCCCGTACCGCGCGGCCCGAGGGTCTGCCTGAAGGTACGTTGTGGAATGAGCCGCCGCACCTGTCTATCCCCGGCGCGATCTGGCTTTACAACACCGGCTATGACCGGCTTGCCCCAGCCGAAGAGGCGCGGCTGGCGCAGGGGCTGGAACGTCTGTCAGGCGGTGACAAGGCGGCGCCTCTGGTCATGTTCTGCAAGCGAGACTGCTGGATGAGCTGGAATGCCGCCAAACGCGCCGTGGCGCTGGGCTATCAGGGCATCATCTGGTTTCCCGACGGAATCGAAGGCTGGCAAGAACAGGGTGGCGAGCTGGTACCCGCCACCCCGGTGGATTTCTAGCGCCCGTTTTCAGGCGGGCAGGGCAGATTACTCTGCCTTGCCAAATTTCTCGGACAGCGCATCAAGCCCGGCCTGATAGACGCCGGTCACCGCCGTGGTCGCGGCGTCGTCGTTCAGTTCGGGCGGGGGCTCGTTATTGGGATAGCCGCGATAGAAGCCACCCTTCCAATGGACCAGCGCCTTGCCGTCCTCATCCTTGACACAAAGGGTCGAGGCATAATTTGTCACCGGCAGGACGGTCAGCTCGACCGCCTCGATGCGATAGGCATAGCAGCGCTTTTCGGGCTGCAGCTTCGACAGCACCTCGGTAATCGTCGGATCACCCCCGTCGGCTTTCAGATGCAGCACGCGGGTCGATTTCTCGGGCTGGTCGGCCGAACCGTCGCCGGTCAGCTCAAGGCTTGCAACAGCCGGGTGCCAGCTCATATCGTCGAACTTGCCGATCACGGCCCAGACTTCGTCCGGGGTAGCGTCCAGCTTTTGCTGCAGCTCCACCTTCAGGCGGGGTGGGCCATGCGCCTCGGCCGCCGGAGCCAGCGCCATCGCCGCGCCCATGGTCAGGATCAGCAGTCGGATCATCCTTGTTCCTCCCGAAAGATGATGTTTTTCAACAGATAGCGATAGCCACGGCGAAAGCTTTCGTCGTTATTGCCGCGAATATCGACCGTACCGGCGCGCACGATCTCTCCGCTGGCGGCTTCGCGGATATAAAGGTTCAACGACAGGATCAGGTTCGAAACCTTTTGCACCTCGCCCGATATGGCATAGGTTGCGCCCATCTCGCGCGCGATGCGGCTGTCGCTGCCGTTCGATTGCGAGGGGTTCCTGATCTGCGCGACCTGATCGGCGGGTGGCTCGATCAGGGTAAAGCCACGGGCCTGCAGGTCCTCGGCGATAACGTCCTCGGCCATTTCGATTCGCAAGGTTTCATCCTCGCGCACGCCGTTGATGGCCCCCTCGGTCGAGGTGTCGATAAAGTACAGCCCGAACCAGACCGCGCTATCCGGCGCGGGCCCGGCACCATGAAGCGGCCCTGCCGCCCCGATGCCCGCAAGGGTCAGGGTCACGGCGCAGGCGATCAGGATGTGCCGCAGGAATGCCATGGCGGGAATCATGCGTCGCCGCAGCCTGCCCGTCCATAAGACGAAAGTCCGTGCGACTTAAGTTTCAGGAGAATCTGCCCGATCAGACAAGGGGAGTTTGCCGGGTTGGCGCGGGCGGATTGGCCCGGCATGATGCAGGCGGGAGGAGCGCCATGAAAGGCAGAATCATCATACTTTTGGCTGGATTGTCCATAGCAAACCAGGCCTTTGCACAAAATTCCGCGGATGGGGCACAGCCTCAGACCGTGCGGGCGGCGGTGCTGCGGGTCGATGCGCCGCATTTGCCGCCGATTTCGCGGCTGGACGCGGCGCCCGAGGATCTGGGTTTTGCCGGTGCGCGGCTGGCGATCGAGGATAACGACACCACCGGCCGCTTCATGGGACAGGATTTCGAGGCGGTCGAGGTCACGGCCACGCCTGAAACCGCCGCAGCGGAAATGGATAAGCTGCTGGCCGAGGGGTTCCCCTTTATCGTCACGCTGGCGGATGATGCCGAGACACTGGCGCTGGCCGATCAGGTGGGCGACAGGGCGCTGGTGCTGAACGCGCGGGCGCGGGGCGACAACCTGCGGGGCGCGGATTGCCGCATCAACGTGATCCATACCGCACCAAGCTACGCGATGCTTGCCGATGCGCTGGCACAATTCCTGATGTGGAAGAAGTGGTCGAACTGGTTCCTGATCGCCGGCAGTCACCCCGAGGATGTCGCACTGGCCGACGCCTATCGTCGCGCAGCGGTCAAGTTTGGTGCCAAGATCGTCGAGGAACGGACCTATGAGGATACCGGCGGCAGCCGCCGCAGCGACAGCGGCCATGTTCAGGTCCAGCAGCAGATGCCGGTCTTTACCCAGCGCGCGGCGTCGCATGACGTTGTGATCGCAGCCGACGAAAACGGCGTCTTTGCCGACTGGCTGCCCTATGCGACCTGGGACCCGCGGCCGGTTACCGGCTCGTCCGGACTGGTGCCCCGGTCCTGGGCGCCCTCGCTTGAGGCATGGGGGGCGACGCAGTTCCAGAACCGCTTTGAAAAGCTGGCAGGCCGCCCGATCCGCGAAGAGGACTACCAGACCTGGGTCGCGTTGCGCATGATCGGCGAGGCGGCGACCCGCACGCAAAGCACCGATCCTGCCAAGCTCAAAGAATTCATGCTCTCGGATAACTTTGAGGTCGCGGGCTTCAAGGGGCAGAAACTGACCATGCGCGACTGGGATCATCAGCTGCGCCAGCCGATCCTTTTGACAACCGGCTCTGTAACCGCATCGGTCAGCCCGCAGGATCAATACCTGCACCAGACATCCGCACTGGATACGCTGGGCTTTGACCGGCCCGAAACCGAATGCAAGTTCTGAGGTGTAAGATGAAAGCTGCAACCGCCATCCTGACCTCGGCTCTGTGCCTTGGTTTTGCCCTGCCGGCCGCCGCCAACCGGGTCTTTGTCAGCAATGAAAAAGGCAATGACGTCACCGTTCTGGACAGCGAGACGCTGGAGGTGATCGGCACCTACCCCGTGGGCGCCCGCCCGCGCGGCATCACCATCAGCCCCGATGGCAAGGAACTGTATGTCTGCGCCTCGGACGATGACCTTGTGCGGGTCTTTAACCCCGAGACCATGGAGGAAACGCATACGCTGCCTTCGGGTCCGGACCCTGAACTGTTCGTGCTGCATCCCTCGGGCAACCCGCTTTACATCGCCAATGAGGACGACAACCTTGTGACCGTGGTCGATACCCGGACCCATAAGGTTCTGGCCGAGATCCCGGTCGGGGTCGAACCCGAGGGGATGGGCGTCAGCCCTGATGGCAAGGTGGTGATCAACACCTCTGAAACCACCAATATGGCGCATTTCATCAATAGCGAGACGTTTGAGATCTTTGCCAATGTGCTGGTCGATTCTCGTCCGCGCTTTGCCCAGTTCAACGATGCCGGGAACAAGCTATACGTCAGCTCGGAAATTGGCGGCACGGTCAGCGTGATCGACCCCGAAACGCAGCAGATCACCAAGAAGATCAGCTTTGAAATCCCGGGCGTTCTGCCCGAGGCGATCCAGCCCGTCGGCGTGCGCGTGACCAAAGACGGCAAAAAGGTCTTTGTCGCCCTGGGTCCTGCCAACCGCGTCGCGGTCATCAATGGCGAGACGGATGAGGTCGAGGATTATCTGCTTGTCGGTCAGCGCGTCTGGCAGATGGCCTTTACCCCCGACGAAAAATACCTGTTCACCACAAATGGCAATTCCAACGATGTCTCGGTGATCGACGTGGCCGCAAACAAGGTCATCAAATCCGTGCCTGTGGGCCAGCAGCCCTGGGGTGTCGTCGTCGCACCGAACTGATCCAAAAAACGAGGGAGGAGAATCACATGACCCGTTTCCTGACCATCCTGCTGATCATGGCTGGCCTTGCCGCGCCCGCAGTCGCCCAGGAAGAGACGCCGAAACCCGACGATGCTGCCGCCGCCGAGGCCGCCGCGCCCGAAGCCGATGGCGACGAGGATGACGACGACGATGAGGAAGAGGCCGCCGCCGAAGAGGGCGTGCACGAGGCCGGCTCGAAATTCGACTTTGGTTTCTCGGGGATCATGGCGCGTGATAACCGCACTGATCTTGCCCCGCTGACGCTGGGCGCGGGCAAGCCGGTCGCCACCGCGGAATACAAGCTGAAATCGGGCGGCTTCTACCGCATCGCCATCAATGCCGATGGCAGTCAGGAACTGGCGCTGTCGGGCGGAGATTTCTTCCGCGCCATCTGGATCAATGAGGTCGTGATCAACGATATCGAAATTCGGCCGATGGGCGTGCATTCGCTGGAATTCGACGATGCCGGTACTGCGACGATCAGCTTTATCGCCATCGTGCCGGGCCGCTACACTTTGTCGGTCCCCGGCTCGCATGGTGAAACGCAGCAGGCTGTGTTCAACATCCAGTGACGAGGGGTGCGGGGCCTTTGGGCCCCGCCTCTGTCAGATGCAGCAACAGGACGCGCTTTCGATTCAGAACGTCAGCCACAGCTTTGGCAGCTTTCAGGCGCTGAAGGATGTGTCTCTGACCGTGCCGCGCGGTGGGTTCACCGCGCTTTTGGGCGTAAACGGTGCCGGCAAGACGACGCTGTTTTCGCTGATCACCCGGCTTTACGACAACCGCTCGGGCCGGATCGAGGTCGCGGGCCATGACCTGCGCCGCCAGTCGGGCGCGGCGCTGGCGCGGCTGGGGGTGGTGTTCCAGTCCCGCGCGCTGGATCCCGACCTGACCGTGGCGCAGAATATGGAATATCACGCCGCGCTGCATGGCATTTCCCGGCGCGAGGCGCGGCCGCGCATCGCTGAGGTCCTGGCTCAGGTTGATCTGGCCGACCGGCTGAACGCGCGGGTTTCGTCCCTGTCGGGCGGTCAAAGCCGCCGGGCCGAGATCGCCCGTGCCCTGATCCACCGTCCCGAACTTTTGCTGCTTGACGAGCCGACGGTCGGCCTTGATGTCAGGTCGCGGGCCGAGGTGGTGGCCCTGACCCGCGCTTTGGTGCAGGGTGGGGTTTCGGCGCTTTGGGCCACGCATATCCTTGACGAGATCCGCCCCGGGGACGGGCTGATCATCCTGCACAAAGGCGAGGTCCTGGCCCATGGCAATGCGGGCGAGATCGGCGATGGGGACCTGACCCGGACCTTTCTGCGCCTGACGGGGGAACAGGTATGAGCCGCCGCCTGACACCCCGCATGTGGCTGATCGCCTTTCTGGGTATTGCCCGGCGCGAGACGCTGCGTTTCATCAATCAGCGTGGCCGCTTTCTGGCGGCGCTGGTCCGTCCGCTGGTCTGGCTGTTTATCTTTGCCGCTGGTTTCCGCGCCGTCCTGGGGCTGTCGATCACGCCGCCTTATCAGACCTATGTTCTGTACGAGGTCTATGTGACGCCCGGTCTTTGCGCGATGATCCAGCTTTTCAACGGGATGCAAAGTTCGCTGTCGATGGTGCATGACCGTGAAACGGGGGCGATGCGCACGCTGCTGGTCAGCCCGTTTCCGCGCTGGTTTCTTTTGGCAAGCAAGCTGGTCGCGGGGGTGATCGTCTCGATCATCCAGGTCTATACCTTCCTTGGCATCGCCTGGCTCTGGGGGATCGAGGCGCCGCCTGTCGGCTATCTGACCGTGCTGCCTGCGCTGTTTCTGTCGGGGCTGATGCTTGGGGCGATGGGACTTTTCCTGTCCTCGACCATCCGGCAGCTGGAAAACTTTGCCGGGGTGATGAATTTCGTCATTTTCCCGATCTTTTTTGCCTCAAGCGCGCTCTATCCGCTGTGGAGAATGAACGAAAGCTCACCCCTCTTGCACGACATCTGCGCGGTGAACCCCTTCACCCATGCGGTTGAGCTGATCCGTTTTGCCCTTTACGCGCGTCTGGATCTTTTGTCCTTGTTGGTGGTGTCGGGCTGTCTGGTCCTGTTCTTTGCAGGGGCCGTGATCATGTATGATCCGGGTAAGGGGCTATGGGCGCGGCGAAAGGGGGGAGCATGAAATATCTGGTTCTGGCACTATGTCTTGTCGCAGGCGCGGCGCAGGCGGAAACAGGCGCGGACCCGGACTGGCCTTGTGTTCAGCGCAAGCAGCCGCATCTGTCGCTGGGACAGATGTGGAGCGGGCCCGAGCCGGACGAGACCGTCCGTGAACTGGCGCGCACGCCTGAAATCGCGGCGCTGGCCGACCGTCTTGAGCAGCGGCGCCTGCCTTTGGAAAAGGCCGAGGCCGAAGTTGCGGAATTTGCCAAGACCGCTGACAACAAGCAGCTGACAGCGCTGATGGTGGCGATTTTCGACCGGATCGACCCGCATCGTGCGGCGCTGATCGCGGGCATTGCCCGTTATGGCAACAAGCAGGTAGACTTGGCCAAGCGGATCGGGGATCACCGCCAGAAGATGGAAGAGATGCAAAAGGCCGAAAAACCGGACTTCGATGCCCTTGACGCTGAGGAAGAGCAGCTCGACTGGGACACGCGCATCTTTCAGGATCGCCAGCAGGCGCTGACCTATGTCTGTGAAACTCCGGTCATTCTTGAACAGCGGGTCTTTGCGCTGGCCCGCGCCATCGCAGCAGGGTTGAAATGAAGCACACCCCCGCCGTCATTCTTGCCGGAGGTCTGTCCAGACGCATGGGCGGGGGGAACAAGGCGCTGCGGATGCTGGAGGGCGAGACGTTGCTTGCCCGGGTGATCGCCCGGCTTTTGCCGCAATGCGGCCAGATTGCCATCAACGCCAATGGCGATCCCGAAGGCTTTGCCGAATACGGCCTGCCGGTGATCGCAGACGGGATTGCCGGTTTCGCCGGGCCTTTGGCCGGTATTCTGGCCGGGATGGAATGGGCAGCCGGTGAGGGGGCGGACAGCGTCGTCAGCGTCAGTGTCGATACGCCCTTTCTGCCCGGCGATCTGGTGCACAGGCTGCGCGAGGCGCGGGGACGCTCGGGTGTCGCCATTGCAGCAAGCCCGGATGAAACCGGGCAATTGCACGACCATCCGACCTGCGCGCTATGGCCGGTCGCGTTGCAACAGGAATTGCGGGCCGCGCTGGAATCGGGCCTGCATCGCGTCGGTCAGTTCGCCGCCGCCCATGACCCGGGGCGCGCGGTGTTCGACAGCCATCCCGTCGATCCGTTCATGAACCTTAACACGCCCGAGGATCTGGCCCGCGCAGCCGGATTCGTCAGGGCCGCGCCGCTTTAGAAAACATTGCTCTGACTCGGCCCTTTGGGCAGCGGTGACCGGCGAATCCGCCATCCTTATCTCTGCGCGTGGTTGCGGACGATAAAAGCTTTCTCCCTGACCCGGGGTTTTTGGAATGGCCGCGGCCGTTCTGGTCAGGGATATTAGACGACAAATCAGATCGTCATTAGGAGAGACCCATGACCCTCTGCATCGCCGGTTATCCCGGCCGTTCAGACGGCCTGCCGCAAGCCATGCTGGCGGTCGCTCTGATGGCAGATGAGGCCGCAATCTGCGCCATTGCCGTACCGCGATGTATGCGGCGGCACATGTTCGCCGCGACTGCCTGACCCTCACACCAGATCTCATCCCCTGATCCAGGCTGACCCGCCCTCTCGCGGGACCAGCCGAGTATTGCCAAAAGGAAAGCACAGATGACCCGCAAGATCCGCCTTGGTGCCTTTCTTCCCGGTGGCGGCCAGCATATTGCCGCCTGGCGCCACCCCGACCAGCCCGCCGACGGGGCGACCAGTTTTGATTTCCATCTCAAGCTTGCTCAAGAGGCCGAGCGCGGCCTTTTTGACGCCTATTTCCTTGCCGACGGGCTTGCCATCGCCTTTGGCGGCAGTATCGAGGGCGGCAATGCCAAGGTCGCGGGCTTTGAGCCGGTGACCCTGTTTTCGGCGCTTGCGCCGCTGACGCGGAACCTTGGCTTTATCGCCACCGCTTCGACCACCTACGAAGAACCCTATAACCTTGCGCGCAAATTCGCCTCGCTTGATCTGATATCGGACGGGCGTACGGGCTGGAACGTGGTGACAACAGCCACGGAAAGCGCGGCGCATAACTTTAGCCTTGACCACCAGCACCCACATGCATGGCGTTATCGCCGGGCGGCGGAATTCGTCGATGTGGTCAAGAAACTTTGGGACAGTTTCGAGGACGACGCCTTTATCCGCGACAAGGAAACCGGGGTGTTCTTTGACGTCGATAAGGTGCATTTCACTGATCATCAGGGCGAACATTTCAAGGTCAGGGGGCCGCTGAACGTTTCGCGCTCGGCGCAGGGGCATCCGGTCATCGTCCAGGCCGGCCAGTCCGAGGACGGCCGCGGCCTTGCCGCCGCCACCGCCGAGGTGATCTTTACCGCCCATCAGCGTCTTGATACCGCGCAGGAATTCTATCGCGATATCAAGGCCCGGGCGCGTGGGCTGGGACGTAACCCCGATCACATCCTGATCATGCCGGGCGTCTCGCCCTTTGTCGGCCGGACCGAGGCCGAAGCGCGCGAAAAGTATGAGCGCCTTACCAGCCTGATCCTGGAAGAGGACGGAATCGCGCTGATCAAGGGGCTGACAGGCGGTACGCTGGATCTGACCGGCGCCGATCTGGATGGGCCGCTGCCGCCGCTTGATCCGACCGAGGGGATGAAGTCGCGCCAGACGCTGATCCGCCAGATCGCCGATGAAAACGGCTTTACCATCCGTCAGCTTTACCAATGGATCGCCTCGGCGCGCGGTCATTTCACCATTGTGGGCAGCGCCCGGCAGGTCGCCGATACCCTGCAGGAATGGTTCGAGAACGAGGGTGCGGATGGTTTCAATATCCTGCCGCCTTGGCTGCCGACCGGGCTGACCGATTTCGTCGATCTGGTCATCCCCGAGCTGCAACGCCGCGGGCTGTTCCGCACCGAATACGAAGGCCGGACCCTGCGCGAAAATCTGGGCCTGCCCTTCCCTGAAAACCGCTGGACGGTGCAGCGCCGTTCGGTTCATGCGGCGGAGTGACACGATGACCTATCAGCATCTCGACAGCACCACCGTGCAGGTATCCGGCGAAAGCGCAGAGCCGGGCCTGACCCGTCGCGGGGCGGCTTTTGCCCGTGAGGCATTGTCGCGCTATGGCCTTCTTGCCGGTTTCCTGATCCTTTGGCAGGTGGCAAGCCGGTCCGGCTGGGTCAGCCCCTCGGTGCTGCCGCCGCTGGATACCATCGCATCGGCGCTGTGGAACGGGATCGCCTCGGGTGCGCTGGTCGATGACATCGCGATCAGTCTGCAACGCTCGGGTATCGCTTTTGCTGCGGCGGTGGTGCTGGGCATCCCTTTGGGGCTGTTCATGGGCCAGATCGCGGCGGTGGAACGGGCGCTTGATCCGATCCTGCAACTTTTCCGTCAGACCTCGGCACTGGCGCTTTACCCGGTCTTTATCCTGCTATTGGGACTGGGTGAGACCTCCAAGATCTTTGTGATCTTCTGGGCGACGCTGTTTCCGGTCCTGTTGGCCACCATCGGCGGCGTGAAAGAGGTGGACCGCAAACTGATCGAGATGGCCCGGACCTATGGCGCGACGCCCCTTGCGGTGTTCCGGCGGGTGATCCTGCCCGCGTCGGTTCCGTCGATCTTTGTCGGACTGCGACTGTCGGCGACCACGGCGCTATTGCTGCTGATCGCGGCTGAAATGATCGGCGCGAACAAGGGCCTGGGCTTTCAGGTGATGAACGCTCAGTACAATTTCCAGATCCCGCTGATGTTCGCGTCGATCTTTTTGCTGGCTGGTCTGGGGCTTG
>Ga0182746_1001250_pt1 | contig 24550 bp, 19 predicted proteins | sample eDN3rd30CBELigOP_FD_128881 | JGI IMG/M metagenome (GOLD analysis project Ga0182746, IMG submission 128881) | Enriched Organic Plus compost microbial communities from Emeryville, California, USA - eDNA 3rd pass 30_C BE-Lig OP (version 2) (version 2) ... | reverse complement strand
GACCATGTTGCCTTTCGCCCGGTAGATATTTCAGTAGGCCCGGACGGCGCGATTTACATTGCCGATTGGTATAATCCGATTATCCAGCATGGGGAGGTTGACTTCCATGACCCCCGGCGCGACAAGGAACATGGCCGGATCTGGCGCATCACAGCTAAAAAAAGATCGTTGGTAAAGAAGCCTAAGTTAGCGGGCGCATCTGTCGGCGATCTTTTGGATGCTTTGAAAGCACCCGAAGCTTGGACACGCGGACAAGCCCGGCAGCTGCTGAAAGAGAAAGGAGCCGGCGAAGTTGCTGCGCCGCTGCAAAGCTGGATTGATAAGCTTGATAAAAAAAGCAACGATTACGAAAGATTGAAGCTCGAAGGTTTGTGGGTGTTCCAGGCGATTGATACATACAACGGGCCGCTTTTGGAAAGCTTATTGAACGCACAAAGCCATCAGGTACGAAGCGGAGCGCTGAGGGCATTACAACTCTGGCACGATAAAGTTGAAAACCTGAATGTGATTCTGCAGAAAGCAGTCAAAGATGCGCATCCACAGGTACGACTCGAAGCCGTAATTGCGCTCCGGGAGTTAAACAACGCCGCGGCGGCAAAAACTGCGCTTGATGTATTGGATCAGTCGATGGATGAGTTCCTTAACTTTGCCTTGTGGCAAACCCTTCGGCAGCTTGAGCCCCAATGGCTTGCCAGCCTGAAAAGTGATCCGGAGTTTTTCGGGAATCCCGCGAAAACATCATACGCGTTAAAGTCTGCCGCCAGCATGGATGCCATTGCCTTGCTAACGCAGCTCTTTAAACAGGATCAGGTTCCGCAGCAATACCGGAAAGATGCGTTATCGGCAATAGCCAAACGCGGACAGGTAAACGATCTGAATGACATTCTGGATGTTGCCATCGACCGATTTTCGCAGCAGAAGCGTGAGGTGGCAGATGAACTTGCCGCTATTGAAGATGCTGCATTGAAACGGCAGGTCGCGGCGAATCGTCAACTCGAACGCCTCCAGCCCATTATTGCAGGTACTGACGAAGCTTCTGCCCTCGCAGCCATGAAAGTAGCCGGGGCACTGAAAGTCAGGTCGCTGGAACCTCAACTCAAAAAACTGGCGAACCACGAAAACCGTAACTATGCAAGAACCGCAATGGGCGCACTGGGAGCCATAAACCCGGGGGCGGCACAAACACTCCTGAAAAACCTGACTACGGAACAAAACCCACTGGATCTGCGTTTGATCGCGGTTTCGCAACTGGCTTACCTAAATGCACCTGCTGCGGCCAAAATCGGAGTTGGACTGCTGAACAAACTGGATAACCCCGAGCAGGCCCAAGGAGTATTCGATGCGTTTCTTGCTGACGGCGGACGGACCAAGGCGCTGGCCGAAGTATTGGTGACTACCCGTATACCGGAAGAAGTGGCTGTAGCGGCCCGCCAACACCTTCAGACATCGGTTCCGTGGGACCGCAGGGAAAAGGATGACGTCAAATTATTGATCCAGGGTCTGGAAGCATCGGGCGGTGTATTACCGGCTGAACGAATGCCGCAGGACCTCAATCCGGATCAAATCAAAGATCTTGCTTCCGAAGCACGGAAAACCGGCGATCCCGTAAAAGGAGAGTTAATTTTCCGCAAACGGGAACTTGCCTGCCTAACGTGCCATGCAATCGGTGGAGCGGGCGGACAGATAGGTCCCGACCTAAGCAGTCTTGGTACCAGTTCGCCAGCTGAAACCATCATTAAATCCGTTATTTATCCGACGGAATCAATCAAAGAAGGTTACGAACTGCAACGTGTAGTCCGCACAGATGGCAGTGAAATTATGGGGTACCTGGTGACGGACAGGCCGAGTGAGATTATCGTGAGGGATGTTACCGGCCATGAAGTGGCTATACCGAAAGATAACATAAAGACAAGGGAAAAAATACCGGGTTCGCTCATGCCTCCCAGCCTTACAGCCAGCCTGGATAAGCAGGAATTTATTGACCTGATCAGTTTTCTTTCAAAACTGGGTACATCCGGCAACTTTAGGGTCCCCACGGAACGGTTTGTAAGGCGCTGGCAAGCTGTGCCAGCCAACGATGATGTGGTGAAAAGAGTGAAAGAAAATGGTATTGAAGCTATCTCCAAAGACAACAAATTGGCGGGACCATCTCACTACAGCACCACTTCGGGGGCACTCCCAATCAGCGACTTACCCATCGTAGAAACGGGTGAAGACAAGCGCTACAGCTTTGTGAAGTTCGAGGTAGAGGTCCTTACCCCCGGCGATATCGCATTTGGCTTTAACGATGCGAACGGCGTTACAGGCTGGGCAGATGAAAAAGCCCTTTCCATCGAAAATAGCAAACTCACCACTTCACTTGCGCAGGGAACCCATCAGATTACACTGGCGATAGACCGGAATCTCCGCAAGGAAGGACCGTTACAGGTGCATCTGACAGACGACGGCAGCGCACAGACCAGACTGGTTATGGGAAAGTAAGAGAGAACGGAAATGCTTAGCGAGCCCTTTGGTTATAAAAAGAACCCCGTTATAAAGGCTGGTCTGCCATCGGGATATTATCGATTATGTGGCGAATATAAAAATTAAAAAGACTAGCAACCGGGATGGCAGGCAATTTTCCAATTCATATCGCTTCCTCCTTTTGAGGGGCAAGGTAATTGCACCGCTATCAGTACCTTTTCTTTCACAATGAGGCATGCCGAGCTAAACACACATGGCACATTCGGAATGACAACAAGACAAACCTATAAATAAAGGGGCAGAAGCCGACACCAATAAAGTTAAGCAGGCTGCCCGAATGTCAACAGGTTACTATCTGGATCAAGCATGGAAAACTCTTTCTGTCCCCAGGGCTTTACCTGCAAGGGACCACCCGGATGTATGGATAGTTTTCTTTCGCGCATCGACCGGTACAGTCCGTCGATATCGTCGGTCCGTATGTATACCTGTCCGTAGTTTTCCTTCGGATCAAGCGCTTCGAATTTGAAAAAATGGAGCTGGAGGTTATCTTTCTGGACCATGAGGTAGTCGTCATAGTCAGGGCTTCCGAATAGTTGGAAGCCCAATTTGCCAACATAAAAATCCAATGTTGCGGCCTTGTTCCGCATCGGCAATTTGGGAATGATTTCATTCAGCATATCGATGTCATTTTATTAAATAACGTAAAAATGGCGTTTTCCGTGCAGGGCCTCATTTGACGATCCAAGGTCCACCAATAAACTTTTTAATTGATTGCTTTCCTTTTCCCAAATAAGTAATAATACTTTTCATCAAACGCATAGCCCAGATTATCCACCACTTTGAAACGGAACTGGTCTATATTTTTGGTTTTAATCGGCTTAATTGCGCGGGCAATGGTATCTACGTAGTAAGCGCAGTTATTATCTTTTGCGTAATAGGTATGGTCGCATTCTCTATAATATACTTCTGTAAAGCATTCTTCCAGAAAATGAAAACTTGCAGCATCAGCACCCTCTACAATTTTGTCGCGGAAATAGACGTGATTTTTGTCTTTGGCTACATTCTTTACTTCATCTGCGTAAAGCACCTCAAAAGATGCTGCGTCTGCTTGGCTTAACACCCTTGTATAACCAAAGTAAATTGTATCGTCAATACGTTGATAGTATTCAGACAAGACCTGATAATCCACGAAACGATGTGGAAGCTTTTCATCAAACAGGTAATCGTTTCGGTTTGAGGTACTCTTACCGTTTTCAAAATCCAATATCCGAAAATCTACCGGATCGGCATCGGGCAAAATAGCAAAATGGTTCATGTAGCTTTCTACATAGACATGGTTTTTATCCCGGAAGTAATGAAACGTGGAACCGTTGCTTTTTAGTACTTCAAAGCTGTCAAAATCAATGACTGAATAAAATTTACGGTAGACTTCGCTGTCAAAATGAAGAATGGATTTATTATCAATGATAAAAAAGTGATGACCTAATGATTTTCTACCCATATTATTGACTGAATGGTTTTAAAAAATATGCCCGCAAACTGCCTTTTGCAAACGGACAGACCGCTAATTTATTTAAATTTGTAAGAAATAACAGATTGTACGGAAAATGACCGCATCGCCTGAAAATCATCGCATTCACCTGCAACGCTGTGTAGACTTGGCAAAGCAGGCATTGGACGAGGGAAATGACCCTTTCGGTTCGTTGCTTTTATCTGCCGAGGGCGAAGTTTTGTTTGAGGACTACAACCACACTGTAAACGGCAACAAAATGCTGCATCCGGAGTTGGCTATTGCACAATGGGCGGTGGAGAATATGACGGAAGAAGAAAGGGCAACAGCAGTCGTGTATACTTCCGGCGAGCATTGTGCGATGTGTTCTGCGGCACATGCTTGGGTTGGATTGGGAAAGATAGTCTATGCCACGTCAGCTAAACAATTGGGTAAATGGATGTCCGAATTCAACGCCGAACCGCCGCCAATCAGGCTTCTTGGCATAAAAGATATCGCGCCTGCCATCGAAACCGAAGGCCCTTTTGAAGAGTTCGCCGAAGAGATTCGAGAGCTGCATAAAAACAACATAGAGCTCCGAAACTGAGAGAATCCAGGCCTTTAAACTAACCAATTATCAGCCTAAAATACGAACCCGGATGATTTAACTAATTATTAAGTCACGAAGGGATAAGAAAATTAACGAACCGATGAAAAGACAAGTTTTAAATCAGGCAATGCGCTTCCCTAAAATTTTCAATCCGTGTTCTTCTCCGTCAAGTACGGCAATGTTTGGAAGGGTTGCCCAATCTTCAAATCCAAAATACCTGAATAATTTAAGGCTTGGCTGGTTGTGCGAGAAGATAAATGCAAGTAAAGTTTTCACCCCAAAATCGGGAGCATGGCCGATGCAATATTCCAAGATGCGTTTGCCCAAACCGTTGCCTCTTTGCGCTGCATCAAGGTAAATGCTTATTTCGACCGTAGCGTCATACGCAGGCCGCCCATAAAACGATTGAAAGCTGACCCAACCGATTGTTTCGTTATTTTGATTTTCAACCATCCAAAGCGGCCTTTTTGCCGGATTGTGCTCATCAAACCATTTTTGCCGGCTCTCAACCGTTACCGGATCGGTATCAGCAGTAACCATTTTTGACTCAATGGTCGAGTTGTAGATTTCGACAATCTTGACTAGGTCCTGCTGCGTTGCATCCCTGAATTTTATCGGCATATGTGGCTTCATGGTTTTTATTATGGTGTTTTTCCTACGTGCTAACCTACCAAAATTACGCTGTTCGGGGCATAAAAAAAATCAGGTCGTGGCAAGTGGGGGTAGGTCTCATGCAAATGGGCCTACGATGAATAATATGTGTAATAAAAATCAAGCCGGGATTTGATTTCCCTTATCGTGGAATCAATTGAAATTGATTACATTTGAAAAGCTACACAGATGATTTCTCATGGGCAATATATTATTACTGACTGATTTTTCACCGGGGTCTAACAATGCTGCTGCATATGCCCTGAAACTTGCCAAGCAACTTCGATTCGATTTACTGCTGTTACATGTAACCGATGCAGAAGATGGAAACTCAACCGATACCCTGCAGCAATTCGACAAATTGAAAAACAGCATCAGCGAAACGGATGCCGGAATGGACAACTACCAACCTGCTTTGGTGGATATCCTTGTAAAGGGTAAATTGACGGAAGGGATTGCAGGGGTCTTAAAGCAAAAAGACATTGACCTGGTTGTTGTCGGCGCCACAGATGGAGAAAATAAGACCGGTATGCTATTTGGCAAACGGGTAAGGGAAATTATCGATTCAGTGCAATATCCTACCTTGTTGGTGCCGTCTGCCGCCAGATTTAAAGAAATACGTGATGTATTCTATGTGACGGACATTCGCTATGCCAACACCCAGGCGATTGAGCGATTAATGCGCATCGTCCGGCTGTTAAAAGCGAACCTTTCCGTGTTGCATATCGGGGCGTCTGGCCTTCCTGAATTATCAAAACAACATACGCAATCGCTATTTAACGAATTGGTTATGACGGTTCCGGGGCAGCTACCCCGTTTTTTGATTCCCAATCAAAGTCACAAACCCGAGACACTCATCCGTGAACTTTTTGTTAGCCAAGGGCAGGATGTGCTGGCCGTTGCGCATCGTGAACACCATTTCTTCGGGCATATTTTTAGAGACCACCATACGGAAGACGCAGTGATCTACAAAGAAATCCCTATGCTGATCCTGCCGGTATAGAAATAAACAAAGCCCCGAAACGGGGAGAATCGGGGCTTTCAAACTAACCAATTATAAACCTAAATTATGAAAAGACAATTTTTATTAACTGATTATATAACGCATGACAACGCCCTTTTGTTACAACGAAAGTGTTAAAATTTGTTAAACACGCTGTACCGCATGAAATAGCTGTTCATATGCCGTTTGCTTTGTCGAATTTTTTCTGTGCCTGATAAAATGCGCTGTCTTTTTCAAACACGGTTTTATACAATTCCTGTTTTCGAAGGCTTAGTCCAAGGTCTTTGTCCTGCACTGCCCGCAAAGCATCACCTTCCGTACGCTGCGATGCTTCGCGGTTTTTGATCTGCTCACGGTCGAAGAGCTGTAACGCTTTAAGTGCAATATAATATTCCATTGCAGCCGTTTTGAGCTCGTGTCCGCGTTTAATCCCATCAACAGGCAATGCTTCTATGGTAGTAATCAGTGCATCAAACTCCCGCTCCTGTTGATCGATTACGGCCAATGCTCCCTTAAAATCCTTTTCTATCAGCAAATCTAATTTTTTCGCCTCCGACCCCTCTTGGCTAACCAGCATCTTAGATGCCATTTGTTCTTTCTGAACAATAGCCTCTTTGAAATCGATTGCTCTTTGAGGTTTACAGGAAGATATGCCCGTCAAAAGGCAGGCAATAAAAAGAACGGCTAACTGCTTGTGGGATTTCACTTCAACTTTCCTTTTTAATACTAAAAAACGCGTTTCTTCAATAACGCTTTCTTCAAAGATTGATCCACTTTTAACGGCTCCCAACTATTCCACCCATCAGCGGATCGGTGATGCTGGAATGGCCGGTTTCCACATGCCCGGCATACCGATGCGACCACCCTGGATATCCCGCTATACTAAATTCGAAATCGTACCAACCATCCGAATCCGTCAGGGGAATTTCCAGCTGTACCTTATCTTTTGAAGGGAGTGTTTTTGACGGCCGTCCATACGATAGATCCCGTATTTCCAATGCCTTTCCAGGAAGAAGGAAAGCCTCTACTACCAGGGCCTGCTGATCCGATTTTACAGATACTTCCAATCGATGATCCGACGAAACGGAACTTCCCTTGAACTCCCGGTAAAAACCGTTTGGCCCGTAAACTTCCAAATGATACGATTTATCCGGGAAATGATCCAACGGCCATCGGTATTCAAGAGCCTCGCCTTCCCGAACGGCAAAATTCCAATTGCGACCCGGCTCCGGATCGCCGCGGTAAGGTAGCCGCGATACGGCAATGAATGGCATCCCAATGGTCTTGGTTTTCGGCAGGCTTCCCCCCAATGTGAGGTGTAGTACCACTTCACCGCTTGCGCGATCCACAGACATGTTGACCGCCGCATCATATGGAAGACTACACGCCGGTTTTGTACCTACCTCTTGTTGGGGTAACTGCCCTTGGGGCCGCTTTCCCTGTTTGAGCGATGTTAGCACCTCAGGTTCCAGCAGCCGGTAATTGCCCGGCAGTCCTTTTGTTTTTGCCGAATAGATACGTTCAACATATGCATTGCGGTCTACAGGCTGCAGCCTGTCTTTATCTCCTCCATGTGCGGGCCGGAAAACGGACGTCAGATTACCACATACCAACCGGCGCCACGCACTGATATTTGATTCGTATACTTTTTTACCGGTTTTACTTTCGATAAAATGCTCCAGAAACTGCAACGTGGAAGTATGGTCAAACACTTCTGAATTGACCCACCCTCCTTTTGTCCAAGGCGACGCAACCACAAGTGGTACCCGAAAACCCAGGCCAATGGGACTATCGAGCGTCGCTTCGGGATTACCGGTCCGTATTTTTTCCTGTGCGGCTGTTACGTATTCTTCTGCCGTGTCGATACCGGCTGCCACAGCTCCAACCCCGTTTCTGCCCGTGAGAGGTGGTACAAATGGAGGTATATGATCAAAGTATCCATCATTTTCATCGTAAGTGAGGATGAAAATCGTCTTTTTCCAAACCTCGGGATTCTTGGTAAGTATATCAAGCGCTTCAGACACATACCAAGCTCCATACCACGGCGATCCGGGATGATCTGAAAACCGGCAGGGTGCCACCAGCCAGGACACGGTGGGCAGCTTGCCCTCGTTGACATCCTTGCGGAATTGATAAAAGATATCACCCTTGGGCACTTCTACCGTCTTTTCTCCTTCGGTATCTGTATAAGTGATCGGTTCCAACCGATGGTAATCGGGATCTGCGGTATTGGTGATGAATGCCCGGCGATGGATTTCCTGTTCGAAAGATGTGAGCTTATTGAAATTTTCTTCGCTGTATTGCTGGATATCACGGCGGAGTTGGGTCAGCTGCTCCTGAAGTTTTTCGCGTTCTTCCGACTTGGCTTCGCCGTTGCCAAGTATGGCTTCCAATTCACCTGCACGGCGTACCATGAATGCACGGTGTGCAGAATGGAACCGTACATTGTATTGCTTGTAAAATTCCAGGTTATTGTCTGTGAAGTTGGCCAGCCAATCTTCTTCGTCATCGCTCAGCCCTACGGGCAAGCTCAGTTCATTCTGATAGACTTTCCAGTTAACACCCGCTTCCTGCAACCGTTCCGGATAGGTTTTCCAGCCTACATCTTTGTAGTTGATCTGCCCATTGTCAACATGAGCTATGGAATCGGGATTGTGGGGTTCTTCGCGGATAGCCCCGGCCCAAAAGTAAGAGCGGTTGGCACTGGTGCCGGTGAGCGACGAACAGAAATGCTGGTCGCAAACGGTAAACGCATCCGCAAAAGCATAGTAGAAAGGTACATCCCGCCGGTCGTAATAGCCCATGGTGAGTGGCATATCTTGGTATTCCGGATTTCTAGCCCGCTTAGCCTCCAACCAAGTATCAAGCTTCCCGTCGTTGCGGGCGTGCACCATATCTTTCCAACCGTGGGGCAACGAACCCATCCAAGTAGCTTTTGTATTTTCGATATCCAGGTGAAACGGTGCATAGCTTTTTCCCTGCGCATCGGTCTGTGCCCATACGGGCAGCCCATTGGGCAAGCGGATGGCCCGTGGGTCATTGAAGCCACGTACACCCCGAAGCGTACCGTAGCAATGGTCAAACGAACGATTTTCCTGCATCAGGAAAACGACATGCTCGGCATCGAGATAGGTACTGCCCTCGGGTGCATCGATAGCCAGCGCCCGCTGAATGGACTCCGGCAACAGGTGGAAAGCGGCTGTGGCACCGGCCAATAGCGATGCCTTCTTAAGAAAGGTTCTCCTTGATTCCATAATTTTGGTGTATGGTGTGCAAGTTATTGATTTTCCCGGTTTATTTCAACCACCATGGTTTTTCATGGATATCATCGTTGCTCGCTCCAAACTGGCTTGCGATGGCTGCCGATACGTGTTCGCCGTTGTAGTTATATTCCGATTGGGGATACATCCACCGGAAAGGCACTGCTACCCCTCTCGGTCTTCTAAATTCCGGATATCCTGTGCGGAGATGATCGTAGAACGCCGACCATCCCCCTTGCAGAAACGAGCGCAGGTACTTTTGGGTTACGATGCGTTCCAGTTGGCCTTCCTGACCCTGAGCCAATGCAAAATCGACCAACGAATGGCGCAGGTACGCCGATACCGCTGTTTCATCCACATACGAACCTAAGCCTTTGGCATATATTTCGTAAAACTTGAACGAAGCCCGTATGCCTGACTCATAATAGGCGCCGGCATCTCCACTGATCCATCCCCTTACTACGGCTTCGGCCAGGATGAATTGCTGCTCGGCATACCCCATCAATACAAAAGGTTCATTGGTGGGATCCTGGTGGTAACGTTCGAGCACTTTCGACGTACGTCCCGCAGCTGCCTTGAGGTTAACCTGTGCATAGGGCGCGGCAGGATCACCTCCCTCATAAGCCGTAAAATCATCAAGGGTCTTACCGGCCTCCTTGCCCACGCGTGTCTGCGTACAATAGACAAAAAGACGGGGATCTTCGCGGTCCTGAAGCCGCCGGATAAACGTCGAGTCGATGTACATACCCGACCCGTAGCCGCTGGAATTGAACTCGGGGTAGCGATTGCCTTCCTGGTTAAGGAATACCAGCTGAGCGTCATCGGCCAATAAATTGCCGCCGGAGGCCTCAAACAGCGGATTTTCGGCCACAATCCGCTCAAATGTGCCCTTTACATTCAGCTCCGCATCGGATTCCTTACCCGAAAGCGTCATCAGCACTTTCAGGCGGAAAGCATTTACCAGTTTACGCCACTTTTCCGCATTGCCACCATAGATGATATCTCCATCGATGATGGTATTGGACTGTGCCAACAGCGCATCCGCCTCAGTCAGTTCAGCAAGGATGCCCTGAAACACGGCTTTCTGCGGATCATAGGCTGGCGTGTAAATACCTTCTTCCGCTTCACCTTTCAATGCCTGAGCATACGGGATGTCTCCAAACGTGAGGGTCAGGTTGTAAAAGTAATAAGCCCGGAAAAACTTAGCCAGTGCTTCATACGACGTATTTCCTATGCGCGCGGCTTCTTCCGACATTTTCGTGATGTCACGCAGCACCGTATAGGCCTCAAAACCGCTCCGGTTCCATTTGTAATATTGATTGGCATTCTCGCCGTCTGTCTGCACGAGCATTTTCAGTGCATACAAGGGACCCGTGCCCTGATAGGCACGGAAAGCATCCCATTGTATTTTGGTGAGTTGCAATTGGGGGTGCGTTTCCGTGGGCCGGTTGGGGTCGATGTTCATCTCATCCAGTGGCGTGCAGGATACCAGCATACATGCAGCCAACAACACGCTATATAATTTGTTCATGTTCTATCTATTAAATCGGGTGAAAACCAGTTAAAACTTTAAATTGATGGAGAAACCCAGGTACCGTGCCGAAGGATCCTGCAGATCGTTGTCATTGCCGTAGTCGGGATCGACATAGGGGATTTTCTTCCACATCAAGAGGTTGTAACCGTACAAGGTCACAACGGCATTTTTAGCATTCCCCACTTTCATCAGCTTGGCGACATCGTATCCCACCGACAACCGGCGCAACTTGAAATAGGAACGATCGTAAGTATTGGCAAACTGCTTACTTTCTTTTTCGGTTACCTGTGCTTGGTAGGGATAAATCTGGCTCCACGTCTGCCAGTTGACAGCCGTTGTATTGGGCGTGTAGGTACGTGTATCGGAAAGGATGTTCCCGTCCACATCCCGCTGGAGTTCGCCACCGGTGACAACCACCCCGGTCGGAACATATACCGGATGGCCTGCGGCGTATTCCGCGTCGCGGTATTCCACCGATTTGGGATGCTTGCCGCCCCACCACATTTTTTCGATGGTCATTGAGCGCATAAGCCCACCCCAAGCGCCATCCACATCAAGGTTGACCAAGAATCCTTTTACGTTGAATCTATTCTGGAAACCCAAACGCCAATCGGGTTCCAGGTTGCCGATGTAGGTAGAATACGGGTCTTTAATGGGAAGTCCGCTATTGGGATCGAGAATCAATTCGCCATCTTTGCTTTTTTGCCAAACGGTGGCGTAATAACTGTCGGCACGATCGCCCGCGCGAAGTTCGCCGAATTTCGCCTGATTGCCATAGATTTCATCGATTTTCTTGGCGTAGTGGTTCCAGTTGATACTCATGTCCCACGAGAAATCGGTTCCGACCACAGGCTTGGCAGTTGCCATCACTTCATAACCATTGGTCAGATATATGTTGCCATTCACCTTGCGTGAAGAGAAACCGGAAGCTTCGGAAATATTGAGATCAATGATCTGGTTTTCATCTTTAATGCGGTAATAAGTAACATCAACCGAAAACCGGTTGTTGGCGAAAGCGGTAGACACCCCTGCTTCATAAGAAGTAGACTTGTCGGGCTGTATGGCCGGGTTTACGATCCCTGCGGGGTAGGTGACGGAAGGTGTGGAACCATACGTGACGCTCTTGTTATAAGATGAATAGATGCTGTAGGGATCCAAGTCGCTGGATACCTGTGCCCATGAGGCATAGACCCGCAAAAAGTCAAACACCTTGGGCAATTTCAGGTAATCGGACACCACGGTACTCATGGATACGGCGGGATAAAAATAGGAATTGCCGCCTTTGGGCAGGGTGGACGACCAGTCGTTCCGTGCCGAAAAATTCAGATACAAGGCATTGAAGATATCCAGATTGGCGCTTCCATACACGCTTCGGATGGCTTTCTCCTGAAAATAATTGGTCGCCTGCACCGGTCCCTGGGTATTGTTGAGGCTATACACGAAAGGCACGATAAGACCGTCGCTCGACTCGTAATCTTCGCGGTAAGTGCGGTGGAACGTAGATGCCCCCACGTTGAGTGTCAGGTCAAGCTGGGAGGCCAGCGGCTGATTGTAAGTGGCTAGCACATCCGCATCGACATTGAGCTGCGCCTTATTCCACAGCTTATAATCACCGTTTCGCGAATCTCCGTAGTTCATGTACGACTTCGGGCTTTGCATGTCTTCGAAGGTTTTGTTTTCGCGCATGGAGGCACGGCCCTGCAAGTTCAGGTTGGGCAATATTTTCCAGTTCAGCTGGGTTTGCCCATGCAGCACGTTCCGGTCCTGCTTCTGCTGCAATTCCAAAGCTGCAAAATAGGGATTGTTGTACCACGCATAGTTATAGTTTGCCTGGCGGTATCCTTCCTGCCCGGGCACATAACGGTGCTCACGCAGGTCGTTTCCGTCCACGTCGTCGCCCATCCAGATGAGAATGGTGTACATGTGGTTTTTGGGTCCGTACCCATACCTCGGGTAATTGGGAGAATACACCTTGTTGTATCCCAGCGACGCATCCAACTGCAAGTTGTCTGTGAGGAAAAACGACGCATTGAGTTTAGCCCCGCCGGTATTGAGCGACGTGTTGGGCACCTGCCCTTTTTGATAGGCATAGTTGCCGGATGCATAAAAGCTGGCTCGCTTGCCTTTATAGGCCATGGATAATGAATTGTTGGTCACGATGCCTGTACTGAGGAAATCGCCCAGGTTATCGTGGCGCACCCAATCGGTAGGCACCCGCTCGTACCGCGATTTATCATCGTAAATGGTACCGGACACGTCTCCCCACCAAGGGATCACTTCACCGGTCTGTTTGTCGCGGATGGGACTGTTCCACTGAGGTACTTCCACGCCTGTACCAAATTTCGGTCCCCAGATCATGTCTCCGTCAGAAATTCCTCCGTCGGCACCATCCCAAAACTCGTATTGGCCATTTGACCCGTTTCCGTATTGCGTCTGGGTCTCCGGGTATACCGTAAATCCAGCGGTAAACAGGTTATTCGTACCGACATTTACTTCAAGGGTTTCTTCCTTTGCCTGCTTGCTGGTGATGAGAATTGCCCCGTTTTTGCCCCGCGAACCGTACAGTGCCGATGCGGTGGTACCCTTCAATACGTTGATATTTTCAATGTCTTCGCTGGAGATATCGTAGAAATCGGTTTCAACGGGTACACCATCCAGCACGATCAGGGGTTTGTTGCCACGCAGTGTCATCGAGGGCGTCTGGAACAAACCGGTGGGATTGGCCACGGTAAGTCCCGCTACTTGACCGGACAGGGCACTGCCCAAATTGGTTGTCTTGGATTGTGACAATACTTCGGGATTTACTTCCTGAGTGGCATAGCCTACTTTCCGTTTTTGCTGCTTGATACCGATGGCCGTTACCACCACCTCTTCCAGGGCCGAGGCATCCGCTTTCAGCAGCACATCAAGGATGGTCTGCCCATTGACGGCAACCTCTTGGGTTACGTAGCCCAGCATGGAAAACACAAGAGTGGCATCCGCATGCGTAGCCAGCTGATAGCGGCCGTCTGCCGCGGTGGCCGTGCCGCCTGTGCTCCCTTTTTCCGCAACAGAGACTCCCTGCAACGGGGTGCCCACCGAATCGCGCACCACGCCCGAAACACGAAGCTGTACCCGGGGTCTTTCCGTGAGGATAATGGTGCCATTTACTTCTTTATAGCCGATTCCCGCAGGGTACAATAAATCACTGAGTACGGTGAAAAGCGGCACATCCGTGAACCTTTTATCCGCTATTTGATTGACATCAAGCTGAAATTTTTGGGGATCGTAAGCAAATTTGACTTTATAGCCCGTTTTAAGTGCATTTAATGCCGCAGCTAGATTCCCTTTGGGCAGGGTAATGGTAATCCGCTGGTCCAGCACATCGGTTTGCCCCGCCGCAAGTACCGATCCGGCCGAAAAAACCCATAGAAGCGCAAAAATGTAATATTTGCGTAGAAATGGCTGATATTGACTAAATTTCATATATTTTTGTCCGTTTAACTAATTACTATTTTATTTTTTAGAAGCCGTTATCACCGTTCATGATAATGGCTTCTGCTTTTGATGACGAGCTGTTTATTCGTATAAGGTTATCGTTCCGTCTACCTCCTTTCTCAATTTCAGGTTATGAATGGCACACACCACCTCAAGGGTCTGTGCTGCAGTCGCTCTGCGTTCCACTTCCATCGTAAACCGGAGCCGGGTAACATGTGGGCTTCCGGCGGTGATTTTTACTCCATAAAATTCATGCAAGGCATTCTTCAGTTCGGTGAAACTCGCATTTTCCAAGGCAAGCTTATCCATCTGCCAGATGGCTATACGATCCGTCGCATGATGGTATTTATAGGCAATATCCTTCGCTCGGTCATACCGCAGTTGCATTCCTTTGGTCAGTACACCCAATGACTGTTCTCCACGATGGACAGCTACTTTTCCCTGGCGCACACCTACTTCGAGGGTATTGTCCTGCTGTGCATGGACATTGAATGCGGTACCCAATACTTTTACTTGCAGCTCCTCCCAATACACGAGCAATGGCGCCCGCTCATTGGGTGCTGCTTCCAAAAACACTTCTCCCTTTTTTAGCCAGATTTCACGTCGTTTTTTTGCATAGGTTTGCGGCAGATAGCGGATTTCGGTGCCTGCATTAAGCCAAAGCTGGGTGCTGTCAGGCAGGAAAAGTACGCGCTGTTCAGCTGTTCCTGTGGATACAGCGACATATGCCGTTTGGCCCGGTCGTTGAAAAACAAAAAGATACCCACCTATTCCGATGCCGGCGAACAAACAGGCCGCAACCGCCCACCGCATCAGGCGGTAAGTCCGTGGCCGCTTGTGCAACCTGTGGAAAACCGCATGCGTGATGTGCGTTTTCGCTTCATCGACAGCCCCTGGAGCAACGTCCTTGTCCGGAAGGTCATCAAATGCTGCATACCATGCTTCCACCCATACCTTTTCATCCGGCGAAGCCGTACCCCGTAGGTATCTCCTGAAAATTTCCCGTTGTTTCTTACTATCCACTTTCGATGCCTGTTTACTGGTATATCAGGCAAAGCGGGATTTTGTACGTATAATTTATGTTAAGCTTCGGTTAAAAAAAGCGTTCGAAACCAGCCAGACCGAGAAGAAGCAGGGGCACAGCAGCAGGATAGTCATGCAGGAACCGCCGGACGATCGCCTTTGCATCAGCGAGGTAGTTTTTGACCGTCTGCAGCGACAAGGACAGCCGCTGAGCGATTTCCTGAGGTGAGCATCCCTCGGCATAGCTGAGCCTGAAAACCTCCCGGATCCGCTGAGGCATGCGATCCATCGCCCGATCAATGAGGTGCTCAAGTTCACCGAGGGCAACGATGCTATCGGCTTGCGGATGCAGCGCATCGCTTTCGGCAAGTTTCGCATTCGCATACCGGATGCGCACTTCATCTGCCTGGATATAATTGATCACCTTATACCGGAGCGCCGCATACAGGTAATCTTCCCAATCGATGGCTTGGGGCAATTGATCTTTCCTTGTCCAGATCGTGACGAAAAGATCCTGGATCAGATCCTTGGCATCATCCGCATTGGCGATGCGTTTCAGCGAAGACCGATACAATGCTTCCCAATACCGGTTGTATAACTCGGTGAATGCTCCAATTTCTCCGGCCCGCAACCTATGCAATAACATACCGTCCATTGTTCATCCGTTTTCCTTTCAAAGGTAAAGCGGCTATTATTAATCCTGGATTAAATTTTAATACGTTCTGCTTTTCTTTTTCCCTAAGTACTCCTGCCTTATAAAAATACATTTCATATAAAATACTAAAAAAATTAGCCTATATTTGTTGTCCCAATTTGGAATAACATGGCGGTATTAACGGAAGATAAACGTAAGCTAATCGGCCAGCTGCAAAAACATTTATTGCGTTGGCAGGGATTCAAATCGCCGGAAAACTCCTCTGAAAGCATCGGCTTGGGATCCGTGGAGAGGGCTTTCCCCAACGCCGTTTTTCCGATAGGAAGCATTCATGAATTCATAGGGACTACCCCCGAACAGGCCGCTGCCACGAGCGGTTTCATTGGGGGAATATTGGCCGCGCTGATGCGAAAGGGCGGCGTATGTCTATGGATCAGTACCTCCAACCGGCTATTTCCCCCTGCGATTAAGCATTTCGGCGTGGAGCCCGACCGGATTATTTTTATTGAGGCTCGTCGGGAAAAAGATATCTTATGGGCCCTGGAAGAGGCCCTTAAATGCGACAGGCTCATTGCGGCCGTGGCGGAGCTCCCTGCGATGGATTTCAGCCAATCACTCCGGCTCCAACTCGCCGTGGAAAAAAGCAGGGTAACAGGGTTTGTGCTCCGCAGCAACCCGCTACGGGTAGGCAATACCGCCTGTGCTGCCCGGTGGCAGATCACCCCTTTGCCCAGCGAATCCGACGAAGGGGTGCCGGGAGTGGGGCTGCCCAAGTGGGGGGTAGAACTGCTGAAAGTGCGCAACGGAAATCCGGGATATTGGGAACTGAAATGGTCGGCAGGGCAGTTTATCACTGTCTCCAAACCTGAGAAAGTTTCTGAACTGCCTATGCGAAACCGAAAAATAGGATAAGGAATGGAGAAACGGTTTGCTTCCATCTGGTTCAGACACCTGACGGCAGATTGGCTGGCTCTTCGCCGACCCACCCTACGGAATATGCCCTTTGTGCTGGCAGAACCGGTGCATGGCCGTATGGTTATCACTGCGGCTAATGCCTTGGCAGAAACACAGGGAATCCATGCAGGTATGGTGGTAGCCGATGCCAAGGCCGCTGTACCCGACCTACAGGTAATTGATCATCCACCGGGCCTCACAGAAAAACTGCTGGAAGCACTGGGATTATGGTGCATCCGCTATACACCGGCCGTGGCCGTAGCTCCACCCGACGGACTGATTCTTGATACCACTGGGTGCACGCACCTATGGGGAGGTGAGCGGCCCTACCTGAAAGAAATCGTAACCCGGCTGCGCGACAAGGGTTACGACGTGCGGATGGCCATTGCCGGCACCATTGGAACTGCCCGGGCCGTAGCACATTATGGAAAGGCGGAACCTATCATCAGCAGCGGTGCAGAACGTGATGCCTTATCTCCCTTGCCCCCTGCTGCACTCCGGCTGGAATCCGACGCGGTACAACGGTTACGCAAACTGGGGTTGCGTACCATTGGCAGCTTTATGAGCATGCCACGTACGGCCCTGCGCAGGCGCTTTGGCCCTGAATTGGTAGAAAAGCTGGAACAGGCGCTTGGCCAGGCGGATGAATACATTCAGCCGCTGCGCCCCATCCCACCCTACATGGAAAGGCTGCCCTGCCTGGATCCCATCCGGACCGCTACGGGCATTGAAATCGCTATACAGCGCTTGCTGGAAGTGCTCTGCAAACGGTTAGCCGGCGAGGGAAAGGGATTGCGACAGGCTGTCCTCCGTTGCTATCGTGTGGACGGAAAAATGGTGCAGGTGGCCATCCGTACCAGCAGCCCCACGGCTCACGCCGCTCATATATTCAAGCTGTTTGCACTGAAAATTCCCCAGATTGAACCGGCCCTGGGTATTGAACTCTTCCTTATGGAAGCTTCCAAGATTGAAGATGCCGACCCTGTGCAGCACGCCCTGTGGGGCGGTATGCCCGGACCGGAAGATGCAACGTTGGCTGAGTTACTCGACAAACTGGCCGGAAAAACCGGTATCCACAAGGTAAGCCGCTATCTGCCCGATGAACACCATTGGCCGGAACGTTCTTATAGGCTCGCTTCATCCATCGGTGAAAAGCCCGTTACTACCTGGCGTACGGACCAACCGCGACCTACACGACTGCTGGCCAAACCCGAGCCCATCGAGGTGTCGGCACCCGTGCCGGATTATCCGCCTATGTTATTCCGTTATAAAGGAGAGCTACATCCCATCCGGAAAGCAGACGGACCGGAACGCATCGAGCGTGAATGGTGGATGGATAAGGAAGAGCGCCGGGACTACTACCAGGTGGAAGACGAGGATGGACGCCGCTATTGGTTGTTCCGCTCGGGGCACTATGCGGATGGCCAGCCGCAACAATGGTTTTTGCATGGCTTTTTTGCGTAAGGAATCATGAACCCTGTAGAACTGCAAATCACCTCCAATTTCAGCTTCCTCCGTGGGGCATCCCATCCGGGGGAACTGGCCGCTCAGGCGGCGGCATTGGGATATCAGGCCATTGCCATTACCGACCGTAACAGTTTCGCGGGGATCGTGCGCGGGCATACCGCTGCGAAGAAGTACGGCATACGCCTCATCCCCGCATGCCGACTCGACCTGAGGGATGGCCCGAGTTTGCTGGCCTACCCGACAGACCGGGAGGCTTATGGACGCCTTTCCCGTTTACTGACCGTAGGCAACCGCCGTGCAGAGAAAGGCGAGTGCCATTTGGACAAAGCGGACGTATATACGTATGGCAAAGGCATGAAGTTTATCGTCGTACCACCCGATCGGCTTACAGCCACCTTTGAACTGGATGAGCGCTATAGCAAACACGTGGCCGAATACCGGGACGTTTTGGGTGAAAATGTGTGCCTGGGTGCAACCCGCACGTACCTGGGAAACGATGCCAAAATATTCTTCCGGCTGCACCAATTGTGCAAACAGTTGGACATGCCCATGGTAGCCCTCGGCGATGTGTATTACCACGAACCCCACCGCCGTGAACTGCAGGATGTGCTCACCTGTATCCGGGAAAAATGCACCATCCATACCGCCGGTTTCCGGCTCCATTCCAATGCCGAGCGGTACCTCAAACCGCTGGATGAGGTAAAACGCCTGTTCCGGCAGTATCCCGATGCACTCCGCAATGCAGAAGCCCTTGCCGATGCATGCCAGTTTTCACTGGATGAATTGAAATACGTCTATCCCGAAGAGCTGACTTCGGAAGGACGGACGCCGCAGGAAGAACTGGTTTACCTGACGTGGAAAGGTGCTCGGGAAAAATTCAAGGAAGGTATTCCCGACAATATCCAGCAAACCATCGAACAGGAACTGGCGTTCATTGAGAAGAAAAACTATGCCTCTTATTTCCTGACCGTATATGATTACGTGCGTTATGCACGTGAACAGGACATCCTCTGCCAGGGACGTGGTTCGGCCGCTAATTCGGTAGTATGCTACTGCCTCGGCATCACCTCTGTAGACCCCATAGAGGTCAAGCTGTTGTTTGCACGTTTCATGTCTGACGCCCGCGATGAACCGCCGGATATTGACGTGGACTTCGAGCACGAGCGGCGCGAAGAAGTGATCCAGTATATCTATAAAAAATATACCCGCGACCGAGCGGCCATTGTGGCTACTGTAACACAGGTACATGCCAAGGGAGCCATCCGGGATGTAGGTAAGGCCATGGGATTATCACTGGATGCGGTGGGACGGCTGTCCGGCGTGATCGGCAGCCATTGGGACGACCACATCGAGGAGGAACGATTGGCTGAACAGGGGTTCAATCTGAACGATCCGCACCTGAGGAAAGTATTGGAACTGATTGATCAGTACATCGGTTTTCCCCGCCAACTGGGGCAACATACGGGTGGTTTTGTCATTACGCAGGGCAGGCTGGATGAACTGTGTCCTATCCTTAATGCCCGCATGGAAGACCGTACCTGCCTCGAATGGAACAAAGACGACCTTGAAGCCCTGGGATTCCTCAAAGTGGATGTGCTGGGGCTGGGAATGCTGACCTGCATCCATAAAGCGTTCGACCTGATGAGGCAACATTATGGCCGCGAACTGACCCTGTCAAATGTACCGCAGGAAGACCGTGAGGTGTACGAAATGATCAGCCATGCCGACACGCTGGGGGTGTTCCAGATCGAGAGCCGCGCACAGATGTCTATGCTGCCACGGTTGCGGCCTAAAAAGTTCTACGATCTGGTCATCGAGGTGGCGATTGTGCGGCCCGGGCCCATACAGGGCGACATGGTGCACCCTTACCTACGCCGCCGCAATAAAGAGGAGGTGATAGATTATCCCTCTGAGGAGATTAAAGGAATACTGGATCGGACGCTGGGCGTTCCTTTATTCCAGGAGCAGGCGATGGAAATCGCCATGGTGGCGGCCGATTTCACGGCTGCCGATGCCGACGAACTACGCCGTAGCATGGCTACCTTCAAGGCCAAAGGAGAAGTGGCCCGTTTCCAGCAGAAGATGGTGAATGGCATGGTCAAAAAGGGGTATACCGAGGAATTTGCTAACCGGGTATTCAACCAGCTCAAAGGATTCGGTAGTTACGGCTTCCCGGAAAGCCATGCGGCTTCTTTTGCCCTGCTGGTGTATATTTCTTCCTGGCTGAAATGCAAATACCCCGACGTCTTCGCTGCCGCATTGCTCAACAGCCAGCCCATGGGGTTTTACCAGCCTGCGCAGATCGTAATCGATGCCCGCCGGCATGGGATCACGGTGTTGCCGGTAGATGTGAACCATTCGTATTGGGACCATACATTGGAAGGTGAATTTGGCAAAGAGCATCACGCTCTGCGGCTTGGATTCCGACAGGTGAAAGGACTGACGGAAGAAGATATGCAACGATTGGCGGAGGCCCGCAAGGACGGATACCGATCCATAACGGCTTTGATGGATGCCGGTGTGCCACTCGCCGCCATGGAGCGGCTGGCGGATGCAGATGCGTTCCGGTCCATGGAATTTGACCGCAGGCATGCCCTGTGGAATGTTGCTGCACTGCAGGACCGGCCCGTGGCGCTGTTTGAAGGTCAACCGGCATGTATATCCGAAGGCCAGATTGAACTGCCTTTGATGACCCCGGGAGAACATGTGGTACAGGACTATGCCACGACCACTTTATCCTTAAAAGCCCATCCGGTTAGTTTCGTACGGGAGAAACTGAACATGCTGCATGTCACGCCCACGGGTACGCTATCCGAAATGAAGGATGGCATGTACGTGAAAGTATGCGGCATGATAACCGTAAGGCAACGGCCCGGCACCGCCAAAGGGGTATTGTTTGTAACCATCGAGGATGAAACCGGGTTTGCCAACGTAGTGTTATGGGGCAAGGTATTTACGCAATACCGGAGGGAAATTCTGCAGGCCAGACTGCTGATGGTGGAAGGTAAATTGCAGATCGAAGGTGAAGTCATCCACGTGATCGGAAGCCGCTGCTTTAACCTGAATGGGTGGTTGCATAAACTTTCAGCCGCCGGAGAGGACCGTACCCCCAAAGAGGTGTTCTATAAAGGGCGGAATTTCAAATAATTGAACGCAAGGCACAATTCCAGCCAGTAGCTGAAATCGTCCGGATCCGAGAATCCCTCCGGGCCGACATAACAGTAACCGGAAAGGTTTTTCCCTTTCATGATCATGGGCTGATATCCCCTTCGCTGGGAAACTGTTTTTGCCTGCTCCGGATCGAATCGGCACATGAGGCTATCGCCGCTTACGTTGATACACATTTTATCATTTACCAGGAACGCCAGTCCGCCAAACATTTTCTTTTCTTCTACAGCAATACCGGGAATGTTTCCAAGGTAAGCCCTTACCCATTGCGCCAATTCAATATTGTATGCCATATTTCATCAGTTAATCCATCGTCATACCTCAAATCTCCGGATCTATACAGTATTTTGGTGAGGTATGAAAGATGATGAACATCATATTTTGCGTTGTATTACATCAGCCAAAAATAACGTTATAACCGCTTTTTTTGTAAAATAAATCTAAGTTTCACCTCTGATGAAAAAAAAATTGGACCAAATATCGCTTTCTGAAAGAAAGCGGACTCCTATTGCTAAAATTATACTCGAAAACAAGGTAGTTGTACATGCCAAAGATCCTATTAGCTTAGCTTATGGCTTAATGATGCGGCATAACTTAAAATACATTTGCGTTACCGACCAAGAAAAAAGGGTCGTCGGCATCATCAGTAACAAGCAAATTAAGCGGTTAGGTTTCGGATATGAATACGACGGTCATGATGACGTAGAATTAGGCATGTTTGATATGTTACAAGTAGATCAGGTAATGGACAAAAATCCGCCTATCGTATCATCGCAAACTATTGTATTGGAGGTAGCGGAACTCATGATTGCCAAAGATCTGACAGCTTTGCCTGTAGTTCACGATGGGAAGGTAGATGGCAGTATCGACATCAATGATATCCTGCTATTTCTGCTTACCGGCCTCTAGACCGGTACAAAACAATAGACGACGATTGAAAATAATTCCTACTTTAGCATAAATTATGTCTAATCCATTGAGTTATCAGACATTACAACGTGCCGGGAATTAACAACTATTGAAAAGATTGATATATAGGGCATACAAATACATTGGACAAAATCCAATCCCTGGGAGAACCATCGTTGCCGAAAAAACTGAGGCAGGCATCTACAGATCGTGGTAACAGCCGCCATCGTATAGTGAAAGCGATAAAATTAAAAAAGGAACTTACAGCGAATGAGTAATCAGGAAATTGAGTTCAACAATTTTTTTGGGAACGAAGGGGGAATTTATAGGGGTAAACTTGTCGAAAAGCCTCAGCTCCATTCAATGTTAATTTTTGCAGACAAATTAATTGAGAAATTAAATAAATCTGATAATGAAGTAGGTCTTGATATTTATGTAGATGTCATTAATAACTTTTCAATTAATGCATGTGTTGGAAAGAAAGGCGAAAGATATTTTATAGGGATTAACATAGGTGTATTAGTCTTGTTATCCAACATGCTTTTTCGCATGTTCTCGAGCAACAATATTTTAACGGAAATCGGCGACATTTCCAAGGAAAGCACAGCACGAAAGATTCATGATGCACAAATTAAGAACATTCAAAAATTACTTGATGATTTTAATGAGGACCCTCACCAAAGGACGAAACCAGATTGGCTGCTGCTTCCTTTTTTTTTAAATCGATTGTAGAATTCATGGTATTCCATGAGTATGCACACATTATAGATGGGCACATTGACTACTACACGAATAAAGGAATCTGCAAGTTATTTGAGGTCCAACCCGAGTATCATGTTCCTTCTTATGACCCGATTTTTCGGCAGACAATAGAATTGCTGGCAGATGATTTTGCCATTTTCGGATGTATCCGTTTTTTACATCACATCCAACTTGGAACGTTTCCCGTAAACCCACTTTTAAAATCTTACTTCAACGATTGGAAATCTGCTTTGCAATTTTGGTATTTACCTATTTATACTTTTTTCAGACTTTTTGGACATTGCAATCAGCCCTATTTAGTAAAGACCGCATATCATCCTATTCCAGCAATGAGATCATACTTGGTTTTGGAGTCAATTGATCACTTTCTTGATAGTGATTTCAATATCCCAGAACACGAAGAGATAAGCATGTCTTGCATCGCGAGTATGTTTAAAATAGAAGATGCTTTTGATAAGGTATCAGAACAAGGCAGAGATTTAAAACCACTCAAGTATAGTCTGACAGATGAAGCGATTAGTTATGCAAAAACGCTCATAGATAAAAGGAATGATGTAGGCAGTCTGTTGAAAAAATACTCCCCAGTTAACTGAAAGATGGATATCTATGCGAAAGATGGCGGCAAATACGACAGATCGATAAGTAGGTATCAAGCAACAGCGTTGTTTAATTATCGCCTGTATCAGAATTTGAAGTTTAATATCTAATAAGTAGATTATCAGCAAACAACATTAAAATTCAGATTTGAAAAACAATACAACGAATGTATGAATGCAACGAAACGAGGAAACAATTTTGAGCGTATGGTATATGCTTATCTTCAAGAGGAGTTAGGCAAGGACAATCTGTTTGTACCACAAAAAACCAGTAAGATTTTTCAAAAGAAGGCATATTTTTCACGAGATAGACAAAAACAATATAGTAACGGATATTTCGATAGAAACTTTCATTCCCGGTGCAGATGATTACAGCCTGCTAACTATTATTGAATGCAAAGACTATGTATCCGCCCTATGAACTACATATTTGATTCCTGCAGTTTTCTTTTATAATTCTGCGGATACAAGTCTTTCAGGTTCCTGTGGTTAATGGTCATGATGTTTTCCAGGGTGTATTTCAGCCACT
>Ga0182746_1001243_pt1 | contig 24637 bp, 19 predicted proteins | sample eDN3rd30CBELigOP_FD_128881 | JGI IMG/M metagenome (GOLD analysis project Ga0182746, IMG submission 128881) | Enriched Organic Plus compost microbial communities from Emeryville, California, USA - eDNA 3rd pass 30_C BE-Lig OP (version 2) (version 2) ... | reverse complement strand
CGCCGCCAGCAACTCGTCCGGGCGTCCAGCGCCCTCCGTGAAGACGTAGCGGATGCTGCCGGCCTCAGGATCGATCTCCAGCTCTCCGGGACGCCCGGTGGCCGAAGCAGCAATCATCAGGTTTTCGGCAGCGCATCCGAGACTGACAAAGAGATGATGGTCGTCCGGATCGACAACAGGCGTCGCGCGCGAATGGTCGGGCAGGATTTCGACTTTGCCTGGCCCGGCCCGGAAGTGCCAAGGCTGCGTGTTATGGCTGTTACCGGCAAGTGTCGCAAATCGGATGAGGTCTTTGGTGCCGGGATCAACTGGAAGCGGCGCACGCGTCCTGACCATCGCGTCGGCATAGTCCGCCATGGACCCGACGGAACCTCGCCATGCCGCCGCTCCCGCTCCACCCAGCAGCAGGCTTGCACCTGCTCCGATAAGGATGTGCCGCCGTTTCATTGGATCCCCTTTTCAGACGATCCTAAACCGACACAGCAGGACAGGTCTTGATCGAGGACAAGCCGCCTGTCAGGCGTGAAGCTGAAGCAACCCGCACGCGATGCCGTTCCGCGCGCTGACGATGGCGGCGTTCCCGGCGTGTACAGGGCTCGTATCGCCCGACGCTGAAGCTACGGCCGGAACTTCAGATTGCAATGGACTGAGGCGCAGCGGCGTCGCGGTAGCGGCTTTCCGGCCGCCTGAGACCGAGATTCTCGCGGAGGGTGCCGCCTTCATATTCCGTCCGGAAAAGGCCGCGCCGCTGCAGTTCCGGCACCACCAGTTCGACAAAGTCCATGAAGGCGCCCGGCAGATACGGCGGCATGATGTTGAAACCGTCGCAGGCGCTATTCTCGAACCATTCCTGCATGTGATCGGCAATCTGTTCGGCGGTACCGCTGATGACGCTCATACGCCCCCGAGCCGCGCGATAAGCAAGCTGCTTGACCGTCAGATTCTCGCGCCGGGCGAGATCAAGCCAGTTGTAATAGGACCCTGAGGAGCGCTCCGTCGGCTGCACATCATCTGGAAACGGCTTTTCGAAATCGAACTGGCTCAGATCCAGCCCCATGAAGGTCGCAAGGATTTCCCGTGCGACAATCGGCGCAACCAGCGACGTCAGCAGCTCGTATTTCTCCCTGGCCTCTTCCGCTGTACGCCCGACGATCGCGTTCAGCCCGGGCATGACCTTGCAAGACGCCGGGTCGCGACCGCTTTTAACGACATCCGCCTTGACCGCGCGGTAGTAGGCCTGTGATTGATCGATGGTCAAATGGCTCGAGAATATGATCTCGGCATATTTCGACGCGAACTCGCGTGCGTCGTCCGACACGCCTGCCTGCACGATCACCGGATGGCCCTGGGGACAGCGCGGAATGTTCAGCGGACCGAGAATCTTGAAGTGCTGCCCCTCGTGGCTGATCGGGTGCATCTTGTCAGGTTCAAGAAAGATGCCGGACGCCTTGTCGCGCGGGAAGGCATCATCCTCCCAGCTGTCCCATAACTTGCAGACGACCTCCGTGAACTCGTGCGCCCGGGCATAGCGCTCGGCATGACCATAGTGCGAGTCCCGGCCGAAGTTGCGCGCTTCGGCACCCTGCGCGCCCGTCACGACGTTCCAGCCGGCGCGGCCGCCACTGATGTGATCAAGCGAGGCGAACTTCCGCGCGACATGATACGGCTCATTGTAACTTGTCGATGCGGTCGCCACGAGGCCGATACGCTCCGTCACTGCCGCGATACCAGACAACAGCGTCAGTGGCTCGAAATTGGCGATGTACTGCGCCGATCGGCGCAACGCCTCGGGGTGCGCGGGACGCACAGCCAGGCCATCAGCCAGGAACACCATGTCAAACTTGGCCGCCTCAGCGGCTTGCGAGAGCTTGACATAGTGTTTGAAGTTGACCCCAGCGTCGGCATCGGCCTGAGGATGCCGCCAGGATGCCACGTGATGCCCGGTTGGCATGAAGAAGGCACCGAGCCGCATCATTTCGCCGTGCCGCTGAGTTCTCATCTTGTGCGCAGTCCCGTACGCCCGTTGCTAGGTGGCCATCGACCAATAATAGGGCAGAACCCAGCCGTTTGGACGATGAACGACTTTCACCCGTTTGTTGTGAACGATTGTGGCCGGCATCTGCAGCAGCGCCACCTCATAGCCCTGTTCGACCGCCCAGCTGTCGAACTTCCGGAATCCAGCCAATCGCTGGGCTTCATCAATCTCACGCAGCAAAGGATAAAGCCGCCCGGGAATGTCGTCGCTTTTCCAGATCGAGTAACGTTTCTTGGGATCGAGCAGCAGTCCCGTCATCATGATCGGATCGCCGGTGGTGTCGCTCCAGGCGTAAAGCACCGGATGCTCAAGTTTTCCGTTGCGCGACAACTCGAAATAATGCGCCAGTTCGAACACTTTGAGCTCGGCGTCGATCCCGACCTGCTTCCACATCTGGACAAGCGCACGTGCGACGTCGAAGTCGCCGGTGAAGTTTCCGTTCAGCGTGCCGAACTGGATCTTGATCGGATTGTCGGGGCCGTAGCCGGATTGGGCAAGCAGCGCTCTGGCCTTCGCGCGGTCGTAAGGAAAGCTGAAGGTGGGGTCGTTGCCCGGCAGGCCTTTCGCGGCATACATCATCTGCGGGATGGCCTTGGCGCCGTAAAACGCCTTCGAAAGCGCCTCCTTGTCGATGGCGTGATGCATGGCCAGACGCAGGTTTCTATCCTGATAGATCCCTTTGTTGACCATATGGATCAACACCGAGACCGTCGTCGGGGGCAGTTGTCCGACCAGATTCGGCAGCGCGCCGAGCCGATTGACCTCCCGCACCGGGATGTTGTCAGCGTAGTCGACCTGTCCGGACTGCACGGCGGCAACCCTCGCACTCACATCGGGCACGATACGGAAGGAAACCCGCTTGATATTGGCGGCGCCGCGCCAGTAGTCCGGAAATGCTTCCAGTGAGATCAGCGTGTTGCGCTGATAGTCGATGAGCCGATAGGGGCCTGAGCCGACCGGCTTCGCGACAAAGCCGTCCCGCCCAACCTGCTCGAAATAGCGCCGCGGCAAGATATACGGCGTTGTCGTCGCCAAGAGTGGCGCGCCCTCAAGATAGGATTCATTGAAATGGAAGATCACCTTGTGGGGCGACGCTACCTCCACGTCACTTACAATATTGCCAAATGTACCGCTGATATTCAGCGTGCGGTCCGCCTTCGGACGATCATAGAACGTGAACCGGAAGTCGTCAGCCGTCAGCAGGTCGCCGTTGTGGAATTTGATGCCCTCCCGAATGACAAGCTCGAGCGTCTTGCCATCCTTGTCGAGCCAGCGGTAACTGCTCGCGACACCGGGTGACAACTTGAAATCCGTGCTGATCTCAAGGGGCGTATCGAATACGCATTTGTGAATCGCCAGCGTGGCAGGTGAAGAATTCGCGCTTGGATCCCAACCCGTCACGTCGAGGGGCCAGGCCAGCGTAGCGGAGCTATCATTGGCTGCAGCTGCCTTGCCGCCCCAGCTTGCACCCCCCGCAAGACTGATAGCGCCAGCGGAGAGAGAGGACAGGAATCTGCGGCGGCTTTGCATTACAACTCCTTCTCCGGGCAACGCAATTCTCAGTTTCACCAGCTGATAGCCGAAGAAACTCTCACAGCTGCGCTCCAAGATAAGGAAGAATGAGGTTGATCAAACACCTCATCTTGTCTTGTAAGGCACAAAAACGGTGCCATCCGGGACACCGCTTGCTCTCACTATGGCATCGGCTGAAGGAGCATGGCTCGCGGCGAAGCTGCAAGGCCTCTGGTCGAAGCTGAAAGTTGGATATGGCGCTTCAAGGCGATCCGGCCTTTCGGATCCTCATTCATTCGCGACCGGGAACGATCCCGGTGTCCGTTCGGTGTCCTGTTGCGCATGGTGACAGAGCCGGTCTCCGGGAGTCTCCGGGACCAGCAGGAAATCGCCCAAAGGGCATTCCGACGATAGGTCTCCGACTGTGAGTCCAAGCCCAGGCGGAGGCGGCGGACTGGCGGGCGATCCACTTTCACATCTGCGCACATCACATTTCACGTATGTGAAGATTGGCTGTGCCGTCCGTCCGGGCCGATGACATCAGCGCTCCCGAACCATAGAGTGACGGTGAACTGACAAGAATCCGGAGGCGCATACACGGCGCCCAAAACAAAGCAGGGGAGGACTTCATGAGCACCCATAGCAAGGTGTCGGGGCCATCACGGCGGCATGTCGTGCAAGGCGGCCTGGCTTTGGCGTCGGCGCCGTTCCTGGTGGCCGGGGCACAGGCGCAGGATGCAAACTACCCCTCGCGCGAGGTCAGGGCCATCTGCGGCTTCGCGGCCGGCAGCGGCGCAGACATCTTCGTCCGCTATTTCACTGAGAAAATGCAGCCGTTCCTTGGCGGCACGATCATCATCGAAAATCGCGTTGGCGCTGGCGGCAATATCGCCGTTGCCCATGTCGCCCGCTCCAAGCCCGACGGCTACACGATCCTCGTCAATTCGCCGAGTTCGATCGCCGCCGCCATGTCGTTATACAAAGACCCCGGCTACGACGCCGAGGCAGCCTTCGATGTCCTGGGCAGCGTCTGCCTCTTGCCGTCTGCGGTCAGCGTCGCCCCCGACAGCCCGCACAAAACCCTACCGGATCTGATCAAGGTCCTCCGCGAGAAGGGCGACAAGGCCTCTTACGGCGTTATCGCACCCTCGGCACGGGTGGCAGGCGCGATGATGAAGGACATCCTCAAGCTCAAGGTCGTGGAGGTGCCCTACCGCACCGCCGCCGACTCGGTGAACGACCTGCAGAGCGGCGTGGTCGACTTCATGGTATATGATCCGATCTTCGCGATACCGCGCCATCGCAACGGCAAGCTGCGGGTGCTGGCGCTGAGCGCGAAGGAGCGCATGACGACAGCGCCGGACCTGCCGACCATGCATGAGAGCGGCGTCCCCGGTGTCAACGTCGTGGCCTGGTGGGGATTGTCGGTGCCCAAGGGTCTGCCGCCAGCGATCCGCGAGAAGCTCAGCAAGGCCTTCCTGCAAATGGCCTCGCTTCCGTCGACCAAGGCATGGCTGGCCGAGTATGGCTGCGATTCTTTCGTGATCGGTCCCGAGGAAGGACAGAAGCGGATGATTCAGGACGTACAGGATTGGCGCGGCTACGTTAAACTTGCCAACATTCCGACGAACTAGGTCTCGCCTTGTGAGATCACCTGTGCGGGAACGGCTTCGCAAGTCGGGGGCGGCGGCGACCGCTGCGGATTGTGCTCACCCGAGTGAGACGACCTCTGCAAAGCTGTGACCGCACAATCGCACCCCGTGCGATTTGCTGGCGGCTGCATCTCCGGGGAGCTCGGGCTGCGTCTCATGCGGCACCGGCCGACCACGCGGGGAACGGATCGGGAAGCCTGCGCCAAGCCTCAGGCGTGAACTGCTTCGGATCGCCGACAAGGCAGGCGTCCAGCCGCCGGCGGATGCGTACCTCGTCCATCGGATCAATGCCGATGAAGACGATTTCCTGCCGGCGATCGCCCCAGATCGGGTCAAGATAGGGCTTCATGCTTTCATACCAACCTGGATCATCGGGCCACCGATGTTTTGGCACGGCAGACCACCACAAGCCCCGCTTTGAGGTGCGCACCATCGCGCCAGCCTGAGCGAGTTCGCCGACAAAATGGGGGCGGGTCGCCAGCCAGAAAAAGCCCTTGGCACGGACAACGCCGGGCCACGGCTCGTTGCAAAACGCCTGGAAACGCGCGGGATGGAAGGGGCGGCGCGAGCGATAGACAAAGGAGCGGACGCCATATTCTTCAGTCTCGGGAACGTGATCCTTGAAGCCATTGAGCTCCTTGAACCAGAGCGGATGCTCGTGGGCCTTCTCGAAATCGAAACGCCCCGTATGCAGGACATCGCTCAGCGGCACCTCACCAAAATCAGTTTCGATGATCTTCGCGTCCGAATTGAGGGAGCGAATGATGGCCACGGCCGCTTCACGCCGCTCGGGTGACGTCACCGAAATCTTGTTCAGCACGACAATGTCGGCAAACTCGATCTGCTCGACCAGAAGGTCGACGAGGGTCCGCTCGTCCTCGGGGCCGGCGACTTCGCCGCGGTCGCGCAGGAAGTCATGGCTCGAATAATTTGCAAGCAGGCTGGCCGCGTCGACAACGGTCACCATCGTGTCGAGGCGCGCAACATCCGACAGGCTGTGTCCGTCTTCATCGCGAAACTCGAAGGTTGCCGCCACCGGCAACGGCTCGCCAACGCCGGTCGATTCAACCACCAGCGCATCGAAACGGCCGCTCTCGGCAAGTTTGCGCACCTCGATCAGGAGATCTTCGCGCAAGGTGCAGCAGATGCAGCCATTCGTCATTTCGACGAGGGATTCTTCGGTGCGCGTCAGCCCGCCATCCTGCCGGACGAGCTCGGCATCGATATTCACCTCGCTCATGTCGTTGACGATGACCGCGATGCGCTGTCCTTGCTGGTTGGACAACATGCGGTTCAGCAGCGTGGTCTTGCCGGCGCCCAGGAAGCCGGACAGAACCGTCACGGGAAGTCGATGGTCGGGTTGAAGCATCAGGCTGAAACTCCCATGCATCAGCGGTGTTGAGCGGCGGTCCAGACCGGAGTCCGTCCCTCCCGCAGGAATGAAACGCGCCGATCATTCAGGGTGATGATGTGAATGCCCCCGGACTTCACCCTCCGATCGGACTGGAAAATCAGCGCGCCGCCGTCCGGCGACCAATCGGGAGAGATGTCGGATGCCGCTCCTCTGGTGATCTGGCTCAGCTTGCGGGTTCTGACGTCGATCAGATAGAGATTGCCACCGGCCGAGAAGGCAATCGAGCGGCCGTCCGGAGACCAGCGCGGCCCGTCGACACTGTCCGGAATCGCCGGCCCGAACTTGCGCGGCCTGCTTTCTCCCGGGCGCAACACAGCCAGATGGAACGGAAAGAGAGCCCCGGCACCTCGATTGGTTTGCAGAATGATCTTGTCGGACGTCGGAGACGGATCGGGCGCCACGTCAAGCGAGTTCTGCCGGTTGATCCGCGTCAGCCTGGCTTCGGTCTTTGACGCGAGATCCGCATGCCAGATTTCAAAGCCGGTGGTGAAGTTTCCACGCTGGAAGAGCAAGCCGTCGCCGGATCTGGTCCAGGCCGCGCGTTGTTCCTCCAGACTCGTCCTGGTGACACGGCGCGTGAACCCATCCCGCATCCGCGTCAGGTAGATTTCAGGCTGGCCGTCGTGAGGGGGCCTGCGGCTGTTGTATGCCAGCCGCTGTCCATTGGGAGACCAGGCCGGCGCGCGATCAGGCCCCGGATTGAATGTCAGCCGCGTGGTCACGCGTGAGGCCAGATCCAGGAGATGAATCTCGTCCTGGCCATCCACTTCGGCAACAAATGCAACCGTTCCGGACCAGCTCCGAGAAGCAGGCGGCAACGCTTCTGCCATTGCCGTATTGGAGAGAAGGAGCGCACCCAAAAGGGCGGCACAGCAAAAACAGGCCGTTCGAACAGCAACTTTCATGAGGCTTGGAGGTCCAGCGTAAATACGGTTAAGGAGCAGCGGATTCGCAGCGCGGCGGGAGTATCGAGGTCAGATCAATCCCCGCTCTTTCAACACCCCGTCCAGACGGCCAAAGGCGCGCCGCGCATTCCCTTCGAAGATCTTGCGCCGGGTCTCATCACTGAGTTTCAGCTGATCGATGTGCCGCTTGGTGTCATCGAAATGATAACCGGTCTCAGGATCGATGCCCTGGACCGCGCCGATCATTTCCGACGCGAAGACGAGGTTGTCGGCCGGGATCGTACGGATGAGGTAGTCCATGCCGTTGACATCGTAGATGCAGGTATCGAAAAAGACGTTGCGCAGGATATGCTCGCTCAGCGGCGGCTTCTTCAGCATCTGCGCCAGACCACGGTAGCGTCCCCAATGGAACGGCACCGCCCCGCCCCCATGAGGAATGATGAATTTTAGTGTGGGAAAATCCTTGAACAGATCCCCCTGGATCAGTTGCATGACTGCGGTGGTGTCTCCGTTGATGTAATGAGCACCGGTCGTATGGAAGTTGGGATTGCTTGATGACGAGGGATGGATCATCGCCGGGACGTCGAGCTCGGCCATCTTCTCATAGAGCGGATACCACCAGCGATCCGTGATAGGCGGATCCTGCCAGAGGCCCCCGGCCGTGTCGGTATTGAGATTGCAGCCGACAAAGCCGAGCTCCGTCACACATCGTTCCAGTTCGGCAATGCTGTTCTTCGGACTGACGCCGGGCGATTGGGGAAGCTGGCAGACACCGATGAAATTCTTCGGAAACAGCGTGCAGACGCGGTGGACCAGATCGTTGCAGACGCGGCTCCAGGCCTGGCTGGCAGCCTCAGGCCCCACATGGTGCGCCATTCCCGATGCGCGCGGCGAGAACAGCGTGATGTCGCCTCCCCGCGCCTTCTGCATCTCCAACTGACCTTTGCCGATCGTCTCCCGGATCTGTTCATCGGAGATGACCGGGGCTGGAGTCAGCAGTTTGCGGCTGCCGTCCATCAGTGATGCAAGCTGCCGGTCACGCCACGTCTCAAGCTCTTTGGGCGCCGTCGTATAGTGACCGTGGACATCGATGATCATGTCGAGAGCTTTCCTCGTTATTCATATGGCGGGAGGCGCGGTCTCCACCGCGCTCGTGGCCGCTTCAGCGATCGAACCAAAAGGCTATTGCCGGCGGTGCGGCGGCGGAGGATTGGCGGCCTCGCTGATGCCCGAGGCCAGGCTGCCCAGAATGGACGCAGCCCCATCCGGGCCAAAAGCCGCGACAAGGCGCGGCAACAGCTCAGCCGTCAGCGCTGCAATGATGGCGCGGTCGCGGACACCCGCGCGGTGACAGCCCACGATACCCGCCCGCACCTGATCCATCGCCGCCTTGAATTCGTGAGGGTCTGGCCCTGTGGAGCGGCTTGCGTCGGGTTCAATGTCGCGCGTTTGCATCGGGATCTCTGGCTCAGTTCTTATGAAATGTTATAACATTACAGTTTCCACGTCCAGTGCTTTTCTGGCTTGAAGGCCCTTCCCGCCCCAGAGGATGGCCTGCCGGGCCTCAGGAGCAGCATGGGTTGAGTTCGGCAGCAGTGCGCCGGGGAAGGCAGTGATGAACCACGGGAACGGCGCGACAGTTTCGCACCGGTGGTGCGACCGTCACGCCTGAAGAATCCTCATCGAAGCTGCAGTGGGATCGGCATCACCGCCGCGCCGGGTTTGATCCCGAGGCAGCGTTCGACGCTTCTTCGGGTATCGCAAAGGATACAGCACAGACCTTTGCGAACTCATAGATGTCGTCACTGACAAACATGCCGTGAAGCCAGCCGTCAAAGTTCGATCAGCAATTGCCCAGGAACACCACGGGATGGCTGCCAGATGCGCGCACCCACTCGACAGTTTGTCGCGCGCTGATATGTCACGACAGGACGTAAATATCCTTTGGGCTGCGGATATCGACTAGATCTGCATGGGAAGGCGAGTGAGCCATCACGCTCAGGGCGCGGCTCTTTATACAGAGCTTATTACTGCTGGTCTGAATCGGATCACCCGAATCGTATTGCACTCGCCGTTGATTCTATGAGCTGCTTAGCGGCACCGTTCGCGGGAAGAAAGACAAGTCCTAAAAGTGCGTCGGTCGGCCGCATCTACGAATTAACGGATACTGCGGCATAGCATCTCAGCGCGGCGGGAGGCCGCACTGCACTTTCACTCAGCTCAAAGATGTTCTCGCCGCATCTAAAAGGCCATTTCAAGGCAAGTTCCTCTTCGACTGATCCAGAGAATGATCGAGCAGATCATTGCTGACGTCGCGAAGATTAGAACCCCTCTACAAGATACCGTTTGAATTGCCTGCCACTGGTTGATAGCCGGGCTGAACCATTCATTCGAGGGGGACTGAAACAAAGATGTCGACTAAGACCGATTGGGATTTGCGTTCAACGTTATCGTATACGGCATTGTCGGCAGGTTTGGCCTTGTCATGGAATGCATTCGGCGACGTTGCGTCTGCGCAGCCAATCCAAGGCAACCCGAATGCGACTGACCTGGATCCGATCAACGTCGAAGGTCAGCCCTGGGGAAACGGGGACTACAACACTCTCTCGGCATCATCACCCAAGCTGACTGCGCCTCTGCTCGATACTCCGCAGAGCATTACCGTTATTCCGCCGGCGATCATCGAGCAACAGGGCGCGCGCAATCTCACTGAAGTTTTGCGGAATACGCCCGGCATTACCTTCGATGCCGGAGAGAACGGCTTCGCGACATCCACCAATAATTTCAAGATCCGCGGCTTCGACGGCAGCGATAACGTCTTCATCGATGGCGCGCGGGATTCCGGCAGCTATTCGCGCGATGTGTTCAATGTGGACCGGGTCGAAGTGTTCAAGGGCGCCGCTGGCGACAATGGCCGTGGCGGGGCTGGCGGATACGTCAACATGGTCACGAAAATGCCGTCGCTGCAGAACTTCGTGACCGGCGAGTTTGGCGCCGGCTTCGATGAATACCAATCCAACGCGCGTAAGCGCGGCACAATCGACTTCAATCATGCATTCGCGTCCGGAACAGCGCTCCGGTTCAATGGCATGGTTGACCGCGGCGGAGTACCCGGCCGTGACGTCGCCGAAATGAACGCATGGGGCGTGGCGCCGTCTCTGGCTTTTGGCCTCGGCACTCCGCTGCGGGCCTTTATTTCCTACGAACATCTTCAACGGAGGGACCGGCCGGACTGGGGCGTGCCTGCGGCCACCATTCCGGGCACGATCAATTTTGATCCCTCGGTTGCGGGCGCCCGGCGGGATCTGTTTTACGGGTTGAGGTCCGATTTCGACCATACGGATGCCGATGCGGTCGTCGGCCGGCTGGAATATGATATCTCCAAGACAACGACAATCAGCAACCAGACGCGGTGGTCGCAGGTCGATCGGAATGCCCGCTACACCCTGCCGACGGGCTACGATCCGGTGACCGGTCTGGTGCCGACCCAGACCCAGTATTACGACCGTCTCACATCGAATCTCAGCAATCAGACCAATCTGACCACCGAGTTCGCCACCGGCGCGTTCCACCACCGTCTGTCAACAGGCGTGGAGGTGACTCGCGAGACGTCGGACGCCTATCGGTTTGGAACACAGGACGCGGGCGCTGTCCCCATTTTCAATCCGAACCCCGGCCGGGGCGTGCTTCCTCCGCTGTCGCCCACGGAGCGCAATGACATCAACATCACAACGCTCGCAGCCTACGCCTACGACACCATCAAGCTGAGCGAGCGGTGGCAGATCACCGGCGGTTTGCGGGCCGAGCACTACAACGTCAAGATCGGCAGCAGAACAGTCGCCGGGGATCCGCTGCTCCCGCTCGACGGCTATAGCGACGACCAGACGACGCTGAGCGGAAAGGTTGGTGTCGTCTACAAGCCGGCCCGGAACGGCAGCATCTACGCATCATTCGGCGTGGCGCATCAGCCGCCCGGCTCCTATCTTTCCAATCCCGATATCTCGCGCACCGGAGACAATGCGTTTCCAGGCTTTGTGATGGGAGCCGATCCGGTCAGGTCCCATAACTACGAGATCGGCACCAAGTGGGATTTCTTCAACAAGCGTCTTTCCACCGCGGTAGCTCTGTTTCGAACCGAGAAGATGAATGCGCCGATCACCGGTCTGGACGAAGGCGAGGTTGGGCCGGCCACGCTGAAGGGCTATGGCCAGCAGATCGTTCAAGGGCTGGAAGTGACGGCTGCTGGCCATCTGACCGATGCCTGGCAGGTATTCGGCGGCATCGCATGGATCAACAGCGAGCGCCGGCACAGCGCCTATCTGGATGCCGCCCGGCGGCGAGCGAGCCCCGACGACTACGGCGATGTTCTGCGCACCAGTGGAGATGAGCTCGCCTTCACGCCGAATGTCACCGCCAATCTGTGGACGACATACCGGCTGCCGATGGGCCTGACGATTGGCGGCGGCATCCAGTATGTGGGTTCGTCCTGGGCAGGACGGCCCGACGATGCGAACCGCATCATTCCGAACGGGAAATACGGCAAGCTTCCATCTTACTTCATCACCAATCTGATGGCCTCTTATGAGATACGCAAAGATGTCCTCGTCCGCTTCAATGTCGATAATGTGTTCGACGAGAAGTATGCCGTCGCGATGAACTGGCCGGCGACACGCGCGACGCTGGGCATCCCGCGGACTTACCGGCTCAGCACCAGCTTCCGCTTCTGACCATTTGCTGGACACGTTGAACAATCAGCGGCCCTGTCGTTTTACGGCTGGGCCGCTGCGTATGACACCGCAGCGATGATGATCGAAATTCCTGACGTCTTGAGCAGGGAGGACGTGCGGCGCTACCGGGACATGCTCGATCAGGCGGCCTGGCGCGACGGGCGGGCGACCGCAGGGCATCTCGCGGCTGGCGTCAAGCATAACAGCCAGCTTGAATACAGCGATCCGATCGCACAGCAACTCAGCGCCGCCATCCTGAAGCGCCTTGCATCGGTGCCACGATTTGTAGCCGCAGCGTTGCCTTTGAAGGTTTTCCCTCCGCTCTTCAATCGTTATTCAGGCGGCGACACCTATGGCGATCACATCGACAACGCCATTTTCAGCATTCCCGGGACACCGGTCCGTATGCGGGGAGACCTGTCGGCCACGTTGTTCCTCAGCGATCCGGACGACTATGATGGCGGGGAATTGCTGATCCAGGGCGAGTTTGCCCGCCACAAGGTGAAACTGCCTGGCGGCAGCATGATCCTCTATCCGGCAAGGACGTTCCATCAGGTCGTGCCGGTCACGCGAGGCGTGCGCGTGTGCTCGTTTTTCTGGATTCAGAGCCTGGTCCGCGAGGACGGCCGCCGGACCTTGCTGCTGGAGCTCGACGATACGATCCAGATGCTGGCGTCGGAGACGCCGGACAGTCCTGCAATTGCCCGCTTGACGGGGCTCTACCACAACCTGCTACGGGATTGGGCGGTGACATGACGTTGAGGCGATGATGGCGCATCCTCTCGCAAAGCTACAGACGATTCCGGCTTCCGTCGCATCGGTTGCCGACTATGAGCCGCTCGCCCGCGAAAGGATGAGTGAGCAGGCCTGGGCCTATGTGGCCGGCGGAGCGGCCGATGAGCTGACGTTGCACGCAAACGGGGCGGCGTTTCAACGGCTGTCGCTGCGCACATCCGTGTTGGGCGATCTCAGCCAGGGGAGCACGCGCCTTGATCTGTTTGGACACGCACTGACCTCGCCCATTCTGCTGGCGCCGGTGGCTTATCAGACGCTCGTTCATCCGGAAGGAGAACTGGCCACGGCACTTGCTGCTTCAGCCATGCAGACGGGAATGATCGTGAGCACGCAGGCAAGCATGTCGATCGAAAGCATTGCCCAGCGCACGAAAGCTCCGTTGTGGTTCCAGCTCTACATTCAGCACGATCGCGATTTCACCGCTGCGCTGGTGCGGCGCGCGGAGGCGGCCGGATATCGTGCCCTGGTCGTGACGGTGGATGCGCCCGTCGGAGGCTCGAGAAATCGGGAGCAGCGCGCCGGATTCAAGCTGCCCGCCGGTGTGGAAGCCGTCAATCTGCGGGGCATGCAGCCGCTGTCCCAGGCCGCTGACGGATCGAGAGCGGAACTCCTGCTGGGCGGCCCCTTGCTGGCATCGGCACCGACATGGCGTGACATCGCCTGGCTGCGAGAGCTGACATCATTGCCGGTGCTGCTGAAGGGCATCATGACGGGGGAGGATGCCGAATGCGCCGTGGATGCCGGCGTCGACGGCATCATCGTATCCAACCATGGCGGCCGCACGCTCGATACTCAGCCGGCGTCGATCGACGTGCTTCCCGAAATCGCTCAAACAGTAAACGGGAAAGTGCCGTTGCTGCTCGATGGCGGGATCCGGCGTGGCAGCGACGTCTTCAAGGCATTGGCGCTGGGTGCGAACGCCGTTCTGATCGGGCGAGCTTATATTTACGGACTTGCGGCAGCAGGAGCGCTTGGCGTTTCACATGTGCTGCGCATGCTGCGTGCGGAACTGGAAATCACCATGGCGTTGACCGGCTGCACGACCTTGCAGGCAATCCGTGCTGATCGAATCCGCCGCTGACGGCTGTTGCGCAGACGGCCACGTGTCAGGGACGAACCAGGAGATGCCCTTGCAGTTGCTCGACGCGGAGCGAGATGCGCCAGGCACGCCCGCCTCAGCAGCTAGCCGCCCGCGGCGTATCCGTTCACTGTTCGCATGGGCTGTGAGGCCATGGGTCCGGCGCCGGCGCGTGCCGAGGGAGGTGCTGCATTTTCATGATCTCAAACGGCGCAGCGATGACGACTGGCGGAACGTGCTGGCAGATGATCCTGTCCAGGCTGCGCGCTGGATCTACGCCGCGGCAACCTACGGCGACACCGATGCGCAGCTCTATTGGGCGCAGATGCTGCTCAGCGGCAGGGGAACCAGCCGCGATTCCGCCGCGGCGTTCCGCTGGTTCGAGATCGCGGCCCGCAGCGAGCGCGCCGACGCGGTCAACATGCTGGGTCGCTGCCATGAGCGGGGCTGGGGCACAGAGGTTGATTTCACCAAGGCCGCGGCATGTTACCGGAGTGCGGCCGAACGCTCGCATGACTGGGCGCAGTTCAATCTCGGCTGTCTGCTGCTGAAAGGCAACGGCATCGCACACGATCCTGACCGCGCATTCGACTGGTTCATGAAAGCGGCGGACCAGGGTCACGTCAAATCAATAGGCATGATTGGACGCAGCTACGAGAACGGTTGGGGATGTCCTCCGGACAAGCAGCGCGCCATTCAGTGGTATCGCCGCGCCGCGGAAGGAGAGGATTTCCGTGCCCAGTATCGCTATGGCCAGTTGTTGTTTGAGGACGGCGATTGGCATGAGGGCATATACTGGATTCAGCGGGCCATTCAGGATGCGCCGGATGAATTCTGCCGGTGCGTGGCAAGCGATCTTCTCAGCCAGCCAGACGCCAGACTTCGATCCCTTGGAGAGCGCGCGCAAGCACGGGCTGTCCAGGCTTCCGCGGCGCGTGGTTGAGGAAAGGCGTCAACAGCGCGACCTGAAGCGTGCGAGCCTGCCAATGTCCATGCGAGGCCGCGTCCCGCTTCCTCACAGGCAGACAATGCTTTCCCTCTGACAGGCTCAAGGCGAAAGCGGCAGCCGCTTCGCACCACTCATTGCGCTATTTTGAAATCCTGGCGACGAGGATGTTCGGTGATGGCGTTGCGGCATAGAGCTGCTTGACGGTTGCCGCGCGGTGGCGCAGCACGGCACGCTGGTTGAGCGAGCCTTTGTCCGTCGCCTCGCCGAGGTCGAGAGATGGCAGGTCGACCTCCAGCATGGCGCGCACAATGCGGTTGGAACTGCCGGTCGCATGTTCAGCGAACGAGTCCAGCCGCTGTTGAAAAGCAAGACGGACACGGAAGTCAGCAAACAATTCAGCCGGTGAGGCGGCCATGAGATCCGGCGCCAGCCGGCGGCATTCATCCAGATCCGGAAAAATCAGCGCGGCGAGGACATCGCGATCCTCCCCGGCAATCACGACATCACGCACATAGGGAGCGAAATGCGACATAAACCCCGCGCGCAACGGGCCGACATTGACCCAGGTGCCAGTGGAGAGCTTGAAGTCTTCAGCGATGCGGCCGGCGAACAGAAATCCCTGTCCGGCATCTGTCGGATCGGCGAAGCGCAGCGTATCGCCCAGCCTGTAGAAGCCTTCATCGTCGAAAGCGAGCTCCGTCAGATCGGGTTCGCGCCAGTAGCCCGGCGTGATGTGCGCCCCCTTGAGCCGGGCTTCATAGCGATCCTCATGCGGCACCAGCTTGAGGATCGTGTCGATCGCCGGCAAGCCGATGTTGGTGGCGTTGTCGCTGGGCCAGGTCCGGCAAAATGCAAACGGCGCGGTCTCGGTGGAGCCGAGGCCGGCCAGGAACAGAACGCGCTCGCCAATGCTTTGCACCGCAAGGTCTTGGAGGCCGTCATAGACATACTGGGCCAGCGCAGCTCCACCAAACCAGAGCATCTTCATCCGGCTGAAAAAGGTATGCCGCAGCGCTGCGTCTTCGCGCAGATATGGCAGCAGGGCGCCGAAGCCCTTCGGCAGATTGAAATGCACCGTCGTCGCGACATCACGCAGGTTACGGACGGTGGCATCGATCGCCCCCGGCACGGGCTTGCCCTCATCGATATAAAAGGTGCCGCCGTTGAACAGCACCACGCCGAAGCCAAGGTTGCCGCCGGCGGTGTGATGCCATGGAGCCCAGTCGAGAAGCACCGGAGGCTCATCCTCCAGAAACGCCAGCACGTGACGCAGCATCATCTGGTTCGAACACCACATGCGCTGGGTGTTGATCACGCCCTTGGGCTGGCCGGTTGAGCCCGAGGTGAACAGGATCTTCGCGACGGTATCGGGACCAACGGCGGCATGCGCGGCATCGACCGCCAGCGTGGGCTCGAGACCGAAGTCAGCAAACAGCGTGGCCGCGCGGCCTGGGATGGGATTGGCGGTGACGACGACTTCGACGTCCGGCGCGACCGTCGCCTCGATGGCGCGGCGATAGGTATCGCCGTCCGCCGCGAAGATCAGGCCCGGCGTGAGAAGCCGGAGCACATGCTTCAATTTGCCGAAGTCATCCGACACCAGGGAATAGGCCGGCGAGACCGGAGCATAGGGAACGCCGGCATACATTGCGGCAAGACCCAGCAGGGCGTGCTCGATGTCGTTGCCGGAGAGGATCGCGACCGGACGCTCCGGCGAGAGATTGCGCGCCAGCAAGGCTGCTGCAATCCGCCGGACCTCCGCCAGGGTCTGGGCATAGCTGAGCGTGCGCCATGCGCCGGCGGCATCACGCTGGGCGATGAAGGTGCGGTCGGGCGCAATGCTTGCCCAGTGCTCCAGCCGCTCCGTCATCTTGTCCGGATAGGAACCGAGCGTCTGCGGCGACCTGAGATAGATCGTGCCGTCAGCCTGCCGGTCGACGACGAACTCATTGCCGCCCAGCCGCACGGCCCGCGTGCGCGGCACAGCCGGTGTCTCTCGCATCGTTCGTGAAGATATCGACATGCCTCAACCTGGCTTTGCAGTCCGCGATCCTGCGCGCCGTTCGGCGTGGTTCATATCCAGTCGCACCAGCGAGCACAGAATCTCACAGTCACGCATGTATAGAGGCGGATGTGAGGCATGAGCGACATCAGCGAGTTGCGCGCCTGGGGAAAAGGAGATGCTGACGCCTGCGAACCAGTCGAGTGCCCGCCACTTCCTGGCTCGCGCCATGGCAGTCGCCGGGGACCCTGTCCAAAAAGCAGCGACCGGCCATCGGGACAGTCTGGGGCTTTTGGCCGGCGCCTGGCAGTGCGAACCCGGAGGCAGCGGTGCGAGGCGAAATTGATCCTTCTCGTTCCAGGAGCCCCGGGCTAGCCTTCGTCTCGAGGAGACATGCGCATGCAAGTTCAGCCTATCACGAGCACCTTCGGCTGCGAGGTTCGCGGTCTCGACGTGGCTGGCCCGGAAGCCGGGAGCGCCTTTTCGACGATCAAGAATCTCATATCGGAGCATCAGCTTCTTGTCATCAAGGACCAATCCCTGACACCCGACGGATTGATGAGATTCACCAGGCTGTTCGGCGAGCCTGAGAAACATATCCTGCGCCATTACACTCTTGCGGACTATCCCGAGATCTTTGTGATCTCGAATGCGGAGGACGACGGCAAGCCAGCCGGCATCAAGACGGTCGGCTACAACTGGCACACGGATCACGGTTACTTGCCGGAACCCACCAACTTCATCATCATCTACGCGCTGGAAGCTCCTGCCGAGGGCGGAGCAACGCTGTTCGCCAATACCCAGCGCATCTTCGAGGAGATGACTGAGGCCGAAAGGGCCTTTCTTCGCGGCCGCGAGGCGATTTACAGCTATCTCAAGCTCTACGACGCAAAGCCCCATTACGGTCCGCCCATGACGCCGGAAGAGCGGGCCAAATATCCTGACGTTCAGCACCCGCTGGTCAACCTGCATCCCGAAACAGGGAAGGAGCGCCTCTATATCAACCGCGGCGACTGCAAGGGCATTACCGGCTTGGGCGATGCAGATGGCCTCGCCCTCGTGCACGACATTTTCGAGCGCATCATCAATTCTCCCTACACATACGCCCACCAGTATGAGCCAGGTGATTTGGTCGTCTGGGACAATCACAGTCTTCTCCATGCCGCTTCGCCCTTCGACATGGACAAGTATACCCGCCGCGTGCACCGCACCTGCGTCGCCGGACAAAGGCTCATTCCAGCTCCGATGAGCGAGCAACTCTCGGCTGCAATGTAGAGCCGAGTACCGCGCGATGGGCGTATTGGGCGGATGCCGCTGCATCCGCTTTTCTCGATCCGGCCCGGCCGATCGGGCGACTTTGCCCCTCGACGCCTGGGTGGCGGCAACCGATGACCACTGGACGGCAGGGAAGCAGCCGAAGCCGACCCTATTCGAAGCCTCCGGTTGCCTCTAAATCGGTTCCTGTCGCCGTGCCGTTGCGGGGGAGTCCGGTTTGATGCTGCACGCCAGGATGCTGCGCTATCTCGACGAAGTTGCTCGCTCGGGGTCAATCCGCAAGGCGGCCGCCAAACTCAACGTCTCGTCTACCGCCATCAACCGTCAGATTATTGCCCTGGAACAGGAGCTTGGCGAGCCGCTGTTCGAGCGGATGCCCCGCAAGCTGCGCCTGACAGCGGCTGGCGAGGTTCTCATCGAGCATGTCCGGAAGACCCTCAAGGACTTCACGCGCGCTCAGCAGAGCCTCAACGCCCTGAAGGGCGTCCAGCGGGGTGAGGTCACCTTCTCGACGACGCTTGGACTCCTTGAGGGGCCCATGGCCAAGGTGGCGCTCGACTTCATCGAGAAGCATCCCCGCGTGCAGATCCGCCTGCGCGGCATGACCGCCGAGGGCATTCTGGGCTCCATCCTGAGCGGCGATGTGTCACTGGGCCTTGGCTTCAACATCAGGCCCCATGCCGGCCTGCGGACCCTTTTCAGCATCAATGTTCCCTTTGGAGCCGTGGTTGGAACCACCCATCCACTCGCGGACCGGCAAAAGGTGCGGCTTGCCGACCTGCTGGCGTTTCCAATGGTGCTCGCCGAGCGCGAGATGAATCTGCGCACGATCATCGAGTTGGCCTTTTCCCGCGTCGGCCATGTCCCGCGGCCCATTATCGAGACGAACTCGGTCGGCGCCATGAAACAGGTCGTCCGCAACGGAGACGCGATCACCCTGCTCAATCCAATCGACGTGGCCGCCGACTGCGCCCAGGGACTGCTGGTCTATCTGCCTCTGGCCGAACAGAACCTGCAGCCTCAGACGCTGAAACTCATCACCCGCGTCAGCGGCACGCTGGACTCGCCGACGAGCCTCTTCGTCGAGCATCTGCGCAACGAAATCCTCTCCACCGATGGCCTTGCAGAGGAAAACCCGGAACCAAAAGGCACCACACCGACGCCAAATTGATGCTTCCCGGGCTGCACTCGGACGTCCTAGCGTCGGGGCTCTATAGCAGCCGCGAATGAGGCCTTTGGTGACGTTTTTCTGGCATGACCTGACCGCACGAGACTTCCTCGAGCTTGATGCCGCGCGCACGATCGCGGTGCTCCCGATCGCCGCGACAGAGCAGCACGGTCCCCACCTGCCCGTTTCCACCGACAGCACCATTGCGGAGGGCATGCTCGGGAGACTGCGCGAGCAGCTTCCCGAGGATATCTCTGTGCTCGTCCTCCCATCGCTTCAAATCGGCAAGTCGAACGAGCACATGCGCTCGGCCGGAACGCTCACTCTTCCCTCTGACGTCTTTGAAGCCCTGCTCACGGAAGTCGGCGCGAGCGTCTATCGCGCCGGATTGCGCAAGCTGCTCATCATCAATTCGCACGGCGGCAACAATCCGGTGATGGAGATCGTCGCCCGCGCATTGCGCGTCCGCTTCGAGATGCTGGTGGTGACCACCCAATGGAACCGCTTCGGTGTTCCAGCGGATACAGTCGACGAGGCCGAGCTTCGCTATGGCGTGCATGCCGGACTGGTTGAGACCTCGCTGATGCTCGCCTTCCGGCCCGATCTGGTCCGTTTCGACAAAGCCCAGAACTTCGTCTCCTCCACCGCCTGGATGGAGCAAAGCTTCAGTCACCTTCGCGCGACCGGGCGGCACAACATGGGATGGATCATCGAAGATTTGAATGCGGAAGGCGCCGTCGGCAACGCCGCAGCAGCAACGGCCGAGCTTGGCATGGCAATTGCTAAACATCAGGCAAGAGGCGCCATCGAATTGCTGCGAGATATGACACGCTTCGATCTGAAGCGGCTGGAACAGCCTGGCAAAGGCCCGAGCCTTGTTGCGACGAGCGACCAGAGCTGGAAGCGAGGCCGCGAGCTGGCCGGATGACGAGCACTGGATACGCCTGAAGCCATGCCGCGCTCTACCCGATCACGTCCGATCCCAGACCGCACGGCAGATCCGTAGAGTTGGTTGATGGCCCGAATTGAAGCCGCGGGCTCAATGTTTGCTTTGCCCTTCGACCCCATCAGACAGAGAGTGTTGAATGCAGACTCACTTCTCACGATTGATTGCCGCCAGCCTTGTCCTCTTGACGGCAGGCATGTCCAGCGCGCTTGCGCAGGAGAGCTTCAATGTCCGCTACTCGTGGCGCCTGAAAGGCGAATACGCGCCCTTCTACGTCGCGCAGGAGCAAAAACTATTTGAGAAGGCGGGGCTCAAGGTCACGCTCGGTGAAGGCGCGGGTGCTCCCGCGGCGCTCGCAGGATTGCTGCAGGGCCGGGAGGACGCCGTCGTGCTGCCGGCGATCTTCGCATTGACGGCGATTTCCAAAGGTATGCCGATCAAGCTCATCGCGCTCTATCAGCCCGTCATCCCCATCGCCGTGGTCAGCTTCCCTGACAACCCCGTGAAGACCCCCAAGGACATGGAGGGCAAACGCCTGCCGTTCTCCACCGGCGATACCTTCGGTTCCTATCTGTCGGTGTTCTGCCGAATCAACAGCATCGACTGCAGCAAGATCAACCAGGTGATGGTGGATGCAAACGTCCGGGCATCGCTGTTCATGAGCAAAAAGGTCGAAGCGATCGCCACTTACGTGAACGTCGACGTGCCGGTGCTTCAGGCAGAAAGCAAGGTTCCACTGACCATTATGGAGGTCGGCAATTTCGGCCTCAAGATCCCGGGCCTTGCTGTGGTTTCCAGCACCGCGCTGCTCGAGAGCAAGCCGGATAAGCTCAAGGCGTTTCTTGCGGCCGTCGACAAGGCGATGGATATGGCGCGCGCCAACCCGGATGCAGCGGCCAAGGATCTGATGGCGAGTTGGCCCGCAGCGCCAGCCGGTCCGCTGGTGACCGAGCAGGTCAAGCAGAGCCTCGCATCCTACCCGGTGATCGACGGACATCCTTCCGGCTGGATTGAGCCCAAAGCCCTGTCGGAAACATTGGCACTGATGAAACAGGTTGGCGAAATCGACGCGATCAAGCCTCTCGATGAGTACTACACCAATTCGCTCTTCGCGAAGAAATAGTCTGCCCAGAACGACCCCTCGTCGCAAGATTGTCGTCCATGAAAGCCAATCCGGTGAGCGCGATCGCGTCAAGGCAACAAACGGCTCTGAGCCGAACCCTGTGCATCGGCGGCGGCCACATCGTTCAAATGGCCCCGTCTGCCCGAACACAACCGAAAGCTTGAACAACGGCCACGTATGACCAAGACCGATATTGTCGAGTTGGCGCCCTTCTCCACCGGGCATGACGAGCGACGGACTCTGTTGCGGCGACGCCGGCGCATGCAGGCCATGCTCGATCGCCTCGTGGCGCCGGCCCTTGCCGTGATCCCCCTTGCCGCCTGGCAGGTTCTCGTTCCGGCATTTGGAATATCAGCGTTTGTCCTGCCCACCCCGCTTGCAATTCTCGAGCGCGTCGCCACCGACTTTCCAATGCTGCTCGACCACATGCGCTTCACGGCCGCGGAGGTGCTGGGCGGCTTTGCCCTGGCAATTCTCGTCGGTGTCCTGCTCGCTCTGGCGATCTTCTACTCCCGCCTTGTCGAGCACGCGGTCTATCCCATTCTGATTGCACTGCAGACCGTGCCCAAGGTGACGTTGGCGCCGCTGATCGTCATCTATCTTGGCTACGGCTGGGGTCCCAAGATTTTTCTGTCGTTTTTGGTGTCATTCTTTTCGATTGTCGTCTCAACGGTGGTGGCGCTGAAGGCGCTCGATCGCGGCTACGTGAACCTGATCCGGTCAATGGGAGGGACAGAGGCGCAGATTTTCTTTAAGGTCCGCCTGCCGGCCGCCCTGCCCGCCTTGTTTGGCAGTCTCAAGGTCGCGCTGACCCTCTCCATCATTGGCGCCATCATCGGCGAATATGTCGCTTCCGAACGCGGCCTTGGCTATCTGCAGCTCAAAGCCAACTCAACTTTCGACACAACGCTCAACTTCGCATCGGTGGTGATGACGTCCCTGCTGGGCGTATCGCTTTACTTCATCATCAATACGCTCGAGCGAATGTTCACAACGCCGCGGCCATCCAACAAATGAATGCAGATCGGACCATGCTTCGCGCCGATATCACAGCCGCGCCGCCGCGCAATATCGGCGTGCCGCTGCATATCGCCAACATCCAGAAGATTTACGAAACCGCCGAGGGTGCGGAGGTCGAGGCCGTCCGTGGCTTCTCCGTCTCCATCGCAGCCGGCGAATTCGTCGCAATCGTCGGTCCAAGCGGCTGCGGCAAGAGCACGGTCCTGTCGATGGTGGCCGGCCTTGAGCCCCCGACAAGCGGTCAGATTCGTATTGATAATGCAGTGCTGAAAGGCCCCGACCCACGGGCAGGGATGGTGTTCCAGTCCGACCTCCTGCTGCCCTGGCGGACAATTCTCGACAATGTCCTGCTGACAGTGGAGGTCAAGAAGCTTCGGCGCGCGGACTATGCCGAACGTGCGGAACAGCTTCTGCACAAGGTCGGGCTCGGTGGATTCGCGAGCAAATTTCCCCATGAGCTCTCGGGCGGTATGCGTCAGCGCGCAGCCATCTGCCGGGCGATTATCCAGGAGCCGGGGCTCCTCCTCATGGACGAGCCTTTTGGCGCGCTCGATGCCCTGACACGCGAGCAGATGATCATGGATCTCCAGGCGCTGTGGCTGAACCTAGGCAACACGGTCCTTTTTATCACTCATGACATTGAAGAGGCTGTGTTCCTGGCCGATCGCGTCCTTGTCATGTCACCGCGTCCGGGGCGCGTTGAACTTGAGCTGAAGATCGACCTCCCCCGGCCCCGGCGACGCACAGGCATCAATCTCGAGCGCACCTTCAACGAAGCCGTCAGCCTCATCCGCTCGACCTTTGAGGCTCAGGGCGTCTTCGCGGTGCCCTGATCAATCCGCAGCGGCGGTTCGACCGCGCCAACCCGGTCATCGTATTCCCATCCGACAGAAACGCTCGCAGGTTCCGGCAGACCGAGTTCAGCGGCGCCTCCCTCAGCGCGTCTTGGCTGGCGTCAGAGACGACTGAACAGCGCGGCAAAGGATCGCCACGGCTCAAGCCGCTGTTGAGAAGGCATAAAGCCGATTTGTGGCGCGGCCTGCCGCCAATCCCCACCCCGGATATACCCGGCCACGGCCCTCATTGCGTGTTCCATGCGCGCTGCTAAGCTCCGGTCACGGAGAGAGGGGGTTGATGCGTGCTTGGGAAGTTGCTGCTGATCTTGGCTGGGCTGATTATCGTCTCGCTTCTATTGGAGGACCTCAGTCGCCCCCAATACCAGGCCTGGTATCTCGCGGATGCGCAAAAGAGGGTCGGCGACGATCGTGTCGTCCATGCAACCCGCAACAGCGATCGCGACACGCTGGCCTTCGAAACCCCGCTGATGGACCGGGCTCTGGCGATGGCCACAGTTCAGGCCGGCAACGTGGCCAGCAACGCCATGACGCTGGGCTACCATACCTTCACGTTTTCGAACGGCACCCGATCCTGGACCTATGACCTCCAGACGAAAACGCTGAAGCCGTAAGGCATTAGGCTAGGTCACTCCCCCATCGGCAACAATCGTCCGTCCCGTGATCCAGCGGGCCTCGGGGGAGCACAGGAAAAGCGCGACACCGGCAATATCGTCGGGCTGGCCGATGCGGCCAAGCGGCGTCGAGGCGACAATGCCCTCACCTCTTTCGGCCAGGATTCCCGCAGTCATCTCGGTCTCGATGACGCCGGGTGCGATCGCATTGACCGTGATGCCCCTTGGCCCAAGCTCCTTGCTCCATGCATGGGTCAAGGTGACGACGGCGGCTTTCGAGGCGGAGTAAATCGAACTCGTGGGGATCGGGCGGAAAGCGAGTGCCGAGGCGAAATTGATGATGCGTCCGCCCGGCACAGTCAGATGCGGCAGCACCGCCTGGGTGACCAGGACCGTGCCCAGCACGTTGGCGTCCAGCATTGCCCGGATGAACGCAGCATCCATGGCTCCCAGCGCGCGATAGGGCGCAATGCCGGCACAGTTGACCAGGATATCGAGGCGGCCAAAACGGGCGACGGTGTCGGCGACGATGCGCTGCACCGCATCGCCGACAGTGATGTCGCCCTGT
>Ga0182746_1001231_pt1 | contig 24890 bp, 24 predicted proteins | sample eDN3rd30CBELigOP_FD_128881 | JGI IMG/M metagenome (GOLD analysis project Ga0182746, IMG submission 128881) | Enriched Organic Plus compost microbial communities from Emeryville, California, USA - eDNA 3rd pass 30_C BE-Lig OP (version 2) (version 2) ... | reverse complement strand
GGAACTCGAGGCTGAGGCGCTGGGTCTGACGGAACACGCGCCGGCGCAGGTCGAGCAGGATCCCCTGCGAGACGCGTGCGGCCGTCCTGACGTAGCCGCTGATCGACAGCCCCGCGACGGCGGCCGCGACCACGTAGAGACCGCCCACCATGAGCAGCGGCCCCCACTCGCCGTGGTCGCGCAGCCGGACGAGCGTCGTGTCGATCGCGGTCGCGATGAGCGCCGGCCCGGCGACCTGGGCGACCGTCGAGACGACCACGAGGACGCCCGCGAGCCACAGGCCCTTGCGGTGCGGCCGCATGAGGTCGCCGAGCAGCCGCAGCGACCGCTGCCGCACGGCCTTCGACTGGGCGCGGCTGAGCCGGGTCTCGTCCTCGTCCGCGGTCCCCGCGGGCGCTGTCGTGGTGGCGCTCATCGCTCGCTCCCCTCGCTCGCCTGCCACGCCCCGATGGCCGTGGCTCCGGTCCGCCCGGCGGGCGTGGTGTCGCCCGAGTCCAGGGCGTCGTCGACGACGGCGCGCGCCTCGCCGCGCGCGACCTGGCGCGCCACCTCGACGTCCTCGGGCGGGGGCGGCGTGAACTCGTCCTCGAGGCTCGAGATGACGTACCGGTAGTGGTCGTTGGTCGCCAACAGCTCGCTGTGCGGGCCGACCGCCGTCACGCGGCCGTCCTGGAGGACGGCGACGAGGTCGGCGAGCGCCACCGTCGAGGGCCGGTGCGCGACGACGAGCGTCGTGATGCCCTCGAGCTCGGTCGCGAGACGCGCCTGGATGGCGGCCTCGGTGTCGACGTCGAGCGCGGACAGCGGGTCGTCCAGGACGAGGACGCGCGGCCGGGCGGCGATGGCACGGGCGAGCGCGATGCGCTGGCGCTGCCCTCCCGACAGGCTCATGCCCTCCTCGCCGATGGTCGTGCCGACGCCGTCGGGCAGGTCGTAGGCGAAGCCGGCCTGGGCGACGTCGAGCGCGCGCGTGAGGTCGGCCTCGGTGCGGGCGTCCTCGGGCGCGCCGAGCAGCACGTTGTCCCGAACCGACGCCGAGAAGAGGGTCGCATCCTCGAACGCGACGCCGACGAGCGAACGCAGGTGCTCGCGCGTCATGTCGCGGACGTCGACGCCGTCGATCGTCACGGACCCGCCGGTCACCTCGTACAGGCGCGGCACGAGCATCGCGAGCGTCGACTTCCCGGAGCCGGTGAGCCCGACGAGCGCGACGGTCTTGCCGGGCGGCAGGACGAGGTCGACGCCGTCGAGCACGTCGGTGCTGCCGGGGCCCGCGGCGGGCGCGTCGCCGTACCGGAAGTGCACGCCCGTGAACGCGAGCTCGCCGTGCGGGTCGGTGACCTCGACGGGCGCCACGGGGTCGGGCAGCGTGTTGGGCGTCGTGATGACGTCGAAGTAGCGGTCGACGGCGGTGCGCGCGTTGAGCGTCATCGACAGGACCATGCCGAGGTCGATGACGGGCGAGTTCACGACGGCCGCGGTCGCGAAGAACGCGACGAGCGCGCCCACGCTGATCCGGCCCTCGGACGCCATCCACACGCCCACGACGAGGGAGACGCCCAGCGTCAGCTCGGGGACGGCCGTCAGCCACGCCTGGAGCTGCGCCTGGATCTTGGCCTTGTCGAGCTCGGTGCCGCGCAGCTCGTCGGCCTGGCGGGCGAACGAGTGCAGGGCGTCGCGCCCCCGGCCGAAGGCCTTGAGCACGCGGATGCCGTGCACCGACTCCTCGACGGCCGTCGCGAGGTCGCCCGCCTGGTCCTGCGACTTGCGGGACACCGCGCGGAACCGGCGCGAGAACGTGAACGCCATGACCGTCATGGGGATGGCCCCGGCCAGGTAGATGAGGCCGAGGACGCCGCCGGTGGCGACGAGGATCCCGATCCCGACGACGATCGTCACGCTCGAGACGACGAGCGTGAGCATGCCGAAGGCGATCCAGCGGCGCAGCAGGCCGAGGTCCGACATGGACCGCGACAGGAGCTGCCCGCCGGGCCACCGGTCGTGGAACGCGACGGGCAGGTCCTGCAGATGGGTGAACAGCTCGGTGCGCAGCCGGGCCTCGATGTTCGTGCCCGGGATGAGGATGAGCGCGCGGCGCGCGGCGATGAGCCCGGCCTCGGCCACGCCGAGGACGAGGACGAGGACGACGCCCCACCACAGCCCGGCCTCGTCGTTCGTCGCGAGGCCCTCGGTGAGCGGGCCGTTGACCAGCCACTCGAGGACGCGGGGCACCGCGAGCGCCGCGAGGCTCGCGCCGAGCGCGCAGACGACGCCGGCGATGATGCGCGGCAGGACGGGACGGATGAACGGGACGAGCCGTCGCATGGACGCGACGGTCGAGAGGGACGCGCCCTCGGCGGCGCGTGCCTGGTCGTCGGTGGGGTGCTGGGTGTCGTCGGGGGCTGCTGTCGGGCGTGGACCGTCCGCGTGGGCGGCAGCTCTGGAGGGCATCAGGAGTGGGTCACCTTCCCGGGTGCTCGGGGTGGACTCCGCAGACGACGACCGCAGGGGTGCGCGTCGGCGCGCCGCCCGGGCGTGAGAGGGATAGTTGCCATTCTTGCACCTCTCACATCGATTCGACCCGGCCTTTCACGGGCGGGTCGCGCGGGGTGTCAGTGCACCGGCCGCGTCCGTCCCGTCGCGACGACGGCGAGGCACACGCCCGCCACGACGACCCCGGCGGCGAACAGGGCGGCGTACGAGACGTGCACGGCGAGCACCGCGAGCACGACCGGGACGAAGAAGCCCACGTACGTCAGCGTGTAGTAGACCGCGGTGAGGCCGGCGAGGTCGTCGGCGCCCGCGATCCGCTGGACCTCGGTCAGCCCCGCCACGAGCAGCAGCCCGTACGCGCAGCCCAGGACGACGGCGGTCACGACGGCCAGCGCGAGGTGGGGCCGCGCGACGGTCCACGCCGCGAGCGCCATGCCGGCCGCGACGAGCACGAGGCCGATCCCGATGGCCCGGCCGCTCCCCCGCGCCACGAGCGGTCGCGCGAGAGCCTGCACGACGACGCCGCAGCCGAGCCCCACGAGGCACAGCAGCCCGGAGTACGCGACGTCCCAGCCGGTGGCGAGCGCCGTCGTCACCGTCGGCACCACGGCGTAGGCGCTCGCGGCGCACCCGAAGACCCACGGCCCCATCGGCACGACGACGCGCACGAACCGGCGGTGCAGGGCCGACGGCACGCGCAGGTCGTCGAGCAGACGGGCCGAGGTCCGCACGGCGGCACGGGTCTCCGGTGCGCGCAGGGCGAGGAACGCCGGGCCGGCGGTGAGCGCGACGTTGACGAGGAACGGCGTCTGCCGCGGCCACGGCCCCCACTGGGCGAGGGCCGCGGCGACGCCCGCGCCGAGCGCGAAGCCGGCCGTCAGGCTGAGGGACGCGCGGCGGGCACCGGCGCCCGGGTCGGCGCCCGGCTCGCGCCGCGAGAGCTCGACGACCCAGCTCGTCCCGACGGCCATGGTGAGCCCGAGCGCGACCCCGCACAGGACGCGTCCGGCGAAGAGGAGCCCGACCTGCGCGTGGCCGAGCGCCAGGACGACCGACCCGGCCATCGCGAGGAACGGCGCCGGCAGGAACAGGGGGCGGCGGCCGTACCGGTCCGAGAGCGGCCCGCCGAGCAGCAGCGCGGGGACGATGCCCAGCACGTAGGCGCCGAGGAGGACGTCGACCGTGCCGGTCCCGTAGCCGTTGAGCCGCTTGTAGAGGACCAGCAGCGGCGTGAACTCGTTCCCGGCCCACGCGACGGCGAACATCGCGGGTGCGACGAGCCGCCACCCCGGCGACGCTGCCCGCGGCCGATTCCCCGGCTCGTCCTCGTTCGCGGCGGCGCTCACGGGCGCTCCCCGAACGCCGTCGCGAAGTGCGCGCGCAGGTGCGTCCCGAACGCGGCGAGGTCGCCGCGCTCGAGGTCGTCCGCGAGCGCGGCGTGCTCCTCGAGGATCTCGGTGCCGACCGCGGGCATGACCCGGAGCGAGCTGCGGGTCATGCGCTCCTGCCGCTCCTGGAGCGTGAGGTAGAAGGTCGCGAGCAGGTCGTTGCCGCCCTGGCCGACGAGCACCTGGTGCAGCTCGGCGTCCAGGCGCGCGAAGTCCGCGTCCTCGCCGGCGGCCCAGGCGGTTCGCTGGCGCGCGAGCACGGCTCGCATCTCGTCCGCCACCCGCGCCGCTCGGGCGGGGTCCTGGACGACGTGCGCGGCCGCGTGCTCCTCGACGAGCAGCCGCGCGTCGAGCACCGCGTGCTGCTCGCCGGGCGCCACGGGGACGATGAGCGCGCCCTTCTTGGGGAACAGGCGCATCCAGCCCTCGGCCTCGAGGCGCAGGAACGCCTCGCGGACGGGGGTGCGGCTCACGCCGAGCTCGGTCGCGACCTCGCCCTCGCTGACGAGCGAGCCGCCGGCGAGGCGGCCTCCGAGGATCGCGGACTTGGTGTGCGCGTAGGCGCGGGTGGCGGCGGACTGGCGGTTGCGGGTGTCGGGCACGCCCTCATCATAGATGCAAGTTGCATCCCTCATGGTCCGCTCATGTCGCTCGGGGCAGGATGGAGCGATGACCGCTCGACACCTCCGTGCCCTCCGCACCGCCGCCCTCGGTGCCACGAGCGCGCTCGCCCTGCTCGCCCTCGCGGCATGCGGGAGCGGCTCGCCGACGACGCCGTCGTCCGTGACGACGTCCGCGAGCGAGCCGGCGCCGGCGACCACGACCGCCCCCTCGCCCACCGGCACGCCGACCGACACCGAGGCCCCGACCCCCACGACCCCGCCCGCCACGAAGCCCCCGACGACGAAGCCGACGACGCCCGCCGCCGACCCGCTCGCCGGGATGAGCCTCGACCAGAAGGTCGGGCAGCTCTTCATGGTCGGCGCCGCCGCGACCGGGCCCGTCCCGGCCACGGACACCGCGATCACGCGGTACCACGTCGGCAACGTCATCCTCGTGGGCCGCTCCCAGCTCGGCGTGACCCGGACGCGGGAGATCGCCGACGCGCTCCAGCGCCACGCGACGTCGTCGGCGACGCACGGACTGCCGCTGTTCGTGGGCGTGGACCAGGAGGGCGGCAACATCCAGGTGCTGCGCGGCCCCGGATTCGAGACCATGCCGACCGCGCTCGTCCAGGGCACGTGGGCGCCCACGACCCTGCGGGGCAAGGCGCACACGTGGGGTTCCGAGCTCGCAGAGGCCGGGGTCAACCTCAACCTGTCGCCCGTCATGGACACCGTGCCGAGCCCGGCGGACAACGAGGCGAACAAGCCCGTCGGCTACTGGCACCGCCAGTTCGGCTACACGCCCGCGACGGTCTCCTCCCACGGTGTCGCGTTCCTCCAGGGCATGCACGACGGCGACGTCGCGACGACGATCAAGCACTTCCCCGGCCTCGGGCGCGTCCGGGGGAACACGGACTTCACGTCGGGCGTGAAGGACACCGTGACGACCGCGGACGACCCGTACCTCGCGCCCTTCAAGGCCGGGATCGCCGCCGGGACCGAGGCGGTCATGACGTCCACCGCGATCTACACGCGGATCGACCCCGACAACCCCGGTGCGTTCTCGCACACCGTCGTCACGGGTCTCCTGCGCGACAAGCTCGGCTTCGACGGCGTCGTCATCACCGACGACGTCTCGAGCGCCAAGCAGGTCTCCGCCTGGAGCCCCGGCGAGCGCGCGGTCAAGGCGATCGCGGCCGGCAACGACATCGTGCTGGCGGGCGTCCCCGACCAGGTCCCCGCGATGACCGCGGCCGTGATCGCGAAGGCCAAGGCCGACCCGGCGTTCATGAAGCAGGTCGACGCCGCCGCGACCCGCGTCGTCACGGCCAAGAAGCACCTGGCGGGCTGAGCTCGGCGACGGGCGGTCAGGTGGACGTCAGGCTCGCTCGCCTACCGTCGCGGCCATGCCGACCCGTCTGCGCCCCATGCCCGCCCCGCGCCCGGCCGGCCCGCGATGAGCGGGATCCTCGACCCCGCCGCGCTGCTGACCGGCGCGGGGGCGTGGGTGAGCCTCGTGATCGCCGGGCTCGTCCTCGTCGAGACCGGGCTGCTCTTCCCGTTCCTGCCCGGTGACAGCCTGATCTTCACCGCCGCCCTGCTCACCCCGACGCTCCACCTGCCGATCGGCTGGCTGATCGTCGTCGTGAGCGTGGCGGCGATCGCGGGCGACGCGGTCGGCTACGCGCTCGGGCGCCGGTGGGGACCGGCGCGGTTCAAGCCCGGCGCCCGGGTGCTGCGGCCCGAGTACCTCGCGCAGGCGGACCACCTCCTCGCCCGGTACGGCGGGCGCGCCGTGGTGCTGTCGCGGTTCGTGGCGTTCGCGCGGACGTTCGTCCCGCCGGCCGTCGGGATGTCCTCGATGCCCTACCGCACGTTCCTGCGGTGGAACGTCCTCGGCGCCGTCGCGTGGGCCACGGTGTTCGCGCTCGCCGGGCACTGGCTCGGGAACGTACCCGTCGTCGCCGCGCACGTCGACCTCATCGCGACGGCGCCGATCGTGCTGTCGGTCGTGCCGATCGTCTGGCACGCCCGCCGCCGTGGCGCCCGGCGCGTGGGGCAGCCCGCCCACTCCTAGGCTGTGCCCGTGGCGGCCACCCCCGGACCAGCGGTCCTCATCGCGCTGGTCGCGCTCGTCGTCGTCGCGGTGCTCGCGTCGACGCTCGGGCGCCTGCACACGGGGCGCTCGATCGTCACGGCCGCCGCCCGCGCCGTCGTCCAGCTCGCGGTCGTCTCGCTGGTCATCGCGTTCGTCCTGCGGTCGCTCGCCTGGTCGCTGCTCTTCACGCTCGTGATGTTCGGGGTCGCCGTCGTCACGACGTCCCGGAGGATCGGCGCGCCGCAGGCATGGCCGTGGGCCGCCGCGGCGATGGCCAGCGGGCTGCTGCCGACCCTGGCGATCATCTTCGCGAGCCGCGCCGTGCCGTTCAACGGCCCGTCGCTCGTGCCGTTCGCCGGCATCGTCATCGGCGGCACGATGAACGCCCACTCGCTCGCCGGACGGCGCGTGTTCGCGGCCCTGCGCGACCAGCACCCCAGCTACGAGGCGGCGCTCGCGCTCGGGCTCCTGCCGAACGACGCCGTCGACGTCGTCGCGCGGCACGTGGTGCCCGAGGCCCTCGTGCCCGGGCTCGACCAGACGCGGACCGTCGGACTGGTGACGCTCCCCGGGGCGTTCGTGGGGGTCCTGCTCGGCGGAGGCACACCCGTGCAGGCCGGTGCGGCGCAGGTGCTCGTGCTCGTCGGGCTGCTCGCCGCCCAGACCGTCACCGTGGGCGTCGCCTACGAGCTCGTCCGGCGGGGAAGGCTCCTGCCCGAGGACCTGCGCACGTCCCGCTGGACGTGAGCGACGCGGTCGCTGCGGCCGGGGCACCGCGCGCGAGGTAGCGCGTTTCGCCCGACGTGGCGCGGGGTCCGTGCTACCTCGGGCGAAGGGCGCTACCTCGCGGGGGGTGCGGCGGTGCGGGGTGCGGCGGCCAGGAACTCAGAGCTGGTGGCCGAGCTTGTACTCGCCCTTCTTCCAGTCCGGGAGCTCGTCGCCGGCGCGCGTGTAGGAGAAGCCGTCGGCGCCGATCGTGGCGGCGAGCTCGCTCGCGTCGGTCCGCGCGACGACGGGTTGCGGGTTCCCGTCGAGGTCGAGGACGAGCGACGCATCGGTGTACCAGGACGGGACGACCGGGTTGCCCCACCAGTCGCGGCGCTGGTTGTCGTGCACGTCCCAGGTGACGACGGGGTTGTCGGGGTCGCCCGTGTAGTAGTCCTGCGTGTAGATCTCGACGCGGTGCCTGTCCGGGTCGCGCAGGTACAGGTAGAACGCGTTCGAGACGCCGTGGCGACCCGGGCCGCGCTCGATGCAGTCGGACCGGCGCAGCGCGCCGAGCTTGTCGCAGATCGCCAGGATGTTGTGCTTCTCGTGCGTCGCGAACGCGACGTGGTGCATGCGGGGGCCGTCGCCGCCCGTCATCGCCGTGTCGTGGACCGTCGGCTTGCGCCGCATCCACGCGGCGTAGACGGTCCCCTCGTCGTCCTGGATGTCCTCCGTGACCCGGAACCCGAGGTCCTGCATGTACGAGACGGCGCGCGGGACGTCGGGGGTGACCTGGTTGAAGTGGTCGAGGCGCACGAGCGCCCCCGGCGTGTACAGGTCGTAGCGCCACGCGAGCCGCTCGACGTGCTCGACGTCGTGGAAGAACTCGTAGGGAAAGCCCAGCGGGTCGGTCACGCGGACGGTGTCCCCGATCCCCTTGACCCAGCCCTCGGCCCGGCGCTCGACCCGGCAGCCGAGCTCCGTGAAGAACGCGACGGCCTTGTCGAGGTCCTCGGGCGTGCGCACCCGGTAGGAGAACGCGGCGACCGCTGCGACCGGGCCCTTGCGGAGCACGAGGTTGTGGTGGATGAACTCCTCGAGCGACCGCAGGTAGACGGTGTCCTCGTCCTCCTCGGTCACGACGAGGTCGAGCACGTCGACGTAGAAGTTCCGGGAGCGCTCGAGGTCTGTGACGACGAGCTCCATCGAGGCACAGCGCAGGATGTCTGGCGGCGGCGACTGCGGCGTCGGGACGGGGTTCTCGCACCGGATCGGGGCCTCCGGGGAGACGAAGAAGCCGGACGAGGTGAGGGTCTTGCCGGTGTGGGTCATGTCATGCGTCCTTGCGTGAGCCCGCGGTCAGTTCGCGCCGAAGGTCGGGTTGTGGACCTTGCCGAGGGTGATGTGCACGGCCTGCTGGTCGGTGTAGAAGTCGATCGAGCGGTAGCCGCCCTCGTGCCCCAGGCCCGACGCCTTGACGCCCCCGAACGGGGTGCGCAGGTCGCGCACGTTGTTCGAGTTGAGCCAGACCATGCCGGCCTCGATCGCGCCGGCCACGTTGTGGGCGCGCTTGAGGTCGTTGGTCCACACGTACGCGGCCAGCCCGTATGCGGTGTCGTTGGCGAGGGCGACGGCGTCCTCGTCCGTGTCGAAGGGGGTGATCGCGACGACGGGGCCGAAGATCTCCTCCTGGAAGATCCGGGCGCGCGGGTCGACGTCCGCGAAGACGGTGGGCGCGACGAAGTTGCCCGTCTCGAAGCCTTCCGGGCGGCCGCCGCCCGCGACGAGCCGGCCCTCGGTCTTGCCGAGCTCGACGTACGACATGACCTTCGCGAAGTGCTCCGGGTGGACGAGCGCACCGACCTCGGTGGCGGGGTCGTGCGGGTACCCGACCTTCACGCGCCTGGCCTGCGCGGCGTACCGCTCGACGAACTCGTCGTAGACGTCGCGCTGGACGAGGATCCGCGAGCCCGCCGTGCAGCGCTCGCCGTTGAGCGAGAAGACCCCGAAGATCGTCGCGTCGACGGCGGCGTCGAGGTCGGCGTCGGCGAAGACGACGGCCGGCGACTTGCCGCCGAGCTCCATGGACAGCCCCTTGAGGTGCGGGGCCGCGTTGGCGAAGATCGTCTTCCCCGTCCGCGACTCGCCCGTGAACGAGATGAGCGGCACGTCGGGGTGCTTGACGAGCGCGTCCCCGGCCTCCTCCCCCAGCCCGTTGACCAGGTTGAACACGCCGCGCGGCAGTCCCGCCTCCTCGAAGATCCCCGCCCACAGCGACGCGGACAGCGGCGTGAACTCGGCGGGCTTGAGGACCACCGTGTTGCCCGTCGCCAGCGCCGGCGCGAGCTTCCACGACTCGAGCATGAACGGCGTGTTCCAGGGCGTGATGAGCCCGGCCACGCCGATCGGCTTGCGGTTCACGTAGTTGATCTGGCGGCCCGGGACCTTGAAGGTGTCGTCGGCCTGCGCGACGACGAGGTCGGCGAAGAACCGGAAGTTCTCGGCCGCGCGCCGGGCCTGCCCGAGGGCCTGCGTGATCGGCAGGCCCGAGTCGAAGCTCTCGAGCTCCGCGAGGCGGGCGTCGTGCGACTCGACGAGGTCGGCGATCCGGTGCAGGACGCGGGACCGCTCGCGCGGCAGCATCCGCGGCCAGGGGCCCTCGGTGAACGCGCGCCGGGCGGCCGCGACGGCACGGTCCACGTCGGCCTGCTGCCCGGCCGCGGCCTGGACGTAGGTCTCGTTCGTGACGGGGTCGAGGACGTCGAACGTGGCGCCGTCGAGGGAGTCGACGGACGCGCCGTCGACGTAGTGCCGGATCCGGTCCGGCAGGTCGGCCGGGACGTGCGGGGCGGGGTCGGTCGGGTGGGTCATCGCGTCTCCTTCGATGCGGTCGTGCGGGGCGCCCGCTCGGGGTGCCGGAGGGTGAGGTAGGCGTCCAACGTGGCCCAGCGGTGCTGCCGGGCGGCGAGCTCGATCTCCAGCGGGTCCGCGCCCCCGGCCACGAGGTCGAGGATCCGCTCGTGCTCGCGGACGGACTCGGCGGCCCGGCCGGGCACGAAGGCGAACGTCGACGTGCGCAGCCCGGACAGCCGGGCCCACCCGCGGTGGACCTCCTCGAGCAGGTAGCCGTTGGGGCAGGCGCGGTAGAGCGCCGAGTGGAACTCCTGGTTGAGCGAGGTGAACGTGCGCGGGTCGAGGTCGCCGGCCAGGAGCGTCATCCGTTCGTTGATGGCGCGGGCGTCGTCGAGGTCGGCAGCCGTCAGCAGCGGCGCCGACAAGGCGGTCGCCGCGCCCTCGACCACCCCGAGGGTCTGCATGACCTCGGTGTAGCCGCTCTCGTCGACGAGCGAGACCCGGGCGCCGACGTTGCGCTCGTGCGTGACGAGCCCCTCTGCCTCGAGCCGGCGCAGCGCCTCGCGGACCGGGACGACGCTCATGCCCAGGTCGTTCGCGAGCGAGCTGAACACGAGCCGGTAGCCGGGCCCGTACTCCTGCCCGACGATCCGGTCGCGGATCCACTCGTACGCGGCCTGGGACTTGCTCGGCGCGTCCGGCTCCGTCTGCGACGTCGTGCCCATGAGCTCCCTCGCTCGCGTCGTCCTCGTGTGATCTCAGATCGTATCCGATCCAGGATCAGGCTTCGCCCTCTCGCCGGCAACGGCGCCCCCCGGACGACGAACGGCGGCCGGCTCCCCGCTCCGGGAGTCGGCCGCCGTCGTCGGGCGCGGAAGTGCGTCAGATGTTGATCATGTGCCCCACGAGACCGTGGAACGCCTCCTGCAGCGCCTCCGACAGCGTCGGGTGCGTGTGCACGTTGCGCGCGAGCTCGTTGGCGGTGAGGTCCCACTTCTGCGCCAGCGTGAGCTCGGGGAGCAGCTCGGAGACGTCGGGGCCGATGAGGTGGCCGCCGAGCAGCTCGCCGTACTCGGAGTCGGCGATGAGCTTGACGAACCCGACCGGGTCGCCGAGGCCGTGGGCCTTGCCGTTCGCCATGAACGGGAACTTCGCGACGGTGATCTCGCGGCCGTTGGCCTCGGCCTCCGCGCGGGCCTGCGCCTCGGTGAGACCGAAGCTCGCGACCTGCGGCTGGCAGAAGGTGGCGCGCGGCATCATGCGGTAGTCGCCGAGCGGCAGCGTCTCCGCGCCGCCGATGGTCTCGGCGGCGACGACGCCCTGGGCCTCGGCCACGTGCGCGAGCTGGAGCTTCGCGGTGACGTCGCCGATCGCGTAGATGCTGGGGACGTTGGTGCGCATCGAGTCGTCGATCGCGATCGCGCCGCGCTCGGTGAGCTCGACGCCCGTGTTCTCGAGGCCGTAGCCCGTGACGTTCGGCGCGAAGCCGACCGACATGAGGACCTTGTCGGCGACGAGCTGGCCGGGCTTGCCGTCCTTGCCCGTGTACGTGACCGTGACCTGGGAGCCGCTGTCGACGACGGTCTCGACCTTGGTCGACGCGAGGATGTCGATGCCGAGCTTCTTGTACTGCTTGGTGATCTCCTTGGAGACCTCCTCGTCCTCGTTCGGCAGCGCGCGGTCGAGGAACTCGACGATCGTGACCTCGACGCCGAAGTTGCGCAGCACGTACGCGAACTCCATGCCGATGGCGCCGGCGCCGACGATGACGATGGACTTCGGCAGGTCGCGCGTGAGGATCTGCTTCTCGTAGGTGACGACGTTCTCGGACAGCTCGACGCCCGGGAGCAGGCGCACGGTCGAGCCGGTCGCGATGATCGCGTTGGCGAACGTGATCCGCTCGGACGAGCCGTCGGACTTCGTGACGTCGAGCGTGTTCGCGTCGACGAACGACCCGCGGCCGTCGTACTCGGTGATCTTGTTCTTCCGCATGAGGAAGTGCACGCCCTTGACGCGGCCCTCGGCGACCTCGCGGCTGCGGTCGAACGCCGCGCCGAAGTCGATCGTGGTCTCGCCCGAGATGCCGAAGAGCGCCTTCTCGTGGTTCAGCAGGTGCGCGATCTCCGCGTTGCGCAGGAGCGCCTTGGACGGGATGCAGCCCACGTTGAGGCACACACCGCCCCAGTACTTCTCCTCCACGACGGCGGTGCGCAGCCCGAGCTGCGCGGCGCGGACAGCCGCGACGTACCCACCAGGTCCAGCACCGAGAACGACGACGTCGAAGTGTTCAGCCACGGGTCCGAGCCTAGGCCACGCGAGGGCGTGCTCTCCAACCGCTCGGACGTGATCTCGCGGACACCCCGCGGACCGCCGGGCCGCGGCGTGCGGTCAGGCGCGCCGTCCGCCCTCCCGCACGAGGTCGACGCCCTGGTTGGCGAGCTGGTCGGCGCGCTCGTTGCCGGGGTCGCCCGCGTGCCCCTTGACCCAGACCCACTGCACCTGGTGCCGCGCGACCTCGGCATCGAGGGCCTGCCACAGCTCGACGTTCTTGACGGGCTTCTTGTCCTTGGTGCGCCAGCCGTTGCGCTTCCAGCCGACGATCCACGACCTCATGCCGTTCATGACGTACGACGAGTCGACGTGCAGCGTCACGTCGCACGGCCGCGTGAGCGCCCGCACCCCCTCGATCACCGCGGTGAGCTCCATGCGGTTGTTCGTGGTCGTGGGGTCTCCCCCGAAGAGCTCCTTCTCGCGGCCCTTCGACCGCATGAGCACGCCCCAGCCCCCGGGACCGGGGTTGCCCTTGCACGCGCCGTCGGTCCACATCTCGACGACGGTCAGCTCGCCGCGCTCGGCGGGCGGGACGGCGGACGGGTCGGGCGGGGTGACGAGGACGGTCTCTTCGGGCACGGGCCCACCCTAGAGGGCGGCGTCGGCCGCGAGCGCCGCGCGGAGCTCGCCGACGACGGCGCGGCCGAGCTCCGTGAAGCCGCGCGTCTCGTCCGGCGCGACCCACAGCCCGAACGTGACCTGGAAGGCGGAGACGATCGTCCCGGCGGCGACGGCGGCCCGGACGTCGGGGATCCCGCGCTCGCGGAAGCCGGCGGCGAAGGCGTCGGTGAGGTGGGCCATCTTGGCGCGTTCGCGCTCCATGAGCTCGGGGTTCGCGTCGATGACACGCTGCCGGCGTCGCGAGAACGGTCGGCGCTCGTCGTCGAAGAAGGTCGCGGCACGCGCGAGGACCTCGTCGGCCACCGCGAGCGGCCCGAGCTCGGGCGCCGTCGCGAGAGCGTCGGCGAGCGCGTCGTTGAGCTTTTCCTGGCCCTGGAACAGCACTTCGCGCTTGTCGGCGTAGTGGCGGTAGAACGTCCGCTCGGTGAGCTCGGCACGCTGCGCGATCTGCGCGACGGACGTCTGGTCGAAACCGCGCTCGTCGAAGAGGTCGAGCGCGGCGGCACGGAGTCGTTCGCGGGCGTCGGGCTGCCATCGGGCCATGACCTCATCCTAGGTGATGTCAGATCCTGCCATCGGTGCTACGTTGAGTGATGTCACATCCTGACATCACTCGGAAGGACCTCCCATGCGCATCTTCGTCACCGGAGCGACCGGCTGGATCGGCTCCGCCGTCACCGGAGAGCTCCTCGCCGCCGGGCACGACGTCGTCGGGCTCGCCCGGTCCGACGCCTCGGCCGAGACGCTCGCCGCGCGCGGCGCGACCCCCCTGCGCGGCACGCTCGACGACCTGGGCGTCATCAAGGACGCCGCCGCCGACTCCGACGGCGTCATCCACCTGGGCTTCGTCCACGACTTCGAGCGGTTCGCCGAGTCCGGTCGGATCGAGCGCGCCGTCGTCGGGACGATCGGCGACACGCTCGCCGGTTCGGACCGGCCCTTCCTGATCGCCGCGGGCGTGGCCGGGCTGGCGGTCGGACGCACGGTCACCGAGGACGACGTCTCTCAGTACGTCGGACCGGACGCGCCCCGCGGGGGCAGCGAGGCGCTCGCCCTCGAGTACGCCGACCAGGGCGTGCGGAGCGTCGCGCTCCGCTTCGCCGCGAGCGTGCACGGCGCGGGCGACCACGGCTTCGTGGCCCAGCTCGCGCACGTCGCCCGCGAGCGCGGCGCTGCCGCGTACGTCGATGACGGCGCCAACCGCTGGCCCGCCGTGCACCGGTCCGACGCCGCGCGCCTCGTCCTGCTCGCCCTCGAGCAGGCGCCGGCGGGCGGGGTCGTGCACGCGGTCGCCGAGGAAGGCGTGCCGATGCGCGACATCGCCGAGGCCCTCGGCCGGAGCCTCGACGTCCCGGCCCGGTCGGTCACGCCCGACGAGGCGCCCGAGCACTTCGGCTGGATCAACCGCTTCGTCACGCTCGACGCCCCGGCGTCGAGCGCGCTCACCCGCGAGCGCTACGGCTGGAACCCGACCGGCCCGACGCTGCTCGAGGACATCGCCGCGGGCGGCTACCTGCCCCAGGCCTGACGCCGCCGCCGGGCGGGGCGCGCCGCCGGGGCCAGGGCCCCGGGACGGCGCACCTCGTCCGGCCGCGCGGGCGCCCGCGTGGTAGGCAGGAGGCATGAACGTCACCATCCTCGGTACCGGGATCATGGGCTCCGCCGTCGCCGGGACCCTCGTCCGGGCGGGACACCAGGTCACCGCCTGGAACCGCACGCCCGCCAAGGCCGTACCGCTCGCCGACGACGGGGTACGGGTCGCCGCCAGCGCCGCCGAGGCGGTGTCCGGCGCGGACGTCGTGCTGTCGATCGTGTTCGACGCCGACGCCGTGCTCGACGTGCTCGACGACGCCGGCCCCGCGCTCACCGACGGCACGGTCTGGGCGCAGGCCACCACGATCGGCGTCGACGGCACCCAGGAGGTCGCGGGCCGAGCCGCCGAGCTCGGCGTGGCCCTCGTCGAGGCGCAGATGCTCGGGACCCGGGGACCGGCCGAGCGCGGCGAGCTCACGATCCTCACCGCGGGCGACCCGGCGCTCGTCGACCGCGCGCGGCCCGTGCTCGAGGCGATGTCCGCGAAGACGCTCCACGCGGGCGACACGGTCGGCTGCGCGAGCGCGCTCAAGCTCGCGTGCAACGCGTGGCTGGCGACGATCACCGCGGGCGCGGCGCAGTCCCTCGCGCTCGCCGCCGCGCAGGGGCTCGACCCCCAGCTCTTCCTCGACGCCATCAGCGGGACCGCGACCGACTGCCAGTACGCGCACCTCAAGGCGGACCACATGATCGCCGAGGACCTCGCGCCGACCTTCACGGTCGACGCGCTGCGCAAGGACGTCGGGCTGATGATCCACACCGCGCGCGCGACCGGGACCACGGTCACGCTGCTCGACGCGCTCGACCGGGTCCTCGGCGTCGCGTCCCTCGACGGGCACGGCAAGGAGGACGTCGCCGCCGTCTACGACGCGTTCACCACGGTCCCGCTCGGCACCGGCGACTGAGCTCGATCGGAAACACCGACACACTGCTGTCGCGCGGCGCGGGCAGGGTCGGGGGCATGGACCTCACCACCGACGACTGCGCCCCGCTCGCCACCCTCCCCGCGTCGCTCCACGGCTGGACCCGCCTGTGGAACGGCGAGTACGCGGTGGCCCGGACGATCCTCTCCCCCGACGTCGCCGTGACGTTCGGCGCCGTCGCGCTCGGGGAGCAGGCGGACGCGCTCCGCGGTCCGCGGGCCATCGCTCGGCTGATCCAGGACTTCCGCGCACGGGTGCCCGGACTCGTCTACCGCGAGGTCGAGGTCCGGGCGTGGCCCGGGTTCGCCGTCGTCGTGTGGGACGTCGACTCGCCCACGCTGCACCGTGGCGGCATCGACACGCTCGTGCTCGACGACGACGGCCGCATCCGCGCCGTCCGGTCGGTCACGGGCGAGCGTGGGTGGCCGCGTGCGACCATCGGCGCGTGAGACGGTCCGAACGCCACCACGCGCTCGTCGACCACCTGCGCGCACGGGCACCCCACCCGGTGTCGGCTGCACGGCTGGCCCGCGAGCTCGAGGTCTCGGCACGGACGATCGAGCGGGACGTCGCCGCCCTCCAGGCAGCCGGCGTCCCCCTCTTCGCGACGCCGGGTCGCACCGGCGGGTACTCCGTGGTGCCCGAGTACTCGTTGCCGCCCCTGCACCTGACGCCCGAGGAGGCGTTCGCGTGCGCCGTCGCGCTCGACCTGCTCCACGGGTCGCCCTTCGAGACCGTCGCCCGGCGGGCTCGCGACAAGGTGGGCGCCGGGCTGCCGTCGTCGACGCGAGAGACGCTGCGCCGCGTCGCGCCGGACGTGAGGTCGCTCGCCCCGGACGGCACGCGGGACAGGTCGGCCGTGGACGGGCTCGCCCGGGCCGTCACCGACCGCCGGGTCCTCCGCCTCGAGTACCGCGACGGCGCGGGGACGACGACGCGACGCACCGTCGAACCCCTCGCCCTCCTCGAGGCCGACGGCTCCTGGTACCTGGCCGGTTGGTGCCGGGAGCGCCGCGCCGTCCGGGGGTTCCGGACCGACCGGATCCTCTCGTCGCAGCCCACCGGCGAGGTGCTCTCCGGCGGCCGCGCGCGCGAGCTCGACGCCGACCTCGCGCGGTGGCGGCCGCGCGTCGTCGGACGCTCCTAGGACGAGCCGAGGAGGCGGCGCAGCTCGCCCTCGGCCGACCCGACCCGGTCCGGGTCGATGGTCGTGCCCTGGCCGTAGAGGTCGACGACGCGCGGGTCGACGTAGCTCGCGCGGGCGATCGCGGGCGTGTTGCCGAGCGCGTCCGCGGCGTCCCGCATGGCTTGGGCGACGGCGCGCTTGCGCGCCGTGACGGTCCGTTCCGGGCCGTGCTCCGCGAGGGACACCGCCGCGGCGACCGTCCCGTGGAGGGTCCGGAAGTCCTTCGAGGAGAAGTCGCCACCGGTCCGCGCCCGGACGTCCTCGTTGATCGTCGCCGGGTCGAGCGGCACCCACACCTCGGTGCCGCCGACGTCCACGGGGACCACGACGCCGCCCGCCGCACCGTCGTCCGGGTCGTCGCGGGAGAAGCCGAGGAGGCGCGCGTCGGGGTCGTCGCCGGACCGCTCGCTCAGCACCCGGGCGAGACGCCCGTCGACGAGCTCGGACTCCCAGAGCTGACCCGACTTCGCGGGGAAGCGCAGGAGCACGTGGTCGTCCTCGACGGTCGCGTCGCGCACCCGCAGCGTCGCGATCCCCCGGCTGCCGTGCCGCGACGCGTACCGCTCGTTGCCGACCCGCAGGTGGGCCACGTCGAGGAGCCGGAACGCCGCCGCGAGCGCCCGGCGGCGCGTCGGCGCGTCGCCCTGGAGGTCACGTGTCACCCAGCCCCGCGCGCCGGGCAGCGCCTCGGCGAGGGCGAGCATGCGGTCGAACTTGGTGCGGTCCTGCCGCGCGCGCCACTGCGGGTGGTAGAGGTACTGGCGCCGCCCGGCCGCGTCGATGCCGGTGGCGAGCACGTGGGCGTTCGGGTGCGGGGCGATCCACACGTCCGTCCAGGCGGGCGGGATCGCGAGCGCCTCGAACGCACGACGTTCGTCGGCGTCGACCGGGTCGCCCGCGGGGTCGCGGTAGCTGAAGCCGGAGCCGGCACGCACACGGTGGTAGCCGGGCCCCGACAGGTTGGCACGTCGCAGCCGCACCCTCACTCCTTCCGCACGTCGGCCGGGTCCTTGTCGGGGCGCCAGCCCCTCCACCGCGGCTGACGGAGCCGCTGGTCGCCCGTCCACTCGGCGAACTCGACCTCCCCGACGAGCCGCGGGCTGACCCAGTGAGCGTCGCGCGCGTCCGCGCGGGGGACGTCCGCGAGGGGCGAGGTCTGGCGCGCGAGCGCGGCCAGGCGTTCGGTGGCGTCGCGGAGCGCCTTGTCGCTGAACCCGGTGCCGACGCGCCCGACGTACCGCAGGGTGCCGTCGCCGTCGGGCACGCCGACCAGCAGCGAGCCCACGAGCCCGGCGCGGTTGCCGTTCCCCGGCCGCCACCCGCCGACGACGACCTCCTGGGTGAGCGCGTGCTTGACCTTGATCCAGGCTCGGCTGCGGCGTCCGAGGGAGTACGTGGAGTCGACGCGCTTGGCGACGACGCCCTCGAGCCCGAGCTCGGCGCTGGTCTGCCAGGCGCCGTCGAAGTCGCCCTCGAACGCGGGCGGCACCTTGACGACGTCGTTCTCAGTGACGAGCGCCTCGAGCCGCTCGCGCCGCTCGCTGTACGGCAGGTCGACGAGCGGTTCGCCGTCCTGCTCGAGCACGTCGAAGAGGAAGAGCTGCGCGGGCACCTCCTTCGCGGCAGCCTCGATCTCGCGGGGGTCGGCGAGGTTCATGCGCCGCTGGAGCAGCCCGAAGCTCGGCCGCCCGCGCCCGTCGAGCGCGACGATCTCGCCGTCGACGACGGCCTCCCCGGCGACCGCCCGCCCGAGACCCTCCACGACGTCGGGGTACCCGGGACCCTGGCCCTTCCCGTTGCGGCTCGTCATCGACACCCGGGCCCGCCCGAGCCCGTCCTCCTGCTGCACGCGCGCGAGCGTCCGGATGCCGTCCCACTTCATCTCGTAGGCCCACTCCCCCTCCGCGCCGCCGACGACGTCCCCACGCTTCCCGAGCGTGGCCAGCATCGCGGTGTACGTCCGCGCCGGGGACGGAGCCCCTGAACGCGACGGGCCCCCCGAACCCGCCCCCCGCCCCCGCGCCCCCGAACCGGACGACGAAGCGGACGCTGCGTCGTCGTCCGCAGAAGGCGACCGACCCGCGGAGGCGTCCGAGGGGGATGATGCGCGGCGTCGTGGCTGGGCCTGGCGGGAGGCCGCGAGGGACGAGCGGCCGGATGGAAGATCCGCGCGCGCATCCCCCTCGGGCGCCGAACCCGACCCCGCGGGCCCCTCGCCCGACCCGACCCCGTCCTGCGACTTCGTCCGGTGGATCAACCACTGGGACTTCGGCGCCCCGTGCGCGCCCTCCCCCTCGCCCTCCCGGGTCCGGATGAGCGCGAGCCGCCGGTCCCCGTGCTGCTCGCCGTGGAGCACGACGATGACCTCGTCGTCCCGCCACTTCTCGAGCTCGTAGGTGCCGGAGTCCCAGATGGTGACGGTCCCGCCGCCGTACTCGCCCTTGGCGATGGTGCCGGCGAAGGTCCCGTACTCGAGGGGGTGGTCCTCGGTCTGGACGGCGAGGTGGTTCGTGCCGGGGTCGGTGGGTTCGCCCTTGGGGAGGGCCCAGGAGACGAGGACGCCGTCGCGCTCGAGCCGGAAGTCCCAGTGGAGGCGCCGGGCGTGGTGCTCCTGGATGACGAAGCTGCGCCCGTCGTCGCCGGGCCGGGGCGCCTCGGCGGGGACGGGCTCGGGCGTGCGGGACGGGTCGCGCTTGGCACGGTAGGTGGTGAGGCTGTCGCGTCCGGGGGCGGCGTCGTGGTCGTCGTCGGCGTCGCCCTCGGGCAGGGCCGCGGCGTCCACGCGCCCGGGCGTGAGCGTGGTCATGGGGTCGCGGCGCCGCTTGATCCGCGCGAGGACCTCCGTGTGGTCGAGCTGGCGGAGGTCCGCGGCGGCGGACCGCGCGAGCTCGCGCCACGTCCGGGGCGCGGCGACCCAGGGGTGGCTGCGACCCCGCAGGGAGTAGGGCGCGACGGTCGTCTTGTTGCCGTTGTTCTGCGACCAGTCGACGAGGACCTTCCCGCCGCGCAGCGCCTTCTTCATGTCCGAGACGACGAGGTCGGGGTGGTCGGCCTCGAGCGCGCGGGCGAGCTCGTGCGCGACGTCGGTGACCTGGGCGCTGGTCTGGCGCCCGTCGAGCGCGGCGTACAGGTGGATGCCTTTGGACCCGCTGGTGACGGGCACGGTGTCGAGTCCCATCTCGTCGAGGATCTCCTTGGCGAGGTGCGCGACCTCGACGCACTCCGGCAGCCCGGCACCCTCCCCGGGGTCGAGGTCGAGGACGAGCCGGTCGGGGTCGTGGGTCGCCCCGCGCGGCCCGAACGTCCACTGCGGGACGTGCACCTCGAGCGACGCGATCTGCGCGAGCCAGACCAGCGTGGCGGCGTCGTTCGCCAGCGGGTAGGTGTTCGTCGAGTGCTTGTGCTCGATGGTCCGGCGCTGCACCCAGTCGGGCGTGCCCGCGCCGAGGTCCTTCTGGAAGAACGGCTGCTCCTCCACGCCGTTGGGCCACCGCTTGCGGGTCACGGGCCGGTCCTGGACGTGCGGCAGCATCGTCGCGGCGACCGCCGCGTAGTACTCGATGACGTCGCGCTTGGTGGTGCCCGTCGCCGGGTAGAGGACCTTGTCGAGGTTGGACAGCCGGATGTCGTGACCGTCGACGGTCACGACCTCGGTCTGCTCGCCGCGCGTGGTCAGCATGCCTGCTCCGCTCTGCCGGGTGGGGTGTCGCTCCCTCGTTGTCATCGTCGGGCACGACGACGGCGCTCGCCCGCCCGGGTGCGCGCCGCCGCAGGTCGGGCGAGACTGGGCGCATGCGGGCGATCTGGTCAGGCGCCGTGACGTTCGGCCTCGTGAACGTGCCGGTCAAGCTGTACAGCGCGACCGAGTCCCACGACGTGCCCATGCACCAGGTGCACGACGAGGACGGCGGACGGATCCGGTACGAGCGGCACTGCGAGAAGGACGGGAAGAAGATCCCGTACGAGCACATCGCCCGCGCCTACGACGACGGCGTGCACACGGTCGTGCTGACGGACGAGGACCTCAAGACGCTGCCGGCCGAGCGGAGCCGCGAGATCGAGGTCGTGGAGTTCGTGCCGGCCGACCAGGTGGACCCGATCCGGTTCGGGTCGCCGTACTTCCTGGAGCCGAGCGACAAGTCCGCGAAGGCGTACGTGCTGCTCCGCGAGGCCCTCGAGTCCACGGACCGGACCGCGATCGTCAAGTTCGCGCTCCGGCAGCGGACCCGGCTCGGCGCGCTGCGCGTGCACGGGGACACGCTCGTCCTGCAGGGGCTGCTGTGGGACGACGAGGTCCGGGAGGCGAGCTTCCCCGCGCTCGAGAGCCCCGGCAGCGTGACGAAGAAGGAGCTCGACCTCGCCAAGGTCGTGGTCGCGAGCCTCGAGGGCGACTTCGACCCGAGCGAGTACGTCGACGAGTACCAGGTCCAGCTCCGTGAGCTCATCGAGGCCAAGCTCGAGCGCGGCGACGCCGTCGCGTCGGAGCGCCCGGAGGCCGAGGGCGAGGAGGGCGGCGGCGAGGTCCTCGACCTCATGGAGGCGCTGCGGCGCTCGGTCGCGAAGAAGCGTGGCTCCGGCGACGACGGCGAGAAGAAGCCCGCCGGCGGTCGGAAGAAGGCGTCCGCGTCGTCCACGGAGAAGCCCGCGCGCAAGCGCAAGACCTCCTGACCCGCCCGCCCCGACACCGGTCGCGTGCCTCGATGCACGATTCTCGTCAACCGTCGCGGCCCGCGACGGTCACCGCCTGCATGATGAGCAGCATGACCGTGACGATCGACGTGAGCCGGGTGCCGTCGTCGGGCTTCGTGTTCGCCCCGTCGCCGCTCGCCGAGCTGGCGTCCGCCGTGCACCTGCTCGTCGAGCCGGCGCACCACCCGGCGCAGCACGGCTGGGTCACCGGCGTCTCGGCGCGCGTCGACCCGGAGCTGCTCGACCGGCTGATCGACGCCGACTACCTGTGGCGGACGTCCCGCGCCGACACCCTGCTCCCGTCCCAGCCGCAGGACTCGCTGGCCGCGGAGCTCGACGTGGTGGACGAGCTGGACGACGAGACGTGGGTCTCGGCGGCGCTCCTCACGAGCAGCTGCGGCGTCGTCCCGCTCCACCGGGACCTCGGGTCGCCCCTGGTCGACCCGGAGGCCCGGGCGCTGGCCCGCACCCGCGCGGCGACGCGGGGCGAGCGCCAGGCCGCGTTCGTCGACCTCGTGCTGGAAGATCCGGCGGCGGTCCGGGCGTCGGTCCGCCGCCTGCTCGAGGACTGCGACGCCGCCTTCTTCGCGGACGCGTGGGAGCAGGTCCGGCCCGCGCTCGTCGCGGACGCACGGCGCAAGCGGGACGTGCTGGCTGTCTCCGGCCCGGGTGAGGCGGTGGCCGCGACGTCGGCGGCGATCACGGTCGACGACGACCTGTCGCGCCTGCGCGTCGACAAGCTGCGCGACGAGCTGACCACGGCCGACGAGCGCGGCATGACGTTCCTGCCGACCGTGTTCGGGCACCCGCACCTGCTCGTCGTCCACGCCCCGGGGTGGCGGCCCGTCGTCCAGTACCCGATCGGGGGCGGCAGCCCCACGGCATCGTCCGTGCCGGTGGAGACCGTCGAGCAACGGCTCCACGCCCTCGACAACCCGCTCCGGCTGCGCCTGGCCCGCAGCCTGATCCGCGCGCCGCGCACCACCGCGGACCTCGCGGCCGCGTGGGGCGTCAGCGCGTCGGAGGTCTCGCGGCACGTCGGCGCCCTGCGCGACGCCGGGCTCGTCACCAGCGTGCGGCGTGGCCGACAGGTGCTGCACGAGCTCGACCTCGCCGCGACGGCCCGGATCGGCCAGGACCTCGTGGCGGCGCTGCTGCGCTGAGGCGCGGGGCGACGCATCGAACTGACGCAGATCGTCGTCCCGAGCCGCCTGGCACGACGATCCGCGTCAGTTCGACGCTCGTGCCCGCGCTAGGTCCCCGCGCCGAGACGTTCGACCGTCTGCCCGCTCCACGACCGGACGGCCGCTTCCTGCTGCGCGGTCAGGTGGTCGAGGAAGTGACGGCGGACGTTGCTGCCGTGCACGAGGACGGCGTCGTCCGCGACGCGACGCCCCTCGGGGGTCAGTGCGATCCCCGCGCGACGACCGTCGGCACCGGAGGCGGTGCGCTCGACGAAGCCACGCTTCTCCATGCGGGTCAGCTGGTGGGAGACGCGGCTCTTGTCCCAGTCGAGCGACTCGGCCAGCTCGCCGACGCGCATCTCGCGCCCGGCCGCCTCGCGCAGCGTCACCAGCACGCTGAACTCGGGCTTCGAGAGCCCGCAGTCGCGCTGCAGGCCGCGCTCGAGCTCGCGGGTGAGCAGCCGCTGGGCGCGCATCCAGGCGTCCCAGAGCTCCCACTCCCCCGGTTCCAGCGGTCGAGCGTCCGTCATGGCACCCACGATAGCAGCGGAGTTGTCATGTCAACTCCACAGCCCTAGAGTTGACACATCAACTCCTGAAGGGAAGACGCATGACGCTCCGCATCGCCCTCATCCTCGGAAGCACCCGTCCCGGACGCCGCGGCGACCAGATCGCCACCTGGGCGCTCGACGTGGCCCGCGCCCACGGCGGCGCCGACTTCGCGCTCGTCGACCTCGCCGACCACGACCTCGGCAACCTCGACGAGCCCGGCAACCCGAACCTCCAGCAGTACCGGCACGAGCACACCCGGGCCTGGGGTGCGCTGATCGACGGCTTCGACGGCTACGTGTTCCTCGTCCCCGAGTACAACCACTCCTACCCCGGTGCCCTCAAGAACGCCCTCGACTACGTCTACCGGGAGTGGAACGACAAGGCGGCCGGGATCATCAGCTACGGCGGCTGGGTCGCGGGCGCGCGAGCCGCCGAGGCGCTGCGGCTCGTCCTCGCGGAGCTCCAGGTGGCCACGGTGCGGGCGCAGCCCACCATCTCCACGCACGCCACGTTCCACACCGGCACCTTCGTGCCGACCGAAGGGCTCGACACCGCCGTGGACGGGATGCTCGACCAGGTGATCGCGTGGGCCGGCGCGCTGCGCGCGGTGCGCGAGGCCAAGAACCAGGAGGCCGCCGCCGCGTGAGGCCTGCGGCCGGCCGCGGTCTACCGGGCTTCCGCCGCCGCGACCGCCTCCCGGAGCCGCTCGACGGCGGCGCGCTGGCTGTCGTCGAGCGCGCTCGCGAGGTCGCCGAGCCCTCGGACGGCGTCCGCGAAGGCGAGCGACGCCGCGACACGGAAGCCCCCGTTCCCCCGGCTCGCCACGGCGGCCAGCATCGCGTCGACCTCCCCGTAGACGTCCCGGTCCTCGTCCGGAGCGTCGTCGGGGGGCATCGGGAAGGCGGCGTCGACACCACACCACGCCGCATCCAGCTCGCGGCGGGCGCGCCGCCGGGAACCCCACGCCGTGCGCGTCCGTCGGTCAGGGCGTCGGGCCACCCCGGCTCCCCTCGCGCGCCCGGTACCGGTCGCTGACGCGGAAGAGGAGGTTCATCGCGACGCCGACGGCGACCACGGCGAGCCCGAAGCGCCACCCCCGGGTCCACCAGGTGAGCACGACGAAGAACAGCAGGACCGCGTTCATCGGCAGGTAGCCACGCCGGTCGTCACGCCTGGTCACCATGCGGGCCGCCTCTCCGTCGCTGGGCGGGAATCTACTGCCGGTGCAGCGCGCACCGCCAGGGCGAACGCGCGGCCCCCCGCTCAGGAGAGCAGCGCGCGCACGTCGTCGGCGGTGATGCCGGACGCGGCGGACGTGCCGCCGTCGAGGACGCTCGCGAAGAGCTGCGACTTCGCGGCCTTGAGGGCCATGACCTTGTCCTCGATGGTGTCCGTCGCGACGAGCCGGTAGACCATGACCTGCCGGGTCTGGCCGATGCGGTGGGCCCGGTCGACCGCCTGGGCCTCGGCGGCCGGGTTCCACCACGGGTCGAGCAGGATGCAGTAGTCGGCGGCGGTCAGGTTGAGGCCGAACCCGCCGGCCTTGAGGCTCACGAGGAACAGCGGCACCTCGCCCGACGTGAACCGCTCGATCTGCTCGGCGCGCTTGCGCGTGCGCCCGTCGAGGTACGCATACCCGGTCCCGGCGTCGTCGAGCCGGTCCCGC
>Ga0182746_1001230_pt1 | contig 24900 bp, 22 predicted proteins | sample eDN3rd30CBELigOP_FD_128881 | JGI IMG/M metagenome (GOLD analysis project Ga0182746, IMG submission 128881) | Enriched Organic Plus compost microbial communities from Emeryville, California, USA - eDNA 3rd pass 30_C BE-Lig OP (version 2) (version 2) ... | reverse complement strand
GGGCGATGAGGTGATGAGGCGATGGCGAGGCAAGCCAGGACTGTACCGCAGCCCGGCGCGCGCCCCGTTCCGGCGCCTTGCCCCAGCGCCTTGGCCCGGCGCTGCACCCCGGCCCCTCACCCCAGCAGCACGTCGGCCAGCAGCACCGCGTCCAGCGCCACGATCAGCGCCGTGGCGGCCACCGCCGCCGCGGCCGGCGCGCCGCGCAGCACCTGCGCGCCCATCACGTCGCGGCGCAGCGCCAGCCACACCAGCGGCACCAGGGCGAAGGGCAGGGCCAGGCTGAGCACGACCTGGCTGAGCACCAGCAGCGCGTCCGGGTCCTGGCCGCCGGTCATGCCCAGCAGGGCCACCGCCACCGACCCGGCCACGATGCGGGTGAACAGCGCCCGCGCGCCGGCCGACCCGGCGCGGCGGCGGAAGCCCTGGCTCAGGATGCGCCCGGCCATCACGCCGGTGATCGCCGAGCTTTGCCCGGCCGCGTACAGCGCCACGGCGAACACCAGCGCCGCCCCGGCGCCCAGGGTGCGGCCGATGGCCGCGTGCGCCTCGTCCAGGCTGGAGACCGCGGCGCCCACGCCGGTCAGCGAGGCGGCCGCCACGATCATGATCGCCGCGTTGATGGCCATGGCCACGCCCAGCGACAGGGCCGTGTCGTTGCGCGCCAGCCGCATGGCCAGCGGCCGCTCGCGGTCGGCCAGCTCGCGGCCGCGCTCGGCCAGCTCGCCGGAGTGCAGGTACAGGTTGTGCGGCATCAGCGTGGCGCCCAGGATGCCCAGGGCGATCATGAAGCCGGCCGGGTCGCGCAGGGCGCGGCCGGGCTCGGCCGCGCCGGCGGCCACCGCGCCCCAGTCCGGCGAGGCGGCGGCCAGCAGGTAGACGAAGGAGAACGCCACCACGCCCAGCAGCACGGCGATGACGCGCTCGTGCAGAGGCATGCCGCGGCCGGCGCGCCCGGCCAGGAGCATGACGGCCAGGGTGCCCAGCGCGGTGGCCGCCACCCCGGCGGCCAGCGGCAGGCCGAACAGCAGGCGCAGGGCGATGGCGCCGCCGATCAGCTCGGCCAGCGCGGTGGCCAGGATGGCGCCTTCGCCGGCCAGCCAGGCCGCGCGCGCCAGCGGGCGCGGCAGGTAGCGGGCGGTCAGGGCGGCCAGGTCCTGGCCGGTGGCCAGCGCCAGCCGGGCGACCAGCACCTGGAAGCCCATGGCGAGCAGGGCGGCGGCCAGCACGACGGACAGCAGGCCGTAGCCGTAGCCGCTGCCGCCGGCGATGCCGGTGGCCCAGTTGCCCGGGTCGATATAGCCCACCGCCACCAGCAGGCCGGGCCCGACCAGGCGGCGCAGCGCCCGGCGCTGGGCGGCATCGGTATTGCTGCAGGATGCCCCGGAGAGGGCGACGATGAGGCCGGACATGCTTGCTCCCAAGAATGGTTCTCATTCTCTGGCCTGCCCTGGTGTTGGTCAAATTGATTGATTTTTATTGACCGATAGTTATATATAAACAGGGACGTCAGCCAGCCTGTCACGATTCCGGCGCCGGGGGACGGCGGCCGATGGGATAATCCCGCCGGAGAAGGCGCAAACAGGCGTCTCGCCGTTCCCAGGGAGAAAAAACCGATGCTAGGTAAATCATTGCGCGTGACGCTGGCGGCGCTGTGCGTGGCGGCCGCCGGCGGCGCGCAGGCGCAGATCACCATAGGGGTGGACCTGTCCACCACCGGCCCGGCCGCCGCCATCGGCGTGCAGTCCAACAACGCCATCCGGCTCTGGCCGCAGACGCTGGGCGGGCAGCCGGCGCGCTACGTGGTCCTGGACGACGGCTCGGACGTGACGCGCGCGGTGCGCAACATGCGCAAGCTCACCTCCGAGGACAAGGTCGACGCCATCGTCGGCCCCAACCTGACCGCCTCGGCCCTGGCCGCGCTGGACGTGCTGGACGAGACCGGCACGCCCATGGTCGCGCTGGCCGCCTCCAGCGTGATCGTCGAGCCGCAGTCCGACCCCAAGAAGCGCTGGGCCTTCAAAATGCCGCAGAACGACACGCTGATGGCCAGCGTGCTGGTCGAGCACATGCGCGCGCACGGCATCAAGACGCTCGGCTTCATCGGCTTCGCCGATTCCTACGGCGACGGCTGGTGGAAGGAATTCAACGCCGCGGCCGGCGGCAACCCGCAGGTGGTCGCCCAGGAGCGCTTCCAGCGCACCGATCCTTCCGTGGTCGGGCAGGTGCTCAAGCTGATGGCCGCCAAGCCCGACGCGGTGCTGGTGGCCGGCGCCGGCACGCCGGCGGTGCTGCCGCAGCAGACGCTGGTCGAGCGCGGCTACGGCGGGCCCATCTACCAGACCCACGGCATCGGCACGCTGGAATTCCTGCAGCTGGGCGGCAAGGACGTGGAAGGCACGCTGTTTCCGACCGGGCCGGCCGTGGTCGCGCGCGAGCTGCCCGACGGCAACCCGGTCAAGCCGGTGGCCGTGGCCTTCGCCGACCGCTACGAGGCGCAGTACGGGCCGGGCACGCTGACCCAGTTCGCCGGCGACGCCTGGGGCGCCTGGATGCTGCTGGACTCGGCCGCGTCGCGCGCGCTGCAGGGCGGCGCCAGGCCCGGCACGCCGGAATTCCGCGCGGCCCTGCGCGACGCGCTGGAATCCACCCGCGACCTGATCGTCCCCAACGGGGTGCTGAACCTGTCGCCCCAGGAGCACCAGGGCTTCGACGAGCGCGCCCGCGTCATGGGCACGGTGCGCGGCGGGCGCTTCTCCTACGCCGGAAACTAGGCAGGCAGGGCGGCGCGGCGGCCAGGACGCCGCCCGGATAGCCGGATTTGGCCGCAATTGCCCCCTGATAAGGCATTTTTGTGCTGCCGTTTCCGTTGCAGCCTGTGATGCTTCATGTCCAATTGATTTGAACAAGAAAGGTTTTATGGCGTACCATTTTTGACTGAACAAGTTAGAAAGGGAGCTTCGCCATGACCAAATCTCTGCGCTGGATGATCGCCGCCTGCAGCGTCGGCCTGCTGGCCGCCTGCGATTCGGGCTCGGGCTCCGATCCCGCCGCGCAAGGCCAGGCGGGCGGCCAGCAGCCGCAGCCGGCGGTGGCCACGGGCGGCGCGCCGGCCGGCAAGTCCACGCTGCAGGCGGCCAAGGAATCCGGCCGGGTGCGCATCGGCTACGCCAACGAGGCCCCGTTCGCCTACATGGACCCGGCCACCGGCCAGCTCACCGGCGAATCCGTCGAAATCGCCCGCACCGTGCTCGGCAAACTGGGCGTCGGCGAAGTCGAAGGCGTGCTGACCGAATTCGGCTCGCTCATCCCCGGCCTGCAGGCCGGCCGCTTCGACGTCATCGCCGCCGGCATGTACGTCACGCCCGAGCGCTGCAAGCAGGTGACCTTCTCCAATCCCACCTACGGCGTGGGCCAGGCCTTCATCGTCCCGACCGGCAACCCCAAGGACCTGCACGGCTACGAGGACGTCGCCAAGGGCGACACCCGGCTGGGCGTGGTGGTCGGCGCCATCGAGGCCAGCTACGCCGAGCAGACCGGCATCCCGTCCGAGCGCGTGGTGGTCTTCCCGGACGCGGCCAGCGCGCTGGCCGGCGTGCAGGGCGGGCGGGCCGACGCCTACGCGGCCACCGCGCTCACCGTCAACGACCTGCTGGCCAAGGCGGGCGAGGGCAAGCTCGAGCGCGCCCAGCCTTTCACCGACCCCAGCGTCGACGGGCAGAGCGTGCGCGGCTACGGCGCCTTCGCCTTCCGCACCAGCGACCAGGACTTCGCCGACGCCTTCAACGGCGAGCTGGCCACCTTCCTGGGCAGCGACGCGCATCGCCAGCTGGTCGAGCCCTTCGGCTTCACCGAGGCCGAGCTGCCCGGCGACGTGACCGCCGCCCAGCTGTGCGGGCAATAGGCGTGCGGGCCAGGGCGCGCGGCCGGCGGGCGGCATGAACGGCGCATCGATAGACCTGCTGCCGCCCCTGCTGCAGGGGCTGGCCGTCACGCTCAGGATCACGGCCGGGGCCGCGCTGCTGGCGCTGCCGCTGGCGGTCGCCGCCGGCCTGGCGCGGCTGTCGGCCTCGCCGCTGGCGCGCTGGCCGGCGGCCACCTACGTCGAGGTATTCCGCGGCACGTCGGCACTGGTGCAGCTGTTCTGGTTCTATTTCGTGCTGCCGCTGTTCGGCCTGAAGCTGCCGGCCATGACGGTGGGCATCGTGGTGCTGGCGCTGAACTCCGGCGCCTACGGGGCCGAGGTGGTGCGCGGCGCCGTGCGCGCCGTGCCGCCGGGCCAGCGCGAGGCCGCGCAGGCGCTGAACATGACGCGCGCGCAGGCCATGCGCCGCATCATCCTGCCGCAGGCCGTGCCGGCCATGCTGCCGCCGGCCGGCAACCTGCTGATCGAGCTGCTCAAGAACACCGCGCTGGTCTCGCTCATCACCATCGCCGACATGACTTTCCGCGGCCAGCTGCTGCGCAGCGCCACGCTGCGCACGACCGAGATCTTCGGGCTGATGCTGCTGCTGTATTTCGCCGTGGCGCTGGTCATCACCGGCGCCATCCGGCTGCTGGAACGCAGGGTGAGGCGGCGATGAACCCGATATTCGACTGGTCCTTCGCCTGGCAGATCGCGCCCGCCCTGGCGCGCGCCCTGGCCATCACCGTGCAGGCCACCGTGCTGGGCATGCTGATGGCGGTGGTGCTGGGCCTGCTGCTGGCGCTGGCGCGGCGCGCGCCCTGGGCGCTGCTGTCCTGGCCCGCGGCCTTCGTGGTGGAGTTCGTGCGCAGCACGCCGCTGCTGGTGCAGATGTACTTCCTGTTCTACGTGCTGCCGGCCGGCGGCGTGCAGCTTTCGCCGCTGGTCACCGGCACGCTGGCGCTGGGCCTGCACTACGCGGCCTATTGCGCCGAGGTCTACCGCGCCGGCATCGAGGCCGTGCCGCGCGGCCAGATCGAGGCGGCCACGGCGCTGAACCTGTCGGCCTGGCGCACGGCCACCGGCGTGGTGCTGCCGCAGGCCATCCCGCCCGTGGTGCCGGCGCTGGGCAACTACCTGGTGGCCATGTTCAAGGACACGCCGCTGCTGTCGGCCATCACCGTGGTCGAGCTGCTGCAGCAGAGCAAGATCATCGGCTCGGCCACTTTCCGGTATACCGAGCCGCTGACGCTGGTGGGGGCGCTGTTCCTGGTGCTCAGCCTGGCCGCGGCCTGGGGCGTGCGCCGCCTGGAGCGCCGCCTGCAACGCTACGGCGGACGGGCATGACGCCGTCGAGCCGCCCCCAAGGGGAATTTCCGGCGCGCGGCGCCAAGAAGGGGACACCATGAGTGCAAGCATCCGCCTCGTCGACGTGCACAAGCGCTACGGCGAACTCGAAGTGTTGCGCGGGGTCAGCCTGGACATCCCTGCCGGCCAGACCGTGTCGGTGATCGGCCCGTCCGGCTCGGGCAAGTCCACGCTGCTGCGCCTGCTCATGACGCTGGAGCGGCCCACCTCGGGCGTCATCGAGATCGACGGCGCATCGATGTGGACCACGCCCGACGGCAAGCCGGCCGGCAACGCCCACGTGCGGCGCGTGCGCGGCAAGATAGGCATGGTGTTCCAGCACTTCAACCTGTTCCCGCACATGACCGCGCTGGGCAACGTGATCGAGGCGCCCATCCACGTGGCCGGCCTGTCGCGCGACGAGGCCGTGCAGCGCGGCCGGGAATACCTGGACATGGTGGGGCTGGGCGACAAGGTCGACACCTATCCGGCGCAGCTTTCCGGCGGCCAGAAGCAGCGCGTGGGCATCGCCCGGGCGCTGGCCATGCGCCCGGAGATCATGCTGTTCGACGAGGTGACCTCGGCGCTGGACCCGGAGCTGGTGGGCGGCATCCTGCAGATCATGCGCGACCTGGCCAGCCAGCGCACCATGACGATGATCATCGTCACCCACCAGATGAAGTTCGCCGAGCGCAGCTCGGACCGCACGCTGTTCTTCGACCAGGGCAACATCGTCGAGGACGCGCCGTCGGCCGAGCTGTTCGCGCATCCGCGCGAAGACCGCACGCAGCAGTTCCTGCAGGCGGTGATCGAGGCGGAATAAGGCGGCGCAGCGCCCCTGTCGCTGCAATGCCGGGACCCGGCGCCGTGCGTGCCTGTCCCGGCTCGCGCCGGCCGCAGATGCGGGCGTGCGCGGCGCTAGCCGCGCCCGGTGCTGCCGAAGCCGCCCGCGCCGCGCGCCGAGGCGTCGAAATCGTCCACCACGTTGAAGGCGACCTGCTGCACCGGCACGATGACCAGCTGCGCCAGCCTTTCCATGGGCTGCAGCACGAAGGCCGCATGGCCCCGGTTCCAGGTGGAGACCATCAACTGCCCCTGGTAGTCCGAATCGATCAGCCCGACCAGGTTGCCCAGCACGATGCCGTGCTTGTGGCCCAGGCCCGAGCGGGGCAGGATGAGCGCCGCGTAGCCGGGGTCGGCCACGTGGATGGCCAGGCCGGTGGGCACCAGCGCGGTGGCGCCCGGCGCCAGCTCCAGCGGCTCGTCCAGGCAGGCGCGCAGGTCCAGGCCGGCCGAGCCGGGCGTGGCGTAGGCGGGGAGATGGGCGCGCATGCGCGCGTCCAGTATTTTCAGGTCGACGGACTTCATGGATGGGGGATCAAGGGTAGCGGGATGGTTGCGAGGCGATCGGCGCGGCGCAATCGATGCAGCGTAATCGATGTAGCGCATCGATGTAGCGCATCGATGCAGCGTGGCAGTGCAGCGCAGTCGGTGCGGCGTAGTCGGTGCGGCGTAGTCAAGGCGCAGCCGTGTCGCGCCCGGCGGGGCGCGCAGGCAGGGTGGAAAGCGGCGGCAGCGCCGGTTGGGCGGCGCCGGCGCTGCGGCGCACGCGCAGCCCGGCGCGCATGAAGATGAAGGCGAAGAGCAGGAAGAACAGGGCGGGCAGGAACTCGTCGAAGGCCTCGCCGCGGGCGAGCGCGTCGCGCATCATGTTGAAGGCGACCACGGCCATGGCCGCCGCCACGCCCAGCATGGCCAGCCCCTGCTTGCGCAGCGCGGCCGCCTTGGCCAAGGTGGGCGGGGCGCCGCCGGCGCCGGCAGCGCCCGGCGCGCCGCCTGGGCCCGCGCCCATGGCGGGGCCGCGCGAAGACGCGCGCGGGACGGCCGCAACGGGCTGCGCGCGCCGGGCCGGGCGCACCTGCTCGCCGGGCGAGGGCGCCATCGGCGGCATCGGGTTGGCGCCGGCGCGCCCGGCATCCGGCAGGCCCGCCGCGCCGCCCGGCCCGGGCGTGGCGAAGCCGCCGTCGGACGGCCAGGACAGCGGCGCGCCGTCGTCGGCCGAGCCGGCCGGGCGCAGCGCGTCGGACCAGCGGGCGCGCTTGCGCGCGGCGCGCGCCACCTGGCCGGGCGAGTTGGCGCCGCGGTTGACCAGCGCTTCTATGTAGGCGACGTAGTCGCCGTTCTTGGGTTCGCCGTACTGGGACATGGATGCGGGTTCGCTCGGAGTCGGGATGGGGTTTGCTACGGGCGCGATCGAGGCGGCGGCGCGGCCTGCTTGCGCTTGCGCGTCAGCGCCAGCAGCAGCCACGCGGCCAGGCTGACCGACACGATGGTGCCGGCGACGATGGCCGTGCGGTCGCCGTTGCCGATGGCCTGCATGCTGCGCCCGGCCAGGTAGCCCGGCGCCAGCATCAGCGGCACCCAGGCCAGGGCAGACAGCACGTTGGCCAGCTGGAAGCGCCACACGCCCATGCGCATCATGCCCGCCACGGTGGGGATGGTGCTGCGTATGGGTCCCAGGAAGCGCCCGATCAGCACCGAGGCGAAGCCGTAGCGGTAGAAGAACAGGCGCGCGCGGGCCATCGCCGTGCGCTGGGTGCTGAAGGGCCAGCGCCGCAATACGCCCGGGCCGATCAGCCGCCCCAGCGCGTAGGACAGCGCGTCGCCCACCACCGCGCCGGCCAGGCCCCAGAGCAGCACGGGAACGGGCGCGACCACGCCGCTGCCCACCAGCCCGCCGGTGGCGATCATCAGCGCCGTGGCAGGGATGAACAGGCCGACGATGATGAGCGATTCGCCCAGCGTGATGAGGGCCAGCACGGGGCCGGCCCAGGCCTCGTTGGCCTGGATGAAGGCGGTCAGTCTGTCTATGTAGGCGTCCACGTCGGGAACTCGCGATGCGATGCGTTATCTTAACGCCTGCTGAACGCCAGCCTCCCGCCGCGGCCCGGCCTGCCGCGCGGCGGGCCGGCGCGCAGGGCGGGCATCGCGCCGGCCGGCGGACGCCGCCGCAGTCCTGACGACAATAACCTTCTGCGATTCATGGATTCCGTTACACAGGCCGTGCTGGGCGCCGGCATACAGGGCGCGCTGCTGGGCCGCCAGCAGGGGCGCAAGGCGCTTTTCTACGGGGCCGTCCTGGGCACGCTGCCCGACCTGGACGTCATCATGTCCTACCCCGACCCGGTGTCGGCCATGACCCACCACCGGGGCTTTTCCCATTCGCTGCTGGTGCTGACCGGCGCGGCCGTGCTGGCCACCTGGCTCGTCCGGCGGATCTGGCCGCGCGCGGACTACGGCGCCGGGCGGTTGTTCCTGGCCGTGTGGCTCGCCTTGATCACGCACCCGCTGCTCGACGCCTTCACCAGCTACGGCACCCAGCTGCTGTGGCCCTGGGAGCCGGTGCCGCAGAGTTGGTCCAGCATCTTCATCATCGACCCGGTCTTCACGCTGCCGCTATTGACGGCGGTGCTGGCCGGGGCGGTGATGGGGCTGCGCGGCGGCGCGCGCCCGGCGCTGGGCTGGACCTTGGGGTTCTGCGGCCTGTACCTGGGTTTCTCTCTGGTGGGCAAGACGCTGGCCGAGCACCGCGTCACCGCCGCGCTGCGCGGGCAGGGCGTTTCGGTCGACGGGGTGTTCTCCTCGCCCATGCCGCTGAACACGCTGCTCTGGCGCGTGGTCGTGCGCAGCGGCGACCAGTACCACGAGGCGGTCAGCGGCCTGTTCGACCGCCACTCGCCGGAATCGCTGGCGCTGCCGCTGAACCCGCAGCTGGCGGGCGCGCTGGCGCAGTCGCCGGAATACGCGCGGCTGGACTGGTTCACCGGCGGCTGGCTGCGCCGCGACGAGATCGACGGCCATCTGGTCGTCAGCGACCTGCGCATGGGCCTGCCCGGCTACTACACCTTCCGCTTCGTCATGGGCGAGCGCGGCGCCGACGGCGCTTGGGCGGCCGTGACGCCCTACCGCTGGCCCAGCGAGCGCGGCGGCTGGCCCGAGCTGCGGCGCCTGCTGGCGCGCATCGCCGACAGCAGCCGGCCGCTGCCGCTGGCGCAGTGGGCGCAGCAGGCCGGGCGCTGAGCCGGGCGCCGGCCTGCGCCATGTCATGGCGGCATGCCTGGCCGGGCGGCGATGCTTCCTGCGTGGCGTGGCCGCCACGATGGGCGGCGAGCGCGCCGCGAGCTTGACGCACGTCAAGCAGGACAGGGTTCCGCCCTGTCACCCTGTCCATTCAACATTTTCTTGCATGGAGAGGAAGAACATGACGAAGCGTATCGCACGCGCCCACGCGGCGCTGGGCGCCGGCCTGCTGGCCGCATCGCTGCTGGCCCCGGCCGCCATGGCCCACGAGGCGGGCGACTGGCTGCTCAAGGTCGGGGCCACGCAGGTCCGGCCCAAGTCCGACAACGGCAGCGTGCTGGGCGGCACGGTGGACCTGGACGTCGACAACGACGTCAAGCCTTCGTTCACCGTCACCTACATGGCCACCCGCAACATCGGCATCGAGCTGCTGGCCGCCTGGCCCTTCGAGCACGATGTGGACGGCAGCGGCCTGGGCACCATCGGCCGCACCAAGCACCTGCCGCCCACCCTCAGCGTGCAATGGCACTTCCTGTCCGACAGCCGCGTGCAGCCCTACGTGGGCGTGGGCCTGAACTACACCACCTTCTTCGACACCAAGGGCCGCGGCGCGCTGGCCGGCGCCGACCTGGACCTGGGCGATTCCTGGGGCATCGCGGGGCAGGTGGGCCTGGACGTCAAGCTCAACGAACGCTGGTTCCTGAACGCCGACCTGCGCTACATCGACATCTCGTCGAAGGTGAAGGTGGACGGCCAGCGCGTCGGCACCGCCCGCATCGACCCGTGGGTGGCCACGGTGGCGGTCGGGTATCGGTTCTAGGCCCTTCAGCGCCCCATCCGCTGCGCGATCTCGGCCACCAGGCGCCGCGCGGCGGCCAGCTTGGACGAGGCGGGCAGGGGATGGCGGCCGCGGTCGTCGTAGAGCACCAGCTCGGTCGAGTCCGCGTCCATCGCCTCCTGCGCCAGGTTGCCCACCAGCAGCGGCAGGCGCTTGCGCAGGCGCTTGGCCTCGGCGTGCTCGTCCAGCTTTTCCGTTTCCGCCGCGAAGCCCACGCACCAGGGGCCGCCGTCCAGCGCGGCGACCTCGGCCAGGATGTCGGGGTTGGGCTCGAACTCCAGCGCGGGCGGGCCGCCGGCGCCGGTCTTCTTGATCTTGTTCGGGCTGGCGTTGCGCACCCGCCAGTCGGCCACCGCCGCCACCGCGACGAACAGGTCGGCATCGCGCGCCTGCGCCATGACGGCGTCGAGCATCTGCCGCGCCGTCAGCACCGGCACCACCGCCACGCCGCGCGGCGGCGGCAGCGCCGTGGGGCCGCTGACCAGGGTGACCTCGGCGCCGGCCTCGCGCGCGGCGCGCGCCAGCGCATAGCCCATCTTGCCCGAGGACCGGTTGCTCAGCACCCGCACCGGGTCTATCGGTTCGGACGTGGGCCCGGCCGTCAGCAGCACGCGCCGGCCGGCCAGCACCTTGGGCTGGAAGAAGGCGGCCAGGTCGGCCAGGATGTCGTGCGGCTCCAGCATGCGGCCGTCACCGACCTCGCCGCAGGCCTGGTCGCCCGAGTCCGGCCCCAGCACCGCGATGCCGTCGGCGCGCAGCTGCGCCACGTTGCGCTGGGTGGCCGGGTTGGCCCACATCTCGCGGTTCATGGCCGGCACCACCAGCAGCGGACAGTTGCGCGCCAGGCACAGCGTGGCCAGCAGGTCGTCGGCCAGGCCGTGCGCCAGCCTGGCCATGAAGTCGGCCGAGGCCGGCGCGACCAGGATGGCGTCGGCCCCGCGGCTGAGTTCGATGTGCGCCATGTTGTTGGCGATGCGCGCGTCCCAGGCGTCGCTGTAGACCGGCCGGCCCGACAGGGCCTGCATGGTGATGGGCGTGATGAAGTGCTGCGCAGCCTCGGTCATGACCACGTCCACCTCGGCGCCCTGGTCCTGCATGCGGCGCAGCAGTTCGGCGCTCTTGTAGCAGGCGATGCCGCCGGTCAGTCCGAGGACGATGCGTTTGCGGGCGAGGTCTTGCATGGCTGGGGCGCGAGTGGCTGATGCCGCCATTATGCGGCAAAGCCGATGCGGCCGGCGACGCGGTGCCGGCCGCTCCCTGCGCGGCGGTGCCTGGGACCCAGGCAGGCGCCCCGGCAGGAACCCCGGTGCCTGCGCCTAGCCCTGCTTGCGGCCGGCGCGCTCGCGGCGCGCGCGCAGCAGCTCGTCGGCCACCAGCAGCACCGCGCCGCAGGTGATGCCGATGTCGGCGATGTTGAAAGCCGGGTAGTACCAGTCGCGCCAGTAGAACAGCAGGAAGTCGATCACGTGGCCGTGCAGGGTGCGGTCGATCACGTTGCCCAGCGCGCCGCCCAGGATCAGCGCCAGCGACAGGCTGAAGCGGCGCTCGCCGCGGTGGCGGTGCAGCAGCCACAGGATGAAGCAGGCCGCCGCTGTGCCCAGCGCCGTGAACAGCCAGCGCTGCCAGCCCGCCTGGTCGGCCAGGAAGCTGAAGGCCGCGCCGCGGTTGTACAGCAGCGTGAAGTCGAAGACGGGCAGCACGGCGATGCGCTGGCCGTAGTCCAGCGCGGCGTCGAAATAGGCCTTGCTGAGCTGGTCGGCGGCGATGATGCCCGCCGCCAGCAGCAGCCAGGGCCAGACGGCGGCGCGCGGCCGCAGGGGCTGGGCGTGCGCGGCGGCGCTCATCCTAGGCTGCATTGCGCGGTTCGCCGGAACCGAACAGGTTGGACACGCAGCGTCCGCAGATCTCCGGGTGCGCCGGGTCGGCGCCCACGTCGGCGCGCCAGTGCCAGCAGCGCTCGCACTTGCGGTGCGCCGACGGCGCGATGCGGATGTCCAGCTCGCCCTGGCCGGCGTGCAGCGTGGCGCGCGAGACGATCAGCACGAAGCGCAGGTCGTCGCCCAGGCTGGCCAGCAGGGCGTGGTCCTCGCCCGAGGCGGTCAGGTCCACTTCGGCCTGCAGCGACGAGCCGATGCCGCCCTTGCTGCGCACGTTCTCCAGCGCGCGCAGGACCTCGGCGCGGATGGCGCGCAGGCGGTCCCACTTGGCCAGCAGCGCGTCGGCGCCGGCCGCGGCCGGCAGCTCGTGGTAGAGCTCGGTGAAGATGGTGAGCGCGCCGCCCGGCCGCGCGCCGGCCAGCGTGGTCCTGCAAAGCTCGCGCCAGGCTTCCTCGGCCGTGAAGGACAGGATGGGCGCCATCACCTTGAGCAGGGCCTGGGTGACGTGGGCCAGCGCCGTCTGCGCCGAGCGCCGCGCCCGGCTGTCGGGCGCGGTGGTGTAGAGCCTGTCCTTGAGCACGTCCAGGTAGAAGGCGCCCAGGTCCTCCGAACAGAAGGTCTGCAGGCGCGCGACGGCCGGGTGGAAGTCGTAGCGCTCGTAGTGGGCCAGCACGTCGGCCTGCATGCGCGCGGTCATGGCCAGCGCGTAGCGGTCGATCTCCAGCAGCTCGCTTTCCGGCACGCCTTGCGCGGCGGCGTCGAAGTCGGCCAGGTTGGCGAGCAGGAAGCGCAGGGTGTTGCGGATGCGGCGGTAGCCTTCCACCACGCGCTTGAGGATTTCGTCCGAGATGGACAGCTCGCCCGAATAATCGGTGGCGGCCACCCACAGGCGCAGGATTTCCGCGCCCAGCGAGTCCGACACCTTCTGCGGGGCGATCACGTTGCCCACCGACTTGCTCATCTTGCGGCCCTGGCCGTCGACCACGAAGCCGTGCGTGAGCAGGGCCTTGTAGGGCGGCTGGCCGTACAGCATGCAGCCGGTCAGCAGCGACGAGTGGAACCAGCCGCGGTGCTGGTCCGAGCCTTCCAGGTAGAGGTCGGCCGGCCAGGCCAGCGAGTCGCCGTGCGAGCCGGGGCGGGCGTGGTCCTTGCCGCCCAGCACGGTGGCGTGGGTGGTGCCGGAATCGAACCACACGTCCAGCGTGTCGCGGTTCTTTTCGTAGTGCTCGGCGTCGTCGCCGATCAGCTCGCGCGCGTCCAGCGCCTGCCAGGCCTCGATGCCGCCCTGCTCGACGCGCTGGGCGACCTGTTCAAGCAGTTCCAGCGTGCGCGGGTGCAGCTCGCCGGTCTCCTTGTGCACGAAGAAGGCCATGGGCACGCCCCACTGGCGCTGGCGCGATAGCGTCCAGTCCGGCCGGTTGGCGATCATGGCGTGCAGGCGCGCGCGGCCCCAGGCGGGGTAGAAGGCGGTCGCCTTGATGCCGGCCAGGGCCGATTCGCGCAGGGTGGGGGCGCCGTCGGCGGGGACGACGTCCATGCCGGCGAACCATTGGCTGGTGGCGCGGTAGATGATGGGCGTCTTGTGGCGCCAGCAGTGCATATAGCTGTGCGCGTGCTTTTCCGCGTGCAGCAGCGAGCCGGCCGCGCGCAGCGCCTCGACGATCTTCGGGTTGGCGTCCCAGATGAGCTGGCCGCCGAACAGCGGCAGGCCGTCGGCGTAGCGGCCGTCGCCCAGCACGGGGCTGAGGATGTCGGCGTCGGCCAGGCCGTGCGCCTTGCAGGACTCGAAGTCCTCGATGCCGTAGGCGGGCGCGGAGTGGACCACGCCGGTGCCGGTGTCCAGGGTGACGTAGTCGCCCAGGTAGATGGGCGAGAGCCTGTCGTAGCCCGCGTCGGCCTTGGCCAGCGGGTGGTGGAAGGCCAGGCCCGCCAGCTCGCGGCCGGGCGCCGTGGCGATGACTTCGCCCTGCAGCCCCCAGTGCTCCAGGCAGGCGGCCACGCGCTCGCGCGCCAGCAGCAGCAGCGGGCCGTGCGCGGGCGCGGGGGTGACGCGCACCAGCGCGTATTCCAGTTCGGGGTGGGCGTTGAGCGCCTGGTTGGCCGGGATGGTCCAGGGCGTGGTGGTCCAGATGACGATGGCGCCGTCCTCGACCGAATCCAGGCCGAAGGCGCGCGCCAGGCCGGGCTTGTCGGCGAAGGGGAAGGCCACGTCCACCGCCGGGTCGCTGCGCTCGGCGTATTCGACCTCGGCCTCGGCCAGCGCCGAGCCGCAGTCGAAGCACCAGTTGACCGGCTTCAGGCCGCGGAAGACGTAGCCCTTTTCCATGATGCGGGCGAGCGCGCGGATCTCGTCCGCCTCGTTGCCGTGGTTCATGGTCAGGTAGGGGCGGTCCCAGTCGCCCAGCACGCCCAGGCGCTTGAAGTCCTTCTTCTGGCGCTCGATCTGCTCCAGCGCGTAGGCGCGCGCCTTGGCCTGCACCTCGGCCACCGGCAGGTGCTTGCCGTATTTCTTCTCGATCTGGATCTCGATCGGCATGCCGTGGCAGTCCCAGCCCGGCACGTAGTGCGCGTCGTAGCCGGCCATGCTGCGGCTCTTGACGATGATGTCCTTCAGGATCTTGTTGACCGCGTGGCCGATGTGGATGTCGCCGTTCGCGTAGGGCGGGCCGTCGTGCAGCACGAAGCGCGGGCGGCCGGCGCTGGCCGCGCGGATCGCCTGGTAGATGCGCTTTTCCTCCCATTCGGCCACCCAGCCGGGCTCGCGCCGGGCGAGATCGCCGCGCATGGGGAAGGCGGTATCGGGCAGGTTGAGGGTTTTTTTATAGTCCATGAACGGCGAAATAGGCGCGCGCATTGCGCTCGTCGCGAGCGATGGCGGCGGTCAGCGTGGGAAGGTCGGGGAACTTTTCTTCGTCCCGCAGCTTGTGCAGGAATTCGACGCGCACGAGTGTACCGTAAGCATCCACGGTGGCATCGAGCACGTGGGCCTCCAGCAGCACCCGGCCGCTGTCCTCCACGGTGGGGCGCACGCCCAGGCTGGCCACCGCCGGCAGCGGCCGTTCGGCCAGGCCGTGCACGGCCACCACGTAGATGCCCGAGCGCGCCGCGCAGCGCGGCGCCACGCGCAGGTTCAGGGTCGGGTAGCCGAGCGTGCGGCCGAGCTTGCGGCCGTGGATGACATGGCCGCTGACGGCGTAGTTGTGGCCCAGCAGCTGGGCGGCGTGCTCCAGGTCGCCCACGGCCAGCGCCGTGCGCACTTCCGAGCTGGAGACGCGGTGGCCGTGCGCGTCGGTGACGTCGGGCAGGGTGGCGACCTCGAAGCCGTGGCGCCGGCCGGCCTCGCGCAGCAGGGCGACGTCGCCGCTGCGCCGGTGGCCGTAGCGGAAGTCTTCGCCCACCATCAGCCAGCGCGTCTGCAGGCCGGCCACCAGCAGTTGCTGCACGAAGGCGTCGGCCGACATCTCGGCCAGGCGGCGGTCGAAGCGCTCCAGCACCACCTGGGCGATGCCGTGGCGCGCCAGCCCGGCCAGCTTGTCGCGCAGCCCGGAGATGCGGGTGGGCGCCAGCTCCGGCCGCTGCGCCTGCAGCGCGAAGTATTCGCGCGGGTGCGGCTCGAAAGTCATCACCGTGGGGACCAGGCCGCGTTCGTCGGCGGCGCGGCGCAGTTCGGCCAGGATGGCCTGGTGGCCGCGGTGCACGCCGTCGAAATTGCCTATGGTCAGGGCGCAGGGCGCGCGCAGGCGCGCCGGCGGCTGGGAACGGTGGATGCGCAGCATGGGTTTCACGCCCGACAGTTTACAATTTCGGGTTGCCCGCCATTGGAACCGATATCTTGTCCGCCATCATTTCCGCCAGCGGCCGGCGCCGCGGCCCGGCCCGCTTCGTCATCCTGATATCCGGGCGCGGCAGCAACATGCAGGCGCTGGTCCAGGCCTGCGCGGCCGAAGCCTGGCCGGCCGAAATCGCCGCCGTGATCGCCAGCCGCGCCGACGCCGAAGGCCTGGCCTGGGCGGCCGGGCAGGGCATCGCCACCGCGGCCGTGGCCCACCGCGACTATCCCAGCCGCGAAGCCTTCGACGCCGCGCTGGCCGAGCGCATCGACGCCTACGATCCCGACTGGGTCCTGCTGGCCGGCTTCATGCGCGTGCTGACGCCGGGCTTCGTGCAGCGCTACGCGGGGCGGCTGGTCAACATCCATCCCTCGCTGCTGCCGGCCTTCCCCGGCCTGCACACGCACGCCCAGGCGCTGGCCGTGGGGGTGCAGGCGCACGGCTGCACGGTGCACTACGTGACGCCGGTGCTGGACCACGGGCCCATCATCGCCCAGGGCGTGGTGCCCGTGCTGGCCGGCGACACGCCGGAAAGCCTGGCGGCGCGCCTGCTGGGCATGGAGCACCGCGTCTACCCGCAGGTCGCCCGCTGGCTGGCCGAGGGCCGCGTGCGGCTGGGCGCCGACCAGCGGGTGGAAGTCGAGGGCGTGGCGCAGCGCCTGTTCGCCATGCAAAAGGAGACGGCCGATGAGCGCGAATGACGCAGGCAAGCGCCGCGGCGCGCCGGCAGCCAGGGGCGATGGCGTGCGCAGGGATGGCAGGACGGGCAGGAGCGCGAATGCAGGCAGGAGCGGCGGCGTAGGCAGAGGCGACGGCGCAGGCAGGAGCGGCAGCCCTGGCAGGAGCGATGGACCTGGCAGGAGCGGTGGCCCCGGCAGGGGCGCCAGCGCGGGCGGTGGCAGGGAGGGCGGCGCGGCGCGGCCGCCAGGCCGCCAGGGCCCGGGCCGGCCGGCTGGCGGCGGGGCGGCCGGCGCTTCCCGCGCGGCGCCGCAGCGTCCGCAGGCGCCGCGCATCGCCGTGCGCGTCGAGCAGGTCCAGCAGGTGCTGGGCGAAATCCTGCAATGGCAGTATCCCGCCGACGCCGTGCTGTCGCACTGGCTGCGCGCGCATCCGGGCCTGGGCGGGCGCGACCGCGGCGAACTGGCCGAGGCCGTCTACGACACGCTGCGGCACCTGCGCCGCTACCGCCAGTACGCCGAAAGCGGCAGCGGCCCGGCCGCGCGCCGGCTGGCGCTGCTGGGACTGGCCGCGACGCTGGGCATGGAGGCCCTGGAGCCCGCCCTGGCCGCCGACGAGGCGCAGTGGCTGGCGCGCGTGCGGCGCATCGCCCTGGACACCCTGCCGCGCGCCGTGCGCCACAGCCTGCCCGACTGGCTGGACGAGCGCCTGGCCGCGCTGCCCGAGCCGGATGCCCTGGCCGCGGAACTGAACCGCCCGGCCGGGCTGGACATCCGCGTCAATCCCATGACCGCCCGGCGCGAGGAGGTCCTGGCGGCCCTGCGCGACGGCCCTGCCGCCCGCCACGACCCGCGGCCCACGCCGTATTCGCCCTGGGGTATCCGGCTGGCCGGCCGGCCGGCGCTGAACCGCTGGCCGCTGTACGAAAACGGCGCCGTCGAGGTCCAGGACGAGGGCAGCCAGCTGCTGGCCCTGCTGGTCGCGCCGCGCCGCGGCGAGATGATCATCGACTTCTGCGCCGGCGCGGGCGGCAAGACCCTGCTGCTGGGCGCGCTGATGCGCTCGACCGGGCGCCTGTACGCCATGGACGTGTCGGCCGCGCGGCTGGCGCGCGCCAAGCCCCGGCTGGCGCGCAGCGGCCTGTCCAACGTGGCCACGGTGGCCATCTCCGGCGAGAACGACGCGCGCGTCAAGCGCCTGGCCGGCAAGGCCCACCGGGTGCTGGTGGACGCGCCGTGCAGCGGCGTGGGCACGCTGCGGCGCAATCCCGACCTGAAGTGGCGCCAGCACCCGCAGGCGCTGGCCGAACTGGGCGCCCTGCAGGCGCGCATCGTCGACGCTGCGGCGCGCTGCGTGGCGCCCGGCGGCCGACTGGTCTACGCCACCTGCAGCCTGCTGCGCGAGGAGAACGAGGACCAGGCCGAGGCCTTCCTGGCCCGCCACCCGGGCTTCCGCCTGCTGGACGCGGGCGAGATACTGGCCGGGCGGGTGGAAGGCCTGGATATGCCCGGCCCCTACCTGAGCCTGCGCCCGGACGTGCACGGCACCGACGGCTTCTTCGCGGCGGTGTTCGAGCGCGCCGGCAAGGAAGAAGCGGCGCGCGGGGCCGCGGCGGCGGAAGAGGCGGCGGAAGAGGCCGTGGAAGAGGCGGGCGGCGAGGCGGGTCCGGCGGATGCCGTGGAGCCGGGCGAGGCTGCGCCGGGCGATCCGCTTGCGGCCGGAGCCCCGCCGGAGCCTGCCGCCCCTACGGCCGAACGGTGACGCGCCCGCGGAACACCCGCGAGCCGAGCTGGCCGGACTGGTAGAAGACCCGCCAGGACACTTCTTCCTCGCCGCGAGCGTCGGCCGCGGCGCGGTAGACCACCTGCGCGACGGGCGCGCGCAGGCGCAGGCAGCGCGGCTCGTCGCCGATCGCGGCGGGGCCGCTGCGGCGCACCGTCAGCGAGCCCTGGCGCGGCGCCTGCACGATCTGCACCGACGGCGCGCGCAGGGCGGCGCAGTCGCCGGTGCGCGGGTCGTGGCGGGCCTCGTAGTAGGTGCCCAGCACGATTTCCCGGCCGGGCTCGGCCTGCCAGGCCAGCGGCGGCTGCCGGGCCGGGGCGGGCGCGCCGGCGAGCAGCAGCGCGGCCGCCGCCAGGCAGGCGGCCAGGCGATGGACGGGACGGGCCGGCGGGCGGGCGGGCGCGCCGCCGGACGCCCTGCCCGGGCGGGGCGGGGCGCCGGCCCGGGCGGAAGGCCCGCAGCGTAGTCTTTTGAAACAGGGACGCATATCCGGCAGTCGCGCCGGCGTCCCCGCCGGGCCCGCGGAAGGCCCCGGCCGAAGCGCCGGAAAACCAAGCTTAATCATTGATCTTACTCAAAAACTATTTTGCAACCCTACTGTCATAGGGGTGTCGGGTAGGCTAAACTGCCACCTAGTTTCATCACGGGACCCAACCTACATGGATGCCTTGCTTTCCTTCGCCGCCGGCGGCCTGCTGCAAGCCGAATGGTGGCAGATCGTGCTCGTCACGCTGGTGCTCACCCACATCACCATCGTATCCGTCACGATTTTCCTGCACCGCAGCCAGGCCCACCGGGGGCTGGACCTCCACCCGGCCGTCGCCCACTTCTTCCGCTTCTGGCTGTGGATGACCACCGGCATGGTCACCAAGGAATGGGTGGCCATCCACCGCAAGCACCACGCCAAGTGCGAACGCGAAGGCGACCCGCACTCGCCCATGCTGTACGGCATCGGCCGCGTGCTGTTCCGCGGCGCCGAGCTCTACCGCGAGGAAGCCGCCAACGCCGAAACCCTGTCGCGCTTCGGCCACGGCACGCCGGACGACTGGCTCGAGCGTAACCTCTACGCGCGCCGCACCACGCTGGGCATCTTCACCATGCTGGGCATCGACCTGGTCCTGTTCGGCGCCGCCGGCCTGACGGTCTGGGCCGTGCAGATGGCCTGGATCCCCTTCTGGGCGGCCGGCGTGGTCAACGGCATCGGCCACTACTGGGGCTATCGCAACTTCGCCAGCCCGGACACCAGCACCAACGTCTTCCCGGTCGGCGTGCTGATCGGCGGGGAAGAGCTGCACAACAACCACCACGCCTACGGCACCTCGGCCAAGTTCTCCAGCAAGTGGTACGAGTTCGACATCGGCTGGATGTACATCCGCCTGCTGCAGGCGCTGGGCCTGGCCCAGGTCAAGAAAGTGGCGCCCAAGCTCAAGCTGGATTCCGCCGGCAAGCCGGTGGCCGACCTGGCCACGCTGCGCGGCGTGATCACCCACCGCTACGAGATCATGGCCCGCTACACCGCGCTGATGCGCCGTGCCGTGCGCGACGAAATGTCCCGCCTGCGGCCCACCCGGCAGGCCGGCAACGAGCAGTGCAACTGGCACCTGCTCAAGCGCGCCCGCGCCTGGCTGCACCTGTCCGACGACAGCCTGCAGCCCGAGCAGCGCGCCCAGATCGACCAGGCGGTCGCGCAGCACCAGGCCCTGTCCACGCTGCTGCAGATGCGCCGCGAGCTCGGCCGGCTGTGGGAAAGCTCCAGCGCCAGCAGCGAGCAACTGCTGCACGACCTGCAGGCCTGGTGCCAGCGCGCCCAGCAAAGCGGCATCGAGGGCCTCGAGCAGTTCGCCTACCGGCTGCGCCGCTACGCGGCATGATAGACAAGCTCAACCCTGAACAACGCGCCGCAGTAACCCTAGCACCGCAGCACGCCCTGGTCCTGGCCGGGGCGGGCAGCGGCAAGACCCGGGTGCTCACCACCCGCATGGCCTGGCTGATTCAAACCGGCCAGGCCAGTCCTTTTGCGCTGCTGGCAGTCACCTTCACCAACAAGGCGGCGCGCGAGATGCTCTCGCGCGTTTCGGCCATGCTGCCCATCGATACGCGCGGGCTGTGGATAGGCACCTTCCACGGCCTGTGCAACCGGCTGCTGCGCGCCCACCACCGGGACGCCGGCCTGCCGCAGGGCTTCCAGATCCTGGACACGGCCGACCAGCTCGCCGCCATCAAGCGCCTGCTCAAGGCGGCCGGCATCGACGACGAGAAGTACCCCCCGCGCGACGTCCAGCGCTTCATCAACGGCGCCAAGGAAGAGGGGCTGCGCCCGGGCGAGGTCGAGGCCTGGGACAGCTACCGCCGCCGCATGGTGGAAATCTACGAGCTCTACCAGGCCCAGTGCGAGCGCGAGGGCGTGGTGGACTTCCCCGAGCTGCTGCTGCGCGCCTACGAGCTGCTGTCGCGCAACGCGCCGGTGCGCGAGCACTACCAGCGGCGCTTCCGCCACATCCTGGTCGACGAGTTCCAGGACACCAATACCCTGCAATACCGCTGGCTGACGCTGCTGGCCGGCGGCGGGGCGTCCATCTTCGCGGTGGGCGACGACGACCAGTCCATCTACGCCTTCCGCGGCGCCAACGTGGGCAACATGGCCGACTTCGAGCGCGAGTACGCGCGCGGCACGGTCATCCGCCTGGAGCAGAACTACCGCTCCTACGGCCACATCCTGGACGCGGCCAACGCGCTGATCGGCCACAACACCGGCCGGCTGGGCAAGAACCTGTGGACCGAGCAGGGCGAGGGCGAGCCGATCCGCGTGGTCGAGCAGCCCAGCGACGGCCTGGAGGCGCAGTGGATCGTCGACGAGATCCGCGCCCTGGTGGCCGACGGCCGGCTGCGCCGCGAGATCGCCGTGCTCTACCGCAGCAACGCGCAGTCGCGCGTGATCGAGCACGCGCTGTTCTCCGCCGGCATTCCCTACAAGGTCTACGGCGGCCTGCGCTTCTTCGAGCGCCAGGAGATCAAGCACGCGCTGGCCTACCTGCGGCTGATCGCCAACCCGGGCGACGATACGTCCTGGCTGCGCGTGGTCAATTTCCCGGCGCGCGGCATCGGCGCGCGCACGCTGGAGCAGCTGGCCGACCAGGCCGCCAGCCTGGGCACCAGCCTGTACGGCGCGGTGGCCATGGTCGCCGGCAAGGGCGGCGCCAACCTGGCGCAGTTCGCCCGCCTGGTGCAGCGCCTGACCGAGGAAACGCGCAGCCTGCCGCTGCCCGAAATGGTCGCCCACGTGCTGGAGGAAAGCGGCCTGCTCGCGCACTACCGCGAGGAAAAGGAAGGCGCCGAGCGCATCGAGAACCTGAACGAGCTGGTCACCGCGGCCTCGGTCTTCGCCACCGAGGAAAACTACCAGGGCCTGCCGGCGGGCGAGCCCGCGCCGGCCGGCGGCTCGCTGCCCGAGCCGGATGGCGACGCCGGGCTGGCGGCGGCCGACGGCCTGGCGCCGCTGGCCGCCGTCGACGCGCTCACGCCGCTGGCGGCTTTCCTGTCGCATGCCGCGCTGGAAGCCGGCGACAACCAGGCCCAGGCCGGCCAGGACGCCGTCCAGCTGATGACCGTGCACGCGGCCAAGGGGCTGGAGTTCGACGCCGTCTTCATCACCGGCCTGGAGGAAGGCCTGTTCCCGCACGAGAACAGCGTGCTGGAGCAGTCCGGGCTGGAGGAAGAGCGCCGGCTCATGTACGTGGCGATCACCCGCGCGCGCGAGCGGCTCTACCTGAGCCTGGCGCAAAGCCGCATGCTGCACGGCCAGACGCGCTACGCCATGCGCTCGCGCTTCCTGCAGGAAATTCCCGAGGAGCACCTGAAGTGGCTGTCGCCTCGCGTGGCCTCGGGCTACGGGGCCGACGAGGGCGCGCGCGGGCGCGCCTTCATGGACGCCTTCGGCCGCCAGCCCACCGGGCGCATCGCGCCGCGCGTGCCGCGCACTTCCAGCAGCGGCGTCACCGTGGGCAGCCAGCAGTTCCGCATCGGCCAGGGCGTGCGCCACGCCCGCTTCGGCGAGGGCACCATCATCGGCCTGTCCGGCAGCGGCCAGGACGCCCAGGCGCAGATCCAGTTCCGCGAAGTCGGCGCCAAGACGCTGGCGCTGGGGATAGCCAAGCTGGACATCGTGCAGGGCTGAGGCGGGTCGCAGCCGGGGCGTTCGCTCGTCGGCGCGTCCGAGGCGTCCGGCGGTTCCGGCGCGCCCGCCGCGGGGCTCGCAGGGCTTTGCCTACATCGGCTCGATGCCGGCGTTCTTCGCCAATTGCTTGTTGGTTTCGATTTCCTTGCGGACGAATCCGGCGAACTCGGGCTGCGCCATGATCCTGACCTGGTTGCCGGCCTTGGCGTACTGGTCCTGCAGCTCGGGCGTGCGCAGCGCCGCGGCCACGTCGTCGGCCAGCTTGGCGAGGACCGGCGCGGGCAGGCCCGAGGGCGCCCACATGCCTACCCACAGCTCGGCCTGGAAGCCGGGATAGCCGGATTCGGCGATCGTCGGCACCTCCGGCAGCGAGGCCACGCGCTCGGCCGAGGTGACGGCCACGGGCCGGATCTTGCCGTCCTTGAGCATGCCGGCCACCGTGGGCAGGGGTGCCACGTAGAAGCGCGAGCGGCCCGCCGCGACGTCGGTCACCGCGTCGGGCGAGCCCTTGAACGGGATGTGCGTCATCCGGATGCCGGCCGCCTGGGTGAAGAGTTCCGCCGTCAGGTGGGTGACCGAGCCCATCCCGGCCGAGGCGAAGGGCTCGGCGCCGGGTTTGGCCCTGGCCGCCTGCACGATGTCCGCGACGGTCTTGTAGGGGCCGGACGACGCCGTCACCAGCACATAGGGCGAGGTCGCCAGCAGGCCGACGTCGACCAGGTCCCTGGCCGGGTCGTAGGGCAGCGATTTGTACAGCGCGGGGTTGCTGGCGTGCGAGGCGCTCTGCACCAGCAGGGTGTGGTCGTCGGTAGCCTGGACCACTTCCCGCGTGCCGATCTGGCCGCCGGCGCCCGGCCGGTTCTCGATCACCACGGGTTGCTTCCAGATGTCCTGCAGGGGCTTGGCCAGAGTGCGCGCGACGATGTCCGCGCCCGAACCCGGCGTCAGCGGCACGATCAGCCGCACTGGGCGGGTCGGCCACTCCTGGGCCTGTGCCTGCACGGCCGGGGCCAGCAGCGCGGCGGCCAGCAGCAGCGCCGCCTGGCGGGCAATCCGGATTGCGGATGGGTTCATGGCTGTCTCCTCGGTGTGGGCTCGCCGGCCCTGTTTCTCGTTGTCTCGTCCCGCCGGCGCGCCTGTGCCCAGCGCGCCGGCGTGTCTGCGTCACGTCTGCGCGGACGCGCGCTGTTTTTCCACCTGGACGAAGAAGTCGCACAGCAGGCGGGTGAACTGCCCGGGTTTCTCGATATTGGCCAGGTGCGCGGCATCGTCGATGACATGCAGGGTCGACCCGGCGATTTCGCGATGCAGCACCTGCGAGGCGGACAGGGGGCAGGCCGGGTCGTCGCGCCCGACGATGATTTGCGTGGGCGCTGCGATGCCGCGCAGCAGGTGGGTCTGCGACATGTCGCGCACGGCGCTGGCGCAGGCGATGTAGCCTTCGACGCCGGTGCCCAGGATCATCTCGCGTACCCAGGCGATGGCTTGCGGCTCGCGCTCGACGAAGGAAGGGACGAACCAGCGCTTGATCGTGGCGTCGACCAGCCCCTCTATCCCCTGCGCGCGCGCCGTGGCGAAGCGTTCGTCCCACATCGCGCGCGGTGGCATTTCGCTGGCCGTGTCGCACAGCGACAGCGAGCGCACCCTGGTCGGGTGGCGCAGCGCCAGCTGCTGGCCGATCATGCCGCCCATGGACAGGCCCACGAAATGGACGTCGTCGAAGCCGGCATGCTCGATCAGCCGGGCCGCGTCGTCGGCCATGGCCTCGATGCTGTAGGGGCCCGGCGGTGTCTCGGACTGGCCGTGGCCCCGGGTGTCGTAGCGCAGCACCTGCCAATCGCGCGTCAGCGCCTCCCGTTGCGGGTCCCACATCGTCCAGCTGGACATCAGGCTGTTGGACAACATGACGACGGGGGCATTCTTCGGGCCGTCCAGCCGATAGGCGAGGCGGACGCCGCGCAGCTGCGCAGAGGGCATAGGTGGGACTCCGGTGGTTCGGGTGAGGGGAAAACCCTGTCGGGTTCGCGACCCTGCCAGTCTAGGAACCCCGGCCGCCGGCGCATACGGGTGCTTTCCATGTCACGTGATACGATTTTCGCGTCGGGGGAAAGCCCCCGCGCCGCCCGCCCGCGCGGCGGGCCGCCGGCGCTGCGGGGGCCGGGTGGGCGGAAGAATCGGAAGGGGACGACAGATGACGCTACCGTCTCGCGATGCCGCCGGGCAGGCGCAGGCAGCGTGGCCCGCCCTGACGGGGGCGATGTCCAAGTTGCGCGTGAAGCACTTCCAGCTGCTCGATGCGATCGAGGCGCACGGTTCGCTGCGCCAGGCGGCGCTGGCCCTGTCCATCCAGCAGGCGGCGGCGCTCGCGCTGATCGACGATCTCGAATTCG
>Ga0182746_1001218_pt1 | contig 25287 bp, 17 predicted proteins | sample eDN3rd30CBELigOP_FD_128881 | JGI IMG/M metagenome (GOLD analysis project Ga0182746, IMG submission 128881) | Enriched Organic Plus compost microbial communities from Emeryville, California, USA - eDNA 3rd pass 30_C BE-Lig OP (version 2) (version 2) ... | reverse complement strand
GGGATTCGGCCTGTCGCCGCATATTTTTCTTGATAGTCTACTGAAAGTGGCAAAAAGTCCACACCAGATTTTGCTTCTTTGGCTGAAACGACTGTCGCCAGCAACATCGTATTGCCCTGTTTTAATACTACGGCGCCATCAGCCTGTTTAGCCAACTTGCCTGTAGACAATTCGATCTGGGTGCCATTACCCATATCGATGGTCGTTTTAATTTCGTTGTAATTCATTTAATCTTATTTGTGACATGCTTTTCATCTTTTGGCAGCATGCCGATATTTTAAATACATTAGATTTCAGCACAAAGGTAAATTAAAATATTAAGATTAATGCAATTAACAGCAGGCGAAATTACGCAAATACCAGCACTTCTTCACATTTGCCTTCTAAGCCGCAGGGTCAACCCATAAAAAAGATTATCCTAAATAAACCTTAGGTTGAATAATCGATTCTATGGTACCTCTATAGTACCCCCCTTCCTGTTCCCACCGAATCCGTTATACATTTTCCAAGTAATGCAGGACGACTTATAACATTTTTCAATTTTAGAGGTGAAGCAAACGAAGATCAGATGAGTATCAAATTCTGCCTTTTAACAGTGTTTGTTCAGTGTTTGTTCAGTGCTTGTTCAGTGCTTGTTCAGTGATTACTCAGTACAGACTGTATAAACATTGACTAAATACTGTCTAAAAATTGATTAAAAAATGTCATAAGGCATAACTTGGTACTAAGATGTTTCCGTTTTAATGCTTATCTTGATTATCTATTTTCTAATCAGTTAGTTATGATAATCATCAAAAATGGCTGACACCAGATCTTATGATGCCTTCTTAATCCTCGATAACGCAGTAAATAATGAGGTTGAATATCCATTTTTGACGAACAACTCTAAAAACAGCTTGATAGCTGGCAAACAAGGTATTATTATTCCAGGAAATGGAAAGGAAGCGACCTATGAAGTACATACAAACAAAAAAAAGCCATCCAGAATCTGGATGGCTTTCAAAATTTTTATCAAAAGCTTATTTGATGATATCACGCAAGCCTAAAGCTTTGATGATAGCACGGTATCTTTCAATATCAGTTTTGTACAAATAAGCCAACAAAGAACGACGTTTACCTACTAGTTTTTGTAGGGCACGTTGCGTACCGAAGTCTTTTCTGTTTTTTTTCAAATGCTCAGTTAAGTGAGCAATTCTTTTTGTAAATAAAGCAACTTGACCTTCAGCAGATCCAGTGTTGGTAGCTGATCCAGCAAATTCTGCGAAGATATCAGCTTTGTACTCTTTACTTAAATACATCTCTTGAATAATATTAAAGCGTTTAAAAATTTATTAATTGCGTGCAAAGGTAGCAAAAACTTTGGCATTATCAAATTAAAATTGACAGCTGAACATCACACCTTCACATATATCTTCTTCTTATCCAACCCATAACAGATAACCCACATCAATACCAGAAAGCACAATGAATACACGAACGAGCCGATTTCGGGAATACCCGGGATTTTGGCACAGACATATTTATAAAACCAGCCAAAAGCATCTATATAACGCGCAGTGCCATCATCTTTTGTCCCATCGGGAATACGGAACAACCCGAGCAGGCGTGGCAAAATACCACTCAGCACAAATATAAACAGGGGGTTCTTACCAAAAACATCAAAAAATTGTGTCAGTTTATTTTTTACGCCCTGCACCTCAATAAACCAGATCATGCCCCCAATGGTCATTATTGCCAGACCTGTTGTATAGAGGACATAAGAACTGGTCCATATTTTTTTATTGATCGGGAAACCCAAAGCCCACACCCAAGCTAATACAAGCAGGATAAATCCCGTCACAAACATACCAGCAAGCAGTTTGAAATGCGGCTCATTCGAAGCGGGCACCTTCGTCCACAGCCAATCCACCTGGCTCTGTTTTTTTATGAACACCCCCACCAGATAACCAAATGCGACCTGCACCACAGCTGGCAGGGTACTCATCAGCCCTTCGGGATCGAATGGCACCCCCTCTCCCTTATACACATGTGGTAATCCAAGAATAGCAATATCGTATTTAGTACCGAACCATCCTTCCAGGCTGTAAGGATCAGCTCCACCAGCCAATGCGCATATCGCCCAGTACAGCAATAAAATAATAGTGGAGATCGTGATAATTGCCTTCTCTTTAAAATAATAGGCCAGTATGGAAGCAAAACAATATGCGATGGCAATACGCTGCAATACACCGAGAATACGGATACCACGGCTCGGATCCAGTGGATCCACCCAGTGTTTAAAGACCAGTTCAGCTCCCTCCCATTTGACAAAAGGCCACCAATTGATAAAAAGTCCTATCGCAAAGATCAACACGGTGCGCTTAAGCACTTTTTTCCAGAAAACCGCCGGCCCTGCTTCCTGCAGCCGCGGAATCACAAAGGACATGGCATTGCCGACCGCAAATAAAAAGAAAGGGAAAACCAGATCTGTTGGCGAGCAGCCATGCCAGGCTGCATGTTTAAGCGGTGTAAACATGTGCGCCCATGTCCCGGGATTATTCACCATAATCATCAGTGCTACAGTAGCTCCACGAAATACATCCAAGGAATAATAGCGTTGTTTTATCATAAATTAAGTGATTAGTGAGTAAATATAAGATATTTAAAATACATTTTTATGCAAAATATTTTAATACAACAGCACAATAACGCTAACCCTATCCGTTTCTGTTCCATCAAATGAAGTGAGTATCCTGACCATTTACACCCCCTACATATGCCATACAGGGATTATTGATTTAAAGATTACCTGCACACAGTGGACATTGATAGATTTCGATAATTTTGTTACAATCCCCATATCTTTACCTCTATAAACAATAAAAAAACAATACTTTTTAAATTTGTTTAAAAAGTATTTGCAACTTGATTTTATTTTAATATATCTTTAACAAAAGTTTAACCAACTTTATGAACATTGAGACCAATGGAAAAAGAAATTTTAAAAAGCCTATATTTTGATGCAACCCTTTCGATTGCAGAGCTGGTAAAAAAGCTGACGAAAAGCACACCTTCCGTTACAAAGGCTATTAACCGTCTGTTGGATGAGAAAATTATTATTGAATGTGGTTTCGCGGAGTCGACAGGTGGAAGACGACCTATTCAATTTGCGCTCAACCCCGATCTAGATTTTTACATACTAACTATTTCAGCAGATCAATACTTTTCTACATTTACACTAACAAATTTAAGCCATGTCGTTATAGCGGAATTCCGGGACGTTCCCTTAGAATTGAAGGGCAGCAATTCTTCGAACCAACTCTTGTCTGAAATAGAAAATATTTTAGCTTCTTCTTCCATTCGTATAGATCGTTTAATTGGTATTGGGCTAAGTATGCCCGGCTTCGTCAATTCTGAATTGGGAGTCAACGAATCGTACCCTGCCCAGCATCCACTCTATAAAATCAAAAAAGATATAGAGAAAAAATATCGGGTACCTACCGTAATCGAAAACGACTCCCGCTGCATTGCCCTTGCCGAAAAAGAATTTGGTCTGGCAAAAAATATCAAAAATTCACTGATCATAAACTTAAACTGGGGCGTCGGATTAGGGATCATTATTAATGGAGTTGTATTCAAAGGCGAATCGGGATTTGCGGGAGAGTTTAGTCATATTCCCCTTTCCGACAATAATACCCTTTGCTCCTGCGGAAAACGGGGATGCCTGGAAGTCGAAGCCTCGCTCAATGCTGCTATTAGAAGTACGGAAAACGATATTGCAAACAATGAATATTCAATCTATAGTACGTTTGTAAAACGTAATCTAAATAAGATCGATGCGCTGATTGAGTCGACCAATGCAGGAGATCAGATCGTCATCAACAACCTCGGAAAGATAGGGTACATGCTAGGAAAAGGCATCTCCACCTTAATCCATATACTAAATCCAAAACAGATAATTGTCAGTGGAAGAGGCGCCGAATTCGGACGCATACTAAATCCACAGATACAGATTGCAATCAATGAATTCTGCATCCCTGACATAGCAAAAACTACACAGATACAGATGTCTGAGTTAAACAAACAAGCGCAAATAAAGGGCACCGCTGCTATAGTGGTCGAAAGCCATATCAACAGTATCCTAACTAAATAAACAACAAAAACTAAACAATGAGTCTATTCTACAAAAAAACAGCTGGTTTAGCGTTATGCACTCTCTTCAGTGCATCTTCGCTATTTGCACAGCAGGGCATTTCTGGAACAGTTTCAGATGCCAATGGGCCAATCGCGGGGGCAACCGTATCTGTCAAGGGAACAACTAGGGGGACCCAGACAGCAGCTAATGGATCCTTTACGATCCAAGCTTCACAAGGGGAAACACTACGCATTTCCTTAGTCGGCTACAAAGCTCAAGAAATTGTGGTCGGTGCGACTAAAACGATTAATATTACGTTGACCGCTGATGCCTCGGCACTTGATGAAGTGGTCGTTACAGCCATGGGGATAAAAAGAGAAAAGAAAACATTGGGTTACTCTTTTCAAGAAGTCAAATCGGAGCAACTGACGGATGCCAAAGAGACAAACGTTGCAAACGCTTTAGTTGGTAAAGTTTCGGGCCTTCAGGTCATTAAAGGGTCGGCGGGCCCTGCCTCTTCAACGAAGATTACGCTCCGTGGTAATAACTCGTTAACTGGAGATAATCAACCCTTAATCATCGTCGATGGAGTACCTATGAACAATTTCCTCGGGGGTATGAAAGGAAATGGTGAAAAAAACAATGACATGTGGAATCCCGCTACGGACATGGGAGGTGGATTAGGAGACATTAACCCTGACGATATCGAAAGCATGTCTGTCCTTAAAGGTGGTGCCGCATCAGCTTTATATGGATCAAGAGCCGGTAACGGTGCTATCGTTATCACAACCAAATCTGGTAAAGCCCAAAAAGGTGCAGGCATTACTTACTCATCCACCATTGGTCTGGAGACGCTGTTTATGACTCCGGAACTTCAAAATAGTTTTGGTCAGGGAAAAGACGGGGTTTATAACCCAATAAGCACAACGAGCTGGGGCGATAAAGCTACAAAAGTATATGACAACATCGGCTCCTATTTCAACACAGGCGTCAACCATACACAAAATCTAGCTTTCCAGCAACAGCTTGGCGAAACAAATATCTACTCGTCTGCAACCTATTTAAATGACCAAAGCAAAATTCCGGGTTCTTCATTAGAAAGAATCAATTTGATGACCAAAGTCACTTCTTCATTTGGACCGGATAAGCGGTGGACTACGGACGTCAAAGTGCAGTACATAAATATGAACGCGAAGAATAGACCTATCTCAGGCCAAAATAATTCAAACGTTTATAGTACTTTATTTACCATGCCCCGTTCCATGAACATTCTGGATTTTAGAAATCCGTTGAACGCCGTGGGAGACATGGCATGGTACGGCACGAGTGAGAACAAAACGATGAATCCGTATTGGCTGGAAAAATATCGTCTAAACAATGACATTCGCGACCGTTTCATTATGAATGGAAACATCAGATATAAATTCAATGACTGGTTAGATGCGGAAGCAAGATTTGGCCGCGACCAATATACAACCAATTACGAAAACAAAACCTATGGCGGTAGCCCATTGATTACAGGTGGTAGTTACGGCGTCGGTAAAAATACCTTCTTTGAAAATAACTTCACTGTCGCATTAAATGCCCGTAAAGATAATCTAATTGGAAAATGGGGTGGATCGGCTTCCTTATTTGGACAGATTATGAAGACTAGATCTACAGGGATAGATGCAAGTACCGGGGAATTACAAGTCCCAAATCTCTTCTACATTAACAACAGCAAATCCTTTCCTACAATTGAGCAAAGTTTATTACAAAAGCAAATCAACTCGCTTTATGCAACAGCGGAGATCAATTACGATAATTACTTATTCTTTAATGTGACAGGTAGAAATGACTGGTCATCAGCTCTGGGGCTAGACAACAGATCATTCTTTTATCCATCTGTAAGTGGATCATGGGTTATCTCGGATATGATTAGCAAGTCTGGTGGTTCGTTGCCCAGTTGGTTATCCTTTGCTAAACTGAGAGGATCATATGCCGAGGTTGGTAATGATCTTCCATCTTTCCAATTGTATAATGTTTACAACATTGGAAAAGATCCTAATGGAAATACGACAGCCGGAATGGGCAACACGAAATATAGTCCAGACATACTAAGTGAGTTGATTAAGACGATCGAATTTGGTTTCGACACCCGCTTTTTCAATAGCCGATTAGGTTTGGATTTTGCTTGGTATAAGACAAATGCGACCAACCAGCTGATTGACCTTCCGATGAATCCATACAGCGGATACGAATACGAAAAAATCAACGCTGGAAATATTCAGAACTCAGGTTTTGAAATTGTGTTGGACGGAAGAATCTTGACCAACAAAGACCAGCTTACATGGAATACTAGTGTGAATTTTTCGAGCAATAGAAATAAGATTGTAAGCCTCGCGGAAGGTGTAGATATGTATCCATTAGGATCGTTTGACAATGTTTCTGTCCGTGCGCTTGAAGGTGGATTATATGGAGATATTTATGGAACCAAATTCTTAAGAGTCGAAGATCCAAATAGTGAATTTAACGGTCAGCTGATTTTAAATGGAAGCGGATTGCCACAAGCGGCTAGCGGTCTTCACAAGCTTGGTAACCAAGCTCCTAAAGCTTTAGTTGGCTGGAATAACAACTTCGCTTATAAAAACTTCGGATTAAGCTTTCAGGTAGACGGAAGATTTGGCGGTGAATTTTTCTCCGGAACAAATCTGAATTTACAAGCCAATGGTAGTGCCGCCATTACAGCTCCAAATGGCGAACGCGCTCCATTTGTTGTTGATGGTGTAGTCCGTACGGGCGAAGGGTATGCAAAAAATACAACCCAGACAACCCAGCAATTATATTGGGCACAGGTAACGTCCACATCAGGCAACTACGGCATCACCGAGCAAAACGTCTATGACGCGACCAATATTCGGTTGCGAAATGTAACATTGAGTTATAATTTTCCGAAAAGCATACTGGGCAACAGTATTGTACAGCGTGCTAAAGTCAGCTTAACGGCAAACAATGTGTGGATGATTAAAAGTTATGCCAATGGTGTAGATCCTGAATCCGTATTTGCAATCAATTCCAATGCAACCGGATTTGAAAACTTCTCTACGCCGACATCCAGATCATTCTTTCTTAATGTCACTTTAGGATTTTAATCAATTAATTACGATAAATCATGAAAAATATCATATCTAAAATAGGGCTTGCTATACTTTTGGGAAGTGTCATCAGTTCATGTTCCAAATTTGAGGAAATGAACGTCAATCCTTATAAAGCAAACGACGATCAAGTAAAAATCGAATTCTTTTTCAACAACTCGCTTACTGGTGCTCAACAGGATCCGAATATCGCTGAACGGATCTTTGTGTTAGACTGGAAAACGGCAGGAAGACAGCATATGACCAATGGCTTAGCAACCGGAACAGTAAACGATGATTGGTCAAAAGAATACTATAGATATTCAGCAGAATGGATCAAAAATGCGTCAAAAGGAATTGAAGTAGCTACCAATGAAATCAAGACCGGATCTGCAAAAGAATATACGAATAATCTTCTCCAGATTTCCCGTATCTGGAGAGCATACCTGATCAGTGAAGCGGCCGATAATTTTGGTCCGATGCCAATTGACATCGGTCAAGGTGCAAATCCGAAATACAGCTCAGTTAAAGACGTTTATTACTACCTTTTTGAAGAGCTAAAAGATGCGGTTTCCAAAATCAACTCTGGTATTAAAATCCCTGAGGATATCAAAAAATTTGATCGGGCCTATGGTTTCAACGATGAGAAATGGATCAGATACGCAAACTCTATGCGTATGCGATTAGCAATGCGCCTATCTGAAGTCGATGCAAACAAAGCAAAATCAGAGTTCGAGTCAGCAGCTGCAACAAATAAATTTATTGACAATACAGCAGACAATTTTACCGTCGCAGAGAAGGACGGCTGGGATGCTTTAACAGGTGTAATGACACGCAGCTGGAATTATCAAGCACTTTCTGCAACACTAAATAATCTATACTTAGGGTTGGGCGGCATCAAAACAGAAAGGCAAGTTGCGCAGCCACTAAAATCCTCAATCAAAGGAGAAAACTACATTGGCAAACGTTATAATAACCATTTCACAAGCATGACCAATGATCCTTCCGCGGGTTACTGGCTGGACGGCCTGCCTAATAAGATAGACCCGCGTGCGTTGAAGGCTTTTTTTATTCCCGGAGATTTTGACAACCAAAATTTTTTCGACAATGGTGATGACTCGAAAAAAACGGTAGACACCTTAGTGAGCGGCAACACCAAAATTGCTGTAAATACAAAATATACATGGAATGCCTTCTCATTAGGCGATTGGGCAGCCAAAGGAACAAACAACCGTCTAAGAAGCACGTTGGTAGGAAAAGTTCCGGCATTAGGTACTCAATTTAGAAGAAGCACAAACAGTCGTATTTTCTTTGCAAACTGGGAGACGTATTTCTTGTTAGCTGAAGCATCTTTGAAAGGCTGGACAACCGGAACATCCGCACAGGCAGCATACGAGGCGGGAATTAGAGCTAACTTCGATTATTGGGGTGTGGGTCAATTTGCCTCTGAATACATAAGCTCCACAGATTATAACCGTGTAGGCACGTCTGTAAGTTTTACCCATACAACTGAGCCAGGTGACGCACATACCATGGAATATATCGACGGGTACAACAATACGGCGGGTACAGTAAGCATTAAATATCCAGTTAATACATTGTATAAGAATGGGGCTATACGAAATGACTTATTGACAAAAATTATCACACAAAAGTTCATCGCCAACTTACCTTGGTTACCTTTAGAGTCCTGGAATGACCAACGGAGACTTGGTTTACCATTCTATGAAAACCCAGCGATTGAAAATGCTTTACCAAACCTGCCTGATCTTACATCAGCAAATTATATGACAAGCAATATAAAGTTCTTTCCACAGCGGTTACCCTTCCCTTCATCTTTTAGAGATACAGATCCCGTTGAATATCAAAACGCCGTTTCCTTGTTGGGCGGAGCCGATAAAGTGCTGACCCCATTGTGGTGGGCAAAACAGCAGTAGAATTCTTTTTGATAAAAGCCGGCCATACGCCGGCTTTTTTTACTGTATCTCTGTTCGGTATTGTACGAAAGCATGCGATAAAAGATATGTCGGCCTGAAATCAACAAGTTTGTTACAATTCAGATTTATAATAGTGGCCTAATTCGGCCGTCTTATATATCTTCTGCAAGATATTCATTGAATCTTTTTAAAAATTTTAAAAAGAATTTTGAACTTAATAGAATAACTATATATCTTTAGTACAGAAAACAAACGTAAAGTCGATCTGATATTTAAGACTATTGCACACTAAAATTGATACCATTTTTTAAACTGAAAACTCGAATAATTACTTATTGAAGTTGAACCAAATTATGGTTGTTGATATTTTAAGGAATTTATATTACAAGCCAATGCAACCGATTGCAGAGATTGCAACTGCGCTATCTAAGAGCATACCGTCCGTCACAAAACAAATCAATGAATTGATAACCAAAAACATTATCATGGAGAAGGGCTACGCCGCATCTACAGGCGGTAGAAAAGCCATCCAATATATGTTAAACGAGGGTTTAGACCATGTTATCATCAGTATATCCATCGATCAGTTCTACACGTCAATAGCTTTATCCGACCTGAAAGGCGAAGTATTCTCAACGAAAAACAATATTCCAATCGACCTCAAGGAGACTGATGCTTCTGAACGAATTTTAGACGCATTGGATAGCTTTCTCTCTGCCAATCTACCGGATCTAACACGCGCCATAGGAATCGGCATCAGCATGCCTGGCTTTGTCAATTCGGAGACAGGATTGAACGAATCGTATAGTGATGAGTCGCCCCCTATATAATATAAAGGAACAAGTCGAGCTCAAATTCACCATTCCTACCGTCATAGATAATGATTCTCGTTGCGTAGCTTGGGCAGAAAAAAAATTTGGAGACGCTCAGGAATCCAATCATTCGTTAGTTATTAATTTAAACTGGGGAGTTGGCCTTGGCATTCTGATTAATGATGACATTTTTAAAGGGACATCAGGTTTTGCGGGCGAATTTAGTCACATCCCCCTTTCTGACACTCTTACACTATGTTCCTGTGGAAAGCGCGGCTGTTTGGAGGTAGAAGCCTCCGTCAGTGCCGCCATCCGGAATATACAAAGCGATATTCAGAAAGGCGAATATTCTATATATGAAAAATTAGAGAAGGAACACATCAATCAAATAGAAGCATTGATCAAGGCTGTACAAATCGGGGATCAGGTTGCCATAAATAATATTGGAAAAATCGGCTACTTGCTTGGTAAAGGAATATCTACTTTGATTCACATTTTAAATCCCCACAAAATCATCATCAGTGGTCGCGGAGCAGAAATAGGATACATTCTTGCACCTCATATACAGGTCGCTGTCAATGAGTACAGTATACCGAAAATCGCAAAGAAAACAACACTCAGCATATCTAGTCTGCATAAAAATGCGCAGCAGATAGGTACGACAGCCTTAGTTATAGAAAAGTTTATTGAAAAGATCATCAACTAATATTTTACACAAATACCTAAAACATGAGTCTATTTTACAAAAAAACTGCGGGATTGGCTTTATGTACACTTTTCAGTGTCACATCGCTCTACGCGCAGCAGAGCATTACTGGAACAGTTTCAGATGCTAAAGGACCGATCTCAGGGGCCACAATTTCCGTCAAAGGAACAACCAGGGGGACCCAGACAGCGGCCAATGGATCCTTTACTATCCAAGCTTCACAAGGGGAAACCTTACGTATCTCCATGGTTGGATACAAATCACAGGAAATCGTCGTAGGGTCTACTAAAACGATTAATATCGCGCTAGCCGAAGATGCGTCAGCACTAGAAGAGGTAGTCGTTACTGCTATGGGCATAAAGAGGGAAGCTAAGGCTCTCGGATATGCGTCTTCAACAATAAGTTCGAAAGAATTGACCCAGGCAGGTACCACTAACATCGGTTCAGCTCTTTATGGAAAAGCACCCGGTGTCCAGATAAATTCTGCTCCTGGGGGGCTTCAAGCGCTGTAAACATCCAGATCCGTGGGATCAATTCCCTCAGTAACAACAGACAGCCTCTATATGTTGTTGACGGCGTGATGATCAGAAACGACCAACAGGCTGGTTCTAAAGGATTGAATAATACTGGGGGCATAACCGACCCCGGAGGACAAGCTATATGGTCCGATAATCGAATTCGAGGGAATGGTATGCTAGATTTAAACCCTAATGATATCGAGTCAATGACCATTTTAAAAGGTGCTAGCGCTACAGCTTTATATGGATCTGACGCAGCTAGCGGAGTAATCGTAATCACAACAAAAAAGGGGGTGAAAGGTCAAGGCCTTGGAATAGATTTTAATTACACTGGCTCAATCGAGTCAGCGGCCTTTTTACCAAGATTACAGTATGAATATGGCCCAGGATATGATGCTGCCACAAATCTGCAAACCGGAGCAACAGAAGAAGGCTGGATGACAAACGCACTGTTTCCTGGAGATAGACTTTTAAATTATAACGCATGGGGGCAATTTGGCCCAAAATATGACGGAAAAGATGTCCGTTGGTGGGATGGTACATTACGAAAGTATTCACCTAACAAAGGAAATTATGGTGACATTTTTGATACTGGACACAACAGCAACTTCAACCTAAGTATTTCAAATCAGTCTGAGAAAATAAACTATCGACTGTCAGCTTCCAATATGGATTATAAAGCAATCGTCCCAGGAAGCAAAATGAATAAAAGCACCTTCAACCTAAACAGTTCGATCAAGTTAGCTGATAGATTGGATCTAGACGTGGTGGCGTCCTATATAAGCACTATTACAAAGAATAGGCCGGGTCTGATGGGAGATGTTCTGGGTTCCTATGCTGGTTTTTTCAGCGGAGCCGAAGACGTGGAGAAAATGAAAAATCAATTATACCAGACCTCTGACGGTTACAGATACAATCCTTTTGGTTCAAATCGACCAGAGGCATTTCCGGTCAATTATAGAGCCGTCAATCTCCTAAATTATTTTTGGCAACAAAAACGGAACAGTTACGAAGAAAAAGAAAACCGTTTCTTGGGAAGTGCAACGTTGAACTGGGGTATATTGGACAAATTAAAATTTAGAGGTCGTTTAGGTACCGATTTTACTGGACTAAATATCGAAAACAAAGAGCATAATGAATATGCAGTTCAATACAATCAAACGAATAGTACTGGTAAATTTGAAGTTTCAAAAGGAATCTATAAAATTATTTATGGTGATGCATTATTAACCTATGCTGATAAATTATCAGATGACTTTGATTTTAGTTTGAGTGGAGGTTTTCAGTCACGCATGGAAAATTATGACGACCAAACTTCTAGAACGGAAGGAGGACTGGTCTCAGCGAACTGGTTTAGCCTAAACAACACATTCGGTCAAGCTGTTACTACACACGTTAGAAAAGAGCTGATTAAATATGCTTACTTTGGTTTATTAAATCTTTCCTATAAAAACTATTTATTCTTGGAAGGTACAGGTCGTAAGGAGTATTCATCAACATTGCCGGCAAAAAATAACCCATACCATTATGGTTCCGTAAATACAAGTTTTGTATTCTCTGATGCTTTTGAACTACCTGATTTTTTCAGTTATGGAAAACTTCGGGCGTCATATGGTGTAGTAGGTAACGATGCTCCGATCTATGCTTCGAATATTGCCTATAAGCAATCGTCTCTGATAACTGTGAACGGCCCAGTACCAGCATTAAATCTAAACTCTAGTTATGGGAATTTGAATCTGAAACCAGAGAAGAAAACTGAAAAGGAAGTTGGATTAGATTTAAAATTTCTAAAAAATAGATTAGGACTAGACGTAAGTTATTATTCTAATTTTATCGATGATCAAATTATGCCGTTGTCTACAGCCTATACTACAGCTGCAACAACGCAAATACTTAATGTCGGTAAAATATCAAATAAAGGATGGGAAGTTTCATTGAGCGGAACACCGATAAGAAAAGAAGATTTTTCTTGGAATGCTAGGCTAAATTTCTCAAATAATAAATCGAAACTTGATGCTTTAATTGCTGGAGTACCAAAGTTAGTTTTTTATGATGCAGATCAAAGCTCTATCCGCATGGAAGCAAGGCCTGGGGAAACTTTGGGTAATATCTATGTATTCCCCCGTGCAACAAACGAGAAAGGAGAATTCTTAATCTCTGACGAAGGAAATTACGTGATTGACAAATCAACGTACGTCAAGGCAGGCAATATTATGCCTAAAGCGATCGGTGGGATATCAAACACTTTTAATTACAAGAACTTCAGTTTGGACTTTACTGCTGACTACAGATTTGGTGGTCAAATGATCTCTACACCCCATAAATATGCTTACGGAGCAGGAAGGCTTGAAAGCACATTGGAATACCGCGAATCAGGAATAACACTTGACGGTGTCAACGTTAATACAGGCGCTAAAAATGACGTACATCTTTCCGGAGCAGAATATTATATCAATAACTTCTATTGGGGAAATAATGCTTGGAACGAAAAAGCAGCTGTGCTGGATAACAATTTCATTAAATTGAGGGAGGTTGTCCTCGGATACAGCTTGCCACAGTCATTCATACAGAAATTAAAATTGAATAGTTTACGTGTCTCTTTGATAGGAAGAAACCTCTTCTACTTCTATAGATCAATTAAAGATATAGACCCAGAAGCTCCTGTCGGAAACTATTGGTATTCCCAAGGAATCGATATTGGATCGAATGCAGCAACGAGAAGTTTTGGTTTCTCACTCAACGCCAAATTTTAAAATATAAAGCAATGAAAAAATTAAATATTATATTATTATACGGAAGTTTTCTATTGACGCTAGTAGGCTTTCAATCTTGTAAGACGGAACTGGAAGATCGTTATGTGGACCCAGAACAAACAGTTACACCAAATATTCCAGCATTTTTTACACAGATCTTAAATAATCCACGTTTGCGATCGGAATATTGGCATTATAGAACATTCATTTTCATGCACCATGCAAGATATACACAGACTGCGTACTTTGAAAATGAAAACACGATGTATCAGCAAAGCGATTCTTATACAAATGATTATTGGAAAGATTTCTACTCACCTGGAATGATGGGCATTTACAGAGTAATGGAAAAAACGTTCAATGGCCTTTCAGAACAGGAAAAAACTTCTAAAGAAATATTTATGACTGCCGCAAAGGTGGTTTTATACGACCAAGCGTCTAAATTAGTTGATAACTTTGGAGACATTCCGTTTTCAGAGGCTGGAAGCCTCGCTTCTACAGATCAGATTAAACTAGCAAAATTTGATGATCAGAAAGAACTATATGAGACTTTCTTAACAGGGCTGAAAGAAGCTAATAACTTTTTTAAGACCGCTACAGCAACAAATGAATTTAATAGAGCCGACATTCTAAATTCAGGAAATATTGTCAAATGGCGTAAATATACAAATTCATTGCGTCTACGCTTATTGATGCGAATTTCGGCAATTGATGAAAATAAGGCCAAAGCTGAGATTATGGAAATGTTAAACAATCCAACAGAATATCCCCTTGTTGATGGCACAAATATCGGCGACTACAGCGTTGGATCAGAGGATATACTTTTACAGCCGTTAACAAACTATACATCAAGCTTGCTAGATGCAGTAAGGGAACTTCCCAGCCATTATGCGCCTGATTACATGCTGAACACTGTATTAAAAACAGCCAACGACCCTCGTACACCAGTGTTATTTGACAAGTTTGGCGAAACAGTCGGAGACAAGTTTATTCCAAATAAGGAGTATCAAGCTATGCCAATCACATTTACTGCAGCTCAAGCTAATGCTCAGTATATGAAATATTCCGTTGTTGATTCTACAACTGCATGGATCAATAATAAACTGCCAGGTGTTTTGATGACAGCTTCGGAAACAAATTTGATTAAAGCAGAAGCGCAAGAAAGATGGGGTACTGACGTAGCAGCAAAAACTGCTTATGAGACAGCGATAAAGCAATCAATTTCCTTCTATTATTACTTGAATGCAAATTCTTCCAATTCCGCTAAGGTGACGAAACCCACTAGCGAAATAATTGACAAATTTGTTAAGGAATCAAATATTGCTTTCATGGGTGACAAAAATGCTAAATTGAAACTTATTGGGACACAAAAATGGTTGCATTTTGGATGGTTACAAGGTGAACAGGCTTGGGCAGAGTATAGAAGAACCGGCTATCCAACACTTCCAGCGTTTCCGACCTCAAGTCTAAATGGTTTCCAACGTCCCCCTGTGAGGTTAACATATCCTTCGTCAGAAATCACCAACAATAGCGAAAATTATCAAAAAGTAAAATCGAAAGATACCCGTGACACCAAAATTTTCTGGGACGTAAACTAAACTACATCATTTCAATGAACTGAAAGCCACTCTTGGGTGGCTTTCTTTTTTGTCATTTTCAGTATATTTATACATGCAAAAACTCACAACAATTCTATCCACCGTTCTGCTGGCTACCGCTTCGACAGCCGTCTTCGCTCAGGCGCACAACGTATCTGCCGGCTATCAAAAGCCCACTGATCCTTTGGTCATCGAAAACCTCGAACAGTGGCAGGACATGAAATTTGGACTGTTCATGCATTGGGGCACCTATAGCCAATGGGGTATTGTGGAAAGCTGGAGCCTATGTCCTGAAGACGAAGGCTGGACGCAACGCAAACCGGAACACGGAGCAACGTACAATGAGTACGTCAAAAACTACGAAAATTTGCAGACAACCTTTAACCCCACAGATTTCAACCCGCAAAAATGGGCCGATGCGGCAAAGGCAGCCGGAATGAAATATGTAGTGTTCACAACCAAACACCATGACGGATTTGCAATGTTTGACACCAAACAGTCGGACTATAAAATCACTTCTTCAAAAACGCCCTTTTCCACAAACCCCAAAGCAAACGTCACTAAAGAAATCTTCAACACCTTCCGCAATGACGGTTTTAAAATCGGAGCCTACTTCTCAAAACCGGACTGGCATACAGACTACTATTGGTGGCGGTATTTTCCTCCGAAAGACCGCAACGTAAACTATGATCCACAAAAACATCCTGACCGCTGGCAGAAATTCAAAGATTATACCTACAATCAGATCAATGAACTGACTTCGGAATATGGCAAGGTAGATATTTTATGGCTGGATGGCGGCTGGGTACGTCCTTTTAAAACGATAGACCAATCTGTCGACTGGCAGCGTACGATCAAGGTCGAACAGGATATCGATATGGACCGTATCGGCAACATGGCGCGCAAAAATCAGCCCGGAATCATTGTTGTCGACAGGACAGTACCCGGAAGCTGGGAAAACTATGTTACCCCCGAACAAGCAATTCCGGAGCATCCTCTGGATATTCCCTGGGAAAGCTGTATTACCATGGGCGATTCCTTTAGCTATGTGCCTAATGATAACTATAAGCCAACGAAAAAGATCGTGGAAACATTAATAAAAATCATCTCCCGCGGCGGCAACTACCTGCTGAATATTGCTCCCGGTCCCAACGGCGACTACGACAAGGCTGCCTACGACCGTCTCCACGAACTTGCGGCATGGATGAAAATCAACCAAAACGCTGTATATGCCACGAGAACTATCGCACCATACCACCAAGGCGATTATTATTACACACGAAGCAAGGACACCAAAATAGTGAATGTCTTCCATCTTTCTGAAGGTGATGCTTATGAGCAGCCCAATGAATATGTTTTTCAGGTTCCTGATAACTTCAAAGTCAAAAAAATCACTATACTGGGCCACAAGGGCCGCGTAAACTGGTCTCAACACGATAATCAGATCACGCTGAGAAGTCCAAGCACCCGTTTCAATTACGCGACTGCCATACAGTTACTCAGCAAATAAGTTGAATCCTCGGGATTTTTTCCGAGGATTTTCAACATATTACCGGTCCTTAAAGTATGCTAACCGAAGCTATATTATGTAGCCGCTCTATGCCGCCTAAATTCTTTCAGTACCTTTTACACAACAGACTATCCTTGCTCACCAAGTATTAATATCTCATTCCAAATGAAAAAAATTGTGTTTCTCTCCGTTGTATTGCTGGCTTTACTATCCGCCTGTTCAAGCTATAAACCTCGTTTGATTTTGTCCGAACAGATCTTTCAACAAGGACAGGTGGACTTCAAACAATGTCATGCATCCACCATCCAGTCCATTGGCAAAGACAGCTTATTGGTCGCCTGGTTTGGAGGTACGCATGAGTCCAATCCGGATGTTGTCATCTGGAGCTCGCTTTTTGCAAACGGACAATGGCAGCCTCCCTTGCAGATTGCAGATGGCATTGTTGGTGATACTCGCTATCCAACCTGGAACCCTGTCCTATATCAATACCCTTCCAGTGATTCGCTGTATTTATATTATAAAGTTGGTCCTAACCCACGTGAATGGGCCGGCTATGTGAAGTATTCTCTGGACAGTGGCCGGCATTGGTCGGCAGCTTCCTGTCTACCTGCTAAAGTCCTCGGACCGATCAAAAACAGGCCCCTGACACTGGCTGATGGCTTGACCCTGTCTCCTTCGAGCACAGAGTCAAAAGATGAAATCTGGAAAGCACATATAGAAGTCAGCCGTGACCAAGGGAAGACCTGGACCATCAGTCCTATACGCCCAGACACAAGCATCCAGGTGATCCAACCGAGCATTATCGAACATGCAGACGGCCGCATTCAGGTGCTCTGCCGCAGTAAAGAAAACCAGGTCATGGCAGCTTTCTCTTCGGACCAAGGACAAACCTGGGGACCATGGCAATCGACCAACCTGCTGAATCCAAACGCCGCTACGGATGCTATACGATTGAAAAATGGCATATTTATGATTGTTTATAATCCATCGACTGCCGGCAAGCAATGGTGGGAAGGCCGGACGAAACTGCATGTAGCCACCTCCAAAGACGGTTTGCAATGGAAAGATCGGCTAACGCTGGAAAACGGGGTGGAAGACGATGAATACTCCTACCCTACGATTATACAAGATAAAAGCGGTCTGATCCATATCACTTATACCTGGAACAGAAAAGGTATAAAACATGTGGTAATCAAATAATAAAGGGGGATCTGCTTACTTGAGATCCCCTTTATTAAAGGAATTTATTAAAAGGAATAATCTTTCGAAAGTACAATTTCGGTTTCGAGACGGATGTCGTCGGATGACGCTCCTATCAGTAGCTTGAATTTACCTTTCTCGGTCTTCCATACGCCCGACGCATCCCACAGCTTCAGGTCTTCCTTGCTCAAACGAAAAGTATACCTTGCCTTCTTCCCTGCCGCAATAGGTTTCCGTTCAAAGCGTTTCAGCTGCATAATCGGAGTGACAACCGAGCTGACCACATCGACGACATATAATTGTGCGACCTCTTCTCCGTCAAGGTGCCCGTTATTTTCCACATCAAAGGATATATCGCAGCTAAAATCAGCTGCCGTCTCATTTACGTTGACATTCAGGTTAGAATATGCAAACTTAGTATAGCTCAAACCATAACCGAAGGAATACAGTGGTTTGGCAGACATCTCCACATAATCATGATGCTTAGGCTTCGCGTGATTGTAGTGTACAGGCAGCTGACCTACGGAACGGGGCAGAGAAATTGGCAGACGCCCCGCAGGGTTATAATCGCCAAAGAGCACATCAGCGATAGCCAATCCACCTTCTTGTCCCGGGTACCATGCATTGACAATTGCCGGAATATGTTCGGAAGCCCAGTTTAGGTTCAATGGCCGCCCCATAATAGTTACCAGAATTACAGGCTTTCCTGTCGCCTGAACCGCTTTCAACAGCTTCAGCTGATCTCCCATCATATCCAATGATACCCGGTCAAATCCTTCACCGCTTTCCATATCACTGACTGTATTCGGATCAACATTTGCCGCGCCTGTCGCCTGATAAGAAGTTTTGAAATCCCGTGCGCTTGATCCACCGAGTACAAGCACGACGGCATCTGCCTGAGCAGCAGCGGCGACGGCCGCCGCGATGTTGGAATTGGCAGTATCGCGGATAGCACAGCCCTTCACATAGTCAACTGTTGTTTCTTTGGACACTGCGGCCCGGATTCCTGCCAATACGGTCTGAATTTTTCCATCCGCCTGTGGCGCAGTATAATCGCCCAACTGATTATAGGCGTTATCTGCGTTGGGTCCAATAACTGCAATCCGACGTAACGATTTACGCAATGGCAGCGTATGCTGTTCATTTTTGAGCAGAACAATGGATTCTCTGGCTACTTGTCTGGCGACAGTTCTATTTTCGGCTGTCGCCACCTTCTGTGTCACCAGCTTTTCGTCTACATAAGGGTGCTCAAATAATCCTAGATTAAACTTCATGCGTAAAACCCGTGCCACCGCGGTATCCAATACAGCAGGCTCAACCAGTCCCTGTTGTACGGCCTTGAGCAAATTATCGCCATAGCCCGTTCCGCTCAGGTCAACGTCTAAGCCTGCGTGGATACTCTGCGAGGCAGCATCCATACCAGTCTCTGCTGTAGCATGTCCGCCGTTCAGGCCGGATATACTCAACAGATCGGAGACTACAAAGCCATTAAACCGCCATTCTTTGCGCAAAATTTGCTTTAACAACCATGGGTTGGCCGAGCAGGGAATGCCGTCAATGCTGTTATACGCCGTCATGACCGAGCCCGCCCCCATCCTTACTGCCCGCTCAAAAGGCGGTAGGAAATAGTGACGAAGACTACGTTCACCAAAAGATACAGACTCTCCATTATGCCCACCATCGGGCGCTGCATAAGCAACAAAATGCTTTAAGGTGCCGATTATCTTATCTGGCTGCCCAAGTTTTTCGCCTTGGAACCCACGGATCATGGCAGTTCCCATTTCACCGATCAGGTATGGATCTTCGCCATAGGTTTCCTCTGTACGGGACCAGCGTGGGTCACGTGCAAGGTCCAGCACAGGGCCATAGCCGTTTTTCCCTCCCACAGCAGCGGTCTCCTTCGCGATCGTGGAAGCCATTTGTTCAATCAGCCCCGGATTCCAGGTACTGGCCTGGCCGATTGCTGTGGGAAATACAGTCGCACCAATAGCCATATGTCCATGCGGAGCTTCCTCAGAAAGCAATAACGGGATGCCGAGACGCGTGCTATCTACCATATAGCGTTGAATAGCATTGGTTGCACGGGCGGCTTCCACCGGACTAAGGCCGTTCAATAATGTTTTTTGCGTCCAGGGATCGGCACGCAAGGTCGCCCATAACAAACCGATGTGCTGCTCTTTCACCGCTTTCCTTAATTTGTCACTGACACTGATATTCTTCCCTGTCTTAGCATACATGTCCCATCCCAGCAGCTTGCTCAGCTGCCCTACTTTTTCCTCTACCGTCATACGCGCCAAAAGATCATTGACCCGTTTTTCGGTAGGTAGATGACTATTTTTGTAGGGTAGTTGTTGTGCGTTAAGCTGGGGGTGAAGCAGTGATGCCATCACCGTCATGCAGAGTATTCGGAGTTTCATTTCGTTAATTTATCGGAGTTATGCAACCGGTTTCAAATTACTAAAATAAAGGATTTAGCAACAACAAACAAGCATATTTTACACTAAAATAAGCGACGCTGCTATCTATTCCGATAACGCCGGCCATAGCTCGGGGCAATCGGTCTGAACGATCCGTACAAAAGGGTATTTGTTCAAAAAAGAGCGATAGACTTTTACACCCTCAACGCGCGCCAGTTCGTCTTCGTCCCCCAAGCTGTTCATCCAAAAATAAATACCTTCGCTGCGAAGCACATTCAATCGTTCGACATCGGTAAATGAGTTGTCGATATGAACAATCGATGTCATTTTCGTTTTTAGAATGGCCTCGAGATCCTTCATGCTCCGGGCCCGCGGGAAAAGCGTGATCTTTGGATTAATTTTATAGCCACGGGGCATGTCCTTGTAATCATAAAGGAAAAATAGAACCTGATCTTCCATGCCTTCTTCGGCAATAAGTGCGTAAGCCTTATCGATCAGATTCTTCCTCTCTTCTTTGAAATCAATGTCCACAATGATTTTTCCTTTACACAAACGTAACGCTTCCTGTAAAGTCGGAACGGCCATTGTCGATGCATTTCCATTCGGTCTTTCACGTAGAGACAGCTGCTGTATTTCAGCATATGTATGCTGAGCTACGTCCCCCTGGCCAGTTGTCGTGCGGTCCAGTGTCTTGTCGTGCATCAGAACCAATACGCCATCCATGGTTGCTCTGACATCGAGTTCAACGATAGAAGTCCCGAGCCGAATGGCATCCTCAATGGCGGGAATAGAATTTTCCGGATAATTATGATGGCTACCCCGATGTGCAGCAATATGTATACTTTTTTGCTCAAACTGTTTGAGCAGGTTCACTGACTGGGCATGTGAAGAGGATATGGCCACGAGTATAAAAAAGATGTGGCAATAGAAAGTTTTTATCATTTTGACTGTTGGTTTGAGTTCATTCTTTTAAGAAAAGTTACATCCAATACGATGGAAGAATATACCGTCTTTGCAATCTGAATAAGGTTTCTTTTATGGATAGCATGTCTATTTTTCCGATAGTTCAAAGGAATCAAACAATTGTCCATTGAGCTTATAGCTTGCCACATAGAGCTTATTCGCCTTGATTTTTATCACTTGATACAACTGTGTATCCGATGCCCTGACATCCATCCATCTTTCCGAATCGGACGCATACATTTTCGGTCCTGCAACAGACAGCAGGTATACCGGCCGCTTTCTACCAAGACTGCCACGCGCATAAGTATGATCGTGTCCCTGTAACACCAGGTCGACACCATATTTTTCGAAAATTGGTTTGAAACGTTCTCTTAAAATGGTATTGTCTCTATTTTTTGCCGTAGAATACACCGGATGGTGCATCACCACAATAGTCCATTTTTTTGGAGAGGCCGACAGTACCATTTCCAACCATCGTTCTTGTTTTTGCGCAGCAGCTGAGTCCAGCATAATCAATTGTGAATTGAGAGAAACCATACGCAGGTCCTGGTAATCCAGGTAATAAACAGCATCCTGCAATCCCTGCGGTCCATTTTTCGGCAGATTAAACTGTACGTTCCAGTGGGGGTCCAGAACGAGACGCTCCAGCGAGTCCCGGCGATATTCATGATTGCCGGGGGTGGGTACTGCAGGTATCATTTGGTGGATAAATCCGGCGCCCTCATGCCATTCTGCCCATTCATCATCGTTATTGGAACGGTTGATCAGGTCGCCGGCATGAACGATAAAACGGGCATTTGCCTCCTGCTGAAATGCACGACGGATAGTGCGGGACCAGCGCGACCTCAAATCATTCTGCGCGTCGCCGAGATAGATAAACGAAAAGTCACCAGATTGTGCAGCTGTCCTGAATTGATTCCATGCACTCCAGTTGCTTCCATCCCCTACACGATAGATATAAGTCGTCCCGGGCTTTAGATCACGAAAAGTTACCTGATGATAGAAATCCTCCCCGTCACCTCTATCGAGACGGAGCTGCCTGCCCGTTACCGACACGGCTTTCGCGTCGATATCCGGACTACTTTGCTCTTCGGCAATCTGCCCAATAATGTTATCCGTTTTGGCAGCTGTACGCCAGGAGACCGATTGCGTACGGGAAGGATCGTCGGACCAGGTCAACGTTATACGGTCGGGCTGCTTTAGTCCAGCAGCTGATTGGGCTTTTCCATTGTAAAAGACGCAACTTATGGCGGCGGCTAAAATAAAATCTCTTATTCTCATCTGAAGTTTTGTTTATATAAATTATTCATCGGTTATCCTATTACCAAGGCTTCCCTGTGCCTTGTAACAGCCAAGGTTTAGACCAGGCACTATTTTCATTATCCGCCTGCGAATAGGCCGTTTTTTCGATACGGCTTAATGCCTCCTCTGCATTCTTCTGGTTAACACTCATTTCTGTCTGCATATAAGGGATACGCAGTGGCAGCTGGGTGCGGATTGCGGCGGGGCCGGCTTTTAGCACAGGATACCCTGTTCTTCGATAGTCGAACCATGCCTGTGCGCCCGCAGACCAGCTTGCAATCCATTTTTGTTCAATAATCTGTGCTTGGGTATTCTCGAAGGACACTCCTTTTTGCTGAATATATGCTGCAAAATCAGCAGCTTTACCCCAGCTAGACAGGGATTCCTGAATGCCCCGCTCATAGTAGGTTTTGGCAGTTTCAGGCAACTCCCAGCCTTTCCATGCGGCTTCCGCCAATATAAAATGAACTTCCGCTGCAGAAAGCAGCCGGGCTTTGAGCAGATCGCCTTTTGCTGCACGGTAGATATCATGGAGATAAGAAACATGCGGATTGATAGAAGTCTGTCCGGGTGTGGGATTCAAGTTGAATGCCGAGGGATTTTTCGACACACTTGGTGGCAGTCCGACATAATCGCTATCGGTATCGACAAGCACGCCCTTGACGACATCCGGTGACACAATACGAACCCCATTGACTATTTTATCTGTTCCACTTGGTTCTGAGTTACGGATTTCGATCGGTATCTCGACTTTCTTTGCCCATACTCCCAGTCGCGGATCTCTCAGTACCTGCAACCGGTCTACCAGTGTCGCACACATCTTCATCCTTCTGAAATTGCTTCCACTCGCGTCATATACCGTATTGGAAGGCCAGGAGTCCGCTGCATTGTTACCTACAAAATTCATCAGTACATCATCTGCCGAACTGCTAATGATGGGAAATTTATCTGGGTTTCGCAGCATGTTTTCGATTCCCTGCCGGGCAAAATCACCAGCTTTTTCAGAGATGCGCATATAATATCTCAGTGCTAAGGAATTGGCAAAGCGGCGCCACTTTGAGGCCTTTCCGGCGAAATACACATCTGCATTTGCCAATACTTCATAAGAGGCATCCGGTCGCGACAACAGCTCATTTGCCTGTTTTAACTCGTCAATTATTCCCTTATAGATAACTTCCTGGCTATCGTATTTCGGAAAATTGTATTTCGGATCCCCAAGCTCCGCCTTCAGTGCGTCGGTATAGGGGGCATCGCCCCATAGATCGGCAACCAGTCCAAACAGATAGGCGCGCATAGTCAACGCTACCCCGACATGGAAGTCCGATCCCAATGTTTCCGCTCTTTTGCGCATGAGCTCATTGTCCCGCAGAAATCCATAATAAGCATCCCAGCTTAAAATTCCACCTGTCCATTCATAATCATTATGCGCGTTAAACCAAGCGTCAAGCTGTGTGTGCTGTATGACGCCACCAAGGTCCGAGAAGCTCAGTTCATTGTACTTTTTTGCCGCCCCAGTCAATATGGTGGGGAGCAATAGATTGGGATTTGCATCTTCTTCACTAATGCCATTAGGATTAATATTAAGCTCTGTCAAATCCTTGCAGGCACAAATATATAAGACAGTCGTCGTTGCAAGGAACGCTGTCATTAAAGTTCTCAACTGTTTTTTCATGTTGTTTCACGACTTAAAATGTCACATTTATTTTAAAACCTACCGGCATTGCCCAAGGTGTAACGTTATACCGCTCAATCCCTTGTTTAAATCCAACCCCAGTCTCCGGCTGAAATGCCATTTCGGGATCTATGCCGACTTTCGCCTTTGTCCAGAGAATTAAATTGCGCGTATATATGCCCACGCTGCCCTTTTCAATCCCAAATCTCTTTAGCCATTTACCCGAGACATCATAGCTGAACGAAAGTTCACGTAGCTTGATAAAAGAGGCATCAAATGTTGCTGCATTCATGAAGTCCCAAGGATAGTTATCGGAGTATGCGATGTATTTAGTACCTTCCCCACCCAAATTTTCAGTATATCCGGTGATATTGCCCTTATCATCGTATTGAGCAATAACTCCGGGATTAAAAACACCGAAGTTTCCGGTCACACCACCAACATTGACCGGATAGCCACCATATTCCTCTCCGGGTCCGCCAACAATGGGGTACCGATTATCTTTGACGCGCACGAGGTCATGATCGACAAGGTAGTTCCGAAGGGTCTCACCCGTCATCCCATTTGGATTGATTAATTGGTCAAGAAAACGCTGTGTCGTCAGATTGGATTCAAAATACCTGTAAGTTTGGGACATAAACTTTCCGCCAAACCGCATATCCGCGGCAATGT
>Ga0182746_1001215_pt1 | contig 25313 bp, 26 predicted proteins | sample eDN3rd30CBELigOP_FD_128881 | JGI IMG/M metagenome (GOLD analysis project Ga0182746, IMG submission 128881) | Enriched Organic Plus compost microbial communities from Emeryville, California, USA - eDNA 3rd pass 30_C BE-Lig OP (version 2) (version 2) ... | reverse complement strand
CTTATGTTTTTAAATTTACCCCATAGTTACGTCTTTTACCGAAAAATTCAACAAAAATCACCGATAAAACAAATACCCCATGTCTTCAAAACCGGATCCGGGTTGCAGATGCAACGGGGCTATTGGAGCATAGGTGCAGACACAACTACCTTCAATGCAGGTTACCGCTACGGTGGCGACTGGTTTGGCACCAAGTCAAGCCTAAATAGTTTGATGGGATCGGACGCATTTACCCGGACAATTGATAATCCCGCTTTCCGGTATTTGCACGGTATTAACTGGGGATGGCTCCGCCGATCACGGGATGGATCCACTGAATATAACGTCATGGGCTATTGGTTTTACCAGGGCCAGCGAAATCGCTATTTACTGGATCAGTACCGGTGGCAACAAAAAAATTACTCAGAGAAGAATTTCAATTTACTTGGCAACCGAGAATTCTCCTTCCAAGCGGATGTAAGAAAAGACTTCGGAAATGACAGTGAACTGGAATTGGGGCTCAAAGGTGCATTCAGGAAATTCTCCAATGAAAACCGGTTCAATGTATTCGATTTCAGCCAGTCCGTTTATTTGCCCAACAGCCTCCGGGCCGATCGTTTTTGGTTTAACTGGATTATTGCAGCCGCCTACGCCACGTACACACTTAACCTTGATTCCTGGAAAATTAAAATCGGTGGCCGTTATGAACACACCCACTGGCCGTTGCATTTCCGTGATACATCATTGCGCATTCCCGGTTATCAAAACTTTTTGCCCAATCTGATTATTAGCAAAACCATTTCCACGCATCACAGCGTTGGTGCCGGTTATACGAAAAAACTGCTCCGGCCTTATATCAATTACCTGAATCCGGTCATCAATTACATTGACTCGCTTAACCTGGAATATGGCAATCCCTATCTTAAACCCGCAATTACCCATAGCTACGAGCTGACTTATACCTTTCAGAAATCAGCAGGATTATTGAATGTTGCGTTGTTTTACAACCACACCGGGAACAGTATTGAGCAGGTAAGGATAGCGCAGCCAGACGGTATCGTAGCGAACACCTATGCAAACGTAGCAGCGTACGATGTTTTGGGAGCGAGCGTCAATGCCTCACTGCGCCTTCAACGGTTCACATTTACCGTGACAAACACAACACGATACCTCGGGTTTAGCAGCCAAAACGGTTATCCTTTCAGAGATGGCTTTATAATCAGTCAGGGTGTAGATGCGTCTTTTAAACCAACCGCTTCGCTTACCATCCGTGTCTATGCGAATCTCAATTCGAGAACGGTCAATTTTCAAGGGCATACCACCGGTGTACAGAGTTATACCTTATTGATCAACAAGGAATTGCTTGATGGCAAACTTAATTTTAGCGCCCGTTGCGACAATCTGTTCACCCCCTACCGATATGTAACCGAAGTTACTGCTGCTGAGACCTTTGACCAGCACATTGAAAGCCGCTACATCAATCGGTTCTTCAGGGTAGCTGTGAGATGGAAGCTGGGTAAAAGAGAGGTTAAAAGGCCTGTAGTCAATGAAATTGGTGGTTATTGATGTTGGTATCAGTTGAATGGATTAAACAATTCCGCCCATCAACGGATCGGTCTTGGTGACGATACCCGATTCTACATGTCCGGCAAAACGTTCTTCGTATTCAGGAAAATCTTTCGCATGAACACTGAAATCGTACCAGTGAAACGATTTCGATCTAGACTTGCTGGACCGCTGGATATTTGCTGGGCCGGAAAAACAAAACCATAAAAAAGAAATAGCTGCTATTCCTGACGCAGGTGCATTTATCATGGGCAGTAATATGTTTGGGCCCAAAGACAGAAGGAATCAATCGGATTGGAAAGGATGGTGGGGCGATAGCTAAAAAATCCCCGTTACTTATTATTCAATTTCTGTAAACGTTCTTTTGCCGAAGGGATAACGTCATCTTTTTCTTCATAATTTTCAATCACGCTTTCCAACGTGCTCTTCGCCTGGAAATCATCACCTTTGCCCGCATAGGCATCCGCAAGCAGGATGAAGCTCCTGGCCACCCAATAGTCATGTGACCCCATGTTGTTGATCACGTCAAAAGCCGATTCCATGGCTTTGTCGTATTCTTTGGCCTCATATTGGAGTTGGCCCACCCGATAACGCGCCTCCGCACCCACTGCCGTTTGGCTTCTCAGCGCAGCCAGGTTCAATTCCTTTATCGCTGGGGCTACCTCCCCCTGCCGCAACATAGACCGCGCCGTATACAAGTTTGCTTTCGCGATGTCCTCGTCTGAAGATCCATCATACCCCTTGATCAACTTGGCGTACCTGACGACTTGCTCCAAATCGCCGATTTCAAAATAGCAAACCATCAGATTGTTCAACGCGTAGCTGTGATTTTCCCTGTTTTCCGAGGTGATTTCCAATTTTTTGAGGTGCACGATGGCTTCGTTATATTGCTCCAAGCCAAGGTATAGCTCCGCAGCTGTCATCAGTGTATTTTCCGTATACTGGCTTGTCCAGTCGTTCAGGATAATGTTCAGGTCGTGCAGTGCCTCCTTCGGGTGCCCGGTGCGGTACAAGCTCACCCCACGGATATAACGGGCATGCTTTTCTTGTGCCGGTTTGGGGAACTTGTCGAAATACGCATTGATTGCTTCTACAGCCGGTCCGTACTCCCCCCTGGCAAACAAGGTATGGGCCGCCTGGAAAGCCAGGTTATCCTGCTCTGCGGTACTCAGGTCACTGATGTTGGTGCTGGTCGCGTAGTTAATATAACTCGAAGCATCTCCCTGATCCAGGTAGATGTTTTCAATGGAACGCAGCGCCTGCCCTGCCTCACTGGTTGTAGCATGTTCCTCCACCACCTTCTGGAAAGTGGCCTTCGCCGCTTCGATGTCATCTTTATTGTACTGGACAAGCCCGATGGTCATCAACGCCCGGGGGACATAGCTGCTGCGGGGGTATTGTTCGATCATCCGCTGCAGCCCTTCGATGGCGGTATCGTAATCTCCCGCAGTGAAATACGTGTACGGGATCTCAAAGGCCACGTCATCCGCATAGTTCGAACTCGGGAATTGTTCAACAACGGACCGCAGGGTGCTGAGCTTGGTTTCATTATCGCCCTGCAATCCCTGGATAATACCACGCTGGAACAACGCATAGTCCTGATTGGGAGCCTCGCTGTTGATCAGCTGGTCATAGTATTGGTTGGCTCGGCCGTAATCGCGCACGGACAAATACGAATCGCCCAAACGTGCGATTACGTCATAACGTACATTTTCGTCCAGCGAACTTCCCTCGTTAGCCAAAAAGCGTTCAAAATAATCCGCAGCCATGCTAAAGTTGTTATTGCGGAACGCCGCATATGCCAGGCCATAATTCGCGTAATTGTATACATCGGTGTTTCGTGCGGCGGGCAACCGGAGGAACCGGGAAAAGTTTTCCACCGCCTCCCGGTACTTGCGCACCTCATACATCGCCTCCGCTTTCCAATACGTGGCCAACGCCGCCATTTCCACATCGATCGGGAATTTTTCCGATCGCATGAACATGGATATGCTGTTTTCGAAAGCGCGCTCGTTATAAAACTCCAATCCCCGGTAATACGTCACCTTTTGATAGGCTATATCAGCTCTCGGCTCCCGGTTGCTGAACGATTCCAGCATATGTACCGAAGCGTGGAAATTGCTCGTGCCTAACAGGATCTCGGCCAATAGTGTTTCCGGATTCTCTGTATAATCCGCATCGGGTGCGCGATCCGCATATTTCTGAGCGATGTATGCCTGGGCGACTTTCAGGGCCGTCTGGGCGGAATCCAATTCATATAAGATTTTGGCATAGTTAAACAGCCCATCCGATTTCAATGCCGGATCGAAATCCAGTCTGGATGCGTTGACAAACGCATTCCGTGCACGTTGCTTATCGCCGGTTTTCAAGGCAATATGGCCCAAAGCAATGATCGAGCTTTGATAAAAGGCATCCGAAGCTGTCAACTTCTCCAAAATAGAAGTTGCTCTTTCGTATTCGCCTGCTTGGTAGGCCATGAAGCCGATCCGGTAATTATCGATATTGCTGCGTGAAGCGCCCGGATGCCGTTCCAGCAATCTACCGTAATAAGCTTGTTTGAATTCGTTCTTTGCAAAATACGTGGCGGCGGCAATTTGGCGCAGCTCGATCTCAAGCGCTTCCCGGTCGATACGCATATCCGGGCTCCGGCGGATCTTTACGGCATCGGCCAGCATCGGCCGGTAATCACGTACGACATCGATGGAATCCATAAGCGTAGGTTGCCTTTCGTCCTGCTGCCCACTGGGTTGTTGCTTCTCTTCCTGCGGTTCCTCCTCTTCCTGCGCATACCCCATAACCAACAAGGCTGAAAAGACCCCGGTAAGCAGGTATTTCAGGTAACTATAGCCGATCCTTTCTTTCAATATCATTGTTCCTCCCTATTCCTGAACTTTTCCAAACGTTCCTTCGCCGAGGGAATGATCATGTAATCTTCCCCTAACTAGCTACACCCAAAACTAAAGAATTCCAATCACAATTATGTAAATCGTCAGCAAAAAGTGGCCGCAGCCATCCTAAGGGGGTGGACTCAACTAAAATGAAGCCGGCACTTTGTGCCTTGTTTTCATTTGGGTGGCGGGAGTGGCTGCGGGCCGCAGCCCCGCACTCACGGCCGCAGCCATCCCTAGGGGGGATTTTGAAAGTAATTGGGGATTTTATTGAGAGAAATGGAAAAGATGGACTTGAATAATGTCATTTATTAAATCACGACCGACACCTAGACAACTTGGTTATTTCATGCATAATCAGTTGACATTTTTCACCGAATATCTCTATTGCGTGTACTTGCAATATGTAAAACTCATCGAGTGTGGCGTCTGGATTTTTAATAGTAATTTCGGAAAACGTTTCTATAATTGGAGTCGTCGAAATTGTTATAAAAAGATATGAAGTCATTTGAAATTGAAAGGGAGATTGCAAATTCCGAAGGGTATCAATTTGTGCAACGGATACGGCAATTTTCTGTATCAACCTCGATTTTTGGCAAGAACTTCCTTGAATTTAAAAAGCATGTAGAAGCAGAGATTGAACCTGAATACTTTTTCAAGTTACAGCATCGACAGTTTGCTCAACAACGTGAGGACGGACAACTGGAAACTGTAAGGTTAATGCACAACTTTCTGGCTTCTGCATTTTCGTTAGTTGAACACACCCGAAACTATTACAAAAAGCATTATGATAATGAATCGGCAAAATTTCCAGAATACCAACCCGAAGTAGATAAGAGATTTGCAAATAACCCTTTAGCAAATTTTGTGAAATGCTTCAGACAATACATGCAGCACTTCCAGCCATCGTTCATCAGCTATCAATCGAACCTTACCGAATCCCCGGAAGGCCTGAAAGCAAAAATCATCCTTACCAACGATAATATTATGCTTTTTAAAGGTTGGAACAGTAAGGCGAAACAATATATTGAAGGTCTAAACGGCGACCTGAATATTTTAGTGATGATTGACGACTATCATACTCTTGTCGCAGAGTTTTACCAATGGTTTATAAAGCGGCAAGGCGAAATACATAAAGAAGAGGTTTCGACACTTTTGAAAATGGAGAGGAACCTAAAGGAACAAAAGTTAAGGGAGATGATTTCCCACTTTACGACTTCGAAGACCTTCAATAACGAAGCCTTTCTGAATGCCGTAAGAGATATGTACAATCAAGAAAGCAAACGTAAATTCGACAATTTGTCCTACCAAAAGCAATTAGAAGAAATGATTTTTTCCCTAAAGGCAAATGGATTTATCAATAAATTCCAAGAAAAGGAGATTCGGGAGCGTTTTGAAGTATAGTTAAAACAACCATTGTTCAGTCTTTTACCAAAAGACTTGAGATTAAAGGGAAATATAATTTTTTCTGGGTATCAGTTGAGGGCCAAAGCCTCGTATCCGAGCCGTGCAAATTCGCTGCAAAGCACCAACACCGCTGCCGAACGCTGCAAGGCCGTGCCGCCCATGATGGATTTGAACTTGTCTTTTCGTCCCGCGGTAGTTTCGGATGTTCTGGAAATAGCCTGTTACACCATTGAACACTCCACAAAACGCACCCCTCGTGCGTTCGTCCTGTTTGGGGGAGCACCCACATTGCGCACTCAAAGGTACTTTCCTACGATGTTGCCGTATCGAGTGGACAACGTATCATCGTTGCCGTCCTGCAAAGTTTGCAAAGTTTCCCTATTGGGAAGCATCGCCACCTGTATCAGTCGTTTTACTGCGGGGTCGTTGATATTATAGGGAATAAACGTCGTCGTGATGTAGCTGTCATGCGAAGTAGTATCGCTATCATCCATCAATTGTATTTTGGAAAATTATCATTATCTTTATCGCATGATGTTACGTGAGATCATAACCCCGAAAAAACGGTCTGTCACCGTACAATTGCCCGAAGAGATGGTGGGCAAGACGGTGGAAGTGATTGCCTTTGAAATCGAAACGGCGAAAAAGGAACCGAGCAGGGCGCAGCGTCTCCGCCGGATTGAAGCCCTGACCAAATCCTCTCTCGTGGATTTGAGCGGATTCTCCTTTGACCGGAACGAAGCCAATGACTACGATGGCTAAACCTTTTGCAGTGGACACCAACGTGCTGATATACCTGCACGACAATTCCGCACCGGAAAAAAGGGCCATTGCCAAAGGATTGCTTGCCGATATCCCAAAAATCCCCTCTCAGGTCATTTCCGAATACATCAACACCTGCCGGAGGCTTCTGAAACTTGATAAGGTGGAACTGTTGGAACAGACGGCCGCATTGCTTGACAGCTGCCCCATCGTCCCCGTGTTGCCCGATACCCTACAACATGCCGCAGGGCTGGCGAAACGATACCAATTCCAATTGTTCGATTCCATCATTGTCGCTGCCTGCATCGAAGGAGGTTGCGAGATCCTTTATTCCGAGGATATGCAACATAAACTGACCGTGGATAAAAGCCTCACCATCATCAATCCTTTTCTGTAACTCGTCTTTTTCAGTTGCGGCCGCAATCGCCCTGACCGGAATTTAAGGTATTGTGGCATTCCTAAATATCCGATAAATCTGAGCCAATCGGAAATGCAGAAATATGGCTGTTATAAAAAAGCCTCCGCTATTGGTCTTAATAAAATCCCTCAGATACCTTGACAATCCTGTTGACAAGCACTAACAGTTAACATTAACCACTAAACGGGTTTTGGCGTCTTTCGTTTGAAAACAGACAGTTGACTCTAAATAGCACCTTGTGTCTTATGTTTGGTATTGATTAGTAAGTTCGGCCCAGGCATCTGGTAAAAGTGGTTGCTCAAACTGAACCCGCATCAAACAAAAAAGCCACCCTATTCAGGTGGCTCATAAAATAAAAATCCAATTTGATTGACAATCCGGTTGACAATCCTTATTAATTTGTCGGGGTGGCGGGATTCGAACCCACGGCCTCTTCGTCCCGAACGAAGCGCGCTACCGGGCTGCGCTACACCCCGATGAGGCCGGTAATGTGGGTGCAAAAATATCATTTCTGTTTGAAAAAAGCGAAAACTTAGATTTTTTCATTCCGACCTCAACTATAAGCGGTGGTTAAATCGCTATTCCATGGCCATCCCACCATCCACAACCAGTTTCATCCCGGTGATGAACTTGCTGTCATCGGAAGCTAAAAACAGCACGCCTCTGGCGATATCGTCATTGGTTGCGTATCTAGCTAATGGAATGGTGGCCTCGAAACCTTTTTTGACAGATGCTGCTTCACCGGGCGCGAAACCTTCTTCCAGGGAGCGCATCATGCGATTATCTACCGGGGCTGGGTGGATGGAATTGACACGGATACCACGCGGGGCCACCTCCAGTGCGATGGTACGCGTAATACCAATCACCGCGTGCTTGCTGGTCACATAGGCACTCATCGATCCGAATCCCATCAGACCGGCCACGGACGACGTATTGATAATACTTCCGCCATCGTTCATTTCGGGTAAAACATATTTAATACCCAACCAGACGCCTTTCACATTCACACCGATCAATTTGTCGAATGCGTCTTCCGGATATTCGGTGATGGGCTTTACAACGCCTTCGATTCCTGCATTGTTGAAGAACACGTCAACCTTTCCGAACTTGCTTACCGCATGTTGGACGTACTTCTGGACATCACTAGACTTGGAAACATCCGCCGCCACATAGCTGACATCCGGACTATCCAATTCAGAAGCAACTTTTTCAAGCGCTTCCTCGTTGATGTCAACGAGAACCACCTTTGCACCTTCTTCCAAAAATAATTTTGCTGTAGTAGAGCCTATCGCACCGGAACCTCCGGTGATAATGGCGACCTTGTTTGCTAACTTTGCCATAACTTTTGAATTAAAATAACCTGTTTCCTAATAGCTTTAAAAGTAGGAACCCCTTTCGTAAATAGCGGTAACGTTGGTCACGTCGAAGGATGACATTAGTCAATCATCAACCGAGGGGCACATCGGCGTGGCAAGGTCAAAATACGGGATAGGAAGCCATCGCCTCGGGAAAAACCAACAGCGGCATCTCCACCCGATGAATCAGTTGCCGGGTGGTACTTCCCTTAGTTATCCTGTACCATCGGCTCCGCACCCGGTGCACAAGGACAAACAGATCGCAGGGCCCGTGCAGGCTTGACCGGTACAGTCCATTTACCACAAACCGATTCCGGACGGGCCGGTAGTACAGTTTCGGATACCCAACCGCTGTTGACACTTCAGTAAGGAAGTCTCGAACTGCATCGGGAACGTCTCCGGGTTTCTTCACCTTATTGGATACCCATACCAATGAAATTTCCGAGCCGAAATGGGTGCACAGGCTGCTCAATGAGTGAAGCGCACGCATGTGCGACCGGCTGAAGTCCGTTGCGAAACATACATAAGACGGATCCTCGTATGCAGCGCCCTCGGGAACCACCAATACCGGGCACATCCCCATTGAGAGCATGCGATTCACGTTGTTCTCGAAAAGTAAACGGGTTGCCCGGTGCCGTCCATGTATCCCCACCACAGCCAACACAACATCGTGGTTGGCAAAAATGTGGCTTTGTACGGCATCGGTTAACTCGCCCAGTTCACTCGCACACGAGATAGTTGGCGTGAAATCTCCGGAAGATGGATGGGCAGAATTGACCAGGCGCTCCGCCCATGCCGATAACGTGGTAGCAAGACTCTCCTTCCGTAAAAAATAATCTTCCACCGACCACGATTTGTATGACTTGTCCGAAGGATCGGGCATCGTAAACGCGTGGTACAGCATAACATTGGCATGGATCCGCGTTGCCAGCCTGAACGCGTAATTTGCGGCCGCCGCTGCCTGTGGAGAGAAATCTGTAAGCATCAAAATCGTTTTCATAGTGCTGCCCCAATCCGGGATTGTCTGGTAGTTTCGCGGGATCTGGATTTCTCACGTGCCGAAGGAACTGCGGTTACTGCCTCTGCCGCCGGAAGCATATTCAACTCACAAAATATCCGGTAGTGCGCTTTCGCTACCTCAGCCCACGTGGATGACGCCATGACCTGCAACGCCCTGCTACGCATTTGCTGAAGTCGTTGAGGCGCCGCAAGCAGCTCGGTGATTGCTGCTGCAAATTGCCCGGGCTGCTCAAATCCCACCAGGATGCCCAAATCTTCCGTCAGCACTTCCCTTGCATACGGGATGGGTGTGGATACCACCGGACACCCGCAACTGAGCGCATAGGCAAATGTGCCGCTAACCGCCTGGTTCGGGTCTTTGGAAGTAAACAGATACATATCGGATAAGGCGAGGTATTCAAGTAATTCACGGGTTGGCAGGTACCGGTCTATAAAGCGGACATGGCCGTCAAGACCGAGCTCACTGACCAGGTAGTTCAGCAGGTTTCGGTAAGCCTCGCCTTCACGTTTCACAATTTCGGGATGCGTTTCGCCGATGACCAGGTACAGCGTGTCGGGAAACCGGTCGATTACCGATGGCAGCGCCTGCAGTGCCGTTTCAATACTCTTGCCCCGGCTCAGAAGCCCAAATGTTGCCAGTATCCGGCCGCTCACAGGTAATCCGTACCGCCTCCGCAACCGCTGTTTGTCCATCTCCTTTGGAACTTTGTGAATACCATGCGGGATAACGGCAATCTTTTCAGGCCGAATTTGATAGTCAGCGACCAAAAGATCGGCCGCATGCTTGGTCATGACGATGATTTTATCAACGGCTTCACTGATTGCACGAACCGTTTTCAGAAGCGGGTAACCGGGAGCGGGCAGTACGGTGTGGAAGGTAATGATCACGGGTTTACTGAGGTGATAAAGTAATAAAAGCAGGTGGTCTCCATATTCGCCACCGAAAAGGCCAAATTCATGCTGGATGAATACGCCTCGTATGTCGCGGTTTCCATTGATCTCCATGGCCATATCCGGGTAATCTTCAAGTGAATCGGCACAAAGTGTATACTTGACCTCCGTATCGTAAAAATACCGCCTACCTTGGGGTTCTAATGCGCAAACAAGCGGGTCGAACGGCACCTGTGCACAGGTGCGCAGCGCTTCGATCAAATCATGGCTATAGGTGGCTATTCCACATTCACGGGGTGGATAGGACGTTATAAATGCAATTTTGCTGGACATAATACCGGGCATAATAAGTAAATTAATAAAACGATTTGGACGCTGACAATTCCTGTAGCAGGTCCTTCAGGTTTACCGAGGCCACCGCTATCCGACTGTCTGCGGCACCGTAATAAATGTAGAGCCGGTCTCCGAATATGGCTGTACCTGTAGGAAATACAACATTGTTTACATATCCCCGCTTTTCCCAGTCTTCCTCGGGAGACAAAAGCGGCCGGGGAAGGCGGGCAATTTCCCGGCTTGGATTGTCCCTGTCAAGTAAGGCGGCGCACGCATGGTAAACATACCCTTCGGGGCCATCGTATACACCGTGGTAAATCAGCAACCAGCCCTCATCCGTCAATAACGGCGGGCATCCGGCGCCGATGTAGCTGGATTCATGGGGATATTTAGGCTCCATGACAATGTGGTCTGAAAAGTTAAGCAGGTACCGTTCCCAAAAATCGGTTGTCAGCTCGTCAGGGATATTCCTGGCGGAGACGATTTGTATCCCCGGACGGATCCGGTGGAGAAATACGAGGTTTCCGTCAATCCGGGCCGGAAAAAAAATAACATTTTTATCCCATAAATTTAACCCTGCCGTCAATAAGCCATGGGCTGCGTATTCGCGATGCTCCCTGAAATACTTTTCATTCAACCGCATACCGCTTTGCACCAATTCGGAAAACCGCCTGAAGTTTACTTCGGGTACAATCACTCCTTTTTTATCAAAGTGCCGGAGGTCTTCCGAAACCGCCAAAGCACCCAACGCGGTAATGCCGTCGTAAGCCGTGTATGAAAGGTAATAGCTATTGTCTACTTTGACAATACGGGGGTCTTCCACTCCCTGGCGTTCGTAAGGATACTGCGGAATGATCAGCGGTACTTTGCTACGCTCCACAACCTGTAATGCCCCCTGCAAACGGCAATAGCCGATGGTGGAAAAATTCCCCCTGCGTACCGCCCGGTAAAACAGATGTACCTCATCGCCGTCCTGGTAAACTGCCGGGTTGAACACCGCAGCGCTTTCAAACCCCAAAACGGTCTTTTCGAGCAGCACTCCTTCCCTTTTTACCGTGACCATGGCTTTTTATACAATTTATTACCCGTGCATTTCCCCGTTTAGCATATCTCCAGAATCTGATACACCTCTGTGCCAAATGCAAATGAATCCCCTTTCTTTTTTCCGGCCATTGCCCTATACAGCGGGCTTTGGGGGGAAATGCCAATGAAAGGCGTCCCATCCACCTCAAACCGCTCGATACTGACGGAAATGTAAAACAGTCCCTTGTCAGTTGCCACCACGCTCCCCAACTGCACCTCGTCATAGCGCTCTTCCAGCCAAAGGTGCATTCCTTCCAGGACCTTCAGCTCTTCGCGGGCAAACAACAGCTGGTCTGTCAGCTGCCGATGCCGCAGGGCCACTTCCTCGACAAGTCCCGGTTGGTCGGCACCATATTCCGTTGATCCGCCCCCATCAAGCTCCCTAATTCCTCGGTTGAAATCTGCAATAAGCGCCCGCTGCTTTGCAATGCAGGCGCGCAACAGTTGTTCTTTTGATGGCAGTTGCATCTGTTTCTGTATAGTTGTCATGTTGTTACGTGTAGTGGTCTTTGATATTTTGTTTGCACCCTAACGGTAATCCGGTTTGATATCCCTTTGACCTGCTCGATGTCATTGACCGCATTGAAAGCGGCAACTTTTCCGCAATAGTCGTCCACTTCTCCATCCAATGTCACCCAGCCGTTATCCACCGCTACGCTGATTCGTTCTCCGGCCAGTCGTGGGTCCCACACAAATGCCTCCGCAATTTCAGCCGCGATGCGCGTATCATCGTCGGCCTCCTTACATTCCACCTGTAGGTCTAACGCTACAGCCCTCACTTCCCGGAGATATTTCGCAAGCCGCTCGGCCTCTCTTTTCTCCCGCATATTCCGCACGCACCCCTTCAGCGTGACCACGCCCTGATTTACATCAACCGCAATGTCTTTGGTCTTCAGTATCTCGTTGGCCTTTATCAGGCCCAACAGCGTTTTCCGGATGGTTGTGTCTGTTTCCATGACTGAAAAAATTAACATTTCTGTTGTTCAAATATGGCACGGCAATCCGGCTTTCCGCATGATCAATCTCTGCAGCATCGGTGATTTTTGTCATTCAGGGGCGTTACCGTTTCGGGTACCTTAGCCAAAAAATACAAGTTATGAGTACTACAGTCAGAAAAAAGACCAGTCTCCCGTCGGTGATGTCAGACTGGCTGAGTCCAATCAGTTCCTTTTGGGATCGCGATTTCTTCGATTCAGATTTAGGTTTGTTCAGCAGGCGCCTTGGGTTGAGCGTACCTTCGGCAAACATCTCCGAAACGCCCCAGGCTTACCTCCTTGAGTTGGCCGCGCCCGGATTGAAGCGCGACGATTTCAAATTGGAGGTAGAAAACCATACCCTGACCATCAGCAGCGAGAAACAGGAAGAGAAAGAAGAAAAGAAAAACGGCTACTCCCGCAAGGAGTATTCATTCAATTCCTTCAGCCGTTCGTTTACGCTGCCCGATTCGGTGAAAGAATCCGATATCAGCGCTTCCTATACCGATGGCATCCTTAAAATCACGATTCCGAAGACCGAGGAAACCCCTGAGCAACCGGCGCGTGCCATACCGGTTTCCTAAGATAGCCAACCGTTGGTGCAGGATGGGTCCTGCACCAACTTATCCCTACCGCTCGTCGGTTTTCATGAAGAACACAGGCACGGTCGGTTTGTGGGCGATAACCTTGATCAGTTGTTTCGAAAACATACGGCTGAAGAACGGCTTGTCCATCGGGGTCATCACCAACGCATCCAACTGCTCCCGGGCAACCATGCGGTTGATGCTCACCGGGAGGTTGCGGGAGATTGCCAGCTTGAACTGTAATTCCGCATCTGAACCGGTTGCGATCTTTTCGAAACGTTTTGCCCATTTCTGCATTTTTTTTGTCTCTTCCTGTTTTCCCTTTTCGTAAAAGTGAAACAGGGTAATGACCACCGGACGATCCATCAATGTCGTAAAATCCTCCAGCGCTGTAACCTCAGTGGCATGGTAATTCACCGCAAATCCTACCCGATCCATGCGGAATGTGGATATCCTGGCCGGGATGGCCACCACCGGAACCGGTGATTTAAGGATGACGGCAAACGTATTGCTGCCCAACACGGCGTATTTCAGGCCCGTGGCACCCTGTGTACCCATCACGATCAGATTTACATTTTTTTCGCGCGCAAAATTAGCGACCGTATCCGCCATTGTCCCTTCCCGGTTTTCACCGGATATGGAAATGGCAGGAAATTGCTTTTTCAATTTCTCTATAAGTTCCGCCATTTGCTGGTCTGTGGCATCCTTTATTTCAACCCATGCGGCCCCGGTAACGCCGGGATACGCCGATACGGCATAAAACGATTGATATACGTGCAGCAGGTGCAGTTTCCAGCCGTGCCTGGCTGCCATTCCTGCGGCGTAGAGGCATGCCTGGTACGCATGCCGTGAAAAGTCTGTGGGTATCAGAAGCGTTTTCATTTTTTAAATGATTTATGTGATGAACTATTTCACTTCGAAAGTAAGCCGACCGATGTGTAGCGGCGAATGACGGTTACCCCGGCTTCCGATGATTGATATCATTGATAACCTCTTTGCACAGCGATGGTCTCGCCGGGGATGGTGACCTGCTCCGATATGACAAAATTCCCAACCGGCTATGACAGCGGTCATCCCGAAAACACGCAAATGGCAATAACTTGCACGTAATTCAATTGGTTCACATATAAAAATACATGCATTATGTCTGTCTTAAAAGTCATCGAAGTACTGGCCAACTCGACCACCGGTTGGGAAGATGCCGCCCAAGCAGCCATCAACGAGGCCTGCAAAACATTGGAAAACGTCCGTTCCGTCTACATCGTGGATCAGAGCGCCACCGTAGCAGACGGAAAAATCACCGAATACCGCATTACCTGCAAGATCAGTTTTGAACTGTGGCAGTAGCCGATAAACTGTAGTGATGAAAGCATGGAGACTTCACGGTGTATCTGACCTTAGCAAGGACAGCCGTCCGCTGAAAGCGGTCGAACTGCCGCTACCCGAACCAGGCCCCACCGATGTCCTCATCCGGGTATCCTGTTGCGGGGTCTGCCATACCGAACTGGATGAAATCGAGGGCCGGACGGTGCCGCTTTATTATCCGGTGATCCCCGGGCACCAGGTGGTGGGGCATATCCACCAACGAGGGTACGAAGCCAGCCGTTTCGCCGTAGGGGATCGGGTGGGCGTAGCCTGGATTTATTCGGCGTGCGGCACCTGCGAATATTGCCAACGGGCGCAGGAAAACCTGTGCCCGGAATTTAGGGCTACCGGCCGGGATGCCAATGGAGGCTATGCCGAATACATGGTGGTCGATGAAAAATATGCCTATGCCCTTCCCGATGTGTTTTCGGACGCTGAGGCCGCGCCGCTTTTGTGTGCCGGAGCCATCGGGTACCGGGCATTGAAGCTTGCCGGCATCAGAGACGGAGATATATTGGGGCTTACCGGCTTCGGGGCATCCGGCCACCTGGTGCTCCAGACGGCAAGCTATCTTTATCCATCGTCACGCATCCTGGTCTTTGCCCGCAGTTCCGAAGAGCAGGCCTTCGCCCGGTCGCTGGGTGCCCATTGGGCAGGAAACACCACCGACACTCCTCCGTTTCCCATCCAAGCCATCATCGACACCACGCCCGTTTGGACACCGGTTCTGAGCGCCCTGCGCCACCTTAAACCCGGCGGAAGATTGGTCATCAATGCCATCCGTAAAGAGCAGACCGACCAGCATGCACTGCTTGAACTGCGCTATCACGAACATCTATGGATGGAAAAAGAAATCAAAAGCGTTGCCAATATCACCCGCGAGGACGTCAGTGCGTTTCTCAAACTTGCAGCCGCCATTCCCCTCAGGCCCGACATCCAGCTTTATCCCTTTGAAATGGCCAATCAGGCGCTGGTTAACCTGAAATGGAAAAATACAAGGGGTGCCAGTGTGTTGGTGATGGAGTGATGGTACAAGCCACGAAGCAATGGCTTAGCGGTCCATTTGGTAGGGGAACACCAACATCGGAAAATCCGGAGAGAGGCTCAGTTTACGGAGTGTCCTGCGCTGAAATGTACTCGACACAAGGTTACGGTGCCGTGTAAACAATACCACCAGGTCGTAGTCGTGCATCACATCGGTCAGGATGCCCGGCACATCGTCGCCCACCGCCCGTTTAAACCGGATGTTCCGCTTCTGGCCCAGGTCATCCTCAAGGACGTTGCGGAAGCACCGGAAGACTTCGTCGCTGACCGCTGTCCGCTTTTTGCTGACATGGAATACCGTCAATTCCGGTCGGTACCGTGCAAACAGTGTCAACAGTCCGGTGATATGGCTCAGGTCATCCGGACAGTAGTCTGTAGCATACAAAATTCTTGAAGGCTTTTCAAACCGACAATTTTCCGGAACGAGCAGCAACGGTTTACGGGCATCCCGGATTACCTGATAGGTGGTTGTTCCGAAAAGGTGGTCCATTTCCGTGTCTGCACCGCCGGTACCCATCACGATCAGTTCAAAATCGCCAAGCGAAATTGCTTTTCCCAACGCATCTGAAACAGTCGCTATGTATGTCCGCAGATCCGCCGTACACCGGATCTTAAATTCGTGTTCTAAGGAAGCGGCATAGGATTGCAACTGTTCTTTCGTGCCCCGCGCCCCGTCGTCGGCCAGGGGGAGCGCACCCGGTGCCTCGGGCACTACACCATGCCACGCGGATACCTGCTCTACGTAAAGCAGCACCAAATCTCTATTGCGGTCCTGCGCGAGATGCGCTGCATATTTTGCGGCATTTACGGCCGCTGCCGAGAAATCAAAAGGACATAACAGCTGTTTCATAACGTTATTTTTTAGGGCCGCACCGCTAAACTCGATGCGGCTCTTTGACACACTGCTTGATTTAACTTACAGCGCAGTAATGGCGATGTTATCCTCCACGTCGGTTACACCCGGAGAAGCCCAAACGGCTTTTTCGACCTCCCGCCGCTCATTCCATGTATTGGCCTTTCCATTCAATATTACCTTGCCGCCTTCGGTGCGTACCCTGATGTTATCCGCATTGACGGTGGCCCTCCGGTGAAGCGCCTGCCTGATTGTTTTTTCGATATCAATCTTTTCCAAACGAGGTTTCAGGGTAATGGCATTCGTAATGCTCCGTACGCCGGCAATATCCCGCACTGCTTTGTATGCCGCATCCTTTTCGAACTGCCAATCGACGGCGCCTTCGAGTGTTACCCAACCCTCTTCCACCTTCACTTTCAACTTTGATTCAGGCACCAGTGTATTCCACTTGAATGCGTTCAGGATCGCTTCGGCGATAGCCGTATCGTCACGCCGGCCGGCTTTGCTGAATCGGACCTGGATATCTTCCGCGACCGCCACCACTCCATTTACCCGCATCGCCGCTTTTTCTGCAGCATACTTCTTGGAAAAACTGTCCACGTATCCGCTCAGTGTGATTACGCCGTCCTTCGCGGAAACGCCGATTTCCGAAGCTGCGACCATTGGATCCCATTTCAGTTCATCCATAACGTCGCGTTGCAATTGTTCGTTGGTTTTCATTGTATTTAACATTTAAAAGTTAACGAATTACTTAATGGCTAAATTAAGCTTCCGGCGATTTGAAGTCCGATGATAACGATCATACCCGTCCGTGATTTTTATTCGGAACCCATCCCGTTTTGGCTAACGGCTGATTCGTTCCAGCTTTCCGATTTCCAAAATTTTGATCCCTCCGTCGGTCAGGCTGATGAGGTGCTCGTCACGGAAATCGGCAAGTGTACGGTTGAGCGACTCCAGCGCGGTCCCCACAATGGCAGCGATGTCTTTACGTGACACCGTTAGTAGCGGCATTGCCTTATCGGCGATGCCCTGCTGCCTGTAAAGATAGGTCAACGCCGAGGCGACACGCTGCCGCACAGACTGGTAGGCCAGTTCCAGCAATCGCTTTTCATTTTCAAACAAGTTGTTGGATAAGATCTTGATGAACCTCGAAGCAATCTCACGGTTCGTATGGATCAGTGTCTGGAAATCGTGTTTGGGAATAACCCCCACTTCCGTATCCTGCAAGGCAACGGCACTATCGGTATAAGGCGTATCCTTGAGCAAGGGTACGTATCCGATGAATTGCCCTTCCCGGAACATGCCCGTAACCAATTCCTTTCCATCCGGATTGATGCGGCTGGTTTTTACTTCGCCCCGGATGATGTAATAAAGTTCGTTGGGCCATTGGCCTTCCATAAAGATATGGTCGCGCTTCTTGTATGATTTCCGTGGTCTCTCGGCAGAAATACCCAGCAAATCCGGCAATCGGCCCGCATTCTCCAAAAAAGCATCGATGTCATCTAGCTGGGTGCCGAAAGAGGTTTTTAAGTGCTCGCTTTTTTTGAGGCGTATCGCCACGGTGTCCAACAGCTCCATCCCGTCAAAAGGCTTTACCAGGTAATCATCGGCACCCAAGCCCATGCCTTTCCGGAAGTCTGATTTCTCTGCCTTGGCGGTCAGAAAAATAAACGGGATATCGGCGGTATCCGGATGCCTTGACAGTACGTGTAGCACGCCATACCCGTCCAGTTCAGGCATCATGATGTCGCAAAGCACGAGGTTCGGCTTGTGTTTCAGGGCTTTCTCCACGCCCGATTTACCGTCGAATGCGGTCAGCACATCGTATCCGCCGATCTTCAGTATTCCGGCGATGTTCTCGCAGATTTCTTCGTTGTCTTCGATTACTAAAATGGTCGTTTTCATGCGTATAGCATTTAGTAAGTAGAATGTGTTTCAATGCGCTATCCCGACGCCGCATGCACTGGCACCACGGGTATTTCCACGGTAAATACGGTTCCCCCCTGCCCGCTGCTGGTCAGCGTAATGGTCCCGCCCATCATATCCACATAACGCTTCACGATGTGCAACCCCAATCCGGTTCCACTGACATTCTGTACATTTTTGGCCCGGAAAAACCGGTTGAACAAATGCTTTTGCTCTTCTTCGGGTATACCTACTCCGTTGTCGGCCACCCGGAGCGTCAGCTTTCCTTCGGCAATGCGGGAAGTAATATTGATCCGGCCGTCCTCGCCCGAAAATTTAATCGCGTTAGACACCAGGTTGAGTAGAATATTGCGAAGAAACTGCTCATCCATGCGGATTTCTTCAACTCCTCCTTCGTGCACGTACTGAATCAGTTGGCCCCGCTTCTTCACTGCATCCATTTCATCCACGATCTCCAGGATGCTGTGCCGGATATTCAAACCCATATACGTGATCTCCACTTTTCCTTCTTCCATTTTGCTGAGCGATAGGAAATCATTCAGGATGGAGGTCATGTTGTTCACCGCACGTTTGATCCGGCTGATATGGGTTGTCTTCTCCTGCTCGTATTCATCGGTATTGTAATTTTCAAGCAGAAAAAGCGAGGAAAGGATGGTACTCAGAGGTGTCCTGAATTCATGGGATGCCATGGTCACAAACCTCGATTTCAATTCGCCCAGTTCCCGTTCCTTGTCCAGTGCTTTCAGCAGGTTGACTTCCATCGTTCGCAGGCTTTCATTGGTTGTCTTCAGCCGTTCCAGGGCGGTTTCCAGATCCCTGGTCCGCTCCGTTACCCGGAGTTCCAGTTCTTCGTTCAGCCGCTTGGTTCGTTCCTGCTCCGTGCGGATCTGTTCGGCGGCCTTTTTGCGTTCGGAAATATCGTTTACAAAAGCGATGACGATCGTCTTCCTGTCGGCCTCGAAATAACCCAGACTGATTTCGACCGGAAATTCATGCCCGTCTTTGTGCAGCGCATACAACTCCAATCCCGCACCCATCGGCCGGTTGCGCGGTGCGGCATGGTAGCGATTCCGATGTGCGGCGTGCTGACTGGCGAAACGTGTGGGGATTAGCTTTTCTATGCTGCTGCCGATCATTTCATTCCGGTTGTAGCCAAATAATTGCTCCGCATACGTGTTGGACAGGATAATTTCCCCGGTTTGGTTTACCATTAACATACCTTCCGTTGCGTTTTCGAACATTGCGTCAAGCCGGGCCTTGTCTTTCAGCTCTTCCGCGATGTACCGTTTTTGACGGTACATGAAGTAAACCACCGTCCAGACCGTACATATTGCGATAAAGCTTCCCGAAAAGGTGGCCAGACCCCAATTGTCCCGTTCAATGGACAGGAAATACGTCAATACGACGCTCGCCGTCGTAATAACGGCCAATACATTGTAATATTTGCCACGTACGCCCAACCAAAGGAAATATAAAAGGAACAATATATAGGCGGTCGACCATGCCATTGCATTACCGGGAGCCCAGATAACAATCAGGGACACGGCAGTGATCAACAACACCCCCATCAAAAACAGGCGGAAATCCGAATCGACCCTTAATTTCATACGCAAAGAGTGAGGTCCGAACACCAACTTCGGTAGCCGGCAGGTGGGTTACAAGACACGGGCTACCTATGGATAATGCGCTTACAATCAAAAAGTTCATAACAAAATTCTGAAAAATAAATCAAAAACAAAATAGTCTCGTTTTACCGCGCCCCCCTATTGGTGAAGAGAATTTACACGAATCAGCTGCGTAAATTTCGTTTAAGGGAATGCAGGTTACAATGATCAATGTCTGATAATTGAATGATTTCTGTCACGATCGGTTTCACCCTACCCGATGGAATAATCCGTACCTTTAACCTGTCATCACAATCAGCAGTATGTCTTATCACATCCCCGGCCACCTGAAAGGCCTCACCGACAGCGAAGTAGCCGCTTCCCGGAAGCAATACGGTTATAATCAATTGGATGCCGCGCCCAAAAGCTCCGGGCTGTTGCTGCTCATCGATATCCTGAAAGAACCGATGCTCATCCTGCTGATCGTCATCTCGTTCATCTACGTAGCGGTGGGCGACTACGGCGAAGCTGCCTTTATGTTTGCCGCCATCGTTGCCGTATCTGCCATTTCCTTTTATCAGGATAACCGCAGCAAAAAAGCACTGGAAGCGCTGGAAAAACTCAATGAGCCCCTGAGCCGCGTGATCCGGAATTCAACGGTCGTTGACATCCCCACCCACGAAATTGCCGTGGGCGATCTTTGCATCACCGAGGAAGGGAAAATCATCAACGCCGACGGGCGCATTGTACACAGCAATGATTTCTCCGTCAACGAAGCTTCGCTTACCGGCGAGAGCTTTTCCGTATTCAAAGACAGCCAGGCGGAAGACAACCAGGTATATAGCGGCACGCTCACCGTGTCGGGGCTGGCTGTTTTCGAGGTAACGAAAATCGGGAAGGAAACCCGGATCGGCCGGATCGGCGAATCGTTATTGACGATCAAAGCGGAACCCTCTCCCCTGCAGCTTCAGATCGCCCGGTTCGTAAAAACGATGGCCGTCATCGGCATCGTCATTTTCCTGATGGTATGCATCTTCCGGTATTATCAGACCGGCGACTTCATTGCGAGCCTGCTCAACGGGCTTACGCTGGCCATGTCGGTGCTGCCCGAAGAAATCCCGGTTGCATTCACCACGTTCATGGCACTGGGAGCCTGGAAACTGATGCAGGAAGGCATTATCATCAAACGAAGCAGCATTGTGGAAACACTGGGCAGCACCACGGTTATCTGCACGGACAAAACAGGCACCATTACCGAAAACTCGATGCACCTGATCGACCTATATGATTTCCGGACCGACAAGCGCTATGGCGATGACGCATTCAACGACCCGGAGCTGTCCACTCTCATCAGCTATGCCATGTGGAGCAGCGAACCCGCCCCGTTTGACCCCATGGAAAAAACGCTGCACAGCGTTTATGAGCAAACGCAGCCGAACGACCTGCGGGGTGACTACCGCATGTTCCATGAATATCCCCTTGAAGGGAAGCCCCCGATGATGACACACGTATTCGAAAACGCCCGCAAAGACCGGATTGTTGCGGCCAAAGGTGCCCCCGAGGCCCTACTCAGCGTATCCCGGCTGTCAGCCAAGGAAAAGGAGCGGGTTAGGGACCAGATCAAAGCCTTCGCACAGCAAGGGTACCGCGTATTGGGTGTGGCCAAATCCCAATTCGAAGGAGGCGACTTCCCTGAAAAACAGCAGGATTTCCCGTTTGAATTCCTGGGGCTGACGGTCTTTTACGACCCGCCCAAGAAAGGCATCAAAGATGTATTTCAACGGATTTACGAGGCCGGAATCGCCGTTAAGGTCATCACGGGCGATAATACGGATACCACGAACGCCATCGCCTCCCAGGCAGGGATCGTCAGCGATACGCCGCCTGTAAACGGCGACGAGATCATCAATCATACTGAAGAAGAACTGATGCAGCTATCGGCACGTACCACGCTGTTTACCCGGATGTTTCCCGAAGCCAAACTGGCCGTGGTAAACGCACTGAAAAAACGGGGCGAGGTGGTTGCGATGCTGGGCGATGGCGTAAACGACGGCCCTGCGCTGAAAGCAGCCCACATCGGGGTGGCCATGGGCAACAAAGGGACGGAGATCGCCAAATCGGCCGCCGCTTTGGTGATTACCAATGACGATTTAGGTAAATTGATCACCGGCATTGCAGCGGGAAGGCGGATTTATGCCAACATCAAAAAAGCCGTCCAATACATCATTTCCATCCACATCCCCATTATCCTGACGGTTTCCCTGCCCCTGTTTCTGGGCTGGGTATTCCCGCAGATCTTTACACCGGTCCACGTCATATTTCTGGAACTGGTGATGGGGCCAACCTGTTCCATTGTCTATGAGAATGAACCCATGGAACGCAACGCCATGCAGCGGCCGCCGCGGATCATGACCGACACGTTTTTGAACGGACGCGAACTGACGATCAGCATCGTTCAGGGGTTGGTGATAACCGCCGGTGTGCTGTTTGCCTATCAGCTGGCCGTACAGACCGGCGGGGACGAAGCAAAAACGAGAACGCTGGTGTTTACCACGCTGATATTTGCGAATATCCTGCTGAGCTTTGTCAACCGCTCGTTTTTCTACAGTGTTTTTGAGCGTTTAAGAAGCCGAAACCGCTTGCTCACCGGCATCACGGTGCTGGTATTGGTTATTCTCTTTGCCATTCTTTACGTAGCCCCGCTGTCCCGATTTTTTGACGTAACGCCGCTGCGCGCAACTGAATTGGGGATCTGTCTGGCCATAGCCTCGGTTTCGGTGCTGTGGTTTGAGGTTTATAAATTGTTCCGCAGGAAAAGAAATACCGTGCCCGCACGAGCCGGGCAGGCACATGACAGCTCCGGGAAGGGGGCATAACCGGGCAATCGTTTAGGAATGAGGTGCAGCTGTTGGCTCGTAGTAAAGCGCGATGGCGCCCGAACCGAATGTTTTGGTCTTTATGAGCTTCAGAAAGGTCATATCGCTGATGTTTTTAAATAACGGCAACCCTTTCCCGGCGATAACGGGATGGACACAGAGTTGGTATTGGTCAACCAATTTACCTTCTGTTGCGGCCACGATCAAACTCCGGCTGCCAATAAAAACATCTTTCTCCGATTGTTGCTTGAGTGCCAAAACCTCCTCTTCGAAGCTGCGCGTTGCGATCCGTGCACTTTCCCAATCCACCTGTTTCAGCGTCCGGGAAAATACTAGTTTGGGAACACTGTCCATAATCACCGCAAATTCATCCATTGCTTGGTTACCCGTAGGATTTTTTACGATCGGTGGCCAGTATTCCATCAGCTGGTAGGTTATCCTTCCGTACAGAATGGCACCGGCGCTGCTCAGCAGTTCACTGTAATGCCGATGCAATTCATCGTCTGCAATTCCGTACGTGTGGTCGCAAAACCCGTCAAGCGTCATATTGATTGCTGCAATTATTTTTCCCATGCTGTGTTGTTTTGATCACTGTCTACGCAAAGATACCGGGACAATTCAGCAATGTGGCTGGGAAAAGGGGACAAACTGCGGGGGTAGAAAAGACAAATACCTATAACGGGGTATCAACCTGAAGAGCTTATTAGCTATTGCCACGCCGGCGGATTCCGAGGAATTGCCGACCGGCGTTATCAGCTACTTCGATCCCGCCAAAGGATACGGCTTTATCGTTGACGAACACAAACCAAGGAGCAGCTTTTTGTACACGTCAAAAGCCTTGCTCAACCCGATACGGAACTGAATGCGGGCGATCGGGTTTCGTATACCGCTATGCGCAGCCAAAGGGGGATGCAGGCTGTATCGGTGATGAAACGATACGTGCAAAAAAGGCGGTTAGTGCCGAAGGTTGAGCAATTTCTCCGTATAATTGACCATGAACAAGGGAATGTTCAACATGCCATCGTCCATTTTCAGGAAAAACCGAGAGTTATAACATAATAATAACTGCCAAAAATGTGATTTTTTTCTCATAATTGATAGTTAATCTGTGAGCACATTTCGCCATAGGGCACTTGTATCAGAGCGGGGAACGCGATTAAAAAATATAAAGCCTGAAGACACCGCCGGTAGGCGATCTCTTCAGGCTTGACGGAAATCTAAACCGCTAGTGCCGGCGGCGCCACAGGCGTTGCAGCAGCCACGTCACCGTAAAGCTCACCACCGCACCGATGGCGGCAAGCAGCGCCGTGCGCAGTATGTCGTGCACGCCCAATTGGCCGACAATGCTCAGCAACGTGCCACCTGTGGTACCGATGCCGAGTTGCTGGTTAGTCTTCATCGCCTTCCCTCCCATCCTTCGCTGCGCCTTCAACCGCTTCCAGCACACCCAGTGCCAACGCCAGGTATTTGGCTATAGTTACGAGTTTGGGCGGCAGCTTCAATGGCGAGGCGATGACCAGTTGGCTCGCTACTGCTAGTCCTTCCTTAATTCGTTCGTAAATTGTCGGTTTGCCCGCTGCGGGTATCCCGACTGTTTTTTGGTTTTCTTTCATTTTTTTGCTTTTCGGTGATCGTTTTGGTTGCGCTTTGGTTGCGCAACGCAACCGGGACGCTCGTTACACTCACGCCCCTAAGGTTGCCCATGCGCATCCAACGCCGCCCCAGCATTTCCTCCACCGGTTTAAAACCCGTGCTCCGCGTCTGAATCCGGAGCACTTATTTCTTCCCCTGAGCAGCTTAGTAAGTCCATAAGGAACCTAGTGACGTGACCAAAGGGAGCGGTACAGTTCCGTTGGGCTTACTAACTGCAACCCTATCACCGGTTGCAAACCACCACCCTATTGTTCCCCTGTTTAATCTGCTCCGCCAAAAGCGGATACACGTACTTATATGCCGACATTGTGATTGAGCGACAGCCCATATTCTCCTTCGGGAATGCACGTGACACCCGGTACCCTTGCCGGCCGGATCGAATCTTCCAGCAGGTAACAGGCAAAAAGGCCATTGATATAGAGGTGGCTGAGGGTACTGTTCTTCCCCCGGGCCACGCGGACGATTCGTATCGGTTCCATTTTGCTTTGATCGTTGATTAAAAAAAGCAGCGGGGTCTTCCCCACCCCGCTGCCTGGGAACCGCTACGGTTCGGGTTCCTCTTCGGGTTCCTCTGTGCCTGCCAATACCACCATGCCGGCGTACTGGCTAATGGATTGCCGTGTACGTTCGCGATGGCGCACGAACGTCCACACGTGAAATTCATGGCCGGCGAAAATTGCCGGAAGTTCCAGCTGCAGCGCTTCGTCCTGCCTGATGGCCGTGCGGTTGGTG
>Ga0182746_1001213_pt1 | contig 25349 bp, 24 predicted proteins | sample eDN3rd30CBELigOP_FD_128881 | JGI IMG/M metagenome (GOLD analysis project Ga0182746, IMG submission 128881) | Enriched Organic Plus compost microbial communities from Emeryville, California, USA - eDNA 3rd pass 30_C BE-Lig OP (version 2) (version 2) ... | reverse complement strand
GACGAGCCCTTCTTTTTCCAGATCATTCACTATGCGCTGAACGTTCTGACGGTTCGCGCCAAGATCGCGGGCGATCCAGGCCACAGGGCGTGACATTTCTGACAGAACGATTGCGCCCAGAACCTGCCAGCGTGCGCTGGTCAGGCCGAATGGCGCAACCAGCCTGTCCCCCCAGCCAAGCGTCAGGTTGTTCACGCGGAACATGGTCAGGATCAGCCCGGTCAAGGCTTCGCCTTCTGGAGTTGCCGCCTTTTGCTGCATTTTCCTCTCCGTGCTTAGATTGACACCATGGTGTCAAAGATCTAATTGTAATCATAATACCAAATCGACATCATGATTACAATTTTGCTCTGTAAAGGAAAGCGTCATGCCAAAGATCATCCACCCTATCGCCGGATTAGTCGCTTTCCTGACGGTTGCAGGTTTCTGGCTTTCGACAGTGATTTCAGAGCTGTTTTTGGGTTTAGCAGCAGTTGTTGAGGTCAAGACCGCTATTCCATGGGGTTTTTTGCTGCTGGTCCCCGCGCTCGCCCTGACCGGAGGGACCGGGTTTTCCTTAATGCGAGGTCGCCGGGGCAGGCTGGCCGACGCAAAGCTGCGGCGCATGCCGATCATTGTCGTGAATGGGTTGTTGCTTTTGATCCCGGCGGCGCTGTTTCTTGCCTTTAAGGCCAAAGCTGATGAGTTTGATGCCTATTTCTACATCGTGCAGGCGATCGAGTTGATTGCAGGGGCGGTGAATATCACCTTGCTTGGGCTCAATCTTCGCGATGGGTTAATGATGAAGGGCCGGTTGCGCCGTCGCAATGTGTAAATTGCGGCGTAACGCATTGGCTCTTTCACAAAGCTCCGTGCAGCTTGCAGGCAGCCAGTCAGGCCAGATGGCAGGCAACGGCCTGGCCGGGGGCAAGCTCGCGCAACGTGGGGATCCGGCTACGGCAGTCGTTGACCGCGATTGGGCAACGCGAGGCAAAGGGGCATCCCGGCGGCAGGTTGACCGGGCTTGGCGGATCGCCTTGCAGCCGTGCCCCGCCGCCGCGGCGCCGATGCTCGGGCGCAAGCGAGGGGGCGGCGGCGATCAGCGCCTGCGTATAGGGATGCCGGGGAGAGGCAAATATCCGCGCTGCCGACGCCTTTTCCACGATCCTGCCCAGATACATCACGGCGATCTCGTCGCAGACATGGCGGACGACGCCAAGATCGTGGCTGATGAACAGATAGGTCAGCCCGGTTTCCCGCTGCAATCGTCGGATCAGGTTCAGCACCTGGGCTTGCACCGCCACATCCAGCGCCGAGACTGGCTCGTCAAAAACGATCAGATCTGGTTTGGTCGCCAGTGCCCGCGCCAGCCCGATGCGCTGGCGCTGCCCGCCCGAGAACTGATGCGGGTACAGCGATTTCAGCTCGGGGCGCAGACCGACCTGAGCCAACAGCTCTTCGACCCGGGCATCGCGCTGGGGTGGCTGAAGCAGACCCAGCAGGTCCATGGGTTGGCGGATGATCCGCCCCACCCGGTCGCGCGGGTTCAGGGATGAGAAGGGGTCTTGAAAGACCATCTGAAAGCGTGGCCGGGCGCGGCGCAGCTCCTGGCCCTCGATGCGGCTGATGGGGATGCCGTCAAGGTCGATCTTGCCGCTGGTGATCGGGGCAAGGCGCATGACCGCCAGCGCAGTCGTGGTCTTGCCCGAGCCGGATTCACCGACGATCCCCAGTGTCTGCCCGCGTGGAATGTCAAAGCTGACGCCGTCGACCGCATGGATCGTGCCGCCACGCCCGGTCGGGAAATGCACCCTGAGGTCGCGGACGGAAAGAAGCTGGCTCATGCGGAAACCTCATTGGCTTGCAGCCGGATGCAGGCGGCCGAGTGGTCCCGGGACATCGCGACATGATGCGGCTGGGCTGCGTTGCAGGCCGGAACTGCCAGCGCGCAGCGCGGTGCAAAGGCGCAGCCCCGGCCAAGATCGGTCAGGGCGGGTACGATGCCCGGGATCTCGGGCAGGTCGGCGTCGGGATCGGCGTCGATGCGCGGAATGCTGGCAAGCAGCCCGCGCGTGTAGGGATGGCCGGGGTTGTCCAGAACCGCATCCGCCGGACCGCGCTCAATGATGCGACCAGCGTACATGACCGCGACCTTGTCCGCCATTTCGGCCACTGCGCCCATGTCATGGGTGATCAGAATGATCGCAGTGCCGGTTTTCTGGCGTAACTCGTCAAGCAGCGCAAAGATTTGCGCCTGCACGGTCACATCCAGCGCCGTCGTCGGTTCATCCGCGATCAGCAGCCTTGGTTCGCAGGACAGTGCCATGGCGATCATCACCCGCTGGCGCATCCCGCCTGACAACTGGTGCGGATAGGCGCGGGCGCGCAGCTCGGGTTCGGGGATGCCCACGGCGCGCAGCATCTCGACCGCGCGGGCAAGCGCGGCCCTGGGGCTGACCTTTTGATGCAGGCGTACCGCCTCGGCGATCTGCTCACCGCAGGTAAAGACTGGGTTAAGCGAGGTCATGGGCTCTTGAAAGATCATGGCGATATCGCCGCCCCGGATCCGGCGCAGCTCAGATTGCCGCAACCGGGTCAGGTCGCGACCCTGAAACAGGATGCTGCCGCCGACGATCCTGCCCGGGGGTGAGGGGATAAGCCCAAGGATCGACAGCGCGGTCATGCTTTTGCCACAGCCGGATTCGCCGACAATGGCCAAAAGCTCACCAGCGGCGACGCTGAAGGACACGTCATCAAGGACATGGGCCACGCCGCGGCGGGTGACGAAATCGACCTTGAGGTTGCGGATGTCCAGAACGGGTTCGGTCATCATGGCTCAGCGTTCTCTCATCCTGGGGTTGAAGGCGTCGTTCAGCCCGTCTCCGACCAGGCTGATGCCCAGAACGGTCAGAAAGATCATCGTGCCGGGCAGGGTCACCACCCACCACGCGTCCAGCAGATATTCGCGTCCGGTGCCGATCATCAGGCCCCAGGACATGACATTGGGGTCCGACAGGCCAAGAAAGCTAAGCCCGGCCTCGAAAAGGATGGCCATGCCGATGGTCAGAGTGGCCGAAACAATCAGCGGAGGCAAAGCATTAGGCAGGATGACGCGCCAGATGATATTGCCGTCGCCCGCGCCGACCGCGCGCATGGCGCTGACATATTCCAGCGTGCGGATGCGCCGAAACTCGGACCGGGTCAGTCGTGCGGTCTGGGGCCAGCTGACGATGCCGATCGCCAGCGCCACGTTGATAAGTGTTGGCTGAAACAACGTGACCACCACCATGGCAAACAGCAGCGGAGGCAGGACCTGAAAGAACTCGGTGACGCGCATCAGCATGTCATCGACAAAGCCGCCGTAAAAGCCTGCGTAGGCGCCGATCACCACCCCGATCAGCATGGTGATCAGCGCGGCGGAAAAGCCGACGGCCAGCGTGGCGCGACCGCCCTCGATCAGCCCGGCAAGGATGTCGCGGCCAAGGTTGTCGGTGCCAAGCGGGATTGTCGCCTCTTCGCCCGGCGGTGTCAGCGGAGCCCAGACGATTTCGAACGGATCGACCTGATAGAGAAAGGGTCCGGCAAAGGTCATCAGGATGACCAGCCCCAGCAGCAACAGGCCAAGCATGGCGGCAGGGCTGCGGCGAAAGATGTCCCAGGCTTCGGCCATAGGGCCGCGGGCTGCTGGAACCGTGGTTCTGGCGGGCGCGGTCATGTCTTAGCGACCTCCGGCAAGGCGCGGGTCCAGCAGACGCGAGATGAAATCGGTCAGCAGGTTCGCGATGATGACGATCAGAGTGGAAAAGAACAGGATACCCATCACAGTGGGATAGTCGCGGGCCAGAATCGACTGAAAGGCCAACGTCCCAAGTCCTGGCCAGCTGAACACCGTCTCGACCAGGACCGCGCCCGAAATGATGGTGCCGAACTGCATGCCCGCGACGGTCACGACCGGCAGCAGGGCGTTGCGAAAGGCGTGGCGGCCAAAGACCTGCCGCTCGCTGACCCCCTTGGCGCGGGCGGTGCGGATGTAATCCGCGCCCAAAACCTCAAGCATCGCGGCGCGGGTCAGGCGGCTGTATTGCGCCAGATAGACCAGCCCCAGCGTCAACGCCGGCAGAACCAGATGATGGGCGATGTCCAGTGCACGGCCCAGCGGGCCACCCTGTTTCACCACGTCGATCATCCCGGCGATCGGAAACAGCGGTATGGTTGCGCCAAACAAGATGACGAGCATCAGCCCGGTCCAGAACACCGGTGCCGAATATCCGACAAGCGACAGCACCGTGACCAGTGCCGAGGCGATCCCGCGCGGATTGCGCGATGCCAGCATTCCCAGCCGCGTGCCGATGATCAGCGCAAAAGCCAGCGCGGTCGCCACCAGAAGCAGCGTTGGTCCAAGGCGCGACAGGATCAGTTCGGCCACCGGGCGATTGTAGAAATAGGAGGTGCCCAGATCGCCTTGCAACGCGCGGCCCAGATACAGGGCCAGCTGGGTCAGTACCGGCTTGTCGAGCCCGTATTGCTCGCGGATCGCGGCCATGACCTCGGCATTGGCTCCGCCCATTTCACCGGCGATGACCTCGGCCGGATCACCGGGGGCAAGCTGGATCAGCAGAAAATTCAGGACCAGGACCGCAAGGATCAGGGCCGCTACGTAAAGCAGCTGCCTGAGGATAGCTTTGAACATCTCGATTGCCTCTGCCGGTTATTGCTTCAGCCAGACCTCATCCATCGGCCCCATTGCCCCCCAGATCGAGATGGGCGGGTTCTGCACCGCCTGAGACCAGACCGTGTGATAGGGAATCTCGTTGAGGAAATGGATCGGGATGTCGGCGGTGATCTGTCCAAACGCCTGGGCGTAAAGCTGTTTGCGCTTGGTCAGGTCCGGTTCGTCCCCGGCTGCGTTCAGGAGCTGGTCGACCTCTTCGTTGCAATATTGCTGGGTGTTAGACCAGATGATCCCCTGTCGGATGTTCGAACACAGATAGGTCCGGTTCACCCCGATCACCGGGTCGCCCCAGTTGAAGACCAGATCCATCGTCATATCGAAATCATAAGAGGACACACGCTGTGCCCAGGTCGGGAAATCCGGCGAGGCGCGGACCGAGACCTCGACCCCCGCCTTGGCCAGCGCCGCCTTGACATATTCCGCAACCGAACGCTGCTGCTCGTCAGTGTCGGGCAGATAGTCGATGCGCAGTTTCAGCGTCTGCCCCCCTTCGCCAAAGCCTGCCTCGGTCAGCAGAGCCTTGGCCTTGTCGAGATCAAAGTCATAACGCTCGACCTCTTCGGTAAAGAAGGGACTGTCCCGCACGACCGGCTCGATCGCGGGTTTGGACAGGCCTGAATGCAGGGCCTTGGTGATGAAATTGCGGTCGATGGCGTAAGCGATGGCCCGACGCACGCGCACATCGGACAGGGCGGGGTGCTTGGTGTTGAAGGCGAGCCAGTTTACCGGACCGATCCCGGCATAACCCTGATCGCTGATGGTCAGGCTGCTGGATTTCTCAAGCCGCCGGATCAGTCGGGTCGAGTCGAGCATCGGGAAAAGCTGCGCCTCGCCCGATTCAAGCGCCAGCACGGCCGAGTTCGGATCCTGATACTGGCGGATGACGATCCGATCCAGATAGGGCCTGTCTTTGAGGAAAAAGCCATCGTGACGCTCCAGGATGATATGCTGCCCCGGCTCGAAAGCCGTTACCTTGAAAGGGCCCGAGCCGACGGGCATGTTGTTTTTCGGGTTCGACTTGATGTCCTGCCCATCGTCAAAGACATGTTTGGGCATGATCGGTGTCAAAGCCGATGACAGCACCAGCAGGATCGCGGGATGGGGCTGCGTCATGCGGATGACAACGGTCTGCTGGTCAGGCGCCTCAAAGGTCTCGGCCGGCGCGAGCATGCTTGAAAACGGGTGGTTTTCCTTGACGACGCCCAGCGACCAGATCACGTCCTCGGCGGTGATCGGCTGGCCGTCATGAAAGGTCGCGCCGCTGCGCAGCTTTAGGGTCAGAACCTTGCTGTCCTCGCTGAACGACCAGCTTTCGGCCAGATAGGGCTGAGGCTCGAAATCCTCACCATAGCGCAGCAATGTGGCAAAAATCTGTGCGGCGGGGACGGCGGTTGCGATGCCCGACTGGACGGCGGCATTCAGGTGGCGTGGTTTTTGCACCGAGGCCACGACCAGCGTGCCACCTCTTTGCGCCTCCTGCGCAGAGATGGAGGGGGCGGTGCCAAGTGCGGCCAGGGCGACCGCGCCGGCCAGCAGGAACCGACGTGAAAAGGCAGGGCTCGGGATCATCTGAATCTCCTGTTGGTCGCGCGCCAAATTCTGTGGTGGCGCTGCATCCAATGGATCGGCCATAGGCGGCCTTTCCGGCAAATGCATTTTTGCGCCAGAATTCCTCAGAAATCTTGTGGAAGGTAGGGCCGCACAAAGGCGCGGTCAAATTCCCCGCGCATCGCCTGCATCTCGCAAGTAGCTATAATCGCTTCGCAAACTGGCGACAGTTGTACGTCACGGCGAGTCAGGACCCCCGCGCGGGGGGCGTCATGTTCGCCCGCCAGCGGCAGCCGGACCAGATCGCCCCGGGCATAGGTCTGCTTACTCATTGGGCGGATGTTAAAGATCCCGTAACACATTCCGGCGGCGATCAGCGCCCGCATCATGTCGGTCGAGCGGGCTGAATAGACCACGTTCGGTTTCAGCCCCCGCGCCGAAAAAAGCTCCATCAGGTAGCGCCGCGACATGTCGAGATCCAGCACCACCAGCGGTTCGGGCGCCAGTTGTTCCAGCGTGACGAAACGTCCGCTGGCCAGCGGATGAACCGCGGGCAACGCTGCATGGGGATGGGCAACGAAAAGCGGCAGGAAGCGATAGGTCATGTCGTTAGCCATCCCATAGCAAAAGGCGAAATCGGCGTCACCCGTATCGACGGCGCGGGCGAGCTCTTCCCAGTTCCCCTCGATCACCTCGATTGCCAGATTTGGGTAACGTTCGCGAACTTCGCACAGGATGGTCGGCAGCAGGATCGGTGCCAGCGGCGTGAAACAGGCGATTCTGGCGGTGCCGTCGATGCGTTGCTCAAGATCGGTGATCTTGCCGTCGAAACGCGACTGCGCTGCCAGCAAAAGGCGGATCTCGTCGATGATCTTGCGGCCAAAGCTGGTTGCTGCAATCCCGCGTGAGGGCACGCGGGCAAAGATCGGCTGGCCCAGCTGTGCCTCGATATGGTCGATGGCGGCCGCGATGGATGAGGGCGAAACTGCCAGCCCCTCGGCTGCGGCAGTGATCGATTGGTGCCGCTCGGCCGCTTCGATGTAGTGCAGGTGTTTCAGCGTATAATGCATCGAACCCTCATCAAAATAGCGGAAATACCCCGAAATTATGCATTTCACACAGGATCTTTGTCACGGCTAATCTGCTCTGAACGCCGCATCTGACGGAGAAATTTCATGATCCCGACCGTATTTTCAGCCCGCCGCATCATCACCATGGACCCATCCCGGCCCGAGGCCACGCATGTCATGGTGTCCAGTGACGGGCGCATCCTTGCGGTCGGCGGACCCGAAGAGATGCGCGGTCGTGGAGAGCTGCGCTATGATGAGCGTTTTGCCGAAAAGGTACTGATGCCCGGTTTTGTCGAAGGTCACGCCCATATGATGGAGGGTTCGGTCTGGCGCTTCACCTATCTGGGTCATTACGACCGCATCGCCCCGGATGGACGGTTGTGGAAGGGGATCGGCAGCACCAATGCGCTGGTCGAGCGGTTGCGTGATCGGGCCGGGGAACTGGCCGACGGGCCGATCATCGGCTGGGGCTTCGATCCGCTTTTCGTGCCCGGAGACCGGTTGTCGCGGCTGGATCTTGACCGCGTATCGACCACGCGACCGGTCATGGTGCTGCATTCGAACGTGCATCTGCTGACCGCCAACAGCGTCGCACTGGAAATGGCCGGATATGACGAGAACACCGATATTCCCGGCGTTGTGCACACCGAGGATGGCGCGTTGCACGGCGAGTTGCAGGAAATGGGCGCCATGTTCCCGGTCATGCGCCGGGTCGGCGCAAGCTTTCGCTCATTAAGCGGCGATCCCGAGGCTGTCTGGAATTTTGCGCGCTCTGCTTGCCGGGCGGGGGTTACGACCTCGACCGACCTTCTGAACGAACTGCCGGATGACACATTGGCCGACCTTTTTGCGATGACGGGTGATGAAGGCTATCCGCTGCGGCTGGTCCCCATGCTTTCGGCCATGTCTTTGCCGCCTGAGGCCGTGGCCGTGCGCGCAAAAGAGCTGCGGGCGCGTTCGACGGACCGGCTGCGGCTTGGCGGGGTCAAGATTGTCACGGATGGCTCGATTCAGGGCTTTACCGCGCAACTGAATGCGCCGGGCTTTCACAGCGGTATCGACAACGGCATCTGGAATATCGCCCCCGAGGCGCTGAACACCCTGGTGGATGAGCTGAACCGCGAGGGCGTCCAGATGCACATCCACGTCAACGGTGACGGCGCAAGCCTTGCCGCGATCGAGGCGCTGGAGGCGGCGCTTTCAGGCCATTTCCGCCCCGATCACCGCCACACCCTGCAGCACTGCCAACTGGCCGACCGCGCCCAGTTGCGCCGCATCGCTGCGCTGCAATGCTGCGTGAACCTGTTCGCCAATCATCTGTATTACTTTGGCGACAAACATTATGAGGTGACCGTCGGCCCCGAACGCGCCTGCCGCATGAACCCCTGCGCCAGCGCGCTTGAAATGGGGATTCCGCTGGCGATCCACTCGGACGCCCCGATCACGCCGCTGGCACCGCTGGTTACGGCATGGTGTGCGATCAACCGCCTGACCGACAGCGGCCGGCAACTTGGCAGCTCGGAACGGATCTCGTTGGACGCGGCGCTTAACGCCATCACGCTGGGTGCCGCCTATACGCTGAAGCTTGACGGAGAGCTGGGCTCGGTCGAGGTCGGCAAACGTGCCGATTTCGCCGTGCTTGAGGATGACCCGTATGTGCTTGGCCCCGAGAGTCTGCGCGAAGTCCGGGTCTGGGGCACCATTTTTGGCGGCAAGCCGGTTCAGGCGGGTTCGTTCTGAACATGGCACCTTTGCCGGTCAATATCCTCTGCGGCTATCTGGGTGCGGGCAAGACGACGCTGCTGAACCGCCTGCTTGAACAGCGGCAAGAGCGTATTCTCGTCATGGTCAATGATTTCGGCGATATAGCGATTGACGTGTCACTGATTTCACGCCGCTCAGCGGATACGATCCAGCTTAGCAACGGCTGCATCTGCTGCACGATGGGCGGTGGGCTGTTCGAGGCCTTTGAGCGGGCCCTGCGGTTTGGCAACAAGGTCGACCGGCTGGTGATCGAGGCAAGCGGCGTTGCTGAACCCCGGCGGCTGGCGAGCTTTGCTTTGGCCGAGCCGGATCTGGATTGTCGGGCGGTGGTGGCGGTGACTGACCCGCAAACGCTGCCCGAACGACTGGCTGACCCGCGGATAGGCAAGGTCGTGGAAAGCCAGATCCGCGGTGCCGACGCCGTCTTTTTGTCACGTGCTGATATCGCCTCCCGTGCATCCATGCGCCGGGTGGCAAGGCTGACTGCCGGGCTGAACCCTTTGGCAAGCCAGCATCGTGCGCTGGATGGGGTCTTTATGCAGGCGCTGGCTGCGCCCCATGATGGCCGCAGCCTTTTGGCGCTTGCGCCCGAGCGTGATCATCAAAGGTTGTTTGCCAGCCGCACCATCACACTCGGCCCCGCGCCCGAACGCGGGCGGCTGGCCGAGATCATCGAACGGCATCGGCACACGGTTCACCGGCTTAAGGGCTATGTCCGATGCGCGGGGATCGAGCGCCCCCTTCTTGTACAACTCGCAGGTGGCGCGCTGTCGCTTGATCCTGCCGCGCTGCCCGAGGGTATGCAGGTGAACCGGCTGGTCGCAATCTCGCCCGATGCCAAGGCTTTGGCGCGGCTTGAGGCTGATCTGGGCTTGGCGGTGGCTTAAGAATGTCGCCGCGATGATCCGTCCCTGCTGGCCGAAGTCGGCTTAGCGGTTGCGAAATAAGGGCTTTCGCTTTTCAGCAAAGGCGTTCATTCCGTAGCGGCGATCCTCGGTGAATTTCCTGTCCGGCCAGCGCCTTGACCGGCAGTATTTCCCTGAACGGCTGGAGGTGCGCGACCACCTGCCTTTGGCCGCCTTCGGGAACATCCGGAAATTTGTGCCGCGAAATGAGCTGCGGGCGGAATGCGAGGCTGCCAGGAATTGTCCTGCATCACGGCGGCAAACGGCTGGTCAGCGTGATGCAATGCGGTGGCTGGGGCGGGCCACCTGAACCGTCGGGGAAAGTCGGGGGCGGCAGCCGCCCCCGCTAAGGCTTACCTGCCCAGTGTGACGAAACGCTTTTCATCCTCGATGAATGTCTTTTCATCCGGCGCGGCTTCGTTCGAGCCGAAGGGCATCTGGGCGATCAGTTTCCAGCTGGAAGGGATGCCGAAGGCCTGCGCCAAAGCCTCATCCGCGATGGGGCTATAGTGCTGCAGGCTTGCGCCGATCCCTTCTTCGGCCAGCGCGGTCCAGACTGCCAGCTGGGCCATCCCCGCCGAGTTGCTGGAGAAACCCGGGAAGGCATCCGCATAAAGCGGAAAGCGTTCTTGCAGGTCGCGGACCGTGTCCTGATCTTCATAGAACAGTACGGTGCCGGCACCGGCGGCAAACCCCTTCATCTTGGCCTCGGTCGAGGCAAAGGCGTCGGCGGGGACGATCTTGCGCAGCTCTGCCTCGATCAGCGACCAGACTTTATCGCTTTCCGCGCCGAACAGGATGACAGCGCGCGAGCTTTGCGAATTGAAGGACGAGGGCGACAGGCGGATGGCCTGTTTGATCAGGGCTTCAACCTTATCCTGAGAATGGGGCAGGCTCTTTCCAAGTGCATATTGGGTCCGCCGCTGGGCAAGCAGTTCGATGGTCTTGTTGGTCATTATGGATCATACCTTACTAAGATCCGCCGGGGAGGCTGGATGATTGCCGCCTAGTTCTGCCCCGCATCACGGGCGGCGGCAAGCCTTGGCCCCCAGATATTGGGAGGCTGCATGAAATGGCGCAAGCTGTGGGGTTTCAGCCCTTCTGGTATCCGGCTGTCGCCTCGACCGGATAGGGAAAGCTCTCGATCTGATCGAGGATGGACATCGCCCCGATGATCAAGGCGCGAATTCCGTCGCGGTGCTCGGGGTCGATCGGGTTTTCATCCGGGTCAGTTGGTGCGTCGCGTGCGGTCCGGGGCAGCACCGTATCGGCGACGGCGACGCAATGGAAAGCGATGGTCAGCAGCAGCCAGCGGGATTGTGCAAAGGTCAGCCCGCATGAAAGCATCATCGCCTCCTGATGCGCGACGATTTTTTCGGTCATCGCGGGGGTGATCATGTCGCCGCGCAGCAGATAGGGGGCGATGCCCGGATGAGCAGCGACAAGACGCCAGATCGATTCCGCAAACCCGGTCATATAGGTTTGCAGGTTCTCGCGCCTCGCTTGGGCAGGCGGGGGAAACTGCCAGCGCAGAAATATCTCTTCGGCGATCAGGCGGCGCAGCTCTTCCAACCCCGAGACATGCTTGTAAAGGCCCATGTGGCTGACACCCAGCCGGGCTGCGACCCCGACAAAGGTCAGCTCTGGCAGGCCGATGGCGATACCGGCATTGGCGATACGCTCGCGCGTGATGGTCGGCGGGCGGCCACGGGGTGCGGCAGGGGTGTCCGAATTCATGGCGTTCCTTTCTGGTCTTGATGGGGCGGCCACGCAGGCGCGCATAGAGCATATCGCCTGTCGTTTCTAACCAAATCTGGGCTCTTCATCTGACCAAAACATTAAGTTGACTGTTTCTGTAGGTTGGTTTACAGGCCATCTCCGAATTTAGTTGAGATATATGCAACTAAATACTGCGGGGACAATGACCATGAAGAATTCCAACATGATACCGGGCGAGACTGGCCGCGCGCGGACCGTCGCCCGCCGGCTGTGGGTGACGACGATGCTGGCCGGGCTTGCGCTTTCTACTGCTGCCGCTGCGCAAGAGGCGCCTAGCGGCGCGGCAGAGCCGGCAGAAGGTGCGGCGATCCGGCTGAACACCATTGTCCTGCGGGCCAAGGGTGGTACGGCACCCGCCTATTCCGGCGGTCAGGTGGCTGCCGGCAGCGGCGTCGGTATCCTGGGCAACAAGGACTTTATGGAGACGCCCTACAGCACCATCGCCTATACCGATGAGCATCTGCGCAACCGCGAGGCGCAGGATATCGGTTCGGCTATCGGCGGCACGGATCCTGCGATCTATGTTCCGAACAAGCGCAATATCTATGAGACCTATACGATTCGCGGCTTTTCCAGCTCGGCCGATGACGTGACCTTTGCGGGGCTGGTCGGGATGGCGCCGAACATGCGCGGCACCACCGAATTCGCCGAGCGGGTCGAGGTGCTAAAGGGGCCTTCGACCTTCCTTTACGGGATGCCTCCGGGCGGCAGTGTGGGTGGCGCGGTGGCACTGGTTCCCAAACGCGCGGGCGACGATCCCCTGACCCGGGTGACGACCTCTTACAGTTCGGACAGCCTGTGGGGCCTTCATGCGGATGTTGGTCGTCGGTTCGGCGCGAATAAGGAATGGGGTCTGCGCGTCAATGCGGTAACCCGCGACGGCGATACTGCGGTCGAAAACCAGAAGCATGGCGTCGATATGGGTTCGGTGGCGCTGGATTGGCGGGGCGAGCGGGCCCGCGCTTCGCTGGACTATTACAAGCTGCGCGAGGATATGAAGGGCGTGAACTATTTCGGCCTTTCGGCAGGCAGCGACGTGACCACCCTGCCCAAGGCGCGCAGCGGAGAGCATTCCTTGGCCGCGCCGTGGTCCTTTAACACCAATGAGACCGAGACCTTTGTTCTGCGCGGAGAGGTTGATCTTACCGACGATATCACCGCCTGGGCCGCATATGGCCGCCGCACCGGGGGATATGACGCGCTGATGACCAGCAGCACGCTGCTGAACAACGCCGGGGACATGACGGTCAGCGCCATCCGTTCGCGTCGCGACGGGACACAGGAATCAGCCGAGTTGGGCTTGCGCGGCAGTTTCATCACCGGTGCGGTCGGGCATGACTGGACCATTACCGCGACCCGTTTCGATTCCGCCAACACCTATAAGGATGCGCGGCTGGGAATTACCTCGACCACCAATATCGCCAATCCCGACTGGGGCCATGCCCCGGATCTAAGCGGCTATGATGCCAGCGGTCCGACCCAGATCATCAATCAGAAACTGACCAGCATCGGTGTTGCCGATACGATGAAGCTGTTTGACGACCGGTTGCAGCTGACCCTTGGCCTGCGTCATCAGACCGTCGAAAGCTCGAATGTGATGATCAGCCCCACGGGCGTTCGCACGACAAGCGCGAGCTATGATTCCAGCCGGACCTCTCCCGCACTGGCCTTTGTCTATAAGGCGACCGACCAGCTGTCTTTCTATGGCAACTATATCGAGGGGTTGAGCCCCGGGCAGGATGCCCCGGCAAACGCGGTGAACGCGGGTGAGACCCTGCCCCCCTATCGGACGCGGCAGGTCGAACTGGGCGGGAAATGGGATCAGGGCGCGTTTGCGACAACACTGGCACTGTTTCAGATCACCAAGCCAAGCGCCTATCTGGACCCCGTGACCATGGTCTATGGCGTTTACGGCGAACAGCGCAACCGCGGGATTGAACTGAACGTCTTTGGTGAGGTTGCACCCGGTCTGCGTCTGCTGGGCGGCGCGTCTTATACCGATGCCAAGATCACCAAGGCCAGCGTTTCAGAGAATGAAGGCAGGAAGGCGGCGGGAACTCCGGCCTTTATGGCGAAACTCGGGGTGGAATATGACGTTGCCCCGGTGCCCGGCCTGACGCTGACCGGTGCCCTGAACCATACGGGCAAGCGTTATGCCAGCAACGACAACACCTTGTCGCTGCCCGCCTATACGGTACTCGACATCGGTGCCCGGTATGAGGCCGAAATAGGCGGCAACCCTTTGACGGTCCGCGCGACGATCCAGAACGTCACTGACAAGGCCTATTGGGCCGGTGGCAATCTTGCCGGTGGCTATGGAACGCCGCGGACCTTCCTTTTGTCAGCCAGTATGGATTTTTGATCCATGGACAGGCCTGTAGCCCCCGCAGCCGGGCCGGGGGCAGGTAACGATTGTCGCCCCTGGCGGCGGCGCGGTATGGGCCGGGCCCTGCCGGGGGCGTTGTTTGCCGCCCTTTGCCTTGCGTCGCTGATGGTCGGGGCAGGGCGGATGGAACTGGCGCAGCTGACCACGTTTTCGGGTGAGGCATGGCTGACTTTGACCGCCAGCCGTCTGCCAAGGCTGGCGGCAGTGGTGTTGACCGGCGCGGGGCTTGCTGTCTGTGGCGCGGTTCTGCAACAGATCCTGCGTAACCGGTTTGTCGAACCCGCGACCACCGGCGGGCTGGAGGCAGCCAAGCTGGGCATTCTGGTCGCCCTGACCCTGTTGCCCGGGGCGGGGCAGGGTGTCCGTATGGCGCTGGCCATGGCGTTCTGCCTTGCTGCCAGCCTGATCTTTGCCGTGATTACCGCAAGGCTGCGTGCGACGGTACTCGTGCCGGTGGCGGGGCTGATGTATGGCAGTGTGCTGGGCGCATTGGCCGAATTCTATGCCTATTCCCGCAACTTTCTGCAGGGGATGCAGGGCTGGATGCTGGGCGATTTCTCAAAGGTCGTGCAGGGCAGCTATGAGGTCGTCTGGCTGGTCCTGCCGGTGGTCGCCGCGACCTATGTCTTTGCCCGCCGCTTTACCCTGATCGGCATGGGGGCAGAGGTCGCGGCAAGCCTTGGCCTTGGCTATCGCGCGATGGTGGTCCTTGGGCTTGTCCTCGTCTCGGCCACGGTGGCGGCGACGGTGATCACGGTCGGGGCGATTCCATTTGTCGGGCTGGTGGTGCCCAATCTGGTCTCGCTCTGGCGTGGGGATGACCTGACCCGCACGCTGCCAATGATTGCGGCAGGTGGGGCGATGCTGCTTTTGATCTGTGATCTTCTCGGGCGGCTCATCATCTGGCCCTACGAGGTGCCGGTCGGTCTGACGGGCGGCGGTGTCGGCGGGCTGATGTTTCTGTTTCTGATCCTGTGGGGCAGGCGATGACGGGGCGCGCGACTTTTGCCCTGACTGCGTTTGGTCTTGCCCTGCTGGCGCTGGCCTTTGTCCTGCAAGGCGCTGCGGCTGACCCGGTCTGGCTGATCCCCCGGCGACTGATGAAGCTTGCTGCGATGATCGTCGGAGGCTGCGCCGTGGCGCTTTCCTCGATCAGTTTTCAGACTGTTGCAGGCAACCGGATCTTGACCCCGGCGGTCATGGGATATGAGGCAGTCTATCTGCTGCTGCAGTCGGTTCTGGTCGTGACGCTCGGGGCCTCAGGCCTGACCCTCTGGGGCGGCAGCGGGGGCTTCCTGCTCTCGATCCTGTTTATGCTGGGCTATTCGCTTACCCTTGACCGCTGGCTGTTTCGCGACGGGCGGGCGGACCTGTGGATGCTGATGCTGGTCGGTTTGGTCCTGACCATGGTGATCGGTACCGTCACGCAATTCCTCCAGTTGCGCATCAGCCCCGGAGAGTTCGCGATCTTTCAGTCCGCCGCGCAGATCTCGTTTGAGCGGGTTGAGCCCTGGCGTCTGCTTGTCTCGACCATCCTGTTCTGCGTGATCTGTCTGGCGGGCTGGCGCGGGCTGCCGGCCCTTGATGTGCTGGCGCTTGGCCGGGATCAGGCGATGTCGCTGGGCATTGATCATCGTCGTGCGGTGCGCAGGCTGCTTATGCTGATCGCGGTGCTGGTCGCGGTATCGACCAGTCTGATCGGCCCCACAGCCTTCATGGGGATTTTCGTCGCCAACCTTGCCTATGCACTGGCGCCGGGCGCAGGTCATCGCCTGACCCTGCCCATGGGCTGCGCTATCGCTGTCGGTATGTTCCTGCTGGCGCAACTGATGGTCGAACGCCTGTTCGATTATCGCACCACGGTCGGCATTCTGGTCAATCTTGCCTGTGGCGTCTGGTTTCTGGCGCTGATGCTGCGCCAAAGGAGCATGATATGATCCTTCTGACCGACATCGGCAAAAGCCACGGTACGCGCGCCGTCCTGTCGGGGATCACTGCGCGGTTTCCAAGGCAAAGCCTTACCTCGATTATCGGGCCGAACGGCGCGGGGAAATCGACGCTGCTGATGCTGATCGCGCGTCTGGCCGAACCGGGTTCAGGCCGGATCACGCTTGGTGGTGCGGATATTGCCCGCATTTCCCGGGCTGAATATGCCCGGCGCGTTGCCACGTTGCGCCAGTTCCCCGCCATCGAGTTACGCCTGACGGTCGAGGAGCTGGTCGCCTTTGGCCGCTTTCCCCACAACCGTGGCCGTCCGACCGCCGAGGATCGCCGCGCCACGGATGAGGCCATTGCATTTCTGTCGCTCGATACAATCCGCAAGGCGCGGCTTGATGAGCTTAGCGGAGGTCAGCGGCAGATGGCTTTTCTGGCCATGACGATTGCCCAGCAGACCCATTGCCTGCTGCTCGATGAGCCGCTGAACAATCTCGACATGCGCCACGCGCTGCGGATCATGCAGGCGCTGCGCTCGCTTTGCGACGATCTGGGCCGGACGGTCGTTGCGGTGATCCATGACATCAACTTTGCTGCCAACCATTCTGACCAGATCATCGCGCTAAAGGACGGCAGGCTGCATTCCTCGGGCACGGTCGATCAGGTGGTGACCGAGGCCGGGCTGCGCGATCTCTATGGCCTTGATTTCCACATCCTGCCGCGCCCGCATGGCCGGCTTTGCGATTACTTCACCCCGAAAGGAGAAGCGGGATGAGCCGATCCCCCCGACTGCGCTGCGGCGCCCCCCTTTTGCTGGCGCTTGCGCTGGCGATCCTGCTGCCCGGTCCTGCCAGCGCCGAGGCTGTGCCCTTTGCCCCGATTCAGGTCGAACATGCATTGGGAACGACAAGCATCGAGCATCGGCCCGAAAAGGTCGCGGCACTTGACATGAATGAGCTTGATTTCCTGGACCAGCTTGGCGTGCCGGTTGCGGGCACGGCCAAGGATTATGTGCCGCATTTCCTTTCGAAGTACCGGGAAGATCCGGCGGTTGCGGATCTGGGCTTTATCGTCAAACCCAATGTTGAAAAGATCCATGCCCTGCGCCCGGACCTGATCCTTATCACCTCGCTACAGGCGGAACATTACCGCGAGATGAGCCGCATCGCCCCGGTCCTGCATTTCGATGTCGATTACCGCGATAGCGGGGCGGGCCATATCGAGGTCGTGCGGGATCACTTTCTGCTGCTCGCCCGGATTTTTGGCAAGGAGGGGCGGGCGCAGGAAAGGCTGGCTTCTCTTGACGCAAAGCTGATCGCCCTGCGCGACCTGACCCGCGACCGTCCTGAGCGTGCACTGATCGTCATGCACAACAACGGTGCTTTCAGCGCCTTTGGCCCGCATTCACGCTATGGTTTCGTATTCGAAACCTTCGGGGTCAGACCTGCCAATGACGCGGCAGAGACCGGGGTTCATGGTCAACCCGTGACCAGCGAATTCATTCAGGCCACCAACCCTGACATCATTTTCGTGATTGATCGAACCGCGGTGATGGAGCATCGGTCCGTTCTGGACCCCGAGACCATCGGCAATCCGCTGTTGCGTGAAACCAACGCCTGGAAAAAGGGCAGGGTGATCCTTGTCGATCCCGAGGCCTGGTATGTGACCGCAGCTAGCATCACGCCGCTGGAAATCATGATCGACGACGTAAGCCGCGCCTATGCGCATTAAATCCGCACCGGGCGAGGGTCCCGAAAACCGCAAAAGGCAGGACCGGATGTTGCAAAAAGCCGTTGCGCCGGGTCTTTACGAAATTGTCCACTCTCGGCGTCAGGGCGCGGTTTTTGTCGCCTCTGCAGGGGCCCCGGGGTCGTCACGCATCCTGCGCCTTGACCCCGACACGCTTGCGGTCGAGGCTGAGATTCCTTTGCCGGGCAAGGGCTTTGGCCTTGCGCTGGATGATGCGGCGGGTCGCCTTTATGCAAGCGGCGGCACCGAACCAGAGATCACGGTGATTGATATTGCCGCCGGTGCCGTCACTGCGATCATCCCTCTGACCGCATTCGGGGACGGTTATCATTTCCGCGAACTTATTGCCGATCCACAGCAACGCCGGCTTTACGCGCCGGGTGTCTCATTCTCGGACAGCGCGCTGCATATCATCGATACGCATTCCCTTGCGGTAGAGCGGGTGGTGCCGGGCCTTGGGTTCGTCGCGACGGGGATCGCGCTGGATCAAGGGCAGGGGCGGATATTCATCTCGAACATGCAGGGCCAGATCATCACGCTGGACCGCGCGACGCATAAAATCATCGGAAAGGCCGAGACGCCGGGGGACCAGCTGCTTAATCTGGCGTTTGATGCCGCGGGCGGGCGGATATTTGCGACCGATCAGGGCCATGCGTATTTCGATACGCTCTGGCAAGAGCACTTGCCGACCTATCGCCGCAAGGGGCGCGGCAATCGCCTGTTTGAGCTTGAGGCGGCGACCGGGCGCGAGATCCGGCACGCACCGGTTGGCGTCGGGCCGATTGCGGTCCTGCATGACCCGGCACGTCGCCGCATTTATGTCACCAATCGCGGCGACCGGACGTTGGCCATTCTGGACAGTGACACGTTTGAACTGGTGGGCCGTGTCCTGATGGATGGCGCGCCGAACAGCCTTGCGTTGGATGCGCAGAACGCCGTTCTTTACGTCACCGTCAAGACGCCTGAGGGCGAAGTCAAGGGCGGCGTGGAAAGTGTCGTGCGCCTTGCCTTGTAGGATGGATTCGCGGGTAAGAATACGCGGCCCTTCCAGGGCCGCGTATTGGCATCTTAAGCTTCGGTAAATATCTCTTCGCGCGATTTTCGCATCGAGGGCAGAACGGCGACCGCCAGCGCCCCCAGTGCGATCAGCAGCAGTGCCGCCGACAGGGGCGAGGTGACGAAAGTGCCCATGCCTCCGTCCGAGATGATCAGCGCCTGACGCAGCTTTTCCTCAAGCAACCGGCCCAGGACAAAGCCGAGGGCCAGCGGCGCAGGCTCGAACTGCAGCTTGTAAAGGGCAAAGCCCACCAGGCCCATGATCCCCGCCATGATCACCTGTGCCCCGTCGTTCGAAATCGAGAACAAACCGATGCAGCAAAAGGCGACAATGGCCGGGAAAAGCAGGCGATAAGGCACCTTCAGCAGTTTTACCCACAGCCCGATCAGAGGCAGGTTGATCACAACAAGCATCAGGTTGCCAATCCACATCGAGGCGACCAGTCCCCAGAACAGATCGGGGCTGTTCTGGATCACCTGCGGTCCCGGCACGATGCCCTGAATCATCATCGCCCCGACCATCAGCGCCATGACAGCATTCGGAGGAATGCCCAGCGTCAGCAGCGGAATGAACGAGGTCTGCGCCCCCGCGTTATTGGCCGATTCAGGACCCGAGACAGCCTGCGGCACGCCCGAGCCGAAATCCTGAGGCCGGTCGGACAGGCGTTTTTCCAAAGCATAGCTGGCGAATGGGGCAAGGATCGCACCATTGCCCGGCAGCACGCCCAGAACCGAGCCGAGGCCGGTCCCGCGCAGGATCGCGCCAAAATTCTCACGCAGCTCTCTCAGCGTTGGCAACAGGCGGCCGATCCTGTTGCGCATCACGTCCCGCTTTTCGGGATCGGCAAGGTTCTTGAAGATCTCGCCAAAGCCGAAAATGCCCATGGCCAGCACGGTGAATTCGATCCCGTCGCTGAGCATGTAGATGTCAAAGGTCATGCGCTCGCGCCCGGTTTCCATATCCGCGCCGACGCAGGACAAAAGCACGCCCGCGACGATCATCGCCAGCGCCTTGACCAGCGAGCCATGCGCCAGCACGACCGCAAGCACCAGCCCCATGATCATGAGCGAGAAGTACTCGGCTGGCCCGAACAGCAGGCCCAGCCGCGTCATTGGCGTTGCAAGCGCAGCGATGACGACGGTGGCCACCGTGCCCGCGATGAACGAACCGATGGCGGCCAGTCCCAGCGCCAGCCCGGCCTGGCCCTTTTTCGCCATCTCATGCCCGTCGATGGCGGTCACGACCGCGGTGGCCTCTCCGGGGATGTTGACAAGGATTGCGGTGGTCGAGCCGCCGTATTGCGCGCCGTAATAGATACCGGCGAGCATGATCAGCGCCCCGGTCGGGTCAAGCGACAGCGTGACCGGCAGCAGGATCGAAATTGTCGCCACCGGTCCGACGCCCGGCAGCACGCCAACCAGCGTGCCGATAAGGCAGCCGATAAAGCAGAACAGGATGTTTTGCAGGGTGAACGCGACCGCAAGGCCCAGCCCCAGATGTTCAAGAACGGCCATCATGTCAGTATCCGATCAACCATGGGGCCACGGGCAGCGACAGCCCCAGCGCATAGCGAAACAGACCGATGCAAACGACGGTCAGGATCACGCTAAAGACGACAAGCTCGCCGATGCGCATATCCTTTGCGGCAAGACCGGACAGAAATGTCGCCAGGGGCGTTGCCACCGCCATACCTAGCGCAGGGATCTCGAAGGTGCCGAACTGGTAGCCGCGGATGGTGATTGCGAACAGAAACACCCCGATCAGCACCGGCAGCATGTCGCGGACCGGCCAGCGCCCGGTCGATTCAGGCTTGTCAGACCAGGTGACCGCAATCTGCACGAACCCCAGCGCGATCAGGATCAAGGCCAGCGCGCGCGGCAACAGTCCCGACCCCACGCCGCTTTCGCTTGCAAAGGGCAGATCGGCGCTGGCGTAAAGCGCAAAAAGGCCAAGACCGATCAGGCTAAGCCCGGCAAGCCGTTCACGACCGAGCCATGGGCTTGACAGAGGCGGCAGGGGCTGCGCTGGCTCATGCGCCGGCAGATCGACCTGGATTGTTTCTGGGCCTTGGGTCATCGCTTATTCCACCTTGATATCGGCGGCTTTGACGACCTCGCCCCAGCGGGCGCGCTCGGCGGCCATGAAACCGGCGAAATCCTGTCCGACCAGATCAGAGGGCACGCCGCCATCCTTGTTCAGGCTCTCGATAAAGGCGGGATCGGCAAGTGCCTCTTGCGTGGCCGCCGCAAGCTTGTCGCGTACCTCTTGCGGCAGGCCTTTGGGTCCCAGCAATCCGTACCAGGCCGTGGCGCTATAGGTGGGCAGCGCGGCCTCGGCCACGGTCGGCACATCGGGCAGGCCGGGGAAACGATCCTTGCCGGTGACGGCCAAAGCCTTCAGCGTGCCGTCCTGAATAAGCCCGATGACCGAGGGGACCGTAGTGACCATGAAATCGACATGCCCACCCAGAAGGTCGTTGATCGCAGGACCCGCGCCTTTATAGGGGACGTGCTTCAGTTTGACCTCGGCGGTCTGGCCCAAAAGAAGGGTGGCAACATGGCTTGCCGAGGCATTGCCGGCCGAGCCATAGACGAGCTGACTTTCCCTTGCTTTGTCCAGCAGCGCCTGCATGCTGTCGACCTTAAGGCTGGGGCCGGCGACGACGACCAGCTGCGCATCGGCAATCATTGCGATCGGGTCCAGCGTCTCGGCTGGGTCGTTGCGCAGCCTGAAGATATGGGGGTTCACGACCATCGGCCCCTGATTGCCGATCAGCAGCGTATAGCCGTCGGGCTGGGCCTTGGCGACGACATCGGTGCCGATGTTTGCGGCGGCGCCGGGGCGGTTTTCGACAATCACCCGGCCCCCAAGCGCGGTTTCCAGCCGCGCGGCAAAGATCCGCGCGATGGCATCTGTACCCCCGCCTGCCGCGTAAGAGACGACCAGCGTCACGGGTTTTGACGGATAGTCCTGTGCCATCGCGGGCATCGAGGTCAGCGTCAGGGCCGCTGCGGCAACGCCCAGCATGAATCGGCGTGTGTAATTCATCATCCTGAATTCCTCCCTTGTGTTCAGAGTGGTGGCGAGCGCCTCCTCGACGCCGTCAAGCTTGTCAGTTCCTGCGGCGCACGAGCGCGGCACCCTCGAAAAGGCGGCGGCAGGTGCGGGTCACAAAGACGACTGGCCTGCCTCCTGCCGCCTCATCCAGTTCGACACGGACGTTCATGCGACCGGTCGGATGTTCAAATGTCAGATCAGCCGGATAGCGCAAATCGGACAGCGCTGCGCCAACAATGCTGTCGGGCAGGGTCGCCGCAATCGCAATCGAGACTGCCCCCGTGGTCGCAAGCGCGCTGTGGCAGCTATGCGGGGTGAAATAGCGCACCGCGAGGCTGCCCCCATTCCTTGGCGCGCCGATCAGCACTGGCTTTGGCAGGACCGAGTTGCGTACCCCTGCAAGCCCCATCCGGGAGCCGGCCTCGACCCGGATTTCTTCAAGACGCGCCATGAAATCGCGATTCCCGTCCAGTTCCGCCGCGCTTTCCGAACCGGTCAGGCCAAAAGCCTCGGCTCGCGCGATCACGACCGGGGTCGCGCCGTCGATCAGCGACACCGGGATGCCGTGGATGATCTCATGCGGGGTGCCCGAGGGCAGCATCTTGCCGGTCTTTGCGCCAATCGCCTCCAGAAATGCCAGATATACCGGTGCGGCTGTTCCGGGAACGCCGTCGATCTGGGTATCGCCCTGATAACGCAATTCGCCACCCGGTGTCTGGATGCGCGCCTCGATGATCTTGCCGGTGTTGACGTTGTGAACCTTGACCCGGGTTTCGCCGTTCTGGGCCGGAACAAGGCCCTGTTCGATGGCAAAGGCGCCGACGGCGGACAGCATGTTGCCGCAGTTCGGCCCGGTGTCCACCAGCCTCTCAAGCACGTTCACCTGTGCAAACAGGTAATCGACATCCGCCCCTTCGCGCGTGGCCGGGCCGATGATCGCGACTTTGGAGCTAAGGGTATTGCCGCCGCCGATCCCGTCGATCTGCAACGGATGGCCCGAGCCCATGATCTCGATCAGCAGCTGATCGCGCTGTTGCGGATCGCTGGGCAGGTCGCTGCGCAGAAAGAACGGCCCCTTAGACGTGCCGCCGCGCATCATGACGCAAGGAATGCGGATCTGATCGTCCACGCTGATTCTCCTCCGAGGTGCCACCGTCCACCTCACGAAGAAGCAATTGCTACAATCAGACTGTGTTGTGAATTGCAAAGAATTTCATTATTATTGCGTAATGCAAAACAATTTCGAGTTTCTGGATCTTCGCGCCTTTCTGGCCGTGCTGGAATTTTCCTCGTTCAGCGAGGCGGCGCGTTATCTGAACATGTCCACTCCCGCGCTGTCACGGCGGATCAAATCCTTTGAAGAGGCGGTTGGCGCTCAGTTGATCGAGCGTACGACCAGGCGCGTGGCTCCGACCCAGATAGGACGCGAGCTGATGCCTCTGGTTCGCCGGCTGGTCGATGAATTCGAGGAATCGATCCTGTCGATCAGCGATCTGCGTGGCCGCCACCGCGCACAGGTGACGCTGGCTTCGGTGCCGACCGCGGCCTTCTACTTTCTGCCGCGGGTGATCGAAGCGTTTAACCAGCGCTTTCCCGGTATCCGCTTTCGCATCATGGACCTGTCGGCGAACGAGGGGCTGGATGCCGTCGCGAATGGCGAGGTCGAGTTCGGCATCAACATTATCGGCGCTTCACGCGAAGAACTGATCTTTACCCCGCTGATGGAGGATCCCTTTGTTCTGGCTTGTCGCCGCGACCACCCCCTGGCCGCGACCTCGACCCTGCCATGGGAGGCGCTGCAGGGCCATCCGCTGATCGGCGTTTCCAAGAAATCGGGCAACCGTGCGGTGCTGGACCACGCTCTTGCCGCCGCAAATCAGCAGCTTGAGCTGAACTGGTTTTACGAGGTGAACCACCTTTCCACCTCTTTGGGGCTGGTCGAGGCGGGTCTGGGCATATCGGTCCTGCCAAAGCTCGCCACCCCGCAACGCGAGCATCCGCTGATCGCGACGATCAAGCTGGTCGATCCGATTGTCACCCGCTCGATCGGGCTGGTCGAGCGGCGCGGGGCGCGCCTGTCACCATCGGCCATGCGGTTCAGAGAGATGCTTGTGACCGAGTGGCGCGGCTAAGTCTGGCGCTTGGGTAGGGTGACGGTTTTTGGGGCCCGGATCGCCGCTGTTTTCGGCCAGCAAAATCAGTAGTTTTATTGACATGGTGGAAATGCAGGATAGTCAAAGGTTTGCAACAAGTCTGGTCCCACATACGCGGGGATGAACCGGCCACCCGCCTTGGGCGCTGGCAGAAATCGGACTTATCCCCGCGTATGCAGGGACGAATTGGGGGCGCGGTTGACAACCTGCCCCTGCCTCCCTAGATCTACACCCAACGTCAGGTTAATGTGGTGCGAAATTGTCGTCTCGTATGCAAATCGGAGAACTGTCCGAGCGGGCTGGGGTCAGCCATCGCACGATCCACTATTACGAACGTCTGGGCCTGCTGAAACCTGCCGAGCGTGAGGGTGCGGGTTATCGCTATTACGACCAGACCGCGCTCAAGCGGTTGGAAAAGATCGCCGCGCTCAAGCGTCTTGGGCTGAGTCTGGACGAAATTGCCGCTGTCATCGACCTGTATTTTGAAGATGCAAGTGGCATCAAGGGCAAGGAAAAGGTGCTGGAGATCCTGCAGACGCAGATCGCCAAGGCCGATACCCAGATCAGTGAATTGACCGCGTTCCGGCGCGATCTGGAAGCCAGCATTGCCCGTATGCACAAGCTGATCGCAGAGGCGCGGCAGCAATAGGACGGGCAGGGGACAGGATTACATGCATCTTAAATCTACACTTAACGTCGGGTCTCAGTTTAAGGCCGAGGCCCTGGCAGTGCGCCATATCTCGTTGCTCGCGCTGCTTATGGCCTGCGGGTTCATGGTGGTTGGCCAGCTTTATGTAACGATCCCGATGGTCGCCGAAATCTCGGCACGGTTTGGCATCGATCCGGCACAGGCTGCCTTGGCCGGCACCGCTTTCGGCGTGGCATATGCGGCAGGTTTTCTGCTGTTTGGGCCGATGTCGGACCGTCTGGGCCGCAAGCGGATGATCCTGATCGGCCTGATTGCGACGGCTATCGCGACTGGCCTTGTTGCCCTCGCTGACAGCTTTCAGGCACTTTTGGCAGCGCGGGCGGTACAAGGCCTTGCTGCCTCGATCTTTCCTCCTGTTGCCCTGTCGCTGGTGACTGAGGAACTGCCGCCAAAGCATCGCCCGCTAGGTTGTGTTGACAAAAAGGATTCCCCTGCGCGTCTGGCTGTGATTCAAGATCATCTCTACGTGGGAGGTGACCTTGGCACGCAATCTGATGTCCGACGACGAATGGGCATTCTTTGAGGG
>Ga0182746_1001208_pt1 | contig 25468 bp, 26 predicted proteins | sample eDN3rd30CBELigOP_FD_128881 | JGI IMG/M metagenome (GOLD analysis project Ga0182746, IMG submission 128881) | Enriched Organic Plus compost microbial communities from Emeryville, California, USA - eDNA 3rd pass 30_C BE-Lig OP (version 2) (version 2) ... | reverse complement strand
TGACCTCCGATTTTTGCACGATCCAGACTGACCGACCGCTCTCGGACAGGCTACACCCACTAACGTGCCTGCCAATCGGTAATGGTCATCCCATCTGGCTGTTCGCCGGCTCCGAGGCCGGCGGCGAACGCGCCGCCGCCATCTACTCCGTCATCGAGACGGCCAAGCTCAATGGCGTCGAGCCGCAGGCCTATATTGCCGATGTCATCGAGAAGATCGCCTCAGGCTGGCCCGCCTCCCGCTGGGACGAGCTCATGCCGTGGAACTGGACAGCACAGACCGCACCCGTATGCATGGCGGCATGACCGATCAGATCGCCCGGATTCGCATAACGCTCGAAGACATGAAGCCCGCCATCTGGCGCCGTGTCGAACTTCCCGTCACCAACAGCCTCAAGACCCTGCACCTCGCGATCCAGGCCTGCATGCTCTTCGAGAACTACCATCTGTTCCAGTTCGACATTGGCGATGCCGCCTATGGCATCCGCTTCGATGATGACGATGCTTTCATGGTCCGCACCCGCGACGCCGCCCATATGCGCATCAACAAGCTCGTCGAGCGCGGCATAACCAGCTTCACCTACACCTATGATTTCGGCGACAACTGGCGACATCGTATCGAGATCGAAGAGATCTCATCCACCATTCCCGGCACCAATTACCCCCGCTTCGTCGATGGCGAACGGCGAGCCCCGCCGGAAGATGTCGGTGGCACACCAGGGTTCGAAGAGTTCCTTGAGGTCATGTCCAAGCCGCGTCATCCCGAACGCAAATCCATGATCGAATGGTATGGCCGACCCTTCGACCCCGCCGATATCAGCCCCGACGAGATCAGCGCACGCATGGCAAAGCTCGCCAAGCGAAGGGCGCAGGGAAAAGCCGCCTACGCCGGCGCTAAATCCCGCGACAGCTAATCGATGGCGGTTTCCTGACCACGCTTACGGACTTCTCACCTCGCCGATTTTGAAATTCCGCCGTTCTTCAGCCTTGCAGACGTCGGCTAAGCGGCTAAGCTTGTTCCTGCGCTCGAGCGAGCGCCGAGACTTGAGAACCTCGCTTGAGAAAAGGCTCACCGGCTTCCGCCGGATGGCCGGCGCGCATGTCCAGACCGCGTGCGGTTAAAGGCGCCGGCGCATGTTCCAAGCATGTTCTCAACACCCGGCTTTGCTCGCGCAAAGGGGAGGGAGAGCATGCGATTGCCGCATTCGATGGGCCTGTTCTGCGTACTGCAGGGGACACGCTGATGCCGTCTCATGTCCCGCCGAATGGCCTCGCGCGAGCGATCCGCGAGGAGGATCCCCTTCCAATTGAGGGTGCCATTTCCGTTGTTCGAACGAGGGAACTTGTCCACAGGCGCGGGATCAAGCTTCTCGTCGGTGACTGATCGATCCTGACGAGCTACGGCCGCGAGGGCGTTCCCCCTATCTCTATTTTCCCGCAGGATCGAGAATCGGCGACGCGAAGATTTTGCCGCAAATCCTCACCCCCGGCCTGATCGAGACCGAAATCGAGCGCGCGGACAAGAGGGGCGGCGGCGCGGCCGTCTGACGCTTCAACCGGCGCGTGCGCAAGCCGCGCGGTTCGTCGCGGTCCTGTCGGCGCATGGCACACAGGACATTCATCGAGGCCGGTGGCGCGTTCGTCGAGCCATTGACGGTGCTGCGTGTGTGAAGCGCGCGCGCGCACGTCCCTTGGATATCGTAATCAGCAAAGGGTCTTTCATGACAGTCCGCACCACCGTTGCCGCGATGCTGCTCGCGTCGGCATCGCTCACCGTTTCGCCCGCCATCGCGAAGCCGCCCGCCACCGCCTCGTCCGCCGATCCCCTCGCCGCGCTCGACCTGTCGGTGCCTGCGAAGACATTCGCGCTGCCCAACGGCCTTACGCTGATCGTCCACGAGGACAAATCGGCCCCGCTCGTCGCGGTCAATATCTGGTATCATGTCGGGTCAAAAAACGAGCCTGCGGGCAAGTCGGGCTTCGCGCATCTCTTCGAGCATCTGATGTTCAACGGCTCGGAGCATTTCGACGATGATTTCTTCAAGGCAACCGAGACCTTCGGCGCGAGCGACCAGAACGGCACCACCAATGTCGATCGCACCAACTATTTCCAGACCGTGCCGAAGGCGGCTCTGGATTCGATCCTCTGGCTCGAGTCCGACCGTATGGGGCATTTGCTCGGCGCGATCGACCAAGCGAAACTCGACGAACAGCGCGCGGTGGTCAAGAATGAGAAGCGCCAGGGCGACAACCGGCCCTATGCGAAGGCGGCCGACCTCATCATTCGCGGAACGACACCGCCCGACCATCCCTACGGCCATTCGACGATCGGCTCGATGGACGATCTCGACGCCGCCTCGCTGGATGACGTCAAACAATGGTTCCGCGACTATTATGGCCCGTCGAACGCGGTGATCGTGCTCGCGGGCGACATCACCCCCGACGAGGCGTTGGCGAAGGTGCAGACCTATTTCGGGGGGCTCGAACCGGGGACGCCTGTCTCGCAGCCTAAGAGCTGGACGCTGCGCCGCACCGGAACGGTACGCGAGACCGCTTACGACCGCGTCGCGCAGCCACGCCTCTACCGCGTCTGGAACATCTCCGACTATGCGTCGGCCGATACCGACTATCTGCAATTCCTCGCCTCGACGCTCGCGGGCGATCGCAATTCGCGATTGGTGAAGCGTTTGGTCGTCGACGATCAGGTCGCGACCGCCGTGTCGGCGGGGGTCGATAATCGTGAGATCGGCGGTCAGTTCCAGATCGTCGCGACGCTGAAGCCCGGTGCCGACATCGACGCCGCCGAGCGCATCATCGACGCCGAATTGAAGCGGCTCCTGGCCGAGGGACCGAGCTCGGCCGAAATGGCGCGCGTGCGTACCGTAACGATTGCGAGCTTCGCGCGGTCGCTCGAGGCGATCGGCGGGTTTGGGGGCAAGGCGAACCTGCTTGCCGAGAGCCAGACCTATCTGGGTTCGGCGGACGGCTGGAAGACCGGCTGGCAACGCTTTCGCGACGCCAAGCCCGCCGACCTCATGCGCGCGGGGCGGGCGTGGCTGAGCGATGGCGACTATGTCCTCCACATCCTCCCCTTCGGCCAGCTTGCCGCGTCGGGCGCCGACGCCGATCGCAGCGACATGCCCGCGCCGGGTGCGGCGGTGCCGGCGCTCTTTCCCGCGACCGAACGCGCGACGCTCGCCAATGGTCTCAAGCTTGTCGTCGCGCGCCGCGCGGGCGTCCCCGTCGTTAACATGACGATGCTCTTCCATTCGGGTGTGCCCGCGGACTTCGCGTCGGTGGCGCCCGGCACGGGCAACATCGCGATGGCGCTCCTCGACGAAGGCACCAAATCGCGCAGCGGCGAGGCGATCGCGGCCGATCTCGCGTCGCTCGGCGCCGAACTGACGGCGGGCGGCGGCGGCGAGCAGAGCAGTGTCAGCCTCTCGGCGATGAAACCGACCTTGCGCGATGCGCTCGCCCTCTACGCCGATGTCATTCTCAACCCGGCGTTCGATGCCGACGATGTCGCGCGCGTCAAGGCACACGCGATCGCCGGGATCACCGCGGCGCGGCAGGACGGCGCGTCGGCCGCGAGCCGCATCTTTCCGGCGCTGATGTTCGGTGCCGACACGCCTTACGGCCGTCTGACGCGCGAGGCGGATGTCGCGGCACTGACACCCACCGCGCTCGCCGCCTTTCACGATCGCTGGTTCAAGCCCAATAACGCGACGCTCGTTGTCGCCGGCGACACCAGCCTCGCCGAGATCAGGCCGCTCGTCGAAGCGGCGTTCGCGGCGTGGAAGCCCAGCGACACACCCGAGCGCATCGTGCCGGTGAGCACGCCGGCGGCGTCGAGCACCGTTTACCTCGTCGATAGGCCCGGCGCGCCGCAGTCGGTCATTCGCGCAGCGGTGATTGCTCCCAGGCGCAGCGACGGCGACGAGATCGCGCGCGATCTTTTCAACACCGCGCTCGGCGGCTCCTTCACCTCGCGGCTCAACATGAAACTGCGCGAGGAGAAGGGCTGGGCCTATGGCGCCTCGAGCGGCATCGGCGGCGGGCGCGGCAGCCGCACTTTCCAGGCGCAAGCCTCGGTGCAGGCCGACAAGACTGCCGAGTCGATGCGCGAAATCGCCGATCTGCTCGCCGCGGTGCAGGACCGGCGACCGCTGGATGCAGCCGAACTCGCCAAGGCGAAGGATAGTATGAGCCTCGGGCTGTCGAGCACCTGGTCGAAGTCGGCGGGCATCGCCTCCTATCTGCTCGATGAGGCCGCAGCGGGTCTCGTCGAGGATTATTATCGCAGCTTCCCGCAGGCGATCGCCGCCGAAGACGATGCGGCGGTGCGCGAGGCGGGCCGGGCGCTCCTGTCGGGGAAGCCCTTGACCTGGGTGATCGCGGGCGACCTTGCGAAGATCGAAGCGCCGATCCGCGCGCTCGGTTTCGGCACCGTCAAGGTGATCGACGCCGACGGGAAAATTCTCCGCTAGGCGGCGGGCTGTGGGGTCGGGACGGGTGCGTTATCCACGGGACGGACAGCATGGGGGTGGGCGCATCGCGACCGGCAAGGCACTTCGTCGTGCGATTTCAAGGGCTTTGATCGTCCTTATCGTGGGACGTCTCCATCGCCGGAGGCGGGTGCGGATCGACGCGAGGAAAGGCAGGTGGCGCCGCGGGGCGGCGACCGGGTTTATGCTGCACTTTGCCGAACAATTTCTTGCCGAGGTGCAACGCGTCCCCGACCTTAGCGGCGTCGAACATCTGCTCGAATCCGCGTCGCGCGATCTCGGTTTCCGGCACTATGCGATGATCCACCACGACGATGCGCGCGAGCGCCGGCCCGGTCTCATCCATATGCAAAATTATCCGCACGGCTATGCCGAGCGCTATGTCGCCGAGCGGCTTCATCGCGACGATCCGGTCGTCCACGCCTGCACCGCCGCCAACGCCTGCTTTTGCTGGTCCGAGCTGCCGCGGCTGATCCGCATCTGCGAGCGCCATCGCGGCTTTCTCGAACGCGGCGCGCGGGCTGGCGTCGTCGACGGCATCACCGTCCCCTCCTTCGTCCTCGGCGAACGCAGCGGTTCGTGCAATTTCAGCGGGCCGCGCGACCCCGCGCGCGTTGGGCGTTTCGTCGGTGTCGTCCAAATCGTCGGCAGCTTTGCCTTCCAGGCGGCGCGCCGGATCGTCCTCGGCGGGCGCCTGCGCGAGGTGCGCGCGGCGCGGCTTCAGCCGCGGCAGCGCGAATGCGTCGTGCTCGCGGGGCAGGGCAAGAGCAACACCGATATTGCGACCATCCTCGGGATCAGCGTCGCAACGGTCAAATCCTATATCGAGGCCGGCTGCGCTCGCTACGCGGTCCACAATCGCACCCAGCTCGTCATTGCCGCGATCCTCGATGGCGAGATCGGCATTCACGAAATCGCGCCGCGGCAATACCGCCACCTGGCCGACTGAAAGCCCGCGCCCTTTTCGGCTCTGCTTGGCTCCTCGCAATGCCAAGGGAGCCATATCATGATCCAGATCATCGAAGGCCTCGGCGCGCCGGACGAACAGCAGCTGCTCGAGGCGATGTTCGAGGCGCGCAAACGCCTGTTCGTCGACCTCCTCGACTGGGATCTCGAAATCGTCGCCGATCGCCTCGAAATCGACCGCTTCGACGGTCCCTATGCGACCTATGTCATCGCGTCCGATCGCGCCGGGCGCCATCTCGCTTCGCTCCGTCTGCTGCCGACGACGCGCCCGCATCTGCTGGGCTCGATGTTCGAACGGCTATGCACGCGCGGAGTGCCCGTCGGTCCTGACATTTTCGAGATCACCCGGCTCTGCCTGCCGCCGAGCGAGCCCGCGGCCGAGCGGCTGCGCCTGCGCAACGGGCTCGTGCGCGCGATGGTCGACCACGCGCTCGCGAACGGCATTGCGCATTTCACCGGCGTCGTCACCGCGCGCTTTCGCGAGCAGGTGTTGGCGATGGGCTGGAACGGCGAGGCGCTCGGTCCCGGACAGGATATGGGCGGCGGGCGTCTCGGTGCGTTCCGTGTCGATATTGCCGCGGACACGCCGGCGCGGCTCGCCACCAATGCAATCGATCCGCTCGGCGACGCGGCGGAGCAGGCGGGAGCGGGCCGATGACCGCGCACTTCGCGCCCGATAGCGCGCCGCTGCGCCTCGATCGCGACGGCTATTGCGTGATCCGCCGCGCCGTTCCGACTGGCGTGATCGCGGGGATCGACGCGATGCTCGCCGACGATTTCGCCGCGACGCCCTTTTGCATCGGCGACTTCTTCGGGGAGCGCACCAAGCGCTTCGGACGGCTCCTGACCCGCGTACCCGCGACGCGCGCGCTCGTCATGCACGGCGCGATCCTGTCGCTCGCCGAAGCTGCGCTCGGTCCGGGTTGCGACCGCATCGCGCTCAATCTCACCCAGGCGATAGAAATCCACCCCGGCGCGCTCGCGCAATATCCGCACCGCGATCATGATCTTTGGCCCACGCTCAAGGGCGCACAGCAGTTCCAGGTCAATGTGCTGTGGCCGCTCACCGCCTTCACCGCGGAGAATGGCGCGACCCGGCTTTGGCCGGGAAGCCATCTCGTCGGCTACGATCGCGACGGCGACGAAAATGCGGCGGTGCCCGCGCTCTGCGATCCGGGCGACGCGCTTGTCTGGCTCGGCGGCACGCTCCATGGCGCGGGAGCGAACCGGAGCAACGCGCCGCGGCGCGCCCTCATCGTCAGCTATTGCCTCGGCTGGCTCAAGCCTTTCGAATTGCAATGGCTTGTCTATCCGCCGGCCGTCGCACGAGGTTTCGATCCCGAGCTCGCGGCGCTCGTCGGCTATGCGCAGCACCGCCCCAATCTCGGCAATGTCGAGGGGCGCTGCCCGTCGCATCTGCTTGCGGGCGATCACGTCGATCATGTCGCCGCGGTCGATGCGCTGACCCCGGCGCAGCAGGCGGGGCTTGCCGATTATGTCGCGGCGCAGCGCGGGGGCCGGCGAGATGCCGAGGCTTGAGATCGCCCCCGTGCTGCCGACCGGCAGCTGGCGCGATCCGGGCGCCTATGCCGGGCTTGCGGCATATGGTTCGCGCGCGCTGGCGTGGGAGCTCACCCGCCGCCATGCCGATTATCGGGCGGCAGTGCGGCACGAGCCAGCCGTCATGGGGGGCGATGGTACCGACCTGCCCGCCGCGAGTGCAGCCTTCGTGGCGCGTTGGGGGCTTCACTTTCGCTGAAGATCCGGGGCGGCCTGCGCCCGGCGCACGGCTGCTCTGGTCCTGCGCTTTCGATCCGGCGGTATTGAACGCGCGATTGCTCGGGCCGGCCCGTGCGTCGGACGCGGCGCTATCGCCGATCGTGTCGGTCGCCGGCGATCCTTGCGCATTGGTCGTAGGCGGAGCGTGCGTTGGCATCCGCGTCGACCTTCGGGGGAGCGCCGCCCCGTTCGATCCGGCGCTGCTTCTATTCGAACTTGCGATCGATCCTGCGCTGCCGCTGCGGCTGGCCGAACTGCGGCGGCTCTACCGGCTGTGTCGCGGTGCGCCGATGAGTGCGCGTCCCCAATCGGCGACGATCGCCCGCGATCTCCTCCTCCTCCGCACGATCGACGCGCTCGGCGAGGGAGCGTCGCTGCGCATGATCGGCGAAGCGCTCGTGCGCGCCGATGATTGGCCTGGTGCGGGGGAGTCGACCAAGTCACGCGCGCGCCGCCTCGTTGCAGGGGCGCGGGCGATGTGGGCGGGTGGGGCGAAGAAGTCGCTCCTCGGAACTACCTGATTTCTTTCCCGAGTTTAAACTGCTTTTGAATCAAGGCGCACGGTTCGACCTTGAGTGCTGCCGCGAACTTTCCGAGCATCGTGACACTTGGAGAAACCCGCCCGCGTTCAATGGAGCCGAGATATCGAGAACTGATGCCCAGGATATGGGCCATCTCTTCCTGCGTCTTGCCGCATTCGTTTCGGACGCGACGGAGATTTGTTGCAAGGATGTCCTTGAGATCCATCCGCAGTAGATCACTCGGGCGGAACGATCGTTCTAGGAACGATCATTCCTATTCGTTATGATCTATCCCTATTTTCGCACCATGTCGGCCGAGTTGGCCTTGCGAAGGGGAATGTGATGATGGGTGAAGGCAATGTGGAATTTGGCTCGAATGGAACAGCCCCCTCGGCGCCAAACGATTTTTCCCTAACCGCGTACGACCGCGCCCATATGCTGACCTATGCGCGGCTGCTCGACGCCGAGCGCCTCGGGCACGACTGGACGGCAGCGGCCGAGGGAATCCTGGGGCTCGATGTCGCTGCCGACCGCGCGGCAGCTGAACTTTGTTGGCGGTCGCACCTCGAACGGGCGCGCTGGATCGTGGGGAAGGGGCTCGCGGCCGTCGTCCGTGCTTGATCGAGGCTTGCCGAATCGTTCTCTCTATGTTCTCATGGGCAGATGGACCATATCGACACGGCCCGAGTCGCCGACACCATCCTTGCTGCTCCCGGTTGGGCGCGCCTCGGCATAGCGGCGCCGGCCCCGCATCTTCGCGAAGATGCCGCGCGCGAGTTGGCGCGCATGATCCTCGTCGCGATCGCGGGCAGCGGCTCAGTTCGGTCCGACGGCGAGCGGCCGGGACTGCCGCTCTAACTTTCGCGTTCGTCGGGCGTCAATTGCAATGCCGCCGCTTGCTGCCTATCGGGGCGTGGGGGAGGCGGTGCGATGATCCGGACCATATTGGCGATAGGGCTACTGATCGCGAGCACGGTCGCCGAGGCGGCGCCGAGCGTTTTCGTGCGCGGCGAACGCGGAACCGCTTGGTGGGACGGCGCGATCGAAGCGCGGATCCTCGGGAGCACGGCGGGACCCGTCACTGCCAAGACGCTCTCCGATTATCTCGACGAGACGATGGTCTATTATTCCTATGAGGTCTGCGCGCTCGCGCCCGTCGAGGCCGACACCTATGTTGGTCTCGACCGCGCGACGCAGATCGAGATCGATGCCTATCGGGGCAAGCTTCGCGCGCGCGTCGACGGCGTGACGCCCGATGGGCGCAAGCTGCTCGCGCAGGCCGTCGTCTTCGAGGGCTGCGCCTCTGACGATCCGCGCGGCGCGGCGTTGCTCGTCACCGATGCCGCGACCGGAAAAATATTGCGCTGGCAGCCGCTCGGCTATCGCGGCGACGACCGCCCTGCGTGGGTGGTCTTTCTCACCCCGAGCGAAGGCGAGGATCTCTTTTCCTATGCTTGCTGCACCCAATGCGGCGATCGCACCTATGTCTATTATGATGTGACGCGCCGCCATATCTATGTCGAGGATAACGGCCACTGATGGCGATCGGGGCGGGCAGGTCAGCCCGGCTCATGCCGATGGGGAAGCCGCCGCTCCCGCAGAAAAGGTCGATGCAACGCGGGCAGGGCGGATTGGCGATTAGGAGGTCGATCGTCGCCGCGCCGCGCGCGGATGATCGTCGCTGCGCCCTCGCACGCGGCGCGGATGACCGCCGCAAGGCCAATCCCGGCGCCCGCGGTCGCGGCGAGGATCGGGAGATAGAACTGGATATAGGCGGTCATCGGGCGTTCCATGGCTTGGGGGCGGGCCGAGCGTAGCGGTCTTCGCCGCTGCGCGTTACCGCCGTCATGCCCTTTTCCCCGGCGCGGTTGAATCGGTCGCATCCCCGGCGGGCAGGCCGTTGTAGCGCGGGCGCGAGTCGCGCTCCAAATGATCGGTGCCGTGCTTTCTGGTTCGTGCGGTGCTCGGGGCCGCCTTGTCGGCGGCAGGAACGAGCGCGGGGCAGCAGGGCGCACACCGGCGGCGATGCCGCCAGAGGTCGCGCGCTGTCCCGGCCCCGCGCGGGCGCACCTGGCTTGGGCCCGGGGCGCGGCGGCGGCTGGCGCCCTCCACCCGCGCGCTCGCCGCCGCGCCGGCGGCGTCACCAGGGGCGCGTCCTGCTCGGCGCCTGCGGCGCCGGGGAGGGGGTGTCGAACCGGCGTTGGCCTCGATTCGGCACCTCCCGCTTATCCTCCGCTTTGCGATCAGGGCGCCGCGCGGCGCCGGGCCGCGTGCGACGAGGAGGCAGCCTAATGCGTGAGTCAAGCTGCATTCTTGAACCCGGTTTGGAAGGGTTGGTGTGTGTGGAGCATGGCCCAGAGGACGTTCACGCGCCGTCTGGCAAGGGCGATGACAGCCTGATGGTGCCGTTTTCCTTCGCGTCGCTTGCGGTCGTAGAAGGCGCGGCTGTCGGGGGATGCGAGCGAGCAGAAGGCGGCTTGGTAGAAGACGCGTTTGAGGCTCTTGTTGCCGCCGGTGGGCCGTCTGAGGAAGCGGGTTTTGCCCGATTGCCTGAGGACTGGGGCGATGCCTGCGGCAGCGGCGAGCGCGTCGGGCGAACGGAAGCGGGAGAGGTTGCCTGCCTCGGCGATAAGTTCGGCGGTGAGGATGGCCCCCATCCCGGGCAGGCTCTGGATGAGGGCCGCATCAGGGTGGCGGGCGAGCCGCTCCTTGAGATCGCGGTCGAGCTCACCGAGACGCGTGCGGGTAGCAAGCGCTTCCTGAGCGAGCTCGCGGATGAGGGTGGCAGTCATGGCCTCCCCGGGAACGACGATGGTCTGGGCGCGGGCGCATGCGAGAGCCTGAGCACAGATTGCCGCACCGCCGCGACTCGCCTGGAGATGGCGGGCGAGGCGTTTGGCGCCAGCGCGACGCAGCTCGGCGGGAGTGACATAGCGGGTCAGCAAGTGGAGCGGACCTTTGGTGGTCAGATCCAGCGCGCGTTCGAAGGCGGGGAAGATGCCCGTGAGCAGATCGCGCATGCGTGCGATGCGCTGGGTCTGAGCCTGAACGAGGTCGCGACGCCGGCCGACGAGCAGCCTGAGCTCGATGTCGATCTGGGCTGCGGTCTCGATCACCCGCAGATCGGGGCGGCTACGGACCTGGTCGGCGATGGTGCGTGCATCTCTGGGATCGGACTTGTTCTCGCCGCCGACGGTGCCCTGGCGCGCGCGGTTGACCGCGAGGCCGGGGACGTGGAGCAGCGTGCAGCCCGACGCCGCGAGCATCGCTTCGGCAAGGCCGACGATGCCGCCGATGACGTCGAAGCCGACGCGCACCGCGCCGTCCAACGCAGCGAGTTCGTCGATGAGCGCGGCGATAGCTGCGGGATCATTGTCGAGCGCATGATCGATGAGCACTGTTCCGGCGTCGTCGATGGCAGTAATCCAATGCACCTCCTTGGCGATGTCGATGCCGGCGCTGATCTGCGGCATGATCTCTTCCTATGGCTGGTCGAACCTCGGCACCCCGTCTACGCCGTCTCCGCCCTATGCAGCGATCGATCGCAGAGCCTAATCAGCGGTCGAGACGAGTTGGCGGTGCTGGCGGATCTGCCACCTAAACCATCCTGGGCAGCCAGCATGAAAACCATACCAGCACCGCCGCCGTGCGATGATCCTGGCATGCCAGGATCATCGCGTCAGCTACTGTTCTCACAGCCGCAAAAGGATAGGGCGGCATGAAGGCCGATACGGATCAGGGGAGACTGCGGCGTGTGGTGATCGCGCGATCGATGTGCACGGTGCTGCGCTCGCGCTTGGGCCGGGTTGCATGCGGGGTGATGGCCGCGGTGCTACTCAGTGTAGCGTGGACGCCGCGCCCGCTGCTCGTCTGGAACGTGAGCGCAAGCGCGCCGGTGGGGCTTTATGCTGTCGGCAGCGCGGGCGATCTCGCGCGCGGCGATATGGTGATCGCGCGCGTGCCGGGGATGATGCGGATGTTCGCGGCGCGGCGCGGCTATCTTCCCGCCAATGTTCCGCTCGTGAAGCGCGTCGCGGGCAGGCCCGGCGACCGCGTTTGCGCGTCGGGGGCTGTGGTGCGGGTTAATGGCCATGTCGTAGCGCGGCGGCTTCTCGCCGATGCGCGTGGGCGCGCCATGCCCTGGTGGTCGGGCTGCGTGTCACTCGTCGAGGGCGATTATTTTTTTGTCATGTCGGAAAGCCCGGCGTCGTTCGACGGGCGCTATTTCGGGGTGAGCCGGATCGACGATGTCGTCGGCAAGGCGGTGCTGCTGTGGCGGGGCTGAAGCTCTGGCTCGCTCTGCTGTGTCTATTTCTTTCGCCGGTTGCGGCGCGCGCCGACGAGGTTGCGCGCTGGCGGCCCTATGTCGAAGAGGCGTCGGCGCGCTTCGGGATGCCGGTGCCGTGGATCGAGCGCGTGATGCGCGCCGAGAGCGGCGGGCGCATGATGCTGGGCGGGCGGCCGATCGTCAGTTCGGCGGGCGCGATGGGGTTGATGCAGTTGATGCCCGGCACCTGGTCCGACATGCGTGCGCGGCTGGGGCTGGGGCATGACCCGCACGCGCCGCGCGACAATATCCTCGCGGGCACATTCTATCTCCGGCTGATGTACGACCGCTTCGGCTATCCCGGTCTCTTCGCCGCCTATAATGCCGGCCCCACGCGCTATGCGTCGGTGCGCGCGGGCAAAGCGCGTCTGCCGGCCGAGACGCGCTCCTATCTTGCGGCGGTGGGCGGGACCGACGCGCCTATCGGTGCGTCCGCGGTTGCTATGGCGCCGGTGTCCGGGCGCGCCGGTGCGGACCCGATCTTCTTCATTCACCGGAAGCCGACTTCTTCAGGCCGACCGGAGCGCTGACCCAAGAACTGGTGGAGGTCGGCCTGAAGAGAGCGGGCGAGCGTCGTGGCGTGGGATTGTGTTCGCGGGAGCGGGTCTTGTGCGTATTGCTCATATGATCTATATTCTTGCTCAAAGGAGCAAAGAATGGCCAAGGCTTTTGAATTTCTTCGCGATGAACGCACGGGGCGTATGGCCTATGTCGATGTCTTCCGGGCGTCGCCCGTCGAGCGGATCGAAGCGATCAAGACGGGCATTCTTGCGGCCAATGTCAAGCAGCTGAGCCGCGAACTGCATCTCGACCAGCAGGTCATGTTCGACGCCCTCAATCTCAAGACCGCGACGGTCAACCGCAAGGCGTCGCGCGGCGAGCATCTGTCGCCCGAAGACAGCGAACGCGTGCTCGGGCTCGCCAAGCTCGTCGGCCAGCTCGAAGCAATGCTCGAAGATGCCGGCGTCACCGAACCTTTCGATGCGCCGGAGTGGGTTTCGTCCTGGCTTCGCGAGCCGCTGCCGGCGCTGGGCGGCGAGCGTCCGATCGAGCTTCTGGATACGATGGAGGGGCAGGCGCTCGTATCGCGGGCATTGGCGCAGGTGCAAAGCGGAGCCTATGCGTGAGCCATGTCGTGTGGCGGATCGCGGCCGACACGAGCCGCTATGAGGCTGACGATATGTCCGGCGCCGGCGCCCGCTCGACCGGCGGGCGCTGGAACCAGCCCGGCGTCCCGATGGTCTATGCTTCGGCAAGCCGCGCGCTCGCTTGCCTCGAGACGATCGTTCATCTCAATGCCGGCGGTCTGCCGTTCAATCGCTACCTTGTTGAGATATCGATACCCGACGAGGTATGGGCGCGCGCCCTTGTCGAGACACCGGTTTCGCTTGGAATCGGATGGGATGCCGAACCGGCAGGCATCGTCAGCATCAGGACGGGCAGCGATTGGGTGGCCGGCGGAAAGTCGGCGCTCATGCGTGTACCGTCGGTGATCATCCCCGAAGAAGACAATATTCTCATCAACCCCGACCATGTCGACGCGGCGCGCATAACCGCGCGCAAGTTCCGAAAATGGCTTTACGACCCGCGCCTGCAACGCTGATCCGGATCGTGTCGCGCGCCGTACGGAACGGGCCGAGGCACGCCCAACAATGACCGGCTGAGGGGCGCTTCCCGTATCCAGTAATTGGCGTGCGCGATCTGTGCAGCCAATGCAATTCATCTTCCCGATTGCGCGCATCCTGGACCTTTCCAGACTGTCTATTCAGCGCCTGGCGATGTAAGCTGGCTGGTGCGCTGGCAAGGCGCGAACGCTATCCTCGGGGGTGGATATGCCGCAAGATCAAGAAGCCGAGATGGAGCCGTCCCATCGCGCAGCGCATGACAGCGACGTGTACCGACAGACACTTGCCCGCGACAAAATTCAGGAGCGGCGTCGTGCTGCGCTCGAGCGCGCGGGCGAACCCAGCGAAATCCATATCGGCGAAGATTGGTACGACCTCGCGAACGCGGACTATCGCGACAAATATATCACGCGCGACGAGACCGTTGGTCTCGCTCTGTCAGGCGGAGGAATTCGCAGCGCAACCATCTCGCTCGGCCTCATCGAAGCGCTCGCCTCGCGCGGTCGTTTCTACGGGATCGACATGATCTCGACCGTGTCGGGCGGCGGCTATATCGGCAGTTTCCTGCGCTCGCTGTTCGTTGCCCGCGAAGGCGAGGATCATGCAAAGGGCCCGATCCACGATCGCATCGATTTTGCCGACGCCACGCTCACCTCGCTTCCCGACCAGCAATATTTTCATGGGCAGGGCGGTCACTCGCCGTTCGTCCACGGTAAGAAGACGATCAAGAATCCGCTCTGGTGGCTTCGCGAAAACGGGCGCTATCTCGCCCCTGGAGGAATGTCGGGATATGGCTATGCCTTGACCGCGATCGTCCGCAACTGGACGACGCTTATCGTCTATCTTCTCGCGATCTTCATGCTGGGCTTTGCTTGCCTCCAGTTGGCGTTGGTCGGGCTTCACCAGATATTGAGCATAGCCGAGCCGACGCGGACCGGCAAAATCATGACCTTTTTGGGAAGCAGCGGGCTTCTGACACCGCTTGCGCCGCTGCTTTTGTTGACGTTGCTCATCGGCGTCAGCCTGATCGCCAGCTTCTGGATGCTTTTGCCGCTCCCGTTCCCGACTTCAGGCGATGAAAAGGCGCGCGCAGCGGCGATGTCCAAACTCCGAACAGGTCTGATCGGTGCCATCCTGATCGCAACCATCATCGGAGGATCGTTATATTTCGACCTTTGGGCAAAGGATAGCGTCGCACGCGTGTGGGCCGCGGGACTGACGATCGCATTTTCCATCATGGCGATCGCGGCGCTCGGTGCTCTGGTCATCATGGGGCAGGGAGTTGCCGATATCCGGCGCTTTCACACCCAGTGGCACACCGGGTTCAACGCCTTTTTGCTCATTCTCGTCGGTTTGACTCTGATCGATTGGGCCGCGCTCAAATTGCGCATTGTCACCGACGCGTCCGAGGCACTCGTGCCTGCCGGCTTCGTCACCGGCACCATCGCGTCGGTCGCGGCCTTCCTCATCGCGAAAATTCCGGGCTGGATAGGCGAGGGATCGGGCGTCCGGCGGATGATCATGCGCAATTGGCGCTTCGTCGCTTTTGCCGGCGCATCGATCATCCTGGGTTCGATCGCTTTATTCGCCGACCTGCTCGTTCTCAAACTATTGTGGCGGGGCGAGGCCTGGCACGTCGACAGCGTTCGCGACTGGTTAGTCTTTGTGCCTGTGCTCGGGCTGATCCTGATCCTGACCTTTCTCCTGTCGATTTCGCCGAAATTTCCGAACCTTCTCGCGCTGACCCCCTTTTACGGCTCGCGGCTGACGCGCGCCTATCTTGGCGCGAGCAATGTCGACCGGCTCGACACCGACAATCCTGCGGGCGTGACCGAGGGGGTGATCGGCGATGATCTGTCGCTCGATCGCTATATGCAGGATGGCGGCCCTGCGCCGCTCCACTTTATCAACGTGACGCGCAATCGCACCGTCGGCGAAGCGATCCGTGAGGCCCAGATCATGGTTGTCGATGATGATCCCTTCATTCGCGAAGATCCCGACGATCCGCGCGGCCGCCTCGCGAGTTACGAAAGCAGCCTGACCCTTCACGACCGCCAGGGCGATCGCATGGTGTTCGGGCCCTTCGGCGTGCGCATCGGCGCCGAGTTCATAAAGCTGGACGATATCGTCGATCCGCCCTCGCTGGGGCTGCTATGCGCCATATCGGGCGCGGCGGTGGGCTCGGGCATGGGGCGTCTCACGTCGATCGGCACCGCCATGGCGGCGACGCTCGCCAATGCGCGGATCGGCTATTGGTGGAAGGAGCAGCACAAGCATGGCGCCGCGGCGGTTTCGCACGGCTGGCTGCCCGGCCTTTCCTGTCTCTACAAAGAACTGCTTGGGCGGTTCGGAACCGAAAAACACTGGTTCCTGAGCGATGGCGGCCATTCGGAAAATAGCGGGGTGCTCGCGCTGCTCGAGCGGGGCTGCCGTTTCATCATTGCCGCCGACAATGCGCAGGACGTCGATTACAGCTTTGGCGATCTTGAAATCCTCATTCGCACCGCGCGGACCGATATCGGGATGGAAGTGCGGATTGCCGAGCCCGGGCAATTCCCCGCGAGTCTCAAGCCGGTCGCCGATTGCTTTTTCAACGGCAAGCCGGGCGACTGGCGCGCGGCCGCGAAACAAACCGGCTCGGAAGCCTTTGCTTTGCTGCTGAAAGCCACCGACATCCCGCGGCGCGTCGATGGTGGTCGCTGGAAATCGCGCAAATCGGGCACCTCCTACATCGTCTGGATCAAGCCGCGCTGCTTCGACGGGCTACCCGCCGACATTGCCACCTACGCCGAACTCAACCCCGATTTCCCGCAGCAATCGACAAGCAATCAATTTTTCGGCGAGGCGCAGTGGGAAAGCTATCGCCGGCTTGGCTTCGAGATGGGTCGCCTCCTCGCTCCCGATCGCGCGGCGCTGGCTGATTTCCTGCCGGTCATCTTTCTCAAGGCCAAATCGCAGTCGCCTGTGCAGCCGTCTGGCGGCAATTAGCGAAAGCCTGATATGGCGGGTGTCGCGACCGGCGACGGCTTGCGGGTCAGCTCTCCGCCGCGAGACCCGAGAGATAATCATCGGCGAAATCGGTATCGATTTCGATCCAGAGCGGCGCGTGATCGGACATCTGCCACGTTCGCCATTTTCGGTAGAGGGCATCGGGCGTTTTCACCGCATAACGTGGATCGGTTTCAGGATCCTCCTGCGGCATGAACGGCGCGTAGAGCTTCCTGTCGCCGGCATTGTCGCGGAACACGTCGGCGAACATGTCGATCATCCCGCCGCCCAGCACCTTGAAGCGGGGATCCTTCACGCGCACCGCGATCTGGTCGTAGAAATGGTCCTTGTCGGTAGCACGCACCTTGCGGCCATCGATGGCGGCGGGCACTTCGAAGCCGTTCGACTTCAGCGCCGCCATCGTCTTATGCTCAGGACTGACGACGTTAAAATCGCCAAGCAGGATATAATTTTCGGCCGCGGCCTTGCCCTCGGCCTGGACTTTGGCTTCGCGGTCCTGCCGCCCGGCGAAAAAGGCCATCAAGCGTTCGATCTCGGCGATCCGCTTCTTGAGCTGTTCCCCCGAATCCTTGCCATAATAGATGTGGACCGTGCAGAGGCTGAAGCGGAACCATCCCGACTGGAAGGCAACCAGAAAAGGTGTCCTTGCAAATTGCTGCCGGATTTCGGTCGTGACGGGCGCAGCGTCGGGCTTGTCCTTCGGCGGCTTGACCGTCTTGGGTGATACGACAAGCTGCCCTTCGGGGAGCACCACTTCGCCCGCGATCTTGCGAAACCATATTTTGTCGCGCCGGAACAGAAACGCCATCCGCTCATCATTACCTGCCGCGCCCTCGGTCGCATCGGTTGCGATATAATCCCATTCGCGGCCGAGAATGCGGACAAGGGTTTCGAGCGCGCTGAGGTCGCGATTGACTTCTTGCACCGCTATCAGGTCGAAGCAGGACGCGATCTCGGCGAGATAATAATAGGTCTCAGGGAGGCGCGGGCCATAGCCGAACTTGTTTGAATCGAAGTCGCGAATATTCCAGGTCGCGAGCAACAGCGAATTTTTGGTGCTGCGCTTGCGCAGCGGCGCGAGCGTCTTGCGCATGGCGATCAGCCGTTCGGCGCAGCGCTTTCCGGCCGCCTTGTCGCGGCGAAACGTCGATCGTAATCCGGCATAATTGTTCGACATGATCCTGTCCCCCAATCGTTGGCAATATAGCAGAATATTCGGGCCGCATCGCTGGCGATCAGATCGAGTCTGGAGATATTGCACGCACGCCCGCCGAGCGGGAAACTGCCGCCTCTGGACAAAAAAGAAGGTGGACGGTCAGACCAGTTCCACCTTCAACCTGCGGCCGACGCTTCGTGCGGCACGCGCGAGCGTGTCGAGCGTGATATTATGTTCTTCAGGATCGAGCACACGATCGAGCTGTTTGCGGCTCGTGTGCATCTTTGCTGCCATGGCAGCCTTCGTCAGGCTTTGCTCTTGCATTGCCTCACGAAGAGCGAACGCGATCACGCGCTTGATGGCCGTGGCAGATACTTCGTCGCGAATGGTCTCCTCGTCAAGCCAGGCGTCGAGTGACGTCAATTCGCGGGGATCGCGCAGATCCCTCTTCTCTACCATTTTCATTCTCCTATTTGAATTCTCCCTTCCTAGCCTCGCCGAGCTCCATGTCGTTCCGGGGTGTTCTCTGAGCCTTTTTGATGAACGCATGCACGACGATGATCGTCTGCGTCACCTTGTGGAAAAACCATAAAAGTCGAAGTTCGCGCTTCGAGGGCAGCGAACAGCGCAACTCCCAAAGTTTTCCAACCGGGCGGCAAAGCGGCATCCCTATCGGAAAGCCATATTGCAGTGTTTTCAGATCTTCACCCAACGTCTTTTTGTCATCTGCGGGAAGGCTGCGAAGAAAGTCGAGGACGACTTCATTTCCTCCCGCTGTCTTAAAAAACCGCACCTCTAGCATGTTTAAGCTCCTGTACTCTGAGCAATTTCATGACATTTCTCCTTTGTTTGCGGCCTCATTGCCGACTTGGCTGCCGGACTTCCATCCGACGGCGTGAAATGTGTCATATATGACACGTTCTGTCAAGGCTCGGCAAAGTCGGCGGCGTGACGGGACGCCTTGAGCATGATCCAGGCACCAACCGGGAGGCGTGCGACAACGGGGCGGGGGGAGCAGCTACCTACCTTGCGCTGCGGACATGCGCGCCTCAGGGCCGCCCTGATGCGGGCGTGCGTGAGCGAACCATTTTCGGCCCGATCTCCTAAATGAGGATAGCCGGAGCGCTGAGCCGCGAACTGAAAAGGTCGGCTTGCGCGTCCCGTCTATTTCGAATGGGCTGCCGATAATATGGATCGTCAAAACGGGCGCGATATTGATTGCGGCGACGCATTCTGTCAGAATGGCTTTTGAAGCGGGGCCATGGGAATTGAGGCATGTTGCAGTGCGCGAGCACATCTGAAATGCCGAGGCGCACAGCATATCACCCCCCCGCCCATGTCGATGAGACAAATCTGAGGACGTTGCTCGAACGCTCGGGGCGCGCTGAACATGGCGCGGTCCAGCTCGACCTTCTTGCCGCCAATGCAAAATCTTCGGGCAAGAATGATCTGACGCTCTACTATGCCGGCAATATTGCCCTCGTCGAGCGGCGCGCGATCGCGGTCATCGGTACGCGCAAGGTCAGCGACGTCGGACGCAAGCGCGCGAACCGCTTTGCACGCGAACTCGCCGCCGAGGGCATTGTCGTCGTATCGGGGCTCGCCGCGGGCGTCGATGCGCAGGCGCTGGGCGGCGCGATGAAAGAGGGCGGCGACGTCATCGCCGTCATCGGTACGCCGATCGACAAGGCCTATCCGGCGGGCAATGCGCGTCTGCAGGAAGAAATTTACGAAAGCCATCTGCTGATCTCGCAATTCGCGGTCGGTACCCGCACTTTCCCGTCGCATTTCCCGGCCCGCAACCGGACAATGGCGGCGCTCTCCGATGCCAGCGTCATCATCGAGGCGTCCGAATCCTCGGGCACCTTGCATCAGGCGGCCGAATGTGTGCGGCTCGGGCGGTGGCTCGGAATCTCGAAAGGCGTCGTCGAAGATCCGCGCCTGTCCTGGCCCGAACGCTTTCTCGGCTACCCCAAATGCGTCGTGCTCGAGAGCACGCACGAACTGCTCGAGCGGGTTTACGGTTCGTGAAATTCCCGCTGTTCGTGTCGTGCGGCTATCCCAGCTATGAAGAGGCGGGGGTCAAGTGGGAAGATTTGGAATATAAGGCGTGGCGCCTCGTCAAGGTGATCAAGGGGGAGACGGTCAAGGGCTATACCGTCTTCGGGCAACATCGTGTCGAGTCGACGACGGCAGGCCGCGATAGTGCGCTGACGCTTGCCGGAAATGACGCGATATCCAAACTGACCAAGGCGGGTTTCTCGGGCGCGCTTGTGCCCATTCCCTCGTCGGGACACGTCGATTTCGACAGCTCCTTTACCGGGCGCCTGCTCACCGACAAGATCGCCAGCCTGTCCGCCCAATTTACCTCGCATCCGGTTTTGCGGTTCGACAGCGATATAGGGAAGGCCGCCGGGGGTGGTGGAACACGTTCGCCCGTCGTGATCGCGCGGCACCTCGACATCATTCCCGACTGCCCGCTCAATGAGTGCATATTGGTCGACGATGTCGCGACGTCGGGCGGACATTTGCGCGGTGCCGCCAATTTCCTCGCCGATCGCGGCATCACCGTGGTTGCGGCCTATTGCGTAGCGCAAACCGTCTGGACGCGTCCGCCGCACCTGTTCCGTATCGACGCTACCGAGATCGACAGCACGCCCGACTGGTTTGATTTTTAGCGACGTCTTCCATCCGCGATCAATCGCGAAGGGTAAATTCCGCGAATCTTCGGTCGAGCATCGATTCGCCGATCCCTGTAATATCAGCCCCCATTTCGAGTAATAGCGCCATATGCGAAATCGCTTTGATTAGCTCCGTCGCGTCCCAGAGATCCGGACCCTGCAGCACTTGGGCGTCAGGGTCGAGTCGATGCGCATAATGATTTCGGGTCGCAACGACGCGGCCGATAAATTGGCGCCGCCGTTCGCCAGGACGAAGCGCTTCCAGTTCCGGTGCCATCGCATCCCAGTAACTTCCGAGCCGCTGTCGCAGCCCGGGTTCGTGGGCATGGGCCAGAATGCCCGCAACGCGATCGCGTATGTCATCCCGGATCCCGTGGTCGCGCAGGCTGGCGAGCACGGCGCTGCTGTCGATCGGCGCCGAAGATGGCGACGATGTTCTGCGATGAAGCGCTTCCAGCGCCTGCACGAAAATCTGGAAGCGCAATTCGGTCGGCAGCCGGCGCTGTTCGAGCGCGCTCATATGCAGCCGAATCGCGTCGGCCAGCTCCGAATATCGGAACAGCCAGCGATCAAGGAGTAGTGCCAGTCTGTCGGAGCCTAGATTGCCGAGCAGGCAGTCGCTCGGCTTTTCCGAGTTTTCTGTCGGCAACAGCCCGTGCATCGGCATTTCATGTGGCCCGTCGTCGAGATCGAATCGTACCGAGGCGGCGTCGATGGGAAGTACGCGTCCCATAAGCATCGAAAAGAAGAACTGGATACGGCGCATCGCGGTCAGCGCGTCATCGGGATCGACAGGGTTCGGGAACCGGATAGTAGCAGGGTAGCTCAGTGCGATGGTCGGGCCGTCGATCGCGTTGCCGCCGGTACGAATATTCTGGCCGAGCGTGATTGTTAATCCACTGTCGGGACAGGGCAGCGGGACGGAGGCTGGCGGGGCGATCGTCCAATGGACGATCATATTGCCCTGTTCGGGCAGGACCAGTCGTTGTTGCACGCCGTTCACGTGAAAAACCTTCGCGAGGTCGCGTATCTCGATCGACCAGCAGGTCGAACGGATATCGTCTTCTACCTCGAAATAGCCGCTCTCAAAGGCGAGGCGGACAGAATAGGTCGCCAGACTGCCGACGCCAAGACGAATGTTCATATTCATCCGGAACAGGGCCAATAGTGTGAAATAGCCGGTGTTGCTTGTGAAGCGAACGAGATCGAGCCGCTCGGGGAAGGCGAACCCGGCGCCGGGGCCGGTGAGTTCGAGCAGGATCTTGTCAGACTCCAAAATCAGTGTGGCGCCGAGCCGATGGTCTCCCAACTCTATCTGACCGCGATGGCTACCTGTTGCTGGACTGGCCATGATGGCGATCTTGCTCCCAAAGCTGGCAGTGGCTTTTCGGCTCACAGGCCGGCGTCTTGCAGCCACCGTGCGAATATTTCCGGGCAGATCAAATGCCCGCGTATCAGAACGTCACGTTCGTTCAGAATTTGCTGTCCGGGTGAAGCGTCGTTTTCAAGGCCGCTAGGATAGCCTTCGAATATGATTCCGATCGGTAGCGGCGCCCCCTTGTCGTCGAGAGCGAATATAGGTCCGCCGCTCATTCCGCTCAATTTGTAAGGCGTCGGTTCGTTGAGCTGGCTCTGCATGGTGAATGTCAGAGCGTCTGGTCCCATGGCGGAGGCGAATTCCGCAACGACTTCGACCATCGGCGAACGCACATGATGACCATCATCTGATTTTTCTCGGTCGGGAAAGCCGATGGCAAGACCGTAGGTCATCCTGTCCCATCGGGGTTCGCGATAATGATCAAGATCGATCGGCTTCTTCGGCTTGTCGCGGGCCATGAAGTCCAACCAATGCTCGGGCAGCGCGCAGAGGCTGATATCGACCTGCTTCCCGTCGCCGATTTCGCGCAGCGTCGGGGTAAGGCCCGTGCTCGACCAATTGCTCAGATTGAGAAAGGCCGGACCCGCGCGGAGCTTGGCGGTCCATTCCGGTCGGGCCGAGGCAGCCGCCTTTACGTGGCCGCAGGTGACCGCATAGCATTGACCGCGAAAGCGCACGAAGGTCGCCGTGGCGCTAATTGTGCAACTGCTGTGTCCGTCTGCAAGGTAATAGTGGCTGAGAAAAAGTGGCGCGCAATAGCCGTTTACCTCTTTGCTCCGTGCTTTTGCTTTCGCCTCGCCAATCGCCTCTGGATGATCTGCCGAATCTGTGTCTCGCATATGTTTGTCGTCGGCTATTCGGCGAAGCAGATTTCGGCACTTGTTCCGGCCTGCTCGGCAGTCGTGACGCAGGCCTTGAGCTTTGCCAGCTTTGCCTGGGCTTCTATCTGGGCTTGCTGAGTTGCCGCCAGAGCTTTTTCCTTGTCGGAAACGTCGACGCGCAGGCTCAGGATTTGTGCGGGCACCGAGACGATGGCTGACAGGATGCGAACGGGTAGCCGCACGACCTCCAAAGCCTCGCTGGGGCGGCTTGCATTCCACGAAACAATCGATCCATTTGAGAAGGTCACATCGTCAACCGTCTTTACGAAAGCCGAGGAGCGCATCGGAATATAGGATATCGGACCGAGCTGCGGAATGAGCACAAGCGAAGCTTCCACGGGGACCTTGTTGCTGCAATCAACGGATCCGTCGGCCGCGATCTCGCATTGTTCGACGATAACCGTGACCGGGACTGCCGACCGGTAGAAAAGTGCGCCCTTGCCGCCCGCTGCACCGATCGTCTCTGAAGCGCATCTCGCCAATCGATCTACAGTTTTGACTTTCGTATCATCTTGAGCGGGATTGAGACAGGCTGGCCCTTGTTGTTCAACGCCCTTCAAGTCCAGTTGGAGTGGGAATTTGGCCTTGATTAGCCGGCTATTCACCTCGGCAAAATCTGCCGGATCGAACTGATAGATAAATTTTCCGGGCGCTTCGCTGCAATCGGGAACCGACTTCGTGCCGGTGTTGAGAATGCTGATGCCGCTGTGCCCGAACCCCGCGATGGTGCCCGCGAGCTCGACAATGATATCGCCCGTTCGATCGGCGGCGGCGACGTTGCTGCTGGTGAGCAAGCCGTCGGACGTGACGCTTAGCTTTCCGTCGTCGTCGCGTAATATATTATGCGCGAAATTTGCCGCAAAGCGCATCCTGTGGTCGGGAACAGCTGCCAGCAATTCAAGTTTCGTGTCATATTTATAAATGCATTGTGCGCCCGCTACTGCCTCGATGCGCGCCTGTTCTGCCTGCGCCAATGCGAGTTTGGCTTTCGCCTCGCTGAGCGCCGAGGCTGCCAAGGTTTTTTCGGCCGCAGCGGTGGCGCGCGCGCGTTCGACTTCCTTCCACGCATCAGACCCCGCCGCGAGCAACGGAAGCAGATTTTCCTGTGTTTTCAAGGCAGCTGCGGCCGTCTTGCTCGCCGCCTCGGCATCATCGACTGCCTTCTGGGCGGCTGCAACTTTCTTCTTGGCATCGTCCAGTTTGAGGACGCTCCGTTCAACGGCAAGTTTAAGGTCTTTGCGCGGCAGATAGTAAGATACGCCCCGCGCCACAGCATGTGGCGCGGGGGCGCTCGTCTTTACAGTTGCACAGGCGCTGAGCATCACACAGCCGACAATAGCGATCAATATGCATTTCATGTCATCCCCACCCTCCGCGCCAATATTGGCGCGGAGGGTGGCTTCGTCAAACAATTGCTAATCCGAAACGGCAATATTCGCCGAATTTCCGAGATGTGTGCGCTGCGGCAAAGCGTCAGATCCTCTTGGTTCGTGGCGCAACTGACTCCGTTTCGGATTTTTCTGATTTCAGAACGTTGCAGCTCTGATTGCGACATCCCATGTCATGCGCGGGAGGGCATGATGTCGATCATCAAAAGCTTCGCCGTTGGTCAAGGCGACATGTTTTATATCAAGCATAATTCGGACAATTTCACGATCATCGATTGTGATTTGTGTGAGGATAATGCCGAGCGGATAATTACTGAACTGAAGGCCGGGGCATCGGCGAAGGGCGTCACGCGCTTTATCTGCACGCATCCTGACGAGGATCATTTCGGAGGCATCGAGCGTCTCGATGACGCGATGCCTATCTCGAATTTCTATGTGGTCAAAAACCAGGCGATAAAGGACGCGGATACCGTTTCCTTTGAGCGCTATCGCACCCTTCGCGACGGGGAAAAGGCATACTATATTTACAAGGGCTGTAGTCGCCGCTGGATGAATCAGTCGAGCGACGCGCGCGGAAGTTCGGGGCTCCATATCCTGTGGCCCGATTTGAAGAATGATCATTTCGTCGAGGCTCTGGCCGCATGCGACGCCGGCGAAAGCTTTAACAATACGTCTGCGGTCATTCGCTATTCGCTTCAGCACGGCGCGAGTTTCATGTGGCTTGGCGACCTCGAGACTGAATTCATGGAAAATATCGCTGATGCTATCGAGCTACCCAAGACAACCGTGGTCTTCGCCGCGCACCATGGCCGACAATCGGGAAAGATACCCGATAGCTGGCTCGAAAAACTCGATCCTCAGATCATCGTGATTGGGGAAGCTCCGTCGCGGCATCTGCATTACTACACAGGCTATAAAAAGCTGACGCAGAATTTGGCTGGAGACATCACATTCGATCTCATGGGCGACAAGGTTCACGTCTATGCGTCGAACGAAAATTACACGCACAAGGGCTTGGAGAATGAAAATCAAAGCAAATTCGACGGTTATGTCGGCAGCATCACCGTCGAGACCGAATATACGCTTTGATCGACAATGAATCAGGGGCTTCGGTTTACCTCTCGTTGCCGGGGGGGACTTCCCACCGTTTATCAAGCTGCGATTGCGGTTTCCCGGGAGGGTGCAAAGACCGAGCCCGATTTGAGCATTGAGCAGGCAACGGCGAGAAGGCGGTCACCGACTGATCTGAG